>Ga0172378_10003084_pt1 | contig 15648 bp, 15 predicted proteins | sample GrowelOW332metaG_FD_119755 | JGI IMG/M metagenome (GOLD analysis project Ga0172378, IMG submission 119755) | Groundwater microbial communities from an aquifer near a municipal landfill in Southern Ontario, Canada - Pumphouse #3_1 metaG | ecosystem: Environmental > Aquatic > Deep subsurface >... | reverse complement strand
CATAGTATTTCCATATATGATTATTCATCTTGATGTTGGCCGTAATAAATCGATTGCAGCAATTGAAGAAGCGATGGTGCGTGATCGCAGAATTATGCTGAGTGCACAAAAAGATGCAGAGATTGATGAGCCAAAACACGAGGATATTTATGAAGTCGGTACAGTGGCGGAGATTCGTCAGCTTGTAAAGCTGCCAGGCGGAACAATGCGCGTTCTTGTTGAAGGAATTCATCGTGGACGTATTGCAGAATATGATGAGGGCAGTAAATTCGCTGAAGTTGTCATTGAAGAGTATGATGAAAAAACAGATACATCACTGGAAATGGAAGCATTGACGAGGGCGGTTATTCACGCTTTTGAGCAGTGGGTAAAACTCAGCAAAAAAATACCGCCGGAGACACTGGTATCTGTAGCTATTATCGAGGATGCAGGTCGCTTGGGTGATCTTATTGCCAGTCATTTGAATTTAAAGATTGAGGATAAGCAGGCACTTTTGTCACTTGTCAATGTAAAGGCACGGCTGGAAATGCTTTGTGAAGTTTTAGCGCGTGAAATGGAAGTTCTTGAAATAGAACGTAAGATTAGTGCACGTGTCCGAAAGCAGATGGAAAAGATTCAAAAAGAATATTATCTGCGGGAACAGATCAAGGCGATCCAAAAAGAACTGGGTGATAAAGACGATAAGACCGTTGAAATCGAAGAATATAAGGAGAAGCTGTCAACAGGAAACTATCCGGAGAATGTCAAAAAACGTATAGAAAAAGAAATTAACCGCATGGAACACATGTCGAATATGTCAGCGGAAACAGGTGTTATTCGCACTTATATTGACTGGTTATTGATTTTGCCATGGGAAAAAACGACAGAAGATCGTCTTGATCTCAAAGCTGCAGCAAAGGTCCTCAATGAAGAACATTATGGATTGGAAAAAGTGAAAGAACGCATTTTGGAGTATCTTGCTATTCGTAAGCTGAACAATACTCTTAAAGCACCGATTCTTTGTCTTGTAGGGCCGCCTGGTGTAGGTAAGACATCGCTGGCAGCCTCGGTTGCACATGCAGTTGATCGAAAATTTGTCCGGGCATCTTTGGGTGGAGTGAGGGATGAAGCTGAAATCCGCGGTCATCGCCGTACATATGTTGGTGCACTTCCTGGACGTATTATTGAAGGGATAAAGACCGCTGGGACAAAAAATCCCGTATTTCTTTTGGATGAAGTCGATAAGTTAAATATGGAATTTCATGGCGATCCATCCTCGGCACTTTTGGAAGTACTTGATCCGGAGCAGCACAATACGTTTAGTGATCACTATATCGAACTGCCGTTTGATCTCTCAAAGGTTTTATGGATTGTTACAGCCAATAACCTGGGGAATATTCCGCGGGCATTGCGTGACCGTATGGAAGTCATCATGCTGCCAAGCTATACAGAAGAAGAAAAACTGGAAATCGCAAAGCAGCATCTTGTAGCCAAGGAACGGACTGCCAACGGATTGAAGTCTGCACAGCTGCAGTTTGGTACAGGTGTATTGCAGAAAGTTATTGCCGAATATACGCGTGAGTCCGGGGTGCGTGAGCTGGAACGAACGATTGCTCGAGTCTGTCGTAAGGCTGCCCGAAAGATTGTTGAGGATGAAAAGAAGAGCGTTCATATTACTAAAAACAATCTAACAGACTACCTTGGCCGGGCAAAGTATATGCATACAAAGATGGAAAAGAAGCCGGAGGTCGGAGTTTGCACAGGTATGGCTTGGACAGAAGTTGGTGGAGCTATTCTTCCAACAGAAGTAAGTGTGCTCAAGGGCAAGGGGAAACTCATTCTCACGGGACAACTTGGTGATGTCATGCAGGAATCGGCGAAGGCAGGTCTTTCTTATATCCGCAGCCGGGCAAAGCAACTGTCAATTGATGAAGAATTTTATGAAAAACAGGATATTCATATTCATCTGCCGGAAGGTGCTATTCCGAAAGATGGTCCGTCTGCTGGAATTACGATGGTAACGGCTATGGTATCAGCACTTACACAGCAGAAAATTCGCAGCGATGTAGCCATGACAGGTGAAATTACACTGCGTGGACGCGTATTGCCAATCGGAGGTCTCAAGGAAAAAGTTCTTGCGGCTTATCGTGAAGGTATCCGTACGATTATTCTGCCAAAAGAAAACGAACGCGATATTGACGATATTGCAGAAAATGTAAAGGAAAAGTTGGAATTCGTAACTGTAGAAAATATGGACGAAGTCTTAGCACATGCTTTGGTGAAATAAATGAAAGAAAAAGTTATTGTTACACAGGGGAAATATATTGCATCGGCGGTTCGAAAGGATCAGTACCCTGAGCTTAAACGCAAGGAGATCGTCTTTATGGGGCGTTCCAATGTGGGCAAGTCATCGCTTATTAATTCACTCACACGTGTGCGCAATCTTGCACGCGTAAGTGGACAGCCGGGGAAGACACAGACCATTAACTTCTACGATCTTGGAGTGAAGATCGATGGTATCGAAGAACGACAGGATTTTTATTTCGTTGATTTGCCCGGTTATGGCTATGCCCGGACGGGGAAAGAAAGCCGTAAGCGCTGGGCAAAATTTATCGACGAATATCTTCTGGAATCGGAAGACTTGCAGTTTGTTTGCCAGCTTGTCGATATCAGGCATGATCCACAGCCGTCAGATATTGATATGTTTCATTGGCTTATTGAGCATGATCTGCCGGTTCTTATTGTTGCAACGAAGGCTGATAAGCTGGGAAAGATGGCACAACAGAAGAATATTTCCCGTATAAAAAAAGTCCTGGGCATCGAGGAAATTGATGTACTGCCATACTCCTCAACGAAAAATGAAGGCCGTTCAGAATTACTTGACGTTATAGGGAATGTTTTGGTACAATAGTCAAGTAGATAAAAGGTCGTTATATATATTCATGGATTGCAGAAGTTTTTATGCATAAGGAATGTATAGGCTAAACGGTAAGAGGGGGATTTTATGCTGACATCTTTTGACAAAGCTTTGCTCAATGTCTTGCAGACGGGTCTGCCAATCAGCAAACATCCATTTGCTGATCTTGCAGAGAAGCTGGATTCTGATGAAAGTATCGTGCTGCATCGGCTGCAGGCGTTAAAACGTGATGGTTATATACGTCGTATTGGACCTTTCTTTGATTCGTATAAGCTGGGCTACGCCGGATCGCTCATTGCACTGAAGGTAGCAGATGGTTATATGGAGAGCGTAGCAGTTGCAATTAATCAATATCCGGGTGCGACACACAATTATGAGCGTGAGGGCAGGTATAATCTATGGTTTACATTGCTTACACCGGAGCCAGGGCTGCGCGAGCAGATCCTGACAGAGATACGGGCGCTTCCGGGTGTTATCGCAATGATAGATCTGGTGTCAAAGAAGAAGTATAAAATTAATGTGCAGTTTAAACTGAAGTAGGTGAGTACATGGATGATTTGGATAAAAAAATTATACGGGTGATGCAGGATGATTTTCCGCTTGTTTGCGAACCGTATAAGGAAATTGCCGGACATATTGGTATTACGGAGGAAGAACTTATTGGGCGTCTGCGACGCTATAAGGAGAATGGCCAGATTCGGAAGATGGGAGCAGTACTTCAGCATCGTGAAGTTGGTTTCTCGTCGAATGTGCTTTGTGCCTGGATTGTGGAACCGGAGCGAATGGATGAGGTTGCAACAGAACTAGCAAAGAATCCTTCTGTATCACATTGCTATGACCGCAATACGATGCCAGATTGGCCATATAATATCTATACGATGATCCATGCCCACAGCCGAGCGGAATGCAATGCAATTGTCGATGGACTGGCAAAGGAAAATAATCTCAGCGAGAAAGCCATGTTGTTCAGTATAAAAGAATGGAAAAAAACAAGCATGCGCTATTTCTGTGAAGAAGATATGCACAAATAAAAAGTAAGGATCGTTTCGAAAAGAAGCGGTCCTTTTCCGTTTGCACTGGTAAAAACCATATTTTCATGCTAGAATGTAAAGATATGACAATAAATAATAGATGTCCGTCCTTCTCATAGGGGCAGAAAAAATCTGCCAGCAGTATTCCCGGCGCGTGCCATGATGGGTATTGGCCTATGCGTAGGGCAGCAAAGAAAAAAGGATGGTAAAATATGATCGCAGAAAAAATGTATGAACTTGGTACGAAAAAATCAACGATTCGTACAATCTTCGAATATGGACGTAAGCGTGCCGCAGAGGTTGGCGAAGAAAATATTTATGACTTTAGTTTGGGAAATCCAAATGTTCCATCGCCGGAATTTATTAAACAGGCTATTATTGATATTTTGCGGGAAGAAGAACCTTGTGCTGTGCATGGATACACGATTGCTCCAGGAGCATCTGATGTGCGTGAGGTACTGGCAAAAAGCATCAATGATCGTTTTAATACGAAATTTTCTGGTAAAAATCTTTTTATGACGGCTGGTGCTGCAGCTGCAATTACGATTACATTTAAGGCACTCAGTGAACCGGATGATGAGTTCATTACTTTTGCACCGTTTTTCCCGGAATATCGTTGTTTTGTTGAATCAACAGGGGCGAAACTTGTTGTTGTTCCGGCACAAACCAAGGACTTCCAAATTGATTTTGCTGAATTTGAAAAGTGTATCAATGTACATACGAAAGCTGTTATTGTGAACTCACCGAATAATCCAAGTGGAGCGATCTACTCAGAGGACACGGTAAAGCGGCTTGCGGCTATGCTCAGGGAGAAGTCAATTGTCTTTGGTCATTCAATCTTTCTTATTGCCGATGAACCGTATCGTGAAATTGCCTATGATGGTCTTGTTGTACCGTATCTTACAAAATACTACGATGATACGATCGTGTGTTATTCGTATAGTAAGTCGTTCTCATTGCCGGGCGAAAGAATTGGCTATATTGTTGTACCGGATGAAATTGTCGACTTTGGCAGGGTTTATGGTGCGATTGCCGGAGCAGGCCGTGTTCTTACACATGTGAATGCGCCATCGCTTTTCCAGAAGGTCGTAGCAAGGTGCGCTGGAAGGCCATCGGATATTCGTACGTATGTAAAGAATGGTACGCTGCTCTACAATGGTCTTGTCAATGCGGGTTTTACCTGTGTAAAACCACAGGGAGCGTTTTATCTTTTTCCAAAAGCGCTGGAAGAAGATGACTATGCTTTTTGCAAGCGAGCGCAGAAATACGATCTCTTGCTTGTACCGGGAGCTGATTTTGGTTGTCCGGGTTATTTCCGTCTTGCATACTGTATTAAAACAGAAACTATTGAAAAATCGTTGCCGCTTTTTAAGAAACTGGCAGATGAATACAAGAAATAAGCAAATTGTGAAAAAGAGACTGTTGCTTGAGCGACAGTCTCTTTATTAAAAGTTGAAAAACAAAACTTTTCGATACTCTTGCTGGTATGATATAATAATGGATATAGTTTTGCAGGGGATTTTATGATAGAAGGTGTAGAGACAGAGATGATGAAAGAGCTTGAGCATCAGCACGTTTCACCAGATGGAACAATAAAAACGCATATACATGTAGAACAACAAGATCATGTACATAAAACTCATGGGCATGTACATTCACATACGCAAACAAAGGCTGTTTTGAATAGAATGTCTCGTCTTATTGGGCATTTAGAATCGATTAAAAAAATGATAGAAAGCGGACGGGACTGTAGTGATGTACTTATACAGCTTTCAGCAGTTAATGCAGCTGTGCACGGGGTTGGTAAAGTAATTTTGAAAGACCATATTAACCATTGTATTGTTGATGCAATTCGTGACGATGATAAAGAAGTATTGGAAAAACTAAATAAAGCCATTGATCAGTTCATGAAATAAAAGCAGATGTTAAGCAGGGGAAAAATAAAGAAACTTTTGCAATAGGCAAGAAAGAAAATATTGCAAGAAGCAGAAAAGCGATGCATGGATGCATACAGTGTAAAAGCACGGAATATACTGCTGATTACAGTGTATTCCGTGCTTTTATATTAAAATGCGTGTTATATTATGGTATGAAAATAATACGTGAAAGTAAAGTATGACCATTTTTGTCTAAATTAGTCTTAACACTTTTGAGTGAACTAAAAAAGGTTGAAAATCTAAGACGTAAGCGAAAGCGAAAAAATGTATGGGAAGTGCCACCGAAGATGGGGATTCGATCTAAGGCATACATTGGCATGCCCGTGCGATCACTGCCAAAGTTTACAGTAAAGGCACCACGGTAGCCAGCTTCTTTTGTCGCTTCGATGACATGCGTGTTATAAGCACCGCCAGGATAAGCAATAAAGTTTATTTTTTTGTGAAGGCGCCATTCCAGCACTTTGCGTGAGTTGACCAACTGCTTTCTAAGAGCTACATCCGTAGCTGCTTTTGTGAGATCAATGTGGCTCAGTGTATGGCTTTCAAAGTTAATGTCGGCAGTCTGCATTTCGTTAATCTCGTTCCAGTTCAGATACTTTGGGTAGGTATTAACATAGTCGGTGATAAGAAAGATTGTCGCTTTCATATTGTATTTTTTCAGTATAGGGAAGGCACATGTATAGTTGTCCTTATAACCATCGTCGAGGGTTATAAGAATGGGCTTTTCGGGAAGGGTTTTACCGGAATCGAGTGAATCGGCTAATTCATCCGGTGTAATGGTTGTATAGCCGTTATCGGCAAGATATTGCATCTGCCGGTCAAATTGTTTGCTGTTGATCGTCAATAAGTTATGGTCAAGGTCATTGATTTGATGATAGTTTAGCACAGGAATTCCTTGATAAAAAGTTGTAGAGATAAAAAGAATTACAATGAGAGATAAAAGAAGTAGAAGCGGAATAAAAAGCAAAAACTTCTTTTTAGGGGAAAGATACAAATAAAACACATCCTTACTGTATGAATATGGTCACGGAAAAGCGCAAATTGGAGCCGAGACTCTAATAATTAAATATATAGCAAAGTTGGAGACGTGTCAAGGCAGGGAAAATATGTAAAAAATACTTACTGTGGATGCTTTTTGCTGATTTTACTTATAGATTTGCAGTAACCTATTTTTTGCACCGGGCTGTTCGTTTAGGACGGAGTATTCTCCGCCTGCTGTATTCTTGCTAAACTACAGCGTATTATTTTGAAACCTGTTGGTTTTATTGTGTAATTATTTTTAATGTTTTTTAAGAGCATAAATGAATGGAAATGGATGAAATTGTAAAAAAGTGGACATTTTTTTTAAACGCTTTATAATATATAGTAGACTTAGATAAGGGAGTAATTGTGAAAATGACAAGAAATGATATGTGTTGGTGTGGCAGCGGGAAAAAATACAAAAAATGCCATTTGGAATTTGATGAACGAATAAAGGCAATGAAATTTGATATTTTTAAGGGGCAGGTTCGTCCACCAAAGAGTATTATTAATAATGAAGTAGATATTGAAAAAATCCGTCAAAGCGGTTTGATTAATGATGCAGCGCTTGATTTAGTCGGTCGTATGATTACGGTTGGAATTGATACAGAAGAACTCAATCAAGCTGCACATAAGTTTATACTGAATAAGGGCGGTATACCAGCATGTCTCGATTACGAAGGCTATCCAAAGAGCATTTGCATATCGCTGAATGAAGTGGTCTGTCATGGCATTCCATCGCGTAAAACAATACTTAAGGAAGGTGATATTGTGAATGTTGATATCACGACGATTTATCATGGCTACTATGCAGACGCTTCACGTATGTATATGGTTGGGAAAGTGTCGCCAGTTGCAGAACGTCTTGTAAATGTAGCAAAAGAATGTATGGAACTTGGTATTGCAGCTGTGAAACCATGGCATTTTCTTGGGGATATTGGAGCGGCAATTGAAGCGCATGCGCATGCAAATGGCTATTCAGTTGTTACCGAACTTGGTGGTCACGGGGTAGGTAAGTCTTTTCATGAAGAACCTTTTGTGCCGCATGTTGGTGAAGTTGATACAGGTATGCTGCTTGTTCCTGGTATGGTGCTTACGGTAGAGCCGATGATCAATGTGGGTAAGTATAAGGTTGTTGTTGACAAGAAGGATGGCTGGACGGTTACAACTAAAGACAAGTCACTTTCAGCACAATGGGAAAAGACGATTCTTATTACAGAAACAGGCACAGAAGTTTTATCAAGCTGAGAAAAGCAGCATGGAGTCTATATGTTTTTCTGATTTTGTTAGCGGTTATAATAATTTTTTGATAAAGAAAACAAGAGAGTAAACGATGATAGTGCTTTCTTGTTTTTTTATTGCGCAGTAAGTCTTATAATTTTCTTGTGAGAGAAAAATGATAAAATAATGGTATTGAAAAATGTTATTTTGCTATCTATTTGGCAGGATTTTATGTTTATAATAATTTAAGATAGTTGTGTTTGTGAGATAGAAAAGACAGAGTACTATAAAATTTAAAAGATATATAAAAAGCGCTGCTTGACAAAACAGGCAATAAAAGAATAAGATGTAATAAGGATAGTAGTTGAATACAAAAAAAATAGAAGGGAAGTTCTCTTCTATTATTAAATGAATTTCTGATTAAGCAGTAACGTTATGGTTATATTTGCAATCAAATGTGATGAATTTGCATTTGGAAGGGGTGTTATGAGTCATCCCATAATAAGAATATTTTATATGGAATCGGAAACTGGGGTTTCTGGTTCTTTTTTTGTATGGCAATGGGAATTTTGGGAGGTGATGCCGTTTTGAAGAAAGCAATTGTACTTGCAAGCTTTGGTGTAAGTGACTCGGTAGCAAGAAAGCGTTGCATAGAATCTATTGTTAAAGTTATACAGGGGGCCTTTTGTGACTATGAAGTGCGACAGGCCTATACGTCAGACTTTATTCGTAAGCGTTTATCGGCGCAGGGAATTGAAGTACCTTCGCTGCCAGCTGTTTTAGATGAACTACAGGAAGATGGTTTTGATCAGGTTGTTATTCAGCCAACACATCTGACAGCGGGAGAAGAATATGACAATAAAATCGTTGCAGTAGTAGCAGGGAGAAAAAAAGATTTTTTGCAGCTTTTATTAGGGCGGCCAATATTTATGACGGATGGCAGTAAAGGAACACCGGATGATTATAGTATTGCGCTTAAAGCGATTTTATCATCAGTAGGCAATGTAGAAAAGAATGAGGAAATTGTACTTATGGGACATGGTTCACCGCATCGTCATAATCCTGTCTATGAAATTTTGCAGAGTCGGTGTGATACAAAGAACCTGCCAGTTTCAATCGGAGTTCTTGAGGAAAACGATGTGCCTGATTTTGCCGCAGTGCGGAAACGTCTGAAAGCAAAGAGCTGCAAGTCTGTTTTGCTGGTACCACTGCTTGTAGCTGGTGGTATGCATGTGGTCAAGGATATGGCTGGTGAAGCATCAAACTCGTGGAAAAGCCGTTTGCAAAGATCGGGGTTTGCTGTGCGTATTTATGTACATGGACTTGGTGAGAATGAAGCATTTCGACAGATTTATGTCCAGCATTGCAAGGATGTCATAAAATAAATAAGGTAGTATTTTACTGCGGGCTTATTTGGGAACGTCATAAGATGAATCCGAAATAAGCCCGTTTTTTATGTGCAATAAAATAGTTTTATTACAGCGTGGTCGAGTATTTTAAGAGTCTATACCTTGATTGTCCGTCATAATGCTTCAGTATAACTATAATGAACTTGTTATGAATGTACCTATGTATCAAGATAAGATTATTTTGAGTAAAACTAGTAATAAAAACTGTTATAAATGGTTGGAAAAGACAGTACTTTCAGGATAACCTAAAGCTATGGCAATCATAGTGAGAAAGAATTTTAATATTTAAGAAAATTCTGCTATAATTAATACTTAGCTAAGTAAAGCGCTTTCATTTTATTGTTAAGCTAGTACTATAAAATAATTTTTTGGATGAAAGGATGAGTACATCTATGGGAGAACCAATTACAACAAATGCATTTTTGATTATGATTATTAACATAACGGTTGTATTTGCAGTATTAATAATGCTGAGTTATGTTATCAGGCTAATTCATTATGTCGATCCAACGGTTAAGAAAGCATCAGCAGCAAAGCTGTCAACGCCGCCGGTATCTTCGGAACCAGAAGTTCCGGTACAGTATGATCAAATGGATGAAAAGACGCTTATTGCGGTCTTGACAACAGCAATTATGGCTTATGGTTATGAAAATGTTAAAGTTACATCTATAAGAAGGCTATAAGAGAAAGTCAAAGTGCTTAGATAAGCACGGGAAATGGAGGAGTTTTTAATGGATGCATTTACTGTTGCATTACAGGCTGTATGGAATAATAGTGGGTATTCTGTATTTACGTTTGGTAATTTAGCAATGATTATTGTTGGACTTGGTTTGCTTTATTTATCAATTGTCAAAAAATATGAACCGCTTCTTTTAGCACCGATTGCATTTGGTTGTGTTTTAGCAAATTTTCCCAATACCGGATTTGACGAACCAGGTGTAATGTCGGCAATTGGTATGGGAATCAAGATGGAAATCTTTCCACCACTTATTTTTCTTGGAGTGGGCGCGATGACGGATTTTGGACCGCTTATTGCGAATCCATCGACGGTTTTGCTTGGCGCAGCTGCACAATTTGGCGTGTTTGTTGCACTTGCTGGTGCAATGGCACTTGGATTCACCGAGGCGCAAGCTTGTGCTATTGGTATCATTGGTGGTGCAGATGGCCCGACGGCAATCTACATGGCTTCAAAACTTGCACCAGAACTTCTTGGTGCGATTGCGGTTGCAGCCTATTCCTATATGTCCCTTGTACCACTTATCCAACCGCCTATCATGAAATTTTTTACAACGAAAAAAGAACGTGAAATTGAAATGGGGCAGCTGCGTGAGGTTACGAAGTTTGAACGCGTTGTATTTCCGATTGTTTCTACAATCTTGATTAGTTTACTCTTACCGCCAATTGCATCACTTATTGGTATGCTTATGCTTGGGAATATTTTTCGGGAATCTGGTGTAACAGATCGTCTTTCTGATACAGCACAGAATTCGCTTATCAATATAGTAACCATTTTTCTGGCACTTGGTACAGGGCTTACGATGTCGGCAGAAAACTTTCTGCATTTGAAAACGCTCGAAATTATTGCGCTTGGCCTTGTTGCCTTTGCCGTGGGTACAGCTGCAGGCGTTATCTTTGGTAAACTCATGTGTAAAGTATCGGGCGGCAAGGTCAACCCACTTATTGGATCAGCTGGTGTATCTGCTGTGCCAATGGCAGCTCGTGTATCACAGATTGTTGGTCAGCAGGCAAATCCGCGCAATTATCTTCTTATGCATGCTATGGGCCCAAATGTTGCCGGGGTTATTGGTACAGCTGTTGCAGCTGGTACAATGCTGGCTATGTTCCAATGATGGACAGAAATTAGGGCTTGGAGGAGATTTATATGCGTAAATTTATTGTAATAGTTCAGGGAACAAAATTTGAACTTGATGTACAAGAAAAAAGATATATACCCTTTATTTCTTTAGATCCGAAGGCGGTATCGAAGAATTGGGCGGGTACAGGAATTTATAAGGCAACTATGCCAATGAAATGAATAAAAAAGTGATTTATACAATGCTGTTCTTTGCAGTGATGCGCAGAGAAGGGTTTATTCATTGATTGACAGATAAATAAATTCGTTGTAGTATTAAAGAAGTAAAAAAGAGTCTTTCAATTATATATATTGGAACAGGTGCCCGTAAGGGCTCAATAGGGAAGCCGGTTAAATCCCGGCACGGTCACGCCACTGTAAAGAGGAGCATTCTCATATGATGTCACTGGGATACCAGCGATTGATTTGTTGCAAACGGTTGGAGAAAAAGTTCTGCAGGTCAGAATATACAAAATCCAACATGCGATACCCAAAATCAATTGCTGTCCTGGGAAGGCTTGAGAAATGTGATGATACTGAGTCAGGAGAACTGCCTGTTTGTCAATCGCCGATATTACCCGCGAGTGATGGGGAGGAGATTCGTTCATTAATTATAGTGGGCCTTTCTTCCAATGGAGAAAGGCTCTTTTTTATGAATTCAGAAAACAGGGAGAGAGTTTCATGAAAAAAAGTTGGAAAAAGATGCTTATTGCATCAATGGCTTGTGTTGCCTTGACAGGTATTACAGCAACGTCGTATGCCTCCTATACACTTAATCCGGAGGTTAAAGATGCTACGCCGGCATTGAAGGAGGCATCACAGATTGGTCTGCTTGTATCTGAAAGAGCGGGCTTGCAGAACGAAGAAAACAAAGATGCAATTCTTGTTATGAGCTTTGGTACGACGTTCAAAGAATCACGTGAAGCAACGATTAATAAGACAGTTGCTGATATCCAGGCAGCACATCCAGGAATAAAGGTAGTTACAGCATTTACGTCACATATTATTGTTGATCGTATTCAGGAAAAAGAAGGTATCAAAATTCCTACGCCGGAAGAAGCGCTTGCCCAGCTTAAAAAAGAAGGTTATACACGTATAGCCCTTGCGACGCTTGATGTTATCCCTGGAATGGAATATGCGTATGATACAGCAATTTTCAATGATTACAAGGATCAGTTCAAGAAAATGACGCTGGGTACGACACTTATGTATTGGATGGGTCAGGAAGGCCAGCGTGATGACATTATACAGTCTATGAAGGCGCTTTCAACAGAGTTCCCTAAGCTTGGTAAAAAGGATGCTGTTCTTGTCATGGCGCATGGCACACCACATCCTTCAAATGCATACTATTCTGTTATGCAAAATCGGCTGGATGAACTTGGTGCAGGCAATGTATTTATCTACTCGGTAGAAGGCTGGCCGCATCTCAGCACCGTAATTCCAGAACTTAAGGCGAAGGGAATTAAGAACGTTACGCTTATTCCGATGATGATGGTTGCTGGTGACCATGCGAACAACGATATGGCCGGAAGTGATCCTGACTCGCATAAGTCAGTTCTTGAAAAAGAAGGGTTTAAGGTTACAACCTATATCCATGGTCTCGGTGAAAATCCTCAAATTCGTCAGCTTTTTGTTGATCGTGCTAATGAATCATGGAATGCTTTGCAGGCAGAAACGAAAGCTCCGCAAAAGAAGCATATGATGAAAAAATAAAACAAATAGTAAAGGAGCCGCTAAAAAGCTAAGTGGCTCTTTTGCTTTATTTTTATCTTTCCTTGGGGAAAACCGATATATGGAACAGCACGGTTTTCCCGAAGAAAAGATTTTGACTTTATTACATTTTAAATAGATGTATTATATGAAATATAGTATGATAAGTACGTTATGGAAAAAATAAGAACGAGAGATGCAAATGGAGGTATTTTTATGAGTGGTGTGTTTTATGGGATAGGCGTCGGACCGGGTGATCCAGAGCTTTTAACGATGAAAGCAATTCATGCAATTGAGAAAGCTGATGTACTTATTGCACCAAAAACAGAAAAAAAAGATGGCAGTGTAGCGCTTTCAATTGCGAAACCATATTTTAAGGATGATATAGAGATTGTTTATCAGGTATTTCCAATGGTTGTAAAGTTTGAAGAATCAACAGCTGCCTGGGAAGTAAATAAAAATGAAATATTAGCACTTTTGCATGCTGGGAAAAATGTTGCGTTTCTGACGCTGGGTGATCCCATGTTCTATAGTACATATATCTATGTGTATCGCTTACTTGAGCATGAGGATGTGCAGATCGAAACAATCCCCGGGGTCCCGGCATTCTGCGCGATTGGCAGTAAACTTGGTTATCCGCTTGTCGAAGGCAATGATATCCTGAGTGTTATTCCGGCAACGGCGGATGAGGAAAAAATCAGAAAAATTCTTGCTGTTACAGATAATGTTGTCATGATGAAAGTCTACAAGAACTTTGCTAATATGACCGATATTCTTGAAGAAAATGGTATGGCAAAGAATGCTGTCATGGTAAGCCGCTGTGGTTTGCCGGATGAACAGCGTATCGATGATATCAAAGCACGGAAAAATGAAAAAGTCAATTATCTCTCAACAATTCTGGCAAGAAGAAATAAGGAGTAAGAAATTCCTGCAAAAAGAAGTGGGTGAAAATATGAAAAGAAAAAGTTTGTTAAATATTATCACAATCGGTTTGCTCGTATTGATGCTTAGTATTATTGCGGGTTGTGGTCCGGAAAAGAAAGCAATGACAACAGGTGATGAAGCCTATGCGGTAATTACAGATGACCTTGGCCGTGTGGTGAAATTGACGAAAAAACCAGAGCGCATTGTTGTGTTGTCGGCATCCTTTCTTGAGCCCCTGCATGCTGTTGATGCAAGTATCGTTGGTCGTCCGAGTTCAAAGACAGATGTGCCGGATTTTGCCAAAGATTTACCGGAGGTCGGAGCTGTTTATCAGATTGATGTCGAAAAGGTTCTTGCTTTACAGCCGGATCTTGTCATTGCAAATAAGGGCATGAATGAAAAGTTTGTAGCACTTATGGAAAGCAACAATATTCCAATCATTGTCATGGATATGAAAAGTTATGCTAATGTAAAAAATGAAGTTAATGTTTTTGCTCAAATCACAGGTGAAAAGGAAAAAGGTGCAGTGATTGTAAGTGGAATGGATGAAAAAATAAAGGCTGTACAAGCAAAGCTGCCAAAGGATAAAAAGCGTGTTGCAATTTTGCATAGTACGGCACAGGGGCTTAGTGTGCAGCTTGATGGCAGTATTGCCGGATCCGTTGCAAAGATGCTTGGTTTTGAAAATGTTGCAGCAGATCAGATTCCCATGGAAAAAAATCCGGATGCAACTCCATATAGTTTGGAAACACTTGTACAGCAAGATCCGGATCTTATTTTTGTCACGAGTATGGGAAAACTTGAAGCAATCAAGAAAAGCATGATGGATAATGTCGCCGGCAATCCGGCATGGCAGTCGATTCCTGCCATAAAGAATAATCAGATGTATTTTTTGCCGCAGAATCTTTTCCTGTTAAGCCCAGGTCTTCATTATCCGGAGGCGGTCGAAATGATGGCAAAACTTGTTTATCCGGGAGTTTTTAAATAATGTATCTTTGGGAAAAATGTAAAAACTACAGAACGCGTACAATAAAGTGGCGAATACTGGTTCTTATGGTATTTGCCGCTTTGGCATTTTTTGGCTGCGTCGTAAGCATTATGAAGGGCTCTGTTGATGTGTCATACCCGGAAATTGTTCAGGCGATTTGCGGTCAATCCGTGGGGATGAATACGCAAATTATTAATAATATACGCTTGCCGCGTACTATTGTAGCAGCACTTGTGGGAGCTAATCTTTCTCTTTCCGGAGCAATCCTGCAGGCGGTTATGAAGAATCCTCTTGCTGATCCGCATATTATTGGTATTTCTTCTGGTGCTGGGCTTGCTGGTATTTTTGTTATGCTTGTACTGCCGGATATGGAAATTCTTATTACACCGATGGCCTTTATCGGAGCAATGCTGGCAGCAGCAGGCATTTATTTGCTTGCCTGGAAAAATGGCGGTATACGTCCTGTACGTATCATTTTGGCAGGGGTCGCTGTATCGGCTTTTCTCGGGGCGGGGATATCGGCACTTCTCATTTTTTATAGTGATCGTGTTCAGGGTGCGCTTATGTGGATGATTGGTGGATTGTCGGCTCGTAGCTGGCCACAGGTGGAAATTATTTATCCATATACAATTGCAGGTGTGCTGCTTGCGTTATTGGGTT
>Ga0172378_10003083_pt1 | contig 15650 bp, 9 predicted proteins | sample GrowelOW332metaG_FD_119755 | JGI IMG/M metagenome (GOLD analysis project Ga0172378, IMG submission 119755) | Groundwater microbial communities from an aquifer near a municipal landfill in Southern Ontario, Canada - Pumphouse #3_1 metaG | ecosystem: Environmental > Aquatic > Deep subsurface >... | reverse complement strand
CTGAGCAACAAATTCTCCCGACAAGCTCCTGCTGTAAAGCGGGAAATTTTTGATCAGAAAAAACGGCTGTTGCTGACCCATGTGTCACTCTTCTGCTGGTGTAAATTTCGGGGATAAGGTCAACTTCATTACTCATCATTCAACCCAAATAATGTACTGGAGTAACAAACCTCTATACTATCTGTCCTGGATGAAATAAGTTTATGGGTGAACTCCAATGCATAGTTTTTCACCTGATTAATGAAGTCCAATAGACTATAAAACATATAGATATACAATAAGTTACGAAAGGTCTAATGAGTAACAATCGTATTGTCCAAGTTCATCTGTAGCACTGCAGCACCATAAATTTGAACAATGATCTATCGAACTAAGAACTTCTGAACTAACAAAAAAACACGCTCAACTTGTTAAAGCAGCACATAAAGCAATCTGTGAGATTTCTTTGATTCCGGAATTACTTGACATAAAAGAGCATGAATATAAATTGGCAAAAAACAAAATAAACATGGAGGAATCCAAATGACCTTTAACGAATTCATGGCTAAAGTCGCAGCGAAGAATCCGGGTGAACCCGAATTTCTTCAGGCAGTCAAAGAAGTTGTAGAGACAATCTGGGACGTGTATGAAAGCAACCCCCGCTTTGTAAAAAACAACATCCTCGAACGCATCGTGGAACCCGAACGCACCATTATTTTCCGCGTTCCCTGGATGGATGACAAGGGCGAAGTACATGTAAACCGCGGTTATCGTGTACAGTTTAACAGCGCAATCGGACCCTACAAGGGCGGTCTGCGTTTTCACCCCAGTGTAAACCTTTCCATCCTGAAGTTCTTGGGCTTTGAACAGATCTTCAAAAACAGTCTTACTACTCTGCCTATGGGCGGTGGTAAGGGCGGTAGCGATTTTGATGCCCGGGGTCGTTCAGATGCCGAAATCATGCGTTTCTGCCAATCCTTCATGGCCGAGCTTTTCCGCCACATTGGTGCCGATCTGGACGTTCCTGCTGGAGATATCGGTGTGGGTGCACGTGAAATCGGATACATGTTTGGCATGTACAAGAAACTCAGCAACGAATTTACCGGAGTTCTTACCGGTAAAGGCAGAACTTGGGGCGGCAGCTTAGTACGTCCTGAAGCCACTGGCTTTGGCGTGGTTTATTTCGCTCAGGAAATGCTGAAGACCAAGGGCCTCACTTTCGAAGGAAAGAGAGTAGCCATCTCTGGTTTTGGAAACGTTGCCTGGGGCGCTTGCCGCAAGATTACCGAACTGGGTGGAAAGGTTGTAACCATCTCCGGACCTGACGGATACATCTATGATGAAGCTGGCCTCAACGAAGAAAAGATCGACTATATGCTGGAATTGCGCGCTTCCAATAACGACCGTGTGAGCGACTTTGCCGACAAGTTCCCCGGCGCAAAATTCTTTGCCGGAAAACGCCCTTGGGAACAGAAAGTGGACGTGGCTATTCCTTGCGCTACTCAGAACGAATTGCACGTAGAAGACGCTAAAGCTCTTATCGCAAACGGCGTAACCTGCGTGTGCGAAGCTGCAAACATGCCTTGCACCCCTGAAGCAGTAGAAGTATTTATGAATGCTAAGATTCTCTTTGCCCCTGGCAAAGCGGCAAACGCTGGCGGTGTAGCTACTTCCGGACTGGAAATGACTCAGAACTCCATCCGTATGAGCTGGAGTGCTCCTGAAGTGGACGAGAAACTTCACGGCATCATGTGCAATATCCACGAAGCCTGCCGCGAAAACGGCACTCAGGCTGATGGCTGGGTAAACTACGTTAAGGGAGCCAATATTGCCGGCTTCTTGAAAGTAGCAACCGCTATGTGCGACCAAGGCCTCGTATAACAAACATAAAGATCAGATATAAACAGGCGGGATTAATACTCGCCTGTTTTAGTTTTCTATGAGCTCTGCCCTTTGGGAAGAGATTTATTCTCATAATCTTCACAATCTGCACATTTGAGATAAATTAATCGAAGAGGTTGGAAATGGATGAAGGAGCATAAGCACGCATGAACACATTGTTCTGGGATTATCAGGCAACATTATCAGGCTTCACGGGCAGTATAGTGTGATGGTATTTGCGATATTTTATGTATTTTTACTTGACGAATATACTGCTATTGAAAATAATCAACATAAAGCTATGAGTATAGAGTACAAGGGGGTTCAATGAACAATTACTTCATGGAGACCCATCACCATGAGTGGATTTTGACCAACAAGTTCGGAGCCTATGCTTTAGGTACCGGAAACTTGATCAATCAACGCAAGTATCATGGTTTACTGGTTGCAAGCGACAAGGATTTCAACCGTCACCATCTGGTGGCAGGGATGGAAGAGAAAGTGGAATGGCGCGGCGAGTATATTCATCTGGATAGCAATAACTACAGCAACTGTATCTATCCAGAAGGCTTTTTTCATTTGGTGAAACCCTGGCTGCGCCCCTATCCTGCTTTTCTATATTCGGCTTTACCACATCAAAATGAGATATTGATCTTCAAAGAGATCATGATGGACAGCGAAAGCAATACCACTCTGGTGAAATACAGCAATTTGGGCAAGCATCTTCTGCATTTCAATCTGCACCCAAAGTTCACCATGTGTCCTCATCATGAGATCAATAGTCACGGCAGTTTGGACTTCATTGATTATCATACTCAGATCCAGGAGACGGAGTTTGGCACAAGCTTTTCCGTACTGAGGGTAAATAACGGCATCCAGGTATTTGGCCACAGTGTAAAAGCCAATGTGATGCACAACCGCTATGTGTTTTACAATGTTTATTATCCTTGGGAAGTAATGAGCGGTTATGAGGGCATAGGCGACCAAATTAGCTTGTTCCAGATCGATTTTGACCTTGCACCTGCTGAGAGCAATTACATACTGTTTTCAGATTCCGAGATCATTGATCCCAGCGTAATGATCGAGCGAATTGAAGCGCGCTACAGCCATCTGCCCAAAGCAATGGATTTCCCCAAAACGGAAGACGCTGAGGACGATCTGCTCTCCAAGCTGGATTACGACGACAACATCCTCTTTGACAGACAGAGCTATCTGAAGATATTGGAATTTGCCCTCAAGGATTTTTGCACTGAAGACGACGTGGTGGCTGGATATCCATTTTACGGCCCCTGGGGCAGAGATACCATGGTAGTGGTGAATGCGCTTTTGCACAATAGCGACAATCTGGAATTGGCAGAACGAATCTTACGCAAATACAGCACACACATAGAAAATGGCCTGATCCCCAACATGGTGGCAGAATCCGGCAGAGATGGCAATTACGACAGTATAGACGCCACTCTGTGGTACATCATCATGTTGTGGAAAGTAGGTAAAAAGAAGCAAAGCAAGGCATATTGGAAAGAAATTCTAGAACTGTCCGAGAGCATTATTGGGGCACTTTTACAAACTTCCGAGCGTCCCTATCGGGTTAGAGAAGACGGATTGATAGAATTGGATCCGGCTTTTGCCCACGGAACTTGGATGGATGTGCGCATAGACGGTAAGGCAGTATGCCCACGTTGGGGATGTCCTGTAGAAATCAACTCCCTGTGGTATAATGCGCTATGTGCCTATGAAGCCATCTGTGAAGCCTACAATACCGCTGGAAAGGGGAAGATATCAGCAAAAGCAGACTATCTGATGTTGAGTTACAAAGTAAAGGAATCCTTTAGCAAGTTCTGGACTGGAGAATATTTGGCTGACAGGCTGGAGGGAGACAAGCCAATCGTCGAGATACGTCCCAATGCCATCATTGCGCTGTCCCTGCCTTGGACTCCGGTATCTTTGGACATCATGAAACAAGTATTGGAGCGCACTTTTACCGAACTTTATACCTTCTATGGCATTCGCACTCTTAGTCCCAAAGACTCCAGATTCCGTAAGAAATACTACGGAACTCAGCGAGAGCGCGATATGGCGTATTACAACGGTAGCGTGTGGGCCTGGCTGTTTGGCCCTTTCTGCGGTCTCTATATGAAGGTTTACGGAGCTCAAAAGAGCGAAGATGAGATAGTGAAGACTATCGGCGACCTGATTGGTGTATTGAGAAATAGCTTCATGAGGGGACACATCGCTTCCGTGGCAGAAGTATGGGACGGAGATCATCCGCATTTCCCCAAGGGCGCTCCGGCTCAGGCATGGAGTGTGGCAGCCCTATATAACATTGAAACCTATCTGGAGAAGATGGGAGCGAAGATATGAAAATCTTGATGTTCACTTGGGAGTTTCCCCCGCTCATTTCCGGAGGATTGGGGATGGCATGCTATGGCATGGTGAAGTCCCTGCTCGCTTTGGGAATCAAGATCGATTTGGTGTTGCCTACCAGAGAGGAAGTATATTTCCCTCTGCGCGAAGAAAGTGACGTGGACACTCTGCCCACCGTCTTCATGGATCCCAAAAAGCAAGTGAAGTACAAAAGTATGCAGTTTCACGACACCATAGAGCGCTTGGAATACATAGGGATCAGCGAAAGGCCGGAATCATATTTTCAACTTGCGGATATAAAGCGTTATGCCAGCTCAGTGAAGGAGGAATATTGGTATTCCAAAACAGTAGGCAATGATAAAAATGAACTTTGGACACAGATGACCTCCAACCTATTCGGAGAAGAAGACCTTATCCGTAAAGTTCAGGAATACACCTTACGGGCAGAACGCGTGGCGAAAATGCTGGAGTACGACATCATCCACGCTCACGATTGGCTTACCTATCCTGCTGGGATGTTGGCGCGGAAGATTAGCAATAAACCGCTTGTAGTCCACATTCACGCTACAGAATTTGACCGTGCAGGCGGACCAGGAGATGAACGCATCCACAAAATAGAACACGCGGGAATGACCTATGCAGACAAAGTAATTGCTGTATCAAAATACACTGCACAGATGATTATGAGCCGCTATCGTATCGATACAGGCAAAATCCGTATCATTCACAATGCCTTTACCATCTCTGAAGACGCAGTGCTTAGTAAAGAACGAATCTTCCGGGGTCCTGTGATCCTCTATTTGGGACGTATTACTTTGCAAAAGGGGCCAGATTACTTTTTAGATATGGCACAAAGAGTGTTGCAGACTCATCCCGATGCCAGATTTATAATGGCAGGCACGGGGGATATGAGCAGGCGTCTCTTGCGAAGATCGGCAGCAGTAAAGCTGAAGAACCGTTTTCTGTTTACTGGATTCCTGAATCGAAAGCAAGTGGAGAAGATTCTAAGGGCAGCAGATATCTATGTATTACCATCCGTATCGGAACCGTTTGGCATCAGTCCCCTGGAAGCAATGGCTTACGGAATCACATCCATCATCTCAAAGCAATCCGGAGTATCCGAGGTAGTTCAACACGCATTTAAGATAGACTACTGGGATGTCGATCTGTGGGTGGAGACCATCAATCACCTCATTGAAAACCCGAAGTACTGTTCCAAGATAGGCATCGAAGGCATGAGGGAAGTGAATAAGATTCAATGGGAAGAAGCTGCGGAAAAGATCAGACAATTGTACAGCTCAGCTTTGGCAGAGTATATCCGAACGCATTGAGGGGGAAGCATTATGTTATACATAGTATTTTATTTTCAAGTGCACCAACCCTTTCGCCTAACTCATTATAATGTATTAGATATCGGACAAAACAGCCCGATGTTTGATGACAGGATGAATAGGGAAGTAATGCAAAAAGTGGCTGAGAAGTGTTATTTACCAACGAATAAGCTGCTTCTCGAACTCATCAAGAAGCATGAGGGACAGTTTAAGGTAGCATTCTCGATCACCGGCACCGCCATCGAGCAATTCAAGTTATACAGCCCAGAGACTCTGGAGTCTTTTAAAGCCTTGGTGGAGACAGGCTGTGTGGAACTGCTCGGAGAAACTTATTTCCATTCTCTATCCTTTTTGTACGACTCAAATGAGTTTCTGGATCAGGTAGCCTTACATCGTGATCTGATGAAAGAGGAATTTGGCTATTACACCGAAACCTTTAGAAACACAGAGCTCATTTATCAGGATAGGCTCTCAGACCTGATATACGAGATTGCGGGATTTAAAACCATTCTCACCGAGGGAGTAGACAGAGTATTGCAATGGCGTTCTCCGCTATATGCCTACAAGAACTATTCCAAGCGGATAAATCTGCTGTTCAAGTATTATCAATTGGCAGACGACATCGCCTTTCGCTTCTCCAATCGAGACTGGCCAGAATATCCCCTTACCGTGGACAAGTTTGTAAGCTGGATCGATAAGTTGACCTTGAATGAAAGCAAGGGACGCAATCAGTTTCTGAATCTGTTTATGGATTACGAAACCTTTGGAGAGCATCAATGGGCTACCACTGGTATTTTTGACTTTATGCGCCATTTTCCCAGCGCTGTATTGAAGTATCAGCATCTTGGCTTTGCATTTCCCAAAGAAGCTGCAGAATTGGCAAATTATCAACAGGAATCCATCAGCTTCCCCGATCCCGTTTCGTGGGCAGATGCGGAGCGAGACCTTTCAGCATGGTTGGGAAATGATATGCAGCATAATGCGATAGAGACGCTCTACGATCTCTTTGACAAGGTAAAAGCAAAGGGTGATCCGGAGCTTTTGCGCACAATCCGCATGCTTAGTACATCGGATCACTTCTACTATATGTGTGCCAAATACTTCCAAGATGGAGACGTTCACAAGTATTTCTCGCCATACGACTCTCCAGATCAGGCATACATCTATTACATAAATGCTCTGGCAGAGCTGGAAGAAAGACTTTTGAGGTATCAATGACTAAAGGAAAAGTTCTGATTCTGGAAGATGATGTCGTTTTGGCAGATCAGGTAGCTTTGATCTTAAATAAATTCAATTACGATGTACTTATCACAGCTAATTCCGATGTCTTTTTTGAAGAACTACGGATATTCAATCCTGACGTAATTCTGTTGGATGTGTATCTGGTGGGCAGCAAACTGAATGGTATCCAAGTTCTGAAGCATTTGAAAGACAAGATGGATTTGAACTATAAGGTAATAGTGATTTCCGGAGAGGTTAGCTCCAGTCAGGTACAGGAAATCCGCTCACTCGGCGCATATCACTTCATCGAGAAAGGCAGCAGTTTCAGCACCAATCAATTGCTGCTGCACATAGACAACGCCATCACATTGAAACGGCAGGAAGAGGAACACATCGGGCTTCAGATTGAATACATTAACATGAAGAAGCAATTTACCCGCAGCTTTCCTTTCATTGGGGAAAGCGAGGCCATCAAACAGGTTCGGGAAAAGATCCACAAATTGGCAGAGGTGGACGAGGATCTATTTCTGATTGGGGAGACTGGTACCGGAAAGGAAGTAGCCGCAAATTACTACTATACTAGCTCAAAACGCTTCGGAAAGCCTTTTCATACGCTAAATTGCTCCGCATTGACCGAAACCCTGATCGAGAGCGAACTGTTTGGTCATGTGAAAGGCAGTTTTACCAGTGCAGACAGAAATAAAACTGGATTCTTTGAAGAGTGTAGCAGTGGGTTGCTGTTTTTGGATGAGGTCACAAATCTATCGCTGAAGTCTCAATCCAAGATTTTGAGAGCCATAGAAAACAAAGAAATTCAGGTAGTGAGCGGCCCCATGAAAAAGGTATCAACACGCCTCATCTTTGCTTCAAATGCAAATATGGACTTGCTTAAAGATCCCGATATATTTCGAAGGGATCTATACTATCGCATAGAGGGTAATATAGTGGAAATGCCCCCATTGCGTGAGCGCGGAGAGGACATCCTCTTGCTGATGAGTTTCTTCCTTACAAGTTTCTCACATCAATACAACATTAGTGACCAGCTGGATCTCACTACATTGAAAAGCAGTCTGCTTGATTATGCCTGGCCGGGTAATATCCGTGAATTGCGAAACTTCTGTAAATTCATGATGATCAACGAGAAGAGCATTACAAACTCAACCATTATGAAACATCTGGAACATAAACTGAATGGTAAGGACAAGGACTGTTGCGGGGAGAACATGAAGTATCTAGATATCCCCACTCTGAAAGAGAGTATAGCACAGTATGAACGAGACTATCTGGTTCATCATCTGGAACTTAACGGCTGGCAAGTATCTAAAACCGCCCGTCAAATTGGAATTGAACGTACCACTTTGTACAAAAAGATAAAACAGTTCAAGATAAACACTTTTATAGAGGAATAGATTACTAATGCTAAAAGACAATCTGGGCTTACGTTTGTTTGCCCTGTTGCTGGCAATTTTGATCTGGCTACAATCCGTATTGGTATCTGAACACCGTAGCATAGTATCTTTACCAGTAAACTTAAGAAACATGCCCCAAAACATCACTCTGGAAAACTTGCCACAACACATCCCCTTCGAAGTGAAAGGCAAAGGCCTGGATATTATCCGCTTGATGATGGCCAAACCCAGAGTAAACATCGATGCCGGTGAAATTACTCCAAATACCGAGCTTCTCTCTTTGCAAAACTATGCCATCGACATGCCTGAGAACATCAATGTGAACCTCCTGGGGCCAGCAGAAACAGATCAATTGGCCATTCAAGCCGATGTGTTCCATCAGAAAACCGTAGGTATTGAGCTCAACTTTGCAGATGAAGCCAGTAAAGAACGAATGAAGGAACTACGCTATACTTTAAATCCTTCCAAGGTGACCATATTCGGTCCTAAAAGCCGTATAAACAGCATCTCAAAGATTCAAAGCAGAGCCATCACTCTGGAAATGCTCTCCGAGGCAAGGCAATATCTGGAATTGCAGATTCCGGATACTGACATCAGCGCATCGGTTAAAACCGTATTGTTAAGCATCTCTGGAGCTCAAGAGAGCAGTAAGGTATTTCCCAATATCGCTTTGAGTAGGAACTATATACCTTCCATGATAGCCGTGAAAGTATCCGGTTCCGGAGCAGCATTGGACAGATTGACAATCGAACAGATAAAAGCAGAAGTAAGCGAGGAGGCAGACGAGAACGGCCTATACAAAGTTAATCTTGTCTTACCTGATGATATTCAGGTGATCGCCATCACTCCCGATATGGTTCGCAAACGCAGATGAATCTGATTCTGGCCTTTGAATCCTCTTGCGACGATACATCCGTGGCAATTTTGGATACCGATTATAAAGTGTATTCAAACCTAATATCAGGGCAACCTGAACATCTGGAATTTGGAGGTGTCTTACCAGAGCTTGCCTCCCGTTTGCATATGAAGAACATTATGCAGCTCAGCGAATTGTCCTTGCAGAAAGCGGGTGTAACTCTTCAGGATATCTCTGCAATTGCCGTTTCCATCAATCCCGGTTTGATTGGTTCTTTGATAGTGGGTCTCGCTTTTGCAAAGAGTCTGGCCTGGAGTTTACAGATTCCCTTGCTTACAGTAAACCATCTTCTGAGTCATATCTTTGCGAACTACATCGATCATCCAGAGTTGGAACCTCCCTTTTTGGCCTTGGTAGTCTCAGGAGGGCACACGGAGATGGTTCATTTCCGAACCAATACAGAGTTTGAGGTTATCGGAAAGACCTTGGATGATGCTGCTGGAGAGACCTTTGATAAAGCGGCCAAACTGATGGGACTGGGCTTCCCCGGAGGCCCCTTGATTGATAAGCTTGCCTTGACAGGGAGCGATAGCTTTGTAAAACTGCCCAATCCCCTTCCTCAGAAGGATAACTTCAACTTCAGTTACAGCGGATTGAAAACAGCAATACGCAACTATATTCAAGATCAAGATGAGGCTTTTTTGAAGGATCACACCTGCGACATCGCCGCATCTATCCAATCAGCAATAGTGGAACCTTTGATAACTAAGACCGTTCGAAAAGCAAGAGAGCTGAAGGTTTCCAAGATACTATTGGCCGGAGGAGTAGCAGCAAATACTGCTCTGCGTAAGGGAATGAGCAATCGAGCTGCTATGAAGGGCATAAATGTGTATTATCCTTCACTATCCCTGTGTATGGACAACGCAGCAATGGTAGCCGCTGCAGCCATCCCCAAGTACAAGGCTGGTCTCTATGCACCACTATCGGTAAATGCAAATTCACTAAAGGGGACAAAGCTTCTATAAGCAATTCGGTTGTAGTTCTGTATCTTTAATAATCCATAAAGAGAAAGGAATAATGCATTATATCATAACAGGAAATAGCGATATTAGTAGATACAGCAACTCGCCCGATGCAGGGACAATTGTAATGAGTGGGGAAGAGCTGGTGAATTGCGGCATACGTTTTAGTGATCAGGACAAGGTCTATGTGCCTTCGGAGAGTTCATTGAGCATCGTGATGGAGCACATGGACAACAGGGACTGCACAGAGGGAATCTTGAAACTGAAAGACAAATATAGCTGTCGGGTAGCCCTGAAACCCTTGTATCCAAAGTTCCGGTTTTGCACAATGGCCCTGAAAGACTTACCAAAGTTTGATATTAAAGCTGAAAAGATCGTGATAAAGCCACGCAAGGGATTCTTTGGCGCTGGTGTGCGAATAGTAGAGCGGGGAGCTAATCTGAATGATGTAGCACAAGATATTCGGCGTGAAGTACTTGAAAAAGCACGCTTCTTTCCGGAATCCGTGCTAAGTAAAGAAGAGTTTGTAGCAGAGGAGTACATTGAGGGAGAAGAATACGCAGTCGATATGTATTATGACCACTTGGGAAAACCTACAATTATGAACATATACAAGCATCCGGAAGCTATGAACAAGCACTACGACCATCTGATGTATTACAGCAACAAGTCCCTCTTCGATGCTTATCTGCCTACGTTCGAGAATCTCTTCCATAAGCTTGGTGAAGCGTTACAATTAGTGAGTTTCCCTATTCATGCCGAGTTCAAACTGCACAACGGAGAATTTGTGCCGATAGAATTCAATCCTATGCGGTTTGGTGGTTTTGGCCTTAGTGACCTCACATACTTTAGTTTTGGCTTTCAGCCCATATCATTCTATTTTGGGGATCAGCATACAGATTGGTATGAAATGTGGCAAAGCAGAGGTGGAACCCATTACGCCTTCATTCTGGCTTACAACAGTGCGAAAGTAGATAGCAGAAACATGCAACCCAATCACGACAAGCTATGGAAATACTTGACAGACAGAGTTGAGATAATCAACTATGTGAAGCTGGATTATCGTGAATATCCGGTATTTGCCATAGCTTACGTAAAATCAGATGATGAGAATGAACTGCTGAAGCTTTTAAGTTTGGAGTTTGACGACTTCTTCTCTTAGCGCAATATAAGTTTGGATACCAGAAGGCTCTATAGTTCATAATTCTTGTGCTTCAAAGGAAAATTTGAGTCATACATATAGATAACAATTGTACCCTCTCCGGGATATCAACAGTAGTACGGAACAAATAATGCTTGACTATTTAGCAGTGCATTGTAGAATGCAGAATAACATTATTATGATTGATTTATATATACATAGGAGAATCCATGAAAAAAGCCATGCTATTAATTGGGATACTTTCCATATTGGTATCCTTACCCGCTTACCTCATTGAAAATGCCTCGTTGGAGAACTTCCTGATTCGAAGTGAAGAAGCCTGCGCTTATGACAACTGGGTATCTCATATCGCGGAAGGAATCGCATCGCCGAACTACAATCTTTATGCACCTTTCGACCCTCAGACCAATGGTTTTGGTGATTACCGAGTCCCTACAACTGCAGAATTGAACTCCTGGGGAGAGATCGTTGATCTCTTCCTGCTAGGACGCTTGGATGAAGCGCAAGCAATAATAGACAGCGTTGGATTCCCCTATCAGGCTTTGGTATTCAACGATTCGGACACTGGCAGTAGATATTTTATGCTTCGAGAAGTTCCGGACATGAGCTTTACTGATACGAACGGCACTGAAGACGACTATGACGATGAACACGGTGCCTTCTCTTATGGTTGGGGTTTATACATCTACAGACCGCAATCCACTCGCCCAATTATCATTACTGTACCTCACTCTACCGATGACTTTGCCACCTCGATAATCGGCTATGATTGCCTCTCCACTTGGAATGCTTCATTTCTTTTGATAAATGGTGCAGGACGTGAAGTAAAGTGGACAAATTCAGGCAGTTATACAAACTCCAAATCCATATCTGACCCTACAAGGACTGAAGCCCATCCATACAATGTTGCTTACAAAAAATTTGCCGATAAGATACGGGCTCAATTTGGCAGACGTGAGTTTTCCTTTCAGATTCATTCTTACGACTGGAATCGACACGTAGGTTATACTGATAATCAGATATCTGCAGGGAACAACAAGATGTGTCCAAACTTACCAATTCGTGACCTCAGCAGCTTGAAACAGGATCTGATTAATAAAGGTGATCATCTCATGATCGCTGCAAATACCATCGGTATTCATGAAGATGTGTTTCTGAATCAATACTACTCTGTAAACTACAGTATCCACGACTTTACTTTTAGCGATGGTTTCAACGAGTATCCCGTGAACGACATGATAGACCTACCTGCATATTCCCAAAACCGCCAGATGATTTACACTCTGGATGGGTGGAACGATTACGACAGCTTTGAACCTTTCATGCATATAGAAATGGATGAACTTCCCAATATGTATGAGGAAACCGAGAACGTGTATAAATGGTTCTATGGCTGGATTGAAGATGAAGGGCGCTGGGATATGGACAATCTTTTCACCTATCCCAGAAAGTATTATTCTCGCTGGATACAAGATCTGGAAAGCATCTTTGACGATGTCTTCACTATGAACGACGGGATGAATCCCACCGATCCTGAAAACCTGCATGTAATAAACAACTCCATGCAATATGTTACATTGGGCTGGGATCGCAGTGATGCCTACGATTTTGACAGTTATGAGATTTTGTATTCCACCACTCCAATCGGCGATGGCAACTATCAGATTTTCGATCGCAGCAACAGCGCTTTTCTGGCTTCGCAAGCATGTGAATCCATTGATGTGGTCGGCTTGTCCGCCAGTTACAACTACTACTTCAAGATCAGAGCACGAGACAAGAATGGCAACCTTTCGGATGTATCCAATGAAGTGATATCTGCTCCAGCAGCTACCAGTATTACAGGGTTCAGCGCATACGGATTGGATAGTACCGTAAGATTGTCTTGGGGTACTAATCCCGCTACTGGTTTTTTGGGATTCAACGTCTATCGTAAGCAGGGTTTTACAGACTACCAATTGATCGATAGCTATACCAACAGCCCTTCTCTCGCATCTGGATCTTACAGCTTCGAGTATTGGGATTACGACGTTCAGAACGGTGAACATTACGATTACAGAATCAGTTCCGTAAGTAACAGTGGAGTGGAAACGATTCACAACGTACCCAAATCTGCCAGTCCCTCCATTGTGCACAATTTGATCTTGCAAAACCAAGCGGGTACACTTAGCGATGTTGCCATGTTCTCACAAAACCCATATGCCTCAGATGGTCAGGATGGATATTGGGATGTAAGCAAATCCGGTCCCAGCTCAAACTACGTATGGTTGTCGTTTTTCGAGCAGTACTGGGGTCAGAACGGTGTATATCTGTCCAGAGAAGTCAAGGGTGGCTACGATCCCGAACAGGAACTAAAAACTTGGGTAATTCGTGTGAGATCAGACCAACTGAACGTACCTCTGTCTCTTAGCTTGCCAGTTGTTACCAGAAGCGAGAAGATATACCTCTATGACAACGGTGCTGGAGTATGGCACAATATGTATGATGGGCCTTATGTATTCACTGTAAGCAACTCAAATCCCCGTAATATGACATTGTATTGGGGCAACATGCAACCTAGTGTTACCCACAATAGCATTGCCAATCAGGTACTTCAGGGCGAAAATTCTGTGCAGTTTTCGTGGTCTATGCAATATCCCTTCCTGATAGATCACATGAACCTCTATCTAAAAAATGATGTTGATTCATTGATGATTTTTAGCAATATTCCTGCCAGTACCAGTAGCTATACATACACCATCCCCAGTATGTTGAACATGCCCAGAACCAAGGTCTGTATGCAGATGGTATCGGTAGATGGCTTCATAAAAACCTTTGAATCTGCTCATACTCTGGCATTTGTGCCCCATGTCAATACTATGCAAAATAATGCAGGATGGGCTACAAAGAGTAATCCGTTCCTGATTCAAAGCTTTTCAATAGACCCAGCTTTCGGCAGTGGAGCTACCGGATACGTGTGGAACAATCAATGGATAGAAGCAACCAACTTCGATTTTGGCGCAGCTTATATGGTTCATATCACTGAACCGATAGCTCTCAGCAGCGATTCCCCAGTATTAAGACAAGCAACGGAATTTGATCTGGTCAACGGTTGGAATATGATAGCCAATCCTCACTTGTGCGAATATGAAGTATCCGCATTGAGCTTCAGAGTAAATGGTACCGATTATCGCTTCAGCGAGATGATTACTCAGCAACTGATCTCAAAAGCTGTGTATGTGTATAGGGATTCATCCTTCGTTCTAACGGACAGAATCCAGCCCTACGAAGCTTTCTGCATCAAGAATTATACCAATAACGCTAATAGCGTGGTGCTGAAACTATATCCCTACGATTACTCGATCAATATCGAAGCTCCAGCACCTGTCTGGTCAGTATCCGTAACATCATCCCTGCTTCAGAAGGACAAAATTGAAGTGGGATGCAATCCCATCGCTACTACTTCGTACGACTTCCGTCTGGATCTACCTAAAGCACCAAACCCAGGCTTGTTCAACACTACGTCGTTTTATATGAACAGAAGCGACAATCCCGCTTTCTTGGAACCATATCTACAAACTGAGTATCGCAGCAATTTCAGTACCAGCGAACAAACGGAAATGGCCTTCGATTTTACTCTGGAAACGGATGAAGCCGGAGAAGCGTATTTCGACTTTTCCACGATGAATATAACTGCTGACTGGACAGTTAGATTCTACTTTATGGGATCAGCTCCGCATGTGACAGATGGCTCGCGTATCAGTTTCAACATCCCCGAAGCTGGGGTGTATAATGGTCAATTGATTATCTACAATTATCCAGTAAGCAATGAGGATATGGTGAAACCCGTCATATCCGATCTGAAGGTATATCCCAATCCCTTCAATCCCTCTGTAAACATAGCTTTCAATCTGCCCGAAAGTAGGGATTGCAGCGTGGAGATCTTCAATATTCGAGGTCAGAAAGTTGCAAGCATCCATAAAGGTATGCTTAACGCAGGAAACCACCAATTGTACTGGCATGGTAAAGACTTTCGCAATCGCAGCGTTGCCAGCGGTATCTACTTTGCCAAGATCAAAAGTAAGAACTTCAGCAAGAGCATCAAGATGATGTTGCTGAAATAGTATCAAATCACAGACCCCGGATACTCTCCGGGGTTTTTTATACCTTATACAAACCACAATAATGCACGGAGTTCCTATGCTTTCTATCTCTGTAAAAAGTTAAGGTGTGGCTTGGACTTCGGGCAATACATAGAATCCACACCCGATATTGAAGTCTATTTTGATCATATAGTAAACAAATATGCAATAAGATTCATCTGGTCATATGTACCCCAATCGCATTATTCGAGATAAATGCTTCACATATTTATGGGGACACGGAAGCTACCTTATGAAAACGCTTATATTATCCTACTGACTCGTCAAGGTACGAATGTCGTTT
>Ga0172378_10003082_pt1 | contig 15651 bp, 19 predicted proteins | sample GrowelOW332metaG_FD_119755 | JGI IMG/M metagenome (GOLD analysis project Ga0172378, IMG submission 119755) | Groundwater microbial communities from an aquifer near a municipal landfill in Southern Ontario, Canada - Pumphouse #3_1 metaG | ecosystem: Environmental > Aquatic > Deep subsurface >... | reverse complement strand
TCCGGGGGCCGTTTTCCTTTTCTGTGGCTGGGAAAGAAAGGGGGGCGCTGCCCCCCTCGGCCTGCGGCCTCACCCCCCGGGATATTTGCAGCAATTGGAAGCGGAAGAGGAGTTCGCTTCCCGATCGCGGCCCCGGGCGGGATGGTCCCGGGATCAGGCCTTTGCGGCCTTCTTCGCCTCGATCACCTTTTCGGCCAGGTCCTTGGCGATGGCGAAGGCGCCCTTGATCCGCTCGGCGTCCGAGGTCCAGTCGCGCTGGACCACCACCTTGTTGCCGCTGATCTTCGCCGTGCCCTTCTGGCCTTGCAGGAAGTCGACGAGACCCGCCGGGTTCGGGAAGCTGTCGCGGTGGAACTGCACCGTCGCGCCCTTCGGCCCCGCGTCCATCTTCGCGATGTAGGCGCGCTTCGCCATCGCCTTGATCCGCACCACCAGCAGCAGGGTGTTCACCTCGCGCGGAAGCTCCCCGAAGCGGTCGATCAGCTCGGCGGCAAAGCCCTCGAGCTCGACCTTCGTCGTCAGGCCCGAGAGCCGGCGGTAGAGGCCGAGCCGGACGTCGAGATCGGGGATGAAGCTTTCGGGGATCATCACCGGCACGCCGAGGTTGATCTGCGGCGACCATTCGCCGTCGCCCTCGGCCTCGGTCAGCTCGCCCGATTTCAGCCGCGCGATGGTTTCCTCGAGCATCGCCTGATAGAGCTCGTAGCCGACTTCCCTGATATGGCCCGACTGTTCTTCGCCCAGAAGGTTGCCGGCGCCGCGCAGGTCGAGATCCTGGCTTGCCAGGGTGAAGCCCGCGCCGAGATTGTCGAGCGAGCCCAGCAGCCGCAGCCGCTTCACCGCCTGCGGCGTCAGCGGCAGGCGCGGCTTCGTCGTCAGGTAGCAATAGGCGCGCAGCTTCGAGCGCCCGACCCGGCCGCGGATCTGGTAGAGCTGGGCGAGGCCGAACATGTCGGCACGGTGGATGATCATCGTGTTCGCGGTCGGGATGTCGAGGCCGCTCTCGACGATGGTCGTCGCCAGCAGCACGTCATACTTGCCGTCGTAGAAGGCGTTCATCCGCGCGTCGAGCTCGCCCGCCGCCATCTGGCCATGCGCGGTGATGAAGCTGACCTCCGGCACATGGGTACGCAGGAACTCCTCGACCTCGGGCAGGTCGGTGATGCGCGGCACGACGTAGAAGCTCTGGCCGCCGCGGAAGCGCTCGCGCAGGAGCGCCTCGCGCACGGTGACCGCGTCGAACTCGCTGACATAGGTGCGGATCGCCAGGCGGTCGACCGGCGGCGTGCCGATCACGCTCAGATCACGCACCCCCGTCAGGCTGAGCTGCAGCGTGCGCGGAATGGGCGTCGCGGTGAGCGTCAGAACATGGATTTCCGAGCGCATTTCCTTCAGGCGTTCCTTGTGGTTCACGCCGAAATGCTGCTCCTCGTCGATCACCAGCAGGCCGAGGTTGCGGAATTTCACCGCCTTGGCCAGCACCGCATGGGTGCCGATGACGATGTCGACGGTGCCGTCGGCCAGCCCCTCGCGGGTCTTCGCGGCGTCTTTCGCCGAGACGAAACGGCTGAGCGGGCGGACCTCGAGTGCGGTGCCGCGGAAGCGCTCGGCGAAGGTCTTGTAATGCTGGCGGGCGAGCAGCGTCGTCGGCGCGATCACCGCCACCTGCACGCCCGAGGCCGCGGCGATGAAGGCCGCGCGCATCGCCACCTCGGTCTTGCCGAAGCCCACGTCGCCGACCACCAGCCGGTCCATCGGCCGGCCCGACTTCAGGTCCTCGACCACGTCGTCGATGGCGTTCAGCTGGTCCTCGGTCTCGCTGTAGGGGAAGCGGGCGGCGAAGGCCTCCCATTCGTGATGCGGCGCCTCGAGGATCGGTGCGTGGCGCAGCATCCGTTCCGCCGCGATCCGCATCAGCCGGTCGGCGATCTGCCGGATGCGTTCCTTCAGCCGGGCCTTCTTCGCCTGCCAGGCGCCGCCGCCGAGCTTGTCGAGAAGCCCGTCCTCGTGGCCATAGCGGCTGAGCAGCTCGATGTTGGTGACGGGGACGTAAAGCCGATCGCCGCCCGCATATTCCAAAAGCACGCAGTCGAGCGGCGCGCCAAGCGCGGTGACGGTCTCGAGCCCCTTGTAGCGGCCGACGCCATGATCGACATGCACGACAAGATCGCCCGGCGTCAGGCTTTGCGCCTCGGTCAGGAAATTCTCGGCCTTGCGTCGCTTCTTCGGCCGGCTGACGAGCCGGTCGCCGAGCACGTCCTGCTCGGAGATCACGGTGAGCCCCTCGGCCTCGAAGCCCGCGTCGAGCGTCCAGACCGCAAGGCCGAGGCCCGAGATCTCGCGCCCGTCGCGGATGAGGGTCGCGCCGCCGAGCCCCTCGTCCTCGAGAAGCCCCTTCAGACGCTCGCGCGCGCCCTCGGACCAGCTGGCCAGAACCACCGGCCCCTGTTGCAGCCGGTTTTCGATATGCCCTTTCAAGGCCCCGAACAGGCTGACGTTCTCAAGCTGGCGCTCGGGCGAGAAATTGCGCCCGATGCGGGCGCCGGCGTTCAGGATGCCGGGGCCGGGTGGCGCCGGCAGCACCTGCAGCTGCAGCACCCGGTGTGCTGCCAGAACCGCTTTCCAGGCGGGTTCGTCGAGATAAAGAAGCCCCGGCGGCGCCGGCTTGTAGACGGTGTCGACCCGGTCGCGCCGGGTCATCGCCTCGCGCCGCGTGTCGTATTGATCGGCGATCCCCTCCCACCGCGAGATCCGCGCCGGCTCGACCTGGTCGTCGAGCATCACGCTCGCCTCGGGCAGATAGTCGAAGAGGGTCTCGAGCCGGTCGTGGAAGAAGCCGAGCCAATGCTCCATGCCGGCGTGCTTGCGCCCGGCCGAGACCGCTTCGTACAGCGGATCGTCCGCGCCGCCCGCGCCGAATTCGACGCGGTAGTTCTGCCGGAAACGGGTGATCGAGGCCTCGTCGAGGATCACCTCGCTCACCGGGGCAAGCTCGACCGCCTTCAGCTTCTCGGTGGTGCGCTGGCTGACCGGATCGAAGCGGCGCGCGCCGTCGAGCACGTCGCCGAAGAGGTCGAGCCGCACCGGCCCCGCCTCGCCCGGCGGGTAGATGTCGATGATGCCGCCGCGCACCGCGTAATCGCCGGGCTCGGACACGGTGGAGACGGGCGAGAAGCCCATCCGCACCAGGAAAGAACGCAGCTTTTCCTCGCGCACCGGGCCGCCGACGCGAGCGGTGAAGCTCGAGGCGGCGACAAGCGCGCGGGCGGGGATGCGCTGCATCGCGGCGTTGAGTGTCGTGAGCAGCACGAAGGGCCCGGGAACACCGACGGCGAGCGCCGCAAGCGTCGCCATCCGCGCGGCCGAGATTTCGGGATTGGGCGAGACCCGGTCATAGGGCAGACAATCCCAGGCCGGGAAGGACAGCACCACCGCCTCGGGCGCGAAGAAGGCGAGCGCGGCGCGCATCGCCTCGAGCCGGCGATCGTCGCGGGCGACATGGATCACCGGACGGCCGCGGGACAGCTCCTTCGCGACCAGCTTCGCATCATAGCCCTCGGGGGCACCGGACAGCAGAAAATGTTCCATGCTTCCGGAGGTATCCGCCCCGTCCGCGGTGTCAAGAGCCCGGCCGGGCTCAGCCCACGTAATAGTGGCTGAGGTTCTGCAGCATGCCCCACAGCGCGGTGACCGAGATCGCCGTGAGACCGACGAGCTGCACGCGGAAACGGTGCCGGGTCAGCGCCTGCGCCACCGCCTCGGCATCGAGCCCGCCGGGCTGCAGCCCGGGCTCGAGCCGCTCCGCTGCGCGCAGGCTGAGCAGCCCGACGAGCGAGAGCGGCACCAGGATCAGCGCCGCCGCCTGGGCGAATTCGAAATGATAGACGAAGCCCAGCACGACCAGCAGGCTGAGCAGGCAGGAGGCGACGAGGGTCAGCGCCAGCCCCGCCTCGCGCCCGATCAGCAGCAGCCGGGCGACGTTGATGCGGGTGAGCGTGACCAGCTCGTCGGCCCCGGGGCCCGCGTGCCGGCGGGCGCGGCTGACCATGTCGAAGGGCACGCCCAGCACCCAGTGCGAGGTGGTCGACCAGGTGACGGCAAGCGCGATCCAGTACCACAGGCTGGAAAAAGACCGCATGTCGATCAGCTGGAAGATGTTCTGCAGCACCGCGTCGCCCTTTCGCCCGGCGGGCCCGTCCGCCCCCCGCCAGTGGCACAGTAGACGATGTTTTCGCTGGGGAAAACCTCTGGCAACCGGGCTTTCGCGGACGCGGCCGCGTGAGCAGGGTTGTGGCCCGGGCCGATCCGTGGCACCGAAAGGACGACACAGGAGGCTTCTCATGCACCCGATCATTCCGCCCTTCCCCGTGACCCGCCTGCGCCGCATGCGCAGCACGCCCGCGCTGCGCGACCTCGCGCAGGAAAACCGGCTGTCGGTCAAGGATCTGATCTGGCCGATCTTCGTCACCGACGTGCCCGGCGCAGATGTCGAGGGCAGCTCGATGCCCGGCGTGTTCCGGCGCACGGTCGACGGCGCGGTGCAGGCCGCGGAAGAGGCGGCAAGCCTCGGCATCCCGGCGATCTGCCTCTTTCCCTACACCGACCCGTCGTGCCGCACCGAAGGCTGCGAAGAGGCCTGGGACCCGGAGAACATCACCAACCGCGCGATCCGCGCGATGAAGGCGGCGGTGCCCGAGGTCGCGATCATGACCGACATTGCGCTCGACCCCTTCAATGCGAACGGCCATGACGGGCTGGTGCGCGACGGCGTGATCGTGAACGACGAGACCGTCGAGTGCCTGGTGAAGATGGGCCGCGCCCAGGCCGAGGCCGGCGCCGACATCCTCGGCCCCTCGGACATGATGGACGGCCGCATCGGCGCGCTGCGCACCATGCTCGAGGCCGACGGGCACCAGAACGTCACGATCATGAGCTATTCGGCCAAATACGCCTCGGCCTTCTATGGCCCGTTCCGCGACGCGGTCGGGGCGACGGGGGCGCTGAAGGGCGACAAGAAGACCTATCAGATGAACCCGGCCAACAGCGACGAGGCACTGCGGCTGGTGGCGCGCGATCTCGCGGAGGGCGCCGACATGGTGATGGTCAAGCCCGGCATGCCCTATCTCGATGTCTGCCGGCGGGTGAAGGACGCCTTCGGCGTGCCGACCTATGCCTATCAGGTGTCGGGCGAATACGCGATGGCGATGGCGGCGGTGCGAAACGGCTGGCTCGATCACGACAAGGTCATGCTTGAAAGCCTGATGGCCTTCCGGCGGGCGGGCTGCGACGGGGTGCTGACCTATTTCGCCCCGGCGGCGGCGCGGCTGATCGGCGCCTGATTGCCGAAAGCCCCGGCGCGCCGGCACCCCAGCCCAACCGGCGGTTGCAGGACGGCGTTTCTGCCCTATACTTTGTGGCCAGCGGGCAGCCATAATGCCCGGGACCATGAGCGGAGCGAGCGGATGACACAGTTTACCAGACGAACCCTTCTGGCGATCGGCGGTGCCGGACTCGGGCTTGCGGCCTGCGGCAACGGCATCGGGTCGGACGGGGCGGCGAAGATTGATGCGCGCGTCGATGCGACGCGCGATTACCTTTTGCAGAAATACCCCGGCACGCAGGAGCTGATGGGCAAGGCGCGCGGCGTGCTCTACATGCCGCTGATGACCGAGGCGGGCTTTGGCATCGGCGGCTCCTATGGCCGCGGCGCGCTGCGGATCAACAACGTGACGGTCGATTACTACTCGGCCGCCTCGGCCTCGATCGGCTTCCAGATCGGAGCCCAGCAATTCGCCCATGCGCTGTTCTTCATGACCGAGGATTCGCTCGCCGACTTCCGCCGCAACGACGGCTGGGAAGTGGGCGCGGATGCGCGCTACGCCCTGCCCGACCGTGGCGGCGCGATCGGCACCGATACCACCACCTCGCTCGCGCCGGTGATTGCGCTGGTCTTCGGCCAGGCCGGGCTGATCGCCGGCGCCTCGCTCGCCGGCACCAAGTACACCCGCATCATCCCCTGATCCGGAACGGCGGTGCGAAAGCAAAAGGCGCGCCGGAAGGCGCGCCTTTTTCATGGGGGTGTCGCCGGATCTGCGGGCCGCCTCAGCCGCCGTAGATGACCCGGACGTAATTCACCGTCTCGGCATAGGGCGGCACGCCACCGTGCTTGTCCACCGCCTCGGGGCCCGCGTTATAGGCCGCGAGCGCCAGCCGCCAGTTGCCGAAACGCTCGTACATCATCCGCAGATAGCGCGCGCCGCCCTCGAGGTTCTCGTGCGGATCCGTCGCATCGACGCCAAGCCGCGCCGCCGTGCCCGGCATCAGCTGCGCAAGCCCGGTCGCGCCCTTCGGCGAGACGGCGGTGGCATTCCAGCCGCTTTCCTGCTGCACGAGACGCAGGAACAGGTCCTCGGGCACACCGTGATGCGCCGCGGCGGTCTTCGCCGCCTGCAGATACTGGCCGCGGTAGCGCCCGGAATAGCGCGGCATCGCGGCCAGATCGCCGACCATCGCGTCGTCACCGCTCGGCCGCAGCCGGGAGGAATTGGCATATTGCCCGGCCAGCCGGGTGTCGAGCAGGCGCGTCTGGTTGCGAAACAGCAGCGCGCGCGATTTCGTCGAGGCCCCGGAAAGCTGCAGCCCCTCGGCGCGGGCCTGCGTTCCGTCAAGAGGAGCCAGCGCTACGGCCAGCCCGAGGGTCACCACCCCGGCAATCTTCCGCATCCGTCCCTACCAAAATTGTTTTTCGGTCGCGATTATACGCAAAGTGCGGCAAAGGAAAAGCGCCGCGCGTGCCCGGCCCCGGGCGCCATCGGCAAAGCCTTGCCGATGCTCAGCCTACGACCGCCCCGCCCTCGATCGGCCCGGCGAGCAGGTCCTCGATGAAGAGCGAAACGAGCTGGCCGCGGCCGCTGACCGCAGCCTTGCGATAGACCGCATTCAGATGGGTCTTCACCGTCGCCTCGGAGGAGCCGCGCAGTGCCGCGACCTCGGCGATGGTGCAGCCCTTGATGGTGAAGCCCGCGACATCGGCCTCGGAAGGGGTCAGCCCCCAGGCCTCGAAGCGCTGCTGCATCAGCGTGGCGAGCGCGCCGCGCGCCACCGACAGCGCCTGCGCCGAGCGCGCCTCGCGCGCCAGCATGGCGCGCAGCACCAGCCCCTCGACCACGATGCCCGCGATCAGGCCGAGGTTCGCCAGCATCTCGAGATCGAGATGCGCCGAGATGCTGCCCGCTTCCATCGTGTCGCTGATGACATCGGCAACAAAGAAGGCGGAGCAGAGAATCTGCACCGCCATCAGCGCGATCAGCGCGGCCTCGCGCCGACGGCGCGGCTTGGGGGAAGCCCCCCGTTCGGTGGTCATCTGCCGTTATCCGTGTCGTTCACTGGCAGCGACTTGTAGCCGGTAATCATCCCGCGCGGAAGGTTGATCCGCAGCCGCAGGCTTTCGAGGAAGACCGCGGCGACATGGGCAAGCACCGAGACCTCGGCCCAGGTGACGGCGGCCTTGTGCAGATCCTCCGGCCACTGCACGCCCCAATAGGTGTCGGTCGTCATCAGCCAGCCGGAAAAGCCGATGAGCAGAAGCGTCGCGATCAGGTTGTAGATCATCAGCGCACCCAGCGGCGAATGGCCGGCATGGACATGGCGGCGGCCGCGGACGATCTCGGAGAGCTGCTCGATCGCGCCCGAGACCGAGGGCGGAAAGTCGGAAAAGCGCGCATGGCGGGTGCCGATCAGCCCCCACAGGATGCGCGCCAGCACCAGCCCGACGACGGTGAAGCCGATCATATGGTGCAGGCTGTGCTCGGGGTTGGTGACGAGCGCATTCGCGGCAAAGCAGCCGACGAGCGTCCAGTGGAACAGCCGCACGAAAGGGTCCCAGATCCGGGTGTCGCGGCGGGGCTCGGCGGGGGTGGAAACGGGCGTGGCGGTCATCTTGTCCTCCTGCGGGCGGGCCGGGGGCGGACGCCCCCGGCCCCTGCCCGGTTCAGTTCTCCGACGCGCCGTTCTTCACCTGCTCGAGCTTGTCGTTGAAGTAGAGCTCGAACTTCTTGCCGTCCTTCAGCGCGTAGACCTCGATCAGGCCGTCCTCGGTGCCGATCTTGCGCACTTCATAGCCTTCCTGGGTCAGCTTGCTGCGCAGCTGCTCCTGCGTCGCGGCGTCGACACCGGCGGCAGCGGCCGGCAGCGCAGCGCCCGCCACGAGCGAAGCCAGAACAGCGGCGGCGGTGAACTTGCGGAAATGGGTCATCACGATCTCCCTAAGGCCGGGGCGACATGCCCGGGCTCGGTGCCGCCGCTCTCGCCGATGCCGCGGCGCAGCACCATCGGCACGCGGATGGAGGGCGCGGCTTTTTGCCCGCCTCCACCTCCGGTTCGGCCCCTCCACCCCGGGTTTGAGGCCGGTTTCCCGCCCCGGCCTCTAGGCGGGGCGGAAGCGCTGTTCTATACCCGGTCGGACAAATCGGAATCGCCGCGCGGCAGCTCGCGCGCGGCCACAGCGGAGGAACTGCATGGCCGGCTCTGTGAACAAGGTCATCCTGGTGGGCAACCTGGGGCGCGACCCCGAGGTGCGCACCTTCTCGAACGGTGGCAAGGTGTGCAACCTGCGCATCGCCACCTCGGAGACCTGGCGCGACAAGGCGACGGGCGAGCGCAAGGAGCGCACCGAGTGGCACTCGGTCGCGATCCTGAACGAGAACCTGGCGAAGATCGCCGAACAGTATCTGCGCAAGGGCTCGAAGGTCTATGTCGAGGGCCAGCTCGAGACCCGCAAGTGGCAGGATCAGTCGGGTCAGGACCGCTACACGACCGAGGTCGTGCTGCGCCCGTTCCGCGGCGAGCTGACGCTGCTCGACGGTCGTGACGGTGGCAGCCAGGGCGGCGGCGGTGGCGGCTACCGCGGCGGCGCGCAGGGCGGTGGCGGCTACGACGAAGGCCCGTCCTACGGCGGTGGCGCCGGTGGCGCGGCCCCCGCAGGCGGCGGCCGCGCGGATTTCGACGACGAGATCCCGTTCTGAGGCGCCCGAGCGCGTGAAACGACACGGGGTGGCCGATGGGCCACCCCGTTTTCTTGGCGAGTGCGGAATTGCGCGCGGGTCACGGCCACGTCGCCGGCCCCGATTGCCGCCCGGGAAGATTGCGAGACTCCCGGCACTGGTCCGGCGGCATCGTCCTCAGTGCTCCGGGACCGGTGCAGACGGCCCTAGAGCGACGACGATCCGCCGTCGAGCAGGGCAATCATCGCCGGGTCCAGCCGCGGGTCATTTCTGTAGAACACCCCGCAGGCCTCGATGTCCGCCTTCTTCGGCTTCTTTCCGGCAAGGCGCTTGAACACGATCGGCGCCGAATAGATCGGCCGCGTGCGCGCGTTGTTCGTCGTCATCAGCAGGCCGGTGAGGAAGGGCATCGAGGGCAGAGCGGGAGGATAGAGCGCGATCGACTGCAGCCGTGCATTGGGCAGGCCGACGTTTTGCGCATCGGTGATATAGATGCGCTCCCCCAGCCACTGCGCGATGCCGTCGATCTTGATGGGCTGCCGGCTTCCCGGAAGCTCCCCCTGCGACGTCGCATACATGATCGTCTTGACCAGGGTGAGATCGCCTTCCTGAGAGATCACGGTGTAGGCGCGGCCGATCCTGTCGGGATTGGTGCGCAGCGGTGTGCAGACGTGATAGCAGCCACAGAACTGCGTAAGGGTGCTGCGGGTCTGCGCCATGTTTTCCAGCAGCGCGGCAAACGCCTGCCGCATCCGGGGCGGAAGCCCCTCGATCCGCATCGGCGGCCGCTAGCGCGCCGCAAACTGCTCCGCCGGCAGCAACAGGTCGTCCGGTTCCAGATCGAAATGCGCAGCGATGTTGCGCAACGTCGCCAGCGACGGCATGCTGAGACCGCTCAGGTATTTGTTCAGCTGCTGGCGGTTGATGCCCATCCGTTTCGAAGCCACGGCAATGGACGGGAGCAGAGAAACCAGATAGCGGATATTTCTCTGTCAGAGCATCTGGAGTCGGCATGTCATGGCCTCCTGAGATCGTCCATGACGGCAATGGTGTCGGCATCATCTTCCCTCGCTGCCCCACCTGACGCCAAGGCGGCAGCTGTGCAGCGAAAGACACAAACAAAACGAAAAGATGAGGAAATGCGCGTCACCTGATACAGGGCGAGACTCTTCTCCCCCCTGATGTGGTCGGGCCGAGTTCCGCTATGCGGTCAAATTACGCCATAAGTATTTAGATATACAACCAAAAGTTTGTATTTCTCGTGGCATAGATGGCCCGGAAGTTCTTCACAGCATGAGGCTTTGCGTCACCGAGAGGCGTCTGATGGCCATCGCCAGAACGCCTAGAAGGCAGATCCCGATTCCCATGCTTCCCATAACCACCGGTCCGTGCGCCATGCGCCGGCCCACCTGGCCAGCCGGTACATCCCGAGCGTCAGCGCCACCCCCGCCAGAACGACGAGCAGCGTCACGCCGAACCGCTGCCGGCGGCGGGCGGCGGGCTCGGCAGGGGGTGCCTCGGCAGTGGGGCCGGCGGCACGCCTGGCTTCGGCGCCCCCGGTGCGCCGCCGGCGCAGCTCCACCGCCGCAAGTCCCGTCGCCACACCAAGAACCAGCCCGATCGAGGCATAAGTCACAGCCAGAGCCTGTGCCAGCGCCCAGTCCGGGTTGCCCAGCTTGTGCAGGATGCTGCCGATCACCCCCGCAGTGGCATGCCCGCCGACGAACCCCGCAACGAGTTCCAGCCCGAAGGTGTTGTAGACTTCCAGATCCGGCATGGCGCGGGCGATCTCGGCTCCAAGAAATCCGCCGAGCGCAACCTGCAGGCCGAACAACACGATGCCGGCTGCCGCCATCGCCCCGATATTGGACGAACGTTGCATGGCTCCCCCTGCGCGCTCGCCGACGGAGGAGGCGACCATCACCGGCAGCAAGAGCATCCCCGGCAGCAGCAGGCCGAAATCCAGCAACGGCGCCAGCATTGCCTTGAACAGAGCATGCCTCTCGAGCACAAGCCGCCCCCCCAGCCCGGCAAGCCCTGCCAGGACCGCAGCAGGCAGGGCCATCCGCAGTGCCACCGGAAGACGGGCCGACAGCGCATATCCGAGATGCAGCAACACCACGACCCCCAAGACAAAACCGGCGATTCCGAGCATCACGTCCCCTTCGGGTTCCCTGCCCCCATCCTTGTATTCCTGACGTTAGGGAATCCAGACTTCTTTCTGAATTCTGCAATTTTATTAATTCTGCAACCATGAGCCCGCCGCGCCCACTGCAGACAGAGCAGGTCGGGAAAGACGCTGCAGTCAACGCCCGCCCCTTCGCTAAGCAGCGCCTGCGCTGCGTCGACAGAGCGAAATATGCCGGCACGCCGGAATCTGTCATCCTCCCGCAGGCGCAGCAGATGCCCGGCTGGGAAGGCACCGGAGTCCGATCCATCGGTGGTGCCTTCTCAGGTGCATTGCGAAAGCCCTCTCCTGCCGGCCCGAGCCCCGCCCCTCCGGTGCGGTGATGCGTCCGCCGGCAGGCCAACCTGTCGGATCGAAACGGTGACGGAGCGGAACCGATGCCTGACCCTGTCGAATTTCCCCTCGGGGTCTCCGCCTATCTGGCGGGGAATACGCCCGTACAGACGGAAACCGGCCTTTGCCCGCTGGACCGGCTCGAACCGGGGCAGCGCGTGATCACCTATTGCCGCGGGGTGCAGGCCATCCGTGCAGTATCGGTGCTGCCCGCCTCGCGGGTGCAGGCCCTGCGCCCGCTGGCGCTGGTTTTCCCCGGTCAGGAGGAATTGCGCCTGACGGCGGGCTCGCGTCTGCTGACCGCGACCCCCTGGAGCGAGCTGCTGTTCGGCATGACCGAAGCGATGGTGCCCGCCGGCAGCCTTCTGTCCGATCCGGCCGTGACCGCCGTTGCCGCCGAGGGCAGGCCCTATTATGCGCTGCATCTCGACCGTCCGGATTTCATCTATGCCGGTGTGGCACTCTGGCTTGCCTTCCCCGCTCCGGTGGCGGGCGACGGGGTGGTGCCGTTTCCGCACCGCCTGCCCCGCCCCGTGCTCGATCACTTGGAAACGCGGCTCGCCCATCATTACGCAGGCTCGATGGAACGATTGCTGAAAACCACCCCTCTGCGCTCCGGAGCGACAGTCCCGACGCCGATTAGCGAAATTACGCGCCCCGGCTCCGGTACGTAGGCTCTGTCGGTATCGTCTGCCGCGGCAGGCGGTCGTCGCCTGTCGGCGCCGGAGCTGCCCCGCCTGCAATCGCGCGGAAAAGTCCCGGATCCAGAACTGCTCGTTATCGCACCAGGGGGCTGGACGGTCGCGAGGGGTTCGCCGGCGCGGCGGCATCGTTCGTAAATGGTTTCGTGGTTTCAGCTTCCCCTCCGCGCCCCCCGGAGGAAGCCCAGGTCGGAGGATGAGGGTGCGTATCCCAGTACGCGGCGGCAACAGCAGCACAGCCAGCCCTCGCCTCCGACCTGCGTTTTCCGGTCCCCGAGACGCGAGACAGCGCCGTCGGCCGGCCCCAGATCCCCTGCCGTCGCCCGCCCGAGGCCGGCAGATCAACCATCTGAATTTGCAAGAGTTTTAACAGACGTAGGAGTATCACAGATGAACAAGCAGATGATCCGGGGCGGCCTTGCACTCCTGGCCGTTGCGGGGGCGCTTGCGGCCTGCTCGCCGCAGGAGATGGAGACCCCGCCGGTGACGGTGAAAACCTCGCAGGGGCCCGTGACCTGCCAGCTCTACACCCACAGCCAGGTCTACTGGGACCGCTCGACCGATCGCCCCGCCACGATGTCGGTGAAGGATGCCGACAACATCTGCCGCGAGGAAGGCTATCGCGTTCAGCGTCTCGGGCTGTGATCGGCCCGCTCCGGCGCCTTCCGGCGCCGGAGGCGCCACTCCCGCGCCGGCAGGTGCGATCAAGGAAGGAAGTGCGGAATGGAATTGCGTTTCTGGCAACCCCTCAAACGTCCTGCACAGGATGCCGTTCCGGCGCATGTGCGCAAGATCTGGCTCGCCCGCGATTGCTTCGCCGGGCAGGCGGCGGCACAGCAGTCGGTCGCCGCGCAGGAGGTTCTTCACGCCGGCCCCGAGGCCCTCGTGCTGCGCGGTCACAACAGGTTGCGAACGCAGCCGCATTCGGCCTTCTCCGAGCGCGGCGTCGGGCGCACGCAGGTGCAGCTCCTGCTCTGGGTACCGTTTCGCCTGCCATTCTGCGAGCCGCCGGCGGTGAGTCTGCACCTGGTGCAGCCCCTGCCCTGCGATGTGCGGGCGACACAGGTGGCGCCGGACGGTTTCCAGATCCGCGTGCAATCCTGGGGCGAGATCGCCGGGCCCGAGCTCGAGGTGCTCTGGAAGGCCGCCGGTTTCCCCGAAGCCGCCGCTTCGACGGGTGCCGCAAACTGATGCACAGCGAACGAAGGAAGGGCCCGGGGCTCGGGGCGGCCGCCCTGACGCTTCTGCTTGCCGGCTGCAGCCTGCCCGCGGCGACGCCGATGCGCGGCGCCGTCGAGCGGACCACGGAATACCCGGTGGTTGCGGTGGACCGCGCCCTGGCAAAGCGGCTGTCACAGCGCACGCCCGAACGCTTCGGGGCCGAGTTCACCCGCGCCGGCATCGCCGATGCCGACCGCATCCATCCCGGCGATCAGCTCAATTTCCAGATCTTCGAGACGGTCGATGCCGGCCTGCTGGGCTCGACCGGGCGCGCGCCCACGCTGATCGGCCCGATCGAGGTCGGCGGCGATGGCGCGGTCAGCCTGCCCTATGCCGGACGCATCCAGGCGAACGGGCGCCGGCTCGAGGACCTGCGCGGCGATCTCGAGACGCGTCTCGCGGAGCAGACCCCGAACCCGCAGGTGATCGTGACCCGCGAATCCGGCAGCGGCTTCTCGGTGACGGTCTCCGGCAATGCCTCGGGGGGCGGTGTGGTGCCGCTGAACTACGGCCAGCGCAGCCTGCGTGCGGCGCTGGCGACGGTCGGCGGGGTGCAAGGCGACCCCGCTCTCGTCACCGTCGAGGTGATGCGCGCCGGCAAGCGCGGGCGGGCCCGGCTCGATCAGATCCAGACCGTGCCGGGGCAGGACATCGCCCTGCGCCCGGGCGACGCGATCACCGTGACGACCGAGAAACCCCGCGTCGCGATGCTCGGCGCCTCCGCATCTCAGGGCGCGGTGCTGCTCGAGCGCGCCGGCGAGACCCTGACTGCGGCGCTGGCCCGGGCGGGCGGATTGAGTGCGAATTCGGGCGATGCCAAAGGGCTTTTCGTGATGCGCAGCACCAATGCCGCGACCGGTTCTGAGAACCCCGAGATCTATGCGTTCGACATGACCCGGCCCGAAGGCATCTTCGCCGCCGACGCCTTCGCGCTCGAGGATGGCGACGTGGTCTATGTCAGCGAAGTCGCGGTCTCGCGTGCCGGTCGCGCGGTGCGCGCGTTGCTCGGCTTCACCCAGCCCGTCGATCAGATCACCAGTCTCGGAGGATGAAACATGCAATCAGGATCACCGCAGGCCGTCCTGTCGGCGCAGCCGGGAGCGGCGAGCGCAGCGCCGCCTCTGTGCCGCCGGCAGCCCGCACAGGCACCGGCATGACCGGCCCCATCCAGCTTTCCGACGCGGTGCTGTTCCTGTCCCCCGCCCGGCAAGCCTCCGGGCTGCCCGCCGAGATCGAGGGGGCCGCGGGCGCCTCCCCCCTCGAACGCCTGGCCGGACGCTTGCGGCGGGAAGGGTTCGTGCGGCTGCGGGTCATTTTGCTGAACGAGGAGCAGGGGCCGCAATTCCGCCACCGTCTGGTGCGCGGCCTGCTCGACCGGATCAGCCGGCGCGCCGCCGCCGAGGGGATCGCGCTCGCGGTCGAGAGCGCCGACTCGCTCGAGGCCTGGCTCGCGGCCGAGCCCGCCGGGACCGATTGGATCGTGCAGCGCCCCGCCGCCGCCGAGAGCATCCCCGCGCCACCCGGCCCGCCGCCGGTTGCGGAAACCGCCTGGTTCGAGCGCATGCAGCGCGACACCGGGCTCGGGAGCACGAGCGGCCGTGAGCCCGCTACGACCGGCCGGCGCGCACTCGCCTGACCTCCCCCCCGCCATGCCAACGCGGGCGGCGTGGCAGGCCCGTCCGGCCACGGACACCCGTTTTTGTTTCTGTCACCAGTGAAGAGCCCGTCATGTATCACAGACTCCGTCTCGCCGGCGCCGCGTTCTGCGCCCTCCTTCCCGCCGCCCAGACCCTCGCCGGAGGCTTCACGGCGCCGGTGACCGAGGCCCCGGTTCTCGCTCCCGCCGCGGCCCCGGCAGCGGCCGACTGGACCGGCCCCTACCTCGGCCTGGCGCTCGTCAATGTCTTCGGAGCCGATGACCGGCTGGGCCTCTCCAGCCCGGCCGGCCGCCAGATCGGGGCCCCGGGCCAGCTCGACATCGCCGGCCCCGGCGGCGCGGTGCAGCTCGGCTATCGCTGGCAAAGCCGCCTGCTTGGCCGCGAGGTGGTGATCGGGCCCGAGATTTCCTACGAGGACAGCTCGGCCGATGCCGGCCTGCGACCTTAAGAGAGAACGACGATGACCGATAAAATCGAGGACTTCACCGATCTGATTACAGCCGGGGAAGCGCGCGCCCCTGATCCGGCACTCCGGGCGACCGCCGTTC
>Ga0172378_10003081_pt1 | contig 15656 bp, 17 predicted proteins | sample GrowelOW332metaG_FD_119755 | JGI IMG/M metagenome (GOLD analysis project Ga0172378, IMG submission 119755) | Groundwater microbial communities from an aquifer near a municipal landfill in Southern Ontario, Canada - Pumphouse #3_1 metaG | ecosystem: Environmental > Aquatic > Deep subsurface >... | reverse complement strand
TCCCGTTGGCTGTAATTGCTACATAATCCGATGCAGTACCTGTTATTGCGGTATCGTCATCTGCAATATACATCGTTCCGCCTAAGCAAAATAAACTACCTTTTAATATACATCCGTTTTTTATAATTGCTGATTTATTAAAACAATTAAGTAGTGCTGCAAGGTGATTGATAACCGGAACTGCAAATACACTCGGACCATCTGCAAGCGGAGCTGTTATTTTATTGATTGCCATTTATCTTACCTCTCTATAATTATGTTTCCATGTATACAATCTGTCACTTTGTTCCGGGCTGTCACCCATCGTCACTTCGCAAAAAATAGGATTGATAATCCCTGTATTTTCTTCGTATGGCTCTACCCATACACTGTGCCTTAGTACTTCCCATTTTGCCATAACGGCAGTATAAATATCAAGTGTTTTCAATTTATATGTTACATCCATCTGATGCAGGATATTAACATAATTTGTATATTTTTGTCCGTCACTGCTGTAATTTCTCGTGCTGTTGTCGATAGGTTTTAATATGACATCATTATACGGGTCGGGCATTTTATAATTATTCCCGATGCCTATTATTCCCATATATATAATATCGGAACCTGCAAGAGTTAATTTTGCGTAACTCACAGTATACGTTGTTGCAAATGTCGCTCCTCCGTGAGACGCATTGAGCGTTACAGTTTTAAGCAGCACGTCGGATGCATTATATAATGCAAGCGTCACGGCAGTTGCATTGGTATAACCGAAATAAAAACAATTTACTGTTGATACAGTTTTTAATGCTACTGTTATAACTGCGCTTGGCGCTGTTGCCATATATATTTTCTTGCAGCTTTCATTTTGCAAATTTGTCAACGGATAATTTGCGTTCACAGAATCAGCAGTAAGAGTTGCGTCAAATATTAAATTATCAAATAATATTCTCATGTGTCTAATCTCCGTTACGCTGTTTACGCGTTACTATTTTAGCAAGAGTTGTACCGTCAATTTTCAGAATAATAGTTTGATTATTATTATTATTCGTACCCATATTTTTAAGCATTGACGATGTAAAAGAGTCAATCAAAGCCTTGCCTGACTCGCCGGCATTGAATATACCTTCCGCACTTCCATTTTCTGCGACCCTTACGAGTGTTCCACTGGATGACGGTGCGACGATACCGCCAGTGGCCAATGATATCGTAGAGCCAAGGCCTCTTATTAATCCTGCAATACCGTACACTCCGGCAGCCTCGGCAGCGGAAGTGCCTGCATTACTTAAAGCGGCAGCAGAAGCCGCAGTTGCAGTACCTGCTGTAACAAAATCGTAATGAGCGGCGGCAGCAGCAGCTTCTGTCTGGAGTTCCAGTGCGCTTATTAAAAATGATCCAGCCTTTGCAGCAAGCTGTTGTCCAATTGCTTCCACGACTGCTGCAATTGCGCCTAATGCAGCATTACCCCATGCGCCCCATATATTTGCACTTGCTTCTCCCCACGATTCCTCCCCATTTTGTACTTTTGCAAGTTCCGTAACCATCGTTGATGCAGCCGTCTCAAAAGTTCCTGTCAATCCCTCAAAAACATTTTTTGCGGAGTTTTCCCAAGTGGTTTCCCAGTCAATAGTGGTTTCCTGTGCCTGATTTAATAATTTAAGATGTACTATATATTCGTCAATCTGTTCCGAAGACCAGCCTGGATGCTCGTTTTGCAGGTTAAGTTCCTGCTGAGCACTGGCGCTTAATTTTGCAGCAGACGTCAGCCTTTCAAGTGATTTGATAGCATCTTCATAACTGGAATTATCAGTAGAAGTTGCTCCTACTTCTTTAACTGACGCAGCAAAATCTTTTAAAGACTGTATAGTCGATTCAGAGGCAACATATTGGCCTGACATTATTAATTGCGTTATTGCATCATTTACTTTATCGGCATAATCAGAGTATACCTTTGATACATCACCGCCTGTAATTTTTGCTGCCTCAACAGCTTTTTCCAAATCGGAATTTGTTGTTGCAATATATTCTGACACAGCACTTTTGCCCGAAGAGATATTTTTTACATTCAGCGCACTCTGCAATGCTTCCTGCCAGGCTGTCAATTTTGGCGTTCCTGTTTCTGTGTCTGCATTAGCATCAGCAATAGCCTTGTCATATTCTTTTACTTCAACAGTCGCGGCCATTACATCGTTGTAAAATTTAGTATATCCTGCGTTACTTGTGCCGCTGAACTGTGCTATACTTATCGTTCCATCATTTACTGCGCGCGCAATTGCATACAGCGCTTCCTGATTTTTATTTTTAAATGTATTTGTTGTATTTGTCGAATCAATTAATTTCGAGTTTACTTCGCCTATTTTTCTTTGCACGAGGGTTAGACTGTCCCTGTACAGGCTGGTTATATATATCTTTGCAGCCTCGTCTTTTTCTACTACGCTCGTATATTTTCCCGATGAATCAGACAGGCTTCGATACGCATCCTTCTCTGACTCAGTCAGAGTTGACCATATTTTATCCACATTAAGAATATATTGTTTTAATTCATCCTGTTTTTTAATAAGTCCGCTCTGTTCCGACGTAAGCCCTTTTATTTTGTTTTCTGCTTTTCCCAGTGCGGTATATTCATCTTTATACGCCTTCGCAAGTTCAATCGCCTGCTGCGATATCTGCTGCGCAAGCAAATCTTTTCGTGCATTCAGCACACCGCGTTCTGCTTCGGACAGATTATTCGAGCTGCTGGTAAGAGTATTTGTTATAGTATTATATTCTCTGGACGATGCTATTAAATCGTCAGTAACTCCGGTGAGTTTACCTATACTGCTGCTGCGGTTTATAACCTTCGTTAATCCTTCGGCAAATCCTGACCAGAGATTCGATGCAAGTTTTACCGCACCGCCTAATCCGGTACCTATCGCAATCTGTAATTCTTTTGTTCTTTCAGCTGCGCGTTTTTGTGAATTTGCAACACTGTCTGATGTTCTTGCATAATCGCCGATTGCATTACTCGCCTGTTCTGTTATTAATTGTAAAGTTGCCTGTGCTTTTGCAAGCTTTAACGCCGTACCTGTTAATTCAGACTGTCCGTTTTTTGCCACTCGCGCGTTTACATCGGAATCAAGGATTGCAATGCCGAGAGTTTTCATGCTCTCTTTTTCGCCTAAAAGAGCTTTTGTTATTGCTTCACTTGCTGCGGAGGCTCCGCCTTCGTTATTTGTAAATGATGCCAAGTCGCTGGCAAGGGTATTGACGGCAACCGACATATCGAGAGATTCTTCTTTTGTAGCTCCCATGCCCTGCAATAAGTTGCCTGTATTGGCAAGCATTTCCTTTGCAGTCGCTCCGGCAAGGTCAAACGAATCCGCAAACCGTTTCGCGGCATCCTCCGCCTGCCCACCCATGCCGTCGAATACCTCGCCGTATTTCGATATCATTTCCTGCGATTCACTGGCAACGTTGATAGAATTTTTTATTGAGCTTACGAGTAATTCAAAACCTTTTTTTGCTAATCCAAGCGCAGCCTGTCCGGTTACGACAGCTGCAAACATGTCTTTAAAATTCTTTTTTGCAGGGACGGTTGTTTTTGTTATGTTCGCTTCGAGCTGGTCCAGCCTCGAATAAACGCCTTTGAGGTCGTTGTCAAGATCAGTGAGTCTTATTCTTATGCTTGTGTAAACCGATCCTGCATCTACGCCCATTTTATTTTACCTTATGCCTTTTGCAATTTTATTATCTGCAACGTGTTCGTTGTAAATAACCCAAGCAGCTTTATCAATGTCACTCATATCTCTGTCGGTGAAACATCCGGTGAGATGATGATGTGGCGAATCATGCCCGTTGTTAGCGAGTATAGCGGCGGATAATAATTGTTCGTGTGTTAATTTTTTTATGTCAGACACATCACAGCCGAGCGCCCATTTAACAATAAAATCAAATGTATTTTCCGGCAGAAGAAATGCAAGATGCAGTTCGATTTTTTTAATCTGTTCATCGATGACGTATTTTTCTTCTGCGCTCATTCCGGTACAGTCAATCGCTTTTATCCGCTTAAGTTCAAGTTTCATTTTTGACTGAACGATGTCCGCTCCGGTGCACATCTGCACGAACTCGTCGAACGTCGGGTTGTTCATTGTGATTTTGCAGATAGCTTCCATGTTATTCCGCATGTCCATCTGCTCTTCAAATGTTGCATCTTTCGATTTTCCGAGTGCCTCAATAAGTGTCACAGCACCGCACGCGTCCAGCTGCGACGAGTTGGATGTGCGGAGCTGTATCCATGCGTGAGTATTATTGACGGGGGCGTACACCCAATGAAACATGCCGCCGCGGATTACCTCAAGTGAGTTGTACCCCTGCGGCGGTTCGACCGGTTTAGGAATATCGGCGGCGCGCCGGTTAATTTCTTCATCGACGAGCCGCTTTATTAAACGCTTAAACATTTTCCACGTCCATAGCGAGATATTCGGCTATCGTAAGCTGCGTTTTGTCATACGCCGGATGCTTGACACTTGATTCGTCGGTATATCCTGTCGCGGTAATTTTGTAGATATATTTTGCGTACGCCTTTGAGTCGATGCCGACATCGCCCTCTGCGCCGATGCAGGAATGGAATGCCATCAATTCCTCACATGGCTTGTCGCTAAATTTTACTGACCCCTTGCGTACCATCGGCGAGAAGAATTCAAGCGTGAATGTAGGAGAAGTCTGTTTGTCTGAAAGCGGCGGCGTATATTTATTTGCAGTCCGGTCAAATGTGCCGCCTTCAATGAGTTCGAGCAGTGCGTAATCTTCGTCATTTATTGTGATTTCAGGGTCAATGCCTTTGAGTTTCTGCCCGATATTCACTTCGTCGATTGTTCCCTTTGAGCCTTCCTGGCTGATTGTCTGCGCAGCAACAATGGACTTTGCAAGCGAACAGGACGCTACACGGTCGTCGAACACTTTAATAATTTCAAGTCCATTTCCGCCTTGTTCAATGCCCTGCCCGAAATCAAGCGCTGCGGCAAGTGCGCCCGTCACCTGTACATATGTACCGGTCTCCGACACGCCTTTGAGCCGTGATGTTGCAGTATCAATACTCCACGTAATGCCTGTAAACGCGCACGTAGTAAGGTCGGTTACTGCTTCGGCGACCGTAACTGCCGACTCACTTGCAGCAGTGCAGGTAAATGTTTTCGTTTCCGATATTTTATCGATTTTAATCGTAAGCTGCGCCGCGTTATCCGTCAATACTGCCGACAAATCGCACGTACCGGTAAATCCAAGAAACCTGCTTGCTGTTGCCGGTGTTCCGTCAGGGTTGTTTCTTTCCACCCTGAACCCGTCTGTCGCAACTCGCGAAAGCCCTGAAATGTATGCCATAATTTTATCTCCTATAATATGAGCGGTGTATAAAACAGCCGCTCCATGCTGATGGTCGAATCGTCGTTATCCACGACGATATCCGTATATTCTTTTGCGTCCTTTATCGTGACGTAATTGCCATATTCATCCGTGTAGCTCCAGTTTGACAACAGGTCAGGAAGCTCATTGAAAATATATAAATCGAGCGCATCGTTTTCCCCCGGCTTCTTGTGCACAATTACTCTCAACGCCCTGCCGATTGTATACGTCTCCATTTTTACGCAGACATATGCGCCGCTGAATCCAGCCGTTGACTCGCCGAAACGAACGACATCAGGTATACTTCCTGTCTGCAATCTGGCAACAACTTCCTTAAGCATATATCTTCTCCACGGCGTTCATAAATTTGCTATATAAAGAAATAATAATTGGCGTCAGTCCGTCATGTTTTCGGTTATTTGCAAGTATAACATATTTGCCGTAATTTTGCGAGAGCGAAAGGAAAAATCCGACAAATTCCTTTGTTACCCACGCATCGGAATATGCGTCACCTAAAAGACTTCCTGTTTGATTTTTCCAGAATGCATTATTCGCCTGTCTGCTTCTGAACTCTCTAAGCGCAAGCCCTGCAAAATATTTACATAACGCAATCATTGCAACTTTGTTTTTGGTGTACTGGCTTACTATCATTTTTTTGAGATTAATAACATCATTATGTGTCGTACCATTATCATCTGCCATTTCTAAGCACAACCTCAATCATTGCGAGTAATTTTCCAGCGAATGCCACCGCATCTACAACAGGTAGTTCCTCTTTTTCGCCGTTTAACTCTATCATAATCATCTGTGTGTCGTGATTATAATCCACATCAGTCTGTGAGCCGTCGCGTGACGGTAAATTCCCTTCCCTCATGATAATACCACCGTTACTGTATAAATCTGTGTCGTCATATTTTCCGCTGTAACCGTATACGTTTTCGGAGTGGAAAAATCCTGTGCTGTTACTGGCGTTATCATTTTGCCGTTATGCGTAATGACCGGAGTGAGCGCGCTGACATCAGTACCAGCCGGAAGCGTGACTGTAATATTTGTCCCGTTAATAACGCCGGATACTGTACCGATTTTTAATAACGTAATATTTTTCGCTGATGACAACGTAACCGATACAAGCGGAGCATGTTTGCCGTAAATCTCACCGCCGAATCTGCATTCATCCACCGGACCTACTTTCCAGCCTCTCGTTCCGTTTATCAGCACGTCATTTTCTTTTACCGCAGAATTATAATACAATTCCACAAACATCGAAAAATTTGTTCCGAGCCCTACCGGAGTTGTTTTATTCGCAGGTACGCTTGACGATTCGTGGGAGAATCGTACCGTTTCCGTTACGATTGCATTATCTTTGAAATATTTTGCGTCAGTCGGGTTAATATTTATTAATTTATCAAACCCATATCTTAATTTATCTACCATATAAACCGCCCGCACTCGCGTACGCCGCCGATATCCGGCGGTGTTGTCCTGATAAACAGTCCTGTATTCGTCCCGGCGTTTTCGTTTATGTCGTCTTTCAGTGTGCTTAAAATTCCTTTATAGAAAGTATATATCGCGTCCAGTGACTGATACTGCACACTCTCCGTACCGCTGCTGGTGCTCACTATTCCCATGTTCTTTCCTATGGACATGAGAATTTCTTTCACGCACTGTATGACGGCCTTATCGACGCCATAAAGATTTACATATGTTATTATCTGCGCATCGGATATTTCTATGTTAATATTTTTCCATGCGCCTGATTTATATTCCTGATAAATTCCGGAGTCAGTTATCGTGTACGCCGTCTGGCTTGCCGCCGTTTCCGGCAGTGTCGCAACCTCAAGCAGATTAATAAATCCGAGAGGGTCTTTTATTTTGAGCCGCACCGATTTTACATCCGCAAATGTTGCCATGATTTTTGTCCTTACGAATTATAATACTGGTCAATTATTTCAGTCGGTATTTTCTGGAATGCGCCGCCGAGTTTTGTACCATATTTAAAATCAAAAGCCCTAGTTCTCATTTTAACTCCAGAAAATCCGGACACAGTTTATTATGTCCGGATTTTATATTACGCGATTTTTACTTCAACGACATAGCCGAATCCCGCACCGCAAGTCGAGCCGGCGTAAGAAGTGCCGAGGAACTGCTTGTAGAAGCCGCCGAAAATACTGTACCACGCGCGTTCTTCTGTTGACAGCTCGAGTGCCGATCCCATGCTGGACTCCAGTGTGAGCGGACGCTTGTTAGCAATCATGAGTACGCCCGGCACAAACAAATACGCCGTTCCGACTGGGCATCCGGGAAGCGATGCAACCTCTTTGCCGATTGTAAATCCGTCGTTAATACCGTGATCAAATTCAACGATTTGATTTATCGGCAGTGCCTGTCGATTTGATCCGCGAGCCTGACCGCTGTTGTTATTGAGCTGACCGTTGATAACTCCAGTGAGCCCCCATGTGTCGGCGGAATTGCAGAGAATCGATACTGACGGAATTGCAATCTGACGCTTTGTGTAGACATCTTTGAGTGTCTTGAGTTTCTGCCATGCGGCAAGTATCGTGTCATACCGATTTTCATCAGCGGTATTCCCTGCCGTGGTTACAAACGCCTGCTTCTGTGATGCGGCGTATGTCGTTGATACGATTACGCCGACACCACGTTCATTTTTTGCGTCAGTGTATGCATCGTTGGCGGCCTTGACAACTTTGTCCATGGTAAACCATTTGTTGTACAATGTGTTTTTCAGGTTGTCTTTCCAGCCGACCGCATGAATCGCAATGTCGAATGTATCGAGATTTCCTTCGTTCTGCTGGATAAGCGGTACTGCGTCATTTACGCCGGAGTTGATTTTCATCTGTCCACGGAACGGTTCGTAATCGCGGACATTTGGATGTTCCGGAAGACTTAAGTCTGTAGTTTCGTTTGCGATTACAGAGGTAAGGTCTCCGGATTCTTTGTTCATCCGCTGCAAATCGATAAAATATTTCCCGAAAAACGCTTCCATTGCTGTCTGTGATGGTGCATCTGCGGCGTTTTTTACTTTCTCGTTTTTCTGCAGCTCACATTTTGCGCGGTAGGCAAGCTCGTTGATATTCCCGTTCGCAACTTCCGGCTTGACCTCAAGCATCACCGCAAGGTCGGAGCCGCCGTGCATATTTGCAAAGCGGTCACCACGGAAAACAGGAACAAAAACACTGTTTTTATTCTTTTCATATTCAGCGCGTGCGTTTTCACACACAGTCGCGCTGTTAATTACTTTTACTGCCATTTATTTTTCTCCTTATGCCAGATAGCCGAAAACTGTGATTTTAATATCACTTCCGGCGTCAAAATCAGAATCGGCGATTACGTCGAGTCCCTTCTCTGCTGTAAATCCATTGCCCTCTGCAACCGGATCATCGATAGTCACGCCAGTTGATGCAAGTGTAAGCACCGCGTTTGCGGTGAGCTGTTCTTTTGCATAAGTAAAGCCTACAACCGGAGTATCCGCCGTATCCTGCAACTTAACAACCGTGCCAGTTGTGTCCGTCCATGCGTCTGCGCCATCAACTTTGAGTATGGCGCCCATAACAAATGGCGTCTTGCTTCCAACGTCGGCAGCGGTGAGTACGTGTACGGCGGTTCCGGCGGCGGCGGAGGTAAGTGTCGCCGTGCGCTTGAACCATGTACCCGACTGTGCCGTGATGCCCTCAACGACAGTTTGCAGTGTCGCAACGTCACTCGCAACAATCACTGGAGCGACAACTTCAAATGTTACCCATGTGCTGGCTTTCGCTTCCTTCGTGTAGCCGACGAGATAATACCCGACAGTTGCAGTGTTGGAAAATTCGCCTGTAGACGGCTTCCAGTAAACAGGAAGCTCGCCTGTCGCCCATGTCGATTCGCCCGTTACGAATGTATCTGCCTGAACAATTTTTCCGAGCAGATTTTCAAATCCGCCGACAGCAAGCGACGCGATGTCTTCCGTTGCTTTAAGACATTTGCCGGCCATCACGAGAAATTGGTTCTGCACGACGGCCGCGCCTGACATATTCTGTGCGCGGTTGCCGGTTGCCGGTTCCGACTGTGTATAAATAAGTGCCATTATTATTTACCTCCGATTTTAACAACGGGAATACCGTTGTAGGTTGTTTCAGCCTCTTCGGGCTGTGCGTTTTCTGTTTTGATTACCTGCATAAACGGGTCAGCCTGATTTCCACGAATCGCCTTCATCACGTCGTCAGTTTTGAGCGCGTTCATCGCCTCGTCAAGTTCTGTTCCGTTTTTTCCTGCAAGCTTGCCGTATGCATAGCTGTAAGCTGCATTTTTTGTTTTTACGCCGTTGATTTCTTTTTCCTCAACACCGTATACGGCAACGATTTTATTTTTCACCGCCGCTTCCGAGTTTGATTTGTTTTCGGCAATGATTTTTGCAATTGTCTCAACCGGCTTATCGCCGAGGTTAAGCGCGTTTATTGCTTTCACCATTTCCGCGTTCTTGTCGTCCTGTTCGTTGCGTACGAATTTTTCGCAGCCGGCATTTTTTGCAATATCTGCAAACACCGCCTGACCATTTTTAACCGCAACGCCTATCATGTCCACCGCTTCTTTCAGTTCCACGGCTCTGCCTCCATTTTTTGTTTTGTCGATCATTGATATTAATTCAGAATATTCAGATTTATTTTCGCAGTCAGCGCGGGAGACAATCTGCCTCAGCACGGGACGGGAAATCTTACCATTCTGTATAATATTTCCATCGACATTATCCATTGTGATTTTATTATTATTAATCATACTGCGCAACAGACTGAAATCAAGATTCTCTCTGCTGTTTATCGTCTGTTCCATCGAGCCTTCCTCTACTGCGTCGTTACGGTCGCCGCCGTTGGTACCGATGATGTGATATTCGACACCGTTTGCAGTCTGGTCTATCTGATATTTCGGGTGTGACACGAGCGAAAAATTAAGCAGCCCGAGCTTCGAATCTCTTATTAATCCGGCGTTCGAATTACCCTGCCAATCGGTAGGCGGAATGTAATTTTTGAAATATGCCGTTCCTGTTCCGTCTCCGTTCGACGCTATTTTTATTCCGACGGTAAATAAATCATTATGCGGTTTGCTTGAATCAGAATGCCCGTCATTAGAGCCTGGTATCGGCTTTATCTTGCACGCGTTTGCAAGCTCCTGAAAATACGATTCGTCATACGTTCCCGGCACGCCATACATGTGGGTGTTTCCGATAGCCGGATACTGGATAGATTCAACGGAAAAAAAAGGCGCCGGATCATTTTTTGCAAGCTCGTCCCACTTATCAGCAGGAATCATTGTTTCTATCTGGTCTGCCGTGACTTTTGTCTGCCCAGAGGATTTGTAATTCAGAACTACAATTTCATCTTTCATTTATTCATTTGCCCCCGAAAAAAATCCGGCAGGGCGAGGAGTTAACCCCACCGGATAACGATATGAACGAGTGTATTGTACTACATTTTTTATTCCGTGTCAAATCCGTATTTGCTTGCCCATGTTTCTATTTCTGCTGCCCCTGCGGTATCCTCACCATGCACATAATCACGCAGGCTCTGCACAAAATCGTCTTCATTTTTCATCACCGGCTCGACGTAACAAGAGCACTGCGGATGTATGTTATTATTCATATCCTGCACCTCATCCGCCGTGTATGGGCCGCCGGATGCGTTCTCTTCGCACTCGTCGCAATGGTTGGATGCAGGCGACAAGTGCCACGTAAATTTATCTGTAGCACCCGGGTTCATTTCCCCGCTTTTAATATCCGCATCGCGCCGTGCGCTGTACATTTCCGTGCGCACTACGCGCTGTGTACGGTAGTCTGCGCCTTTAGTACCGAGCCGCTTCCGGTATTCTGTGGTACCTATTTTCAAATCGCCCCACCGTCCGAGCACAACTTCCGCGCCGCCTGCAAGATACTGCTCTATAAGCCTGGCGATTTTCACCGGGTCGGTTCCGGCCTCAAGCTCCGCCTGCACTATTGCTAAAATTTTATCACTGTACCCGTCGATTGATTCCCATATAGCCGATGACAGTGTATATTCGGCGCGGTTACGGACGACAAAACTGTTTGCCGCAACCGGGACGTAGCCGAGGGTATTTTTTGCTTTATACTTTTTATTTATTCTTTCAGCCTGCCGGTCAAACATTGGAGACAGGTTAACAATTTTCCCGATTGATTTAAACGCGTCCTCAAGATATTTTTTATCTACAGAAAATGCGTCTGAAACTAAAGTCTTCCGTCCGTCGTCTATGTATCCAACTATTTTGTCGTACAACGCATTCCGGTTGACGCTTTTCAATATTTTCGCGCGGTTAGACGGCGACAGTGTACCGCCCGGCAGACGCGCGATTACTTTTTCAGTACGGGCAGCAGACTTTGTATACATAATCCTTATCTGACGCAATTTTTTCAATACCTGTCTTGCCGACGACGCGGTAAGTTTTCTTTTTGCCGCTTTATATTCCGCGTTCGTCATTCTTCTGCATTCCCCGTGTCGGTCTGTCCGTAAACGTCGCTGTTGGAAAATGCCTTTTGCTTTGCCGTTGCTGTCAAACCTTTAATAAATTTCTCCGCGTCGGTTTCCGGCAGATCCGGATACACGCCTTTTACAAAATAAAATAAATCTTCGAGCGTAACACTCGCCGACGTCATGAGTGCGGACAATCCTGATGCCATTGTATTAAAAATCGTAGCCTTTGATTCCGGAGATACAAGATTGAAAGTGCCCCATGTTGTTTTGCATGAGCCATAATGTTTCGTATCGACGAATGACAATATCTCAAGTGATTTATTAAATAATAAATCGTACTGGCTGTTGTCTTCCGTCTGCAATGCCTTGATACATGCGACGCCGTTGTTCTTCTGTGTGTCGGTGCTTGCCATGTTTCCTGTTGCAAGCAGCGGCCAGAATATTTCTGGGCTGTCAGAGCCGATTATTATATTTGTGCGGAGCCTGTCAAGCATGTCGAGATGTCCCTTGAGTGCATCGGACGAAAGGAAAATCATTTTTGAATCTTCGCCTGTTTTTGACAGATATAATTTAGACGCAAAAAAATTAGCTTCTGCGAGCCTCATGCCCTCGATTTTATTCGTACCGAATCCGTTGTTCGCAAGCCACGCCCCCGGGTCATCGGTAGACACATTGAGTTTCGGCTGCATCTCTGCGAGTATCTGGCAGGCGTTGAGCATGACGTCATGATAACATTTATACGCGCGGAGGTTTCCGCCGTACATCGTATGCCCGCGCGGCTGATTGATATCGGCACCATGAGGGAACGGAATCGGCATGGAATGGAAAACGTTGACGTAGCTCACATCGTCATACGTCCCGCTTGTGCCTTTCTGCAGCCAGTGCACGTCTATTCTGTCCGGCGTTATCTTGCGTTTTCGTTCGCTGTACTCTTTCATCCCGTCGCCTGTCGATACAGTAAAAATCTCATGCGTCCATATTGCGAGCACTTCACTTGTAGACGGATTCATGCCGATGCTCTCAATCGTTTCGTCCGGAATAAATTCCCATATCAGCTTCATCGCGCGCGCGTCGTACCGCGGCCATATCCATGACGTGCCGACGGTGCATTTTGTCCGCGTGTTGTTTACAAACGCGTCGGCGTTTTCTGCTACCAGATTATTTATTGCCTCCTGCGTCGCGTCGTCGCTGCCCTGAGGTGTCGGGATGCCGACTATGGATGTCGGTATGGTAATCGGCGGGCGCGCAAGAGGGGACGCGAGCTGCAACCCGGGGATCGTCCCTTCCCGCAGCCCAATAAGGTTAACCGCGTTGCACGGAAAACCACCGGTCTTGTCTACCGGATACGGGCGTATAGGATATTCTTTTGATAAATCTTTAACTTCTTTCCTGCCGCCGAATAAATTGATTGTAATTCCCATGTATCACCTCATTTATCATTATATTTACGTTTTACACATTTTACAAGTGCTCATAATCACGGCACAGAGATGTGTTCTGACATATCTCACACAATCATACATCACATATATAGTGTCGTCTTAAAACGTCTATATAATTGCTTATAATACATATAATTACATCATGCCCGTGTTACTATACACAGAGACACCACTACATATAGCGTTTTGACCCTGTTTTTTCATGATTTCCGGAGCTGCTGCATGGCAGTAACGATGTCGTCTTCATACAGCCCGTGTTTTTCGTAAAAACAAAGCCCCAGCGCGTCGCCTTCATCAGGCGAACGGCCGCCGTGTCGCGACTTGAAGCTTCCAGTGCTTCGCTCCGTGTCATCCATACGCGCCGAATCGTCTTTCGGTTCTATTTTTTTTCGTCCTTGCGCATCATATCCGTACAGACGTTCGGTTATATCCTCAATGAGATTTTGCGAGAGATATTCCGCAGGAATACTCATCATCATAACCGGCAGGCAGAACAACATTTCTGACGCGGCGTTTGCATACAGGTCGGCGTTGATTGCCTTTGCGCCGAACGCGCACTCGACGACGTTCGCGCCCCAGCGCTTAAGCATGTCGATGACACCCGGGTTGTAGCCGGGGTCTACTTTTATCAGCACGGTCGGGTCTTGATTTGCCATATTCCATGCCATGCCTGCAACATCGACGGTATCAAATCCGTGCACGGACCGCTTGTCAGTCACGAGCAGTCCGCGACGTTTGAACGCAACGGAATTGTCTTTGCCAAACCGTGCTACGTCGAGTCCGATTTCCACCGCGCCTTCCGGTTTTACGATTCTGTCTTTCGCCGCCATAAACTGCGACAGCCCCCACACGGAACGCGCGCGTGATGAACGAGGGAATCCCTCGAATACGTGCAGCGCCTCTTCGGGATCATTTTTTTTCAGGCGCGCCCACTGCTTAGGCAGCGTCGTCTGATTAAACCACGGGTTATCCAGTACTCCGGGACGGCAGGCGATTATAGACCATGACGGGTCAGGATTTTCGCAGTACAGCTCGTAGCACGGGTCGCGGCTCCGGTCGCGGTTGAATAAAATCCATATTTCAGAGCCTGGTTTGCGGAATGTCGCGTCCATTGTCGTCCAAGATTCCTTACTTATCGGCGCGCCTTCCTCGGCAAACAAAATATCGAATGATTCAAACGATTTCAAATCGTTTTTTGTTAAATCATTCAAACCGTTGAACACAAAATACGAGCCGTTTTTTGTGTTTCTGATTTCTTCTCTGGTTATTTCCCAGCCCTGATATTTCAGCCGCTCGATTTCGTCCTTGAGTCCGCGCCAGCTTGATTCCTTGATAGATTTCTGGACGTCACGCACACAGAGTACGCGTATATTTTTCCCGAAGTAACGCGGATTTTCGCCGAACTGGATTAATAATGATGTTGCACTTCTGGATTTGCCGCCTGCGCCACGGCCGCCGTATGCAACTTTCATGCGGTGCGGATTACGCCACTCCTCAAATTTCGGCGACACCTGTTCGCGGTATAATTTCAGGTACAATTTCTGGTCGTCGGCAGACAGTGCGCAGAATTCTTTTTCAGTCAGAAGCGGTATTACAGGTTCAGCGGCAGGCTCATTTATCATCGCCCGTTTCCTGTTCTGCAAGATTTATATCTGCCTGCGCTTTTAATTTATTAAATTCCTCGAGACGGTCATCGGGAGTGGAAATTGCCGCATCAATCTGTGCCAGTAAGTTCATTTTATTACCCTCGGTCGCTTCGCGAATTTCCTTAAGCATGGCGACTGATGACGCATCTTTTCGAGTAAGAATTTCTTTTGCCACTGCCTTAAAAAATTTATCTCCGGGTATCTTTTTTTTCTCGCCTTTGATTGACACCTCGTATCTGTCTGCAAGCATTTCGCCATAAATCTGGGACATCATTTTTCGGCGCTTGATAGCCTTTACTCTCGCGTTTCCTCCAGCAGAGGTTATTTTTTTTCTCTCTTCGGGAGTACGCCGGTTCAGCGGAATTAAATTTTCTTCATGTGCCATTATTTACCATAGTCTATGTTTGCATAATCGTCGTTAGTCATAGCCACCCCTTTGCACAATCATTGTACCATAGTTCTGTCAAAAAATCAAGAAGCAGTGGTAAAAATACATTTTTAAAAATCGGTAATATTTAGTATTTTCGTATCAGACGAAGAAACCAGCGAAAACGACGCCGCACACCAAAAGGAAAAATGCAAGAAAAATCATTTTTACATTTTGTAACTCGTACTTCATTATTATTTGAAAAATAAAAATCCAATTCGTTGCAATTTATTTCATCTAGAAAAGTATTTTCATTTAAAAAACAAGAATCGTTATAAATTTCTTTTATATGATTTGATTTATTACCATC
>Ga0172378_10003079_pt1 | contig 15659 bp, 13 predicted proteins | sample GrowelOW332metaG_FD_119755 | JGI IMG/M metagenome (GOLD analysis project Ga0172378, IMG submission 119755) | Groundwater microbial communities from an aquifer near a municipal landfill in Southern Ontario, Canada - Pumphouse #3_1 metaG | ecosystem: Environmental > Aquatic > Deep subsurface >... | reverse complement strand
TGCGACGAACGGCAAAATAGCCATGTGACGGGCGCGCTTGATCGCTTCAACGAGCATGCGCTGATACTTGGCATTGGTGCCGGAAATGCGACGGGGAATGATCTTTCCGCGTTCAGAAATAAAGCGGCGGAGAACCTTCTCGTCCTTGTAATCGATGAACTTTACCTTGTTCTCAGTAAACCAGCAGGTCTTCTTGCGGCGAATGCGCGGACCATTGTTTTTCTTTTCTTCAAAAGCCATTATTCAACCTCCCCATCTTCAGCGTCAATCGGAGTAACATCTTCCGTCTGGCCGAGAGTCTTATCATAGATAATGTCCGTCATCGGATAATCAACAAGAGTCATCCAACGGAGGACGTTTTCATCGAGCTTGAACATAGATTCCAAGTTTGCTACAACGGAAGATTCCGCTTTGTAATAGAAAATCACGTAGTAACCGTGAGTCTTGCGCTTGATGGAATAGGCGAGCTTGCGCTTGCCCCAGTCGTCGCGGCGGAGAATTTCGCCCGCAGAGGTAATCTTATCCGCGAAGCTCTGTACCTCAGACGCAATCACGTCATCGGAGAGCATGGCATCGAGAATTACCATTGTCTCATATTGTCTCATAATTTCCCTTTGGTCTTTCGCCCGAATCCACCATGAATCCAGGAGGGTTCCCGTTTTACCGGGACCCCAAAAATAGAAAAAAAGTGAAATTCCGTCAAATGTTTAGGACAAAAGCCAAAAGAATTGCTTCTCCCCAAGAAGTCTTTTCGTCTGTAAAATAATGGTGCGCAATAAATTCCAGGGAAATCCAGCTCCCGAGAAAATCCTCTTTTAAATAATTCCAATGATTGCGAATGTTAAAGGATAATCCAAGATAAAAAGAAAGCTGCCCGACGCCAGCCGAACTATAATCCAAGCCTAAGGCACTAAATGTGCCCCAATCCGGCAAAAAAACCCAACCGGAACCGATTTCCATTCCCGTTGAAAAACCATCCAAGGAATACTCGTCATCACAACCCGTAATTTCAGACTGAGATTCTTCATCCAAGCCAAAGGAATTATCATTCGAATCATCCCGGATCTTCGATAAATCAGTCGATTCAAAGCCGAAGCTCGGGTTCACATAGACGCTCCAATTCGGCGACATCAGCACGTGATAACGCCCGTAAACGTGATAGCGCTGGAATATCATCGCGTATTCTTTATCGATATTCCCGCCATACATACGTATATCAGCCCCCGCACTAATATTAGGCCAGTAATAAAATTCGCCCGTTCCTTGCCATTGAAACAGGTTTTTGCATTTTTCCCCGCTGGGGAAAAGCCCCCCTACGGCAAGCCCGACTCCAGCCCCCCGTTCCTGATACGAAGTTTCCCTAGGAAGGGGAATTCCGCCATCGACGAGTTTTTTTGAAGACACAGCCCCATCTGCCGCAAAAACTTGCGGCAAGAGCAAAAAAGCAAAAACAAAAATCAGAAGAAATGGATAACGCACAAGACAAATCTAAGAAATCATTTGTAGATTGGAACACAGCGAATTAATTATCTTTGGGCCATGCTTCAAAAGACATATATCCGCCACTTAAAAGAAAAGATCGGCGAGGATGTGGATCTCGCTGGCTGGGTCACCCATGTAAGAGGGTCCGGAAAAGTTTATTTTGTACAATTCCGCGATGGTACAGGATTCGTTCAAATCGTTTCGGGAGCATCCGACGTTCCCGCCGAAGAATTTGAAATGATTAAACATCTCACCCAAGAGAGCTCCATCCGGGTCCATGGGAAGGTTGTAGAATCCCCTAAAGCACCTCTTGGATTTGAAGTTATCGCTTCGCACATCGAGCTCGTTTCCAAAACAGAAAACTACCCCATCTCCCCAAAAGAGCATGGCACCGATTTTTTGATGGATTGGCGCCACCTATGGATCCGCTCGCCCCGCGAGCACGCAATTCTCACTATCCGCCACCACATTGCACAAGCAATCCGCGAATATTTCGACTCCAGGGATTTCACTTTAGTGGATGCTCCTATCTTTACTCCGAATGAATGCGAAGGTTCGAGTACACTTTTTGCGACACCGTACTTCGATAGCACGGCCTATCTTTCTCAAAGCGGACAGCTCTATATGGAAGCGGCTTGCCAAGCCTTCGGAAGAGCCTACTGCTTTGGCCCTACGTTTCGCGCAGAAAACTCGAATACACGCCGCCACTTAACCGAATTCTGGATGGTCGAACCCGAAGTCGCCTATATGGACTTGGAAGGAGACATCGAACTTGCCGAAGGACTCATACAAGCTATAACAAAGCACGTCCTCACGCACAATGCGCACGAATTAAAACTCCTCGAACGCGATACCAAGGCCTTAGAAATCACAGCTAATGAACCTTTCGCACGCGTGAGCTACACGGACGCGGTCAAAATAATTCAAGACTCCGGATCCCCCTTCAAATGGGGCGATGATTTCGGCGGCGCCGATGAAACAATCGTCGGAAGCAAATTCAACCGTCCGGTCATCGTGTACGACTACCCCACCGGCATCAAGCCATTCTATATGAAAAAAAGTGCCGAAAATCCGAAAGTCGTCCGCAATATGGACATTCTTGCTCCTGAAGGCTTTGGAGAAATCATCGGCGGCGGTCAACGAGAGGAAGATTTGAATGTGCTCGAAGAAGCGATCAAGAAACAAGGACTCTCGCCCGAAACCTATTCTTGGTACTTGGACGTACGCCGCTACGGTTCTGTTCCTCATGCAGGCTTCGGACTCGGACTAGAACGCACAGTCGCCTGGATCTGCAACCTTCCCCACGTCCGCGAAACGGGTGCCTTTCCCAGACTTCCCAATCGACTGAAGCCATAGAAACCAAAAAAACTTCTCTTTTTTAGTGTTTTTTTGTATTTTAAGAGCGTCTTTTTAGGAGTATAACATGCGTACCTTTTCACGCTGCATTTGCTTTATCGTCGCACTCGCATCCTTCTCATTCGCACAGATAGCCCCCAAACCGACACCCGCCCCAGAACTGATGAAAGATTCCTCGGGCGCTATCTGGAAAATGGACTTTTCAACACCTCTCGCCGGCATAAGCGACCCCGGGATGCTCTTTTCACACTTTAGTGCAAAGCCTTTGCTCATTTTTTACTTCAGCCCCAAGTGCCCACATTGCCAAGATCATTTCCCAAGCATCCAAGCTCTTATTAAAGAATACGAGCATCAAGGACTTACGGGTATAGGAATCGCACTCGGCGGAGGTATCAAGAAAAACGATGTCCGCATTTTCATCGACCAATTCAATGCAACCATACCTATTTTCCAAGACGTGAACACCAAGTTCGGGCCTACCTATGGAACAGGCTACGTTCCAGTTGTATTCGTCGTCAAGGAAGATGGTTCGTTCTACCGCTTTCCAGATCTAAGCAAGTCTAATATGGAGAGCCTCCGCGCTACACTGGATACGCTTCTCAAGAAGAAATAACAAACAAATTAAATCCCATAAAAGAATCCCGGCAATAACCGGGATTCTTTTATGGGAACGAAATCTATATTACCAGATGAACTTGCATCCATCCAAGCGATGCTTGATTTCAGTCATAAGCGCGATTTCAGCCGCTTCTGAATCGGCTATAAACGTGACACTAAAACGGACAAAGTGTCCGGCATCATCCCAGGGGACTGTCGAAATCAGTTTTTCGCGGATGAGCCACTGAGAAAAATCTTCAGCCGTCTTGAACACTTCGCCACCTTCGATTCCTTTTGGAACTTGGGCATAAAGATAGAAGCTACCCTTCGGCTTTTGCACCTTGAACCCGACATCGGAAAGAGCCTGTACCAACAAATTATGGCGACGGGAATACTTGGCAGCCGAGCGATCCGTAATCGACGGATCGGAAAGAGCTTCGACGCCCGCATATTGAATGGCCTTGAATTGACCGGAATCGTTGTTGTCCTTGATGCAGGCAAAAGCCTTGACCACCTTGCTATTGCCGGCGACAAAGCCCAAACGCCAACCCGTCATATTGAAAGCTTTGGAGAGAGACTGAATTTCGACGCCCACATCCTTAGCTCCTGGAACGGAGAGGAAACTGAGCGGAGCGTAACCATCAAACGTAAGGGCTGCGTATGCGGCATCCGAAACGACAACAATGTTATTTTTCTTGGCAAACGCGATTACCTTCCTAAAAAATTCAGGAGACGCCACAGCGCCTGTCGGGTTGTTCGGATAGTTAAAATAAAGGAGCTTGGCCCGCTTTGCAATATCCGCCGGGACGGAATCCAAATCCGGAAGGAAGTGATTCTCCGGAGTGAGCGGCAAATTATAAACTTCACCGCCTAAAAATTTGGTCATTGTCGCCAAAACACCATAACCCGGCACCGTTACAATAGCCACATCGCCCGGATTGATGAACGCCTGCGGAATCATCGCGAGCGCGGGCTTCGATCCTATCGAGTGACAAATTTCATTCACCGGGTCGAGACCTTCTACGCCATATACGCGGTCCATATACTTAGCAGCAGCTTCTTGGAACGGCAAAATACCGTTGTCCGAATAGCCGCGGTTTTCACGCTTCTTAGCTTCTGCATATAAACGTTCGACGACGGAAGAATCCGCCATCCAGTCCGGTTCGCCTACACCCATATCAATAATCGGCGTTTCAGGGTGTTTCGCTTCTGCCTCGCGGCGGGCGCGTTTGATCTTTTCAAACTTATAAAGGACGGTTCCCTTGCCAAAAGTATTTCCGCCGATGCGATCGGCAAACAGTTCTTGAATGTAATCAGACATAAAATCTCCAAATCGTTTTCCTAAAAGTATAAAAAATAGCCGGGAAGATTCGGGGACAAGTTATCGGCCACCTTAAAAAATTCATTTTTATAAAATAGCGGTAAAATTCGGAAACAGCCGACCCTGTAAAGCAGCAATCACCAAAGCAACACCTCTCAACGAAGATTCGCGTAGCTAATATTCACCATTTTATCCCCCGTTTCATCCTTGACTGTTGACCCCATCATTCTCCGCTAATCTTGACAATACGGGCACGAAGTCTTGTCAATGCTGAATATAATTTATATGCTATTCACTTTTTACCAAAATTTTTTAAAGATGGCCTACTGAATCGCCGCTGGAGGAGCCCCGCTCTTTTCTTTCAATTCCGCAAGCGTCACATATTTATCGAGGAACGTAATGAGGAAAGATTCCCGATATTTGGGAAGCATCGGTGTAAGCGGCCACATGTGTTTTACGATGATATCCTTTTCCAATTCCGAAAGGTTAAAATAGCGCATCGAATTTTCAAGAGCTATTTTCGGATGATGAAATCCGTGCAAATGTTTCACAGGACGCCCGGGATCATCCGAATTGCGCCAATCGTAAAGGAAAAAATCATGGAGAAGCCCTGCCCGCGCGGCATCCTTTGCATTCAATTTAACGGTTTTACTTATTTTATACGAAAGATAAGATACTTTGAGCGCATGATCAAATATGCTCTTTTTGTGATGTTTATACAATTTCGTCTTCTGGAACTCTTCATGTGCAAGAATGTCCGCAACATAACCTAGATATTCCACATCATCAATATCCGAGGGATCTGTAATTTGCAAGACTTTTCGGTTTTCTTCAAGAAGTTTCGAAAATTTTTCTTCCAAACGTTTATAGACTCCACCGGATACTTTTTCCCTCAGGCTTTCAAATGTATTGACAATATGACTTCCTTTATTCAACAAATGCTGAAATTCACCATAATTGAAAGACTTCATCCGTTCAAACTCCTCCTCCAAGGATTTGCCAAGTTTGCGAGTCCAAGAGATACTGACACTGAAGTCATATACAAAATAAAGAACAAGCAAAACAGCAGCAATGTATTCATAAGGAGAAGCAATAAGCAATATTTTTCCCCAGACGAACGGATGAATGATGTGCGTAAGAAGCACGCCCAACCCGCCCCATATAATAGAAAAAGGCAGGCACACTCTTCCATATAAATTAAAAGGTTCCCCGCTATAATCCCAAAGCCGCGCATGTAATACCCGCTCAGAAAAGACGCCCACGGCATATTCCACACTACTCACCAATACAGCATAAAAAAGAAATTGAAGGAACACGGGTTGATTCCCTATATAGAAGTCCAAAAGAATTAAACTGAATGCAGAAACTCCATACACAGGAACAAAGCAGCCATGAAGAAAGCCCGCGTTGACGAACCGCCCCTGCTTGATGGACCGATAAAACACTTCGATGATCCATCCCAAAAAAGAATAGGAAGCGAAACAAATAAGAAGAAGAGAAAGCAGGTGCAGTAAGAACATATTTTGAAGCTAAAAAAGCCTACCAAAACATAGGCAGGCTTTACAAAAAGAAATGTCTATGAGATGTCTAAGAAATTATAGTGATGCGAGGAACTTCTTCGCGCGATCGGAATAAACCGGATTATCTCCATAGATCTTGAGGAGTTTTTCTGCCATAGCCTTGGCCTTGGCCGGAGCGCCCATTTGATTATAAACGAGCGTGAGCTTCCACATCGCATCTGCAACGGTAGGGACTTGGTCTGCCGGTTCGGACTTCTCATAGCGGTCTTCTAAATCGCCGGTACGTTCTCCGAATTCGGAGATGAAGTTTTCAAGGAGTTTCGCTGCTGCAGCGTAATCCTTCTTCTCAATGGAAACTGCGGCGCGGCCATGGAGTGCGCCCGCCTTGATGAGAGGTGCAGAGCCCGCATTGTCGAGCGCCTTCTGGTAAAGAACTGCGGCGCCGTCAAAATCGCCGTTTTGAAAATGAATATTACCGGCGAGAAGAGCCGCCTTGGCAAGCGTAAGACCCTTCGCCTTGTGCCCATTGATGAGGCCTTCAAATTCAGCGAGAGCACTGTCGTTCTTACCCACATAAGCATAGGCAAGCCCCGGACCGATGAGTTCGGCCTGAGTCATATCGGCCTTTCCCTTTGATCCCACAAAATGGACGATAACCACCACAATAATAACGACAGCGAGAACGACAACGCCGAGCTTGGTGCCATGCTGGATGAGAAATTCCTTAAAATCCGAGTTGCCGGATGCATTCGCAGGAGCGCCATTCGGCATATTATTAGGCATATTATTAGGCATAAAGTGCTACCTTGAAAAAATTTTCGTTCTAATATAGAAATTTTTGTAGAATATTGTTACATTTGGTCCACCTTTGCCACTCTAGCTCAGCTGGTAGAGCAGCTGATTCGTAATCAGCAGGTCGGCAGTTCAAATCTGCTGGGTGGCTCTAGCCCGGTTCTTTTTAAGAACCGGGCTTTTTTACCTTTTTTTTACCCTGCCCAGAAACCGCATAAATTGCTAAATATGGCGCTTATGAATCCTGAAGGCGCAATAATCGTTCAAAGCAATATGGAAATCCTCGTTGAAGTGCACAATCCGCACTACGAAGAAGCGAGAGATACCATTGCACCGTTTACGGAGCTCGTCAAAAGCCCTGAACACTTGCATACTTATAAAATATCGCATCTATCCCTCTGGAACGCGGCCTCTACCGGGCTTACAGCCAAAGACGTAATCGACAGGCTGGAAGCCCAGGGAAAGTATCCCGTCCCATCAACCGTTGCGACCGAAATCGAAGAATATATAGGCCGCTATGGAATGCTCAAACTTGTCAAAGCAGAAAAAGGACTTCTCCTTGAATCTACAGACAAGGCTCTCTTTGCCGAAGTCTGCAAACTGAAAGATGTCACTACCTGCATCACCGAATTTGAAGGCGATACCAAAGCTTACATAGACCCGAACAAGCGCGGCATTCTAAAGATGACGCTTACGCTTTCCGGCTTCCCCGTTGAAGATATCGCAGGTTATGTCTCTGGCGATCCGCTTCCGATGGAACTCCGGGAAACGACACTCCAAGGCAAAAAGCTGAACCTCCGCGATTACCAAAAAGAAGCTTCTCAGATTTTCTACGCATCCGGTTCTGAAAAGGGCGGCTCGGGCGTTATCGTCCTCCCTTGCGGTTCGGGAAAGACTCTCATCGGTATGGCGACAATGGCCTTGATGAAGACCCGCACGCTCATCCTCACGCCGAACATTTCTGCAGCGCGGCAATGGATGCGGGAACTCATTGACAAAACAACGCTTACTGCCGACCAAATTAAAGAATACTCCGGCGACGTCAAGGAAATCGGTCCCGTCACCGTCGCAACATACCAGATCCTCACTCAGCGGAAGCGCCTCAAGAAAGAAGATTCAGAAGACGAGAACGCCAAGGAAGAAAAAGAAGAAAGAGATAAACCTCTCGTAAACTTTCCTCTCTTTAGCGAGCACAAATGGGGCCTGATGATTTATGACGAGGTACACCTCTTACCCGCGCCCGTATTCCGCTTGAGCGCAGAAATGCAAGCCACCAGGAGATTAGGCCTTACGGCAACACTTGTACGCGAAGATGGAAAAGAAACGGAAGTGTTCTCCCTCATCGGCCCCAAGAAGTTCGATCTTCCATGGAAAATTCTCGAATACCAAGGTTGGATCGCTACGGCGGACTGCAATGAAGTCCGCGTCATTATGGACGCCGAGCTCAAGATGAAGTATGCCCTCGCCGCAAACCGCGACAAAATAAACATAGCAAGCACCAATGCGAAAAAGGATGACGTGGTGAATATGCTTATCGCAAGCCACAATGAACCCGAAGACCGCATTCTCATTATCGGCCAATATATTGAGCAACTCACTAAGCTTTCCGAAAAGCTCGGTATTCCGCTCATCACAGGGAAAACACCGAACAAGGTGCGCGAAAAACTCTACGCCGACTTTAGAAAGGGATCTCTCCGCAACCTGATGGTCTCCAAGGTGGGTAACTTCGCAATCGATCTTCCGGACGCGAGTATCCTCATTCAAATTTCAGGAACATTCGGAAGCCGACAAGAAGAAGCCCAGCGATTGGGCCGCGTGCTCCGCCCCAAAGCCGACGGACGTCCGGCGCACTTCTACACGATAGTCACCAAGGATTCCAAAGAACAGGAATTCGCAATGAACCGTCAGTTGTTTCTCACCGAGCAGGGCTACGCCTACAAAATCTGGAACATAACCGGAGAAAAGGCCGAACTCGCAGGAGTTTAGCCCGTGGCCTTCCGCGACAAGTTCATCTTAGAGCCGCACTTCTTCAAAGTGCTCGCTGGACTTGCGCTTCCGATCGCTTTGCAGGACTTGATTAAATTTTCGCTCTCCCTTTCCGACAATTTAATGGTCGGAAATTTATCCGAAGCAGCCCTTAGCGCGGTCACGCTCGCAAACCAGCCTTTTTTCATATTTTCCCTTCTTTCATTCGGAATGGCTAGCGGAGGGGGCGTTCTTGTCGCACAATATTACGGCAAACACGATGCGGAAAGCATTTCCAAGATCGTTTCCATCACACTCAGTGTAAGCCTCATTGGAGCCTTCCTCTTTGGTGCCATAATATTGTGCTTTCCTCACTCCGTTATGCGGCTGTTCACCAACTCGGAAGAGCTCATACGGATCGGCGCAGAATACCTGAAAATTCAAGGTTGGACATATTTTCTATTCGGTTTCAGCAATACACTTATCATGCTTATGCGAAGCACCCGCGAAGTCAAGGCGGGGCTCATTGTCACAACGTGTTCATTTGTACTCAATATTTTCTTGAACTGGATTTTAATCTTCGGACATTTAGGGTTCCCTGCTTTCGGCGTGCGCGGTGCCGCCTACGGGACTCTCATTTCCCGTTCGCTCGAATGCGCCGCTATGATAATTTATGTGCGGTTCATAGACCGCCATTTGCACTTTCGCTTTTCTAAGCTTTTCCATTTTGATAAACTGCTTTTTAAGGATTTCGCCCATTTCAGCCTTCCTGTTGCCATCAATGAATGCGGCTGGTCCACGGGAATTGCCGCACAATCGGTAGTCCTCGGGCACCTGAGCACCACAATCGTCGCGGCAGCAAGCATCGTCGGCACACTACAGCAAATAGCGCTCGTATTCATCTACGGCGTCGCAGGAGCTTCCGCACCCATTCTCGGAAACTTGCTCGGTAGTGGCAAAAACGCAGAACTCGCCAAACCTTACGCGAATACGCTACTCCTTTCCGGATTTTTCGTCGGCATCATCATGGCCTCTACACTCTACATCTTCAAAGATCCGCTTCTTTCGCTTTACGCGATCCCACAAAACACAATCGATCTCGCCAAAACTCTCATTTTCATCCAATGTCTGATGATTATACTCCAATCCTATACATCGCCCGCAATCGTCGGAATCCTCCGTTCTGGAGGAGATACGACATTTACTTCGGCGCTTGATATCGGAAGTCTTTGGCTATTTTCCATTCCTCTCGGCTATCTTGCCGGTTTTCGCTGGGAATTATCCTTCCCTCTGGTCTTCCTCTTCCTCCGCTCCGACGAAATATTCAAACTGCCCATTCTCGTATGGCGCATAGAACACAAACGATGGATTAAGAATGTGACAAGATAAATCTTCGCTTTTTAGGGTTTACGTATCTATATTTCAAAATATGGAATCGCCACGTCAAATAATCGATACCTTTTTAAAATCCTCTCATGCGTCCGCGGAACTCAAGGACGCCCTCTTCCACGCAGCCGAAGCCGCACAAAAAGAGGGTTGGACATATATGGAAGCAGCCTTCCAGTTGGGGGAACACGCCAAAGACGAAGGCATTTCCGAAGAAGACGCAGATTCAACCATCAGACGCGCTTTTGCGGACGATAAACGCAACCGAAAACGCGAAGCAACCGCAGAAGAAGATGCTCCTTCCAAAGAAAAAAAACAATCGGGAACAACCGAGAACGTGCCAAAAACGACAATGGCACAACCAATCATTACGAGCGCCATCTCTCTCGAACAAGTGCTTGCTATGGGACTTGACACCCAAGCTCTTGAACTTTTACAGAATCACCGGATAGATCCGGAAGCTTTGTCCATTCCTTGGCCTAGCCCCGACTGGCGGCTGGACCTCGCTAAACTTCTCTCCGCATTGTTCAAACCCGAAGAGACCATTGAATTCAAAATTTCCAACACGCCGAATGCGACGAAGGAACTCGTCTCCAACATCATTTCGCAGTCTGATGCCATCAAGAAAGCGATGAAATCCCTGGACGGCCCGGAAGGAGCCCTCCTCTCCATCAATGCGATCCAATCCGCAGAAGATTCCAAAGACGAATCTTTCCGCTACCGCTATGCCGTGGTGGACAACCCGAAAATCAGCCTCGCCAAACAGCTTGCCTATTACAAGGCGCTTAACCTCCCATGCGCAGCCTTGGTGAACACAGGAGCAAATTCCGTCCAAGCTTGGATCAAGATAAATGCAAAAGACCGCGAAGAATTCGACGAACGCGTCGAATTTCTATTTTCGACGCTTGAGAGCCAAGGATTCAAAGTCGACAGTGCCAACAAAAACCCCGCACAAATGGTGCGCATGCCGGGAGTGCTGCGCAATGGCAAGCAACAATACCTGATTGGTCTTGACCAGGGAGCGAAGTCATTCAAGGACTGGCAGACATGGGTAGAATTCTGTCTTGATGGAAAGCCGCTCATCGAACTTGCGAGCGATAGCGGAGAGGCTCCCAAAAAAGACCAGAAAATCATCGACGAAGCCCTTTGCGCCGGTGAGTTCATGCTTCTCACAGCCCCCCCGAAAAGCGGAAAATCCTTTGCTCTCGCCGATCTTGCCATCTCTCTATGCTACGGAGAAGACTGGCTAGGACTTGAAACTTTCAAAAGTGATGTTCTCTTTGTCAATTTCGAAAGTACCCGATCTGCGTTTCTAAACCGGATTTTTTCTGTTGCGGATAAACGCGGGCTCTCTGCAGCAACGACTAGCCTAGGATTTCTCAATTTGCGCGGAGTCGCAATGTCTCCTCTCGAAATGGCACAATTCATCGCCAAACGCGTAAAGGGGGCAAAAAAGCTAGAAGATCACGATTACAAAACTATCATCATTGATCCTATTTCCGCAATACTCCACAACCCGAAAGCGGCGAGAAACGGAACGGAGCCACATCTCACTCTTCTCCAAATGATAGACACAATCATTGCCCTCACCGGATCCGCTGTCGTCACAACGACTAATTCAGACGAATACCCCAAACTCGCCGAGCATGCGGACTCCATCATTTCGCTTACACAGATGGAAGGCTGTCCAAACGTATTTCAAATCAAGGGAAAATTCCGAGAATTTTCAGCCTTCCTCACCCGCGAATGCTCTTGGCGCTATCCGCAATTCATCGTTTAATACAGGAATTTTTACCAAATGCAAAACAGAAGACTTAAAAACAGAGGAACGTGGGACAAAAAACTTCACGAAAAAAAAGAAGTTGAAGTCCCTCAAATTCTCAAAGAAATTCCTGTGGATCTCGATGGAAAAAAAGCCTATCTCTCCGCATGGGCAAAAGAAAAGAGGATCCCTGGGAAAATTCAGGGCTGGTATTCAGTCCCTTGCGATGCAGAAAACTGCGATTGGCGGATTCTTTCAGAGCATATGGCAAAAGGGTACCGCATCCTTTCCTTAGAAGGCCCATATAAAGGAGCAAAACCGCCGAAGTCCATCCTTGAAATTGACGCACAAATTCGCAAGGAACACTTGACAAAATTCCGAGGCTCCATTTTGCAGATATGGTTCCGCAGCACAGGCGATGGGAGGTTTGGCATTGCCGTACAAAATATTCTGCACTCCGCAGAAGCCGCTCACGGACTAAAAACATTTATGGACTATCTGCAGCACAACCAACCAGAAATTCTCTGCTGCCACCAGCTCCAGACTCGCCCCATACAAACGTTCAATCCGGCACACCCTGTACCCGGAATCAGCGTAAACATGAAACAAGGATTCGGCAGCGAATTTTTGCCCATTGCTAGTACGCCTTTCAAATACAGCGTCATCGATTGGACACCTCAAGCAAAATCCCCTTGGATAGGACTTCCTCAAAAATTAAAGGAAATCATACATCCTTCCAAAGACGATAAATTTCTCGAATGTCACTCCGGGCCAGCGTACTTAGCCGAAGCGCTCGCACCCTATTTTGCCGAATCCTACGCAATGGACTCCCGCAACATCAAAAAAAGCCTTTCAAAAGCAAAGTTTTATAATGCCGAGTTCGGTGCAGAATTCCTCCAAAAATTCTTTAGGGGAAAATCAAAAGAAGGCAAGTGGACGATATTCCTCAATCCGCCCGATGGCGCGCCTCTTCCTGGAAGTGCAATCCAAGCGATAGCCGATTGCCGCGTCGAGCGCATTCTCCTCTGCTCTTCCAACTTAAATGTCGCCGAGCAAGAAATCAGGCGTTTTCGAAGACAGGGATATATGCTCCGCAAAATCATTCCACTCGATTTAGAGCCGGGTACACCTCATTTTGATGTTCTCTTTTTCTTTGTACCAGATCGCGCCGGATTACTCGGACATAGTGGAATCCCCATTAAGAGCTCCGTGCAGAAGCAGCCACCTCGGTATAAAGATGAAGAAAATACCGCCGATACAATCCATTTTACGGAGAAACGCCGACGCTGAATTATCTCCAGCTCTTAAAAAAGGTTAAATTGAGAATATATGAGGCACGTTAAAAGTTTTTCTATTGCTCTCGGTATTGCAGCTATCGCAACAAGCGCTTATTTCGTTAAAGAAGGCGACACCCTTTGGGATATTTCCGCTGAATTTTTAAACGATCCTTTCGCTTGGCCTGATCTTTGGGAAAACAATCATCAAATTAAGGACCCGCATTGGATTTACCCTGGCGATTCTATTTATTTGGGTGATGGCCAGACGGCAGATTCTTCAACAAGGCGGGAAACCATTCCGGCACCTTGCGCGCAAGGCACTCCCGATTCTACACTACCTACAGGAGTTTCAAACCCCTCCGGTTGCGCCGGTGCAGATAGCAACAGCTTTGAAAATATGCTTGGCAATCTCCGCAAATCGGCACCTCAAAAAGCAGCAAAAAAAGAGGGAACATCCTACTATTACGAACAACGTCCAGAGCCCAAAATTTTCAACGGCTACTATCAGTTACTTGCCCCTATTATCGAAACTCCAGACGAGCTGAAAAGCGATAAGCATTGGCTTTCGATAAAAACAGGTGAAAAAGTCATCCCGATGCTTCACATTCCCGAATCAGAAATTATAATCGGCATCGGGAAAAAGACTGATGAGAAGGCTAGCGTCGGGATGCTTATTGAACTTTGGGATGCAAGACGCACGGACATTCCTGCAACAAAGAAGGAAAAAAAGGAAAATGCCGCCGTTCTCAGGTATTCCGGCATTGCAAAAATCACGGATGTCGGCGATACGCTATCCCGCGCCATTCTTCTTCAAACAATGCGCGAAATCAAAATTGACTTTGCCAAAGCAAAGATTAAAAAAGATTATGAATTCATTAATGTCTCCGGCTACACTCCCGTATCCGAAGCCAAAGTCGAAGATATGGCGATCGTCCGCTATGCACTGGATCCAACCCTCATCACCGGGCCTTACGGTTACATCATGATAGACCAAGGATCGAGTAACGGCTATGCCTTAGGCGACGGAGCTGCTATTTGGGAAAAGGACAAGAACGATCCAAGCATTCCCCCGCGTCTTCTCGGCCGCGGCATTGTTACGGAAGTAAAAAAAGAAAGCGCAATCATCCTCATCCGGGAAGCTTACTATTCAAGCAGGAACATCGAATTTGGTGATATGGTTTCCATTACACATAAAGCAATCCGCGCAAAATGAGAATCCGAATCGCAATGTACTGCCTTCTGGCATTAGCCATCCTCATCGCAGTACTTCTTGCGACATCTTTACTGTTCCTGTTTTTTCCATCCCTTGCAAGCTTCGCTTCCGAAAAACTAGGGTCTGGTTTATTGTCTAAGCTCATTCTCTTTTTATATTAGAAGCGGACAATGAACGTCTCTACAAACAATAAACTTTTCATTGCACTATTTTTCGGCGGGATCATCATCCCGACGGCAATACTTGCCGTGCTCAGTTTTCGCAATGTCCAAAACGAAAAAGTCCTCGCTGAAAAAAAATTTGAGGACTCTCTCAATTCATTTCAAAAACAGGTCTCTGAAGCAGCAAAGGCTGAACAGAATGCCATCCTGCAGGAAACAAAAACGGCTTCTCAATTCTTATACGAACAACCTCAAAAGCTCCTCGAATTCGGAAACTCAGTTTCTTTCAAAAACGTAGAAGGAGTCGCTGCAATCTTTCTTTTCAATGAAAACAAACTCATTTACCCGAGTATTCCCATTCAAGAATCCGTTTCCGAAGACGATATTTCTACAACCCTTACAAGTCCAATCGAAACAGAACTTTTACGCGAAGAATTATCTGGTCGGAATACAGACAAAATTGCATTCGCAAGATCGGCACTTCTTCTGCGAGCTCCATTTTCAACAAAAGAAGACAACGTCTTCAACTTATTAGGACTCATCCGCTATCACTACAATCAAAAAGAATATGGCGAAGCGCTCAAGATTATCGAACTTCTAGAGCGCCATCCCGAAGCCAAAGGCTACTTACAGGCAGATCTGACCGAATCTCTGCGGTTTTTGAAATTTGAAATTTTTGTCGAACAGAACAAACACTCCGCAGCGGAAACTTATTGTCTTTCACAGCTATCTCTTTTCTTAGAAGGCCGCGATAAACAAGACATCGGTTCTTCTAAGTTCTTCTTTGACAACGCAATCAGCCGCATACTCTCCTTTGAAGATTTGCC
>Ga0172378_10003078_pt1 | contig 15660 bp, 17 predicted proteins | sample GrowelOW332metaG_FD_119755 | JGI IMG/M metagenome (GOLD analysis project Ga0172378, IMG submission 119755) | Groundwater microbial communities from an aquifer near a municipal landfill in Southern Ontario, Canada - Pumphouse #3_1 metaG | ecosystem: Environmental > Aquatic > Deep subsurface >... | reverse complement strand
TTGCCTCTCATTCCTTATGAAAGAGAAAAATGGATGTATCACAAAAAAGTGAGAGAGGATGCTTGTATTCTGTATAAGAAAAATTATTACTCGTGTGCCCCGATTTCTCCTGGTTCTTATGTTGATATCAAGATACATAATAAAACTTTATCGATATATGTACAGGGAGCTCAAAAAGAGCGTTATACCCTGTTTTCTTCGTCTGTTCAAGGCAGAAAAAGACGAAATACCTATGACCTTCAGGTGGCTCGTGAAACTAGAAAAGAAGCACTTGTCCAGATTCGACAGGAGGCTTTATCGATTGGTCCACCTCTTGTAACGGCAATTGATTGTATTATCGCTCATGAAAGCAATATGAGAAAAGCTGTATCAGCAGGTACGTCAATTATACGATTACAAAACCAATATGGAAAAAGGCGATTGCTTTGTGCCTGTCAGTATGCTCTCAACAAAAAGGAAATTCCAACCTATCGGCTTCTTCAATCGATATTGGCAAATAAGAGGGATGTCAAAGAAAAAACTTCTTAGCCCTGGTAATAGATTAAAAAAAAATGAAAATTTATCTAATAAACAATACTGGATTGTTAACTAAGTAAAAGGAGAAGTGTATGCTATACATACAAACAATACAGACCTACACAAGTATTTATTGCAATATATTTTGTTTTGTAGCAGAAAAGATGAGACGAGTACAGGCTTTTTTTCGTTTTAAAAAAAGAGGAAAAGAGAAACTTGCGAGAGGAATATATTCCGTATTTTTTTCCCAACAATTCATATAAATCGATGAAATTTTTGTTGTTGCTTTGTGATAAGTATTTAAAATGAACGATTTATATGCATCACCTTTGCTCTTGATGTATCTTTTACCTGGCAATGGTGATTTGAATTATAGAGAACACACAGTTTTTGAGTGACTTATATCTACTCATAAGGGCGTTACATGGAATATAATCTTACCTACGATATTACGGGTCTAGCTTTTCTTATTATTTTAATGGTCAATTTTTTTCGGAAAAAACATGTGCCAAATTCAATCAACAAAATATTTGGTTTATTGCTGTTTTTTTCTTTTGTTTCAATTGTTTTTGATATCTATTCAGCATATACAATATCCTATCGAGATCTTGTTCCTGTACGCGTTAACATGGTTATCTGTGAGATTTATTTTCTGTCCCAATTAACACTTGCCTATTTATCATTCTTGTATGTATTTGCACTAACTGATAATTTATATAATGTATTTGATAAAAAATCTCTCAGATTTTTTACGGGAATTTATATTCTTTCTTGTATCTTTTTGTTGCAGAATTTTATAACGGGCAACGTCTTTTATTTTGATGAAAATCGTTTGTATACGTATGGACCTTTCTTTTTTGTCTATTTCTTTTTTGGCCTTTTCTTTATCATTTCCGATCTGATTTACCCCATTATTAAGCGAAATTCTTTGGTCAGAGAACAAATTATTCAAATTGATTTGTATGCTCTTATTATCATTGTTTCCATTATTATTCAGCATTACTATCCAAAAGAACTTATTTGTGGTGTTGCCGTCGTCCTTGCTGATTATATGGTGTATGCCACCATACAAAAACCAGAAGAAAATTATGACTCTTTAACTGGTGTCTATACCCGAAATGTACTCATCAAAGAAGTAGAAAATTTTATGACAAATGGGAAAGATTTTCAGTTAATCATTATTGATATGAAGGGAACAAGTAATTTCAATACGGCTTTAGGTGAGAATTTTACTGATATGATTCTCATTAAACTTGCTTTACTTTTAGGAGAAATTGCTCCTGATAAACTCGTCTTTCGTGTTGAAAGTGATACCTTTTGTATTCTGACCAATAAAGAGAGTGAGATGCATAAAATTCTCTTTAAAATCAAAACACAGTTTCCGCAAAATGTAATTATTGAGCATAAAAATATTGAAATTAATATTTCTTTTAATTTTATTAAAAATGGAAGTGATATTAAAAATGCACAGGAGTTAAATAGTTTAATAGTTTTGGGTTTAAAAGATCACGATGGTAGTGCTTATGGTGTTGATAAGAAGAGTCTTTTGAGTTTAAGGAATTATCGAGATATTGAAAATCTTGTGTATGAGGCTATTGAAAAAAGGAGTTTTGAAATATATTTTCAACCTATTTTCAATACAGAAACACAAACCTTTGTTGCAGCAGAAGCCTTGGTACGACTCCTTGATGGCAGTGGTACTGTTTTAACACCGAATCAATTTCTTCCCATTGCAGAAGAGAATTCTCTTATTAATCAAATTGATATGATTATGTGTTATAAAACGTGTAGAGTTCTTTCGCTTTTGAAGAAAACACATCCTCATTTTACCATTTCGTGTAATCTTTCTCTCTATGATTTTCTCTCTGGTACCTTGTATGAACAGGTGCATGGTATTTTAAGTGAAACCGGAGCTGATAGTAAAAATCTCATTCTTGAAATAACTGAGAATATTAGTTCTGTTACCCCACATTTGAATGATATTATGCTGGCACTCAAAGAGAAAAACATTCGTCTTGCTATGGATGATTTTGGTACCGGATTTTCAAATTTTGATTCGATTCTTCGCCTTCCATTCGATATTTATAAGATTGATCGTAGTCTTCTTTTACTCTGTGAACAATCTCCTCAATATCAAGTTGTGATTACCAATGTGGTGACGGCTTTAAAGGATCTTGGGCGTATTGTATTAATCGAGGGAATTGAAACCAAAGAACAATCTTTGATGGCTGTTTCAATGGGTGTGACAATTCACCAAGGTTTTCTCTATTCTCGTCCGGTGAGAGAAAAAGAATTGTATCAGAAAATCAATGATCCACCTTTATTCTCTTTTCTCAATAAGAAGATTTAAGTGAATAATTTTGCTCTGCTCTTCCTTTTATGCAATGAGAAATTGATGTATCTTTGAAGTATTCTTCTTTTATCTTGCATCAAAAAGAGAGAGTGAGTATTCTTGAGATATGAAAGATATCGTCCTTTTGCACACAGATACATTGTTTCGCCTCGAACGAGAAGGCGGAAAATTGAGCCACAATACATTTTCTCTTTCTCTTGATAAATTACAGAATTTTAAGAGTCTTACAACGTTTGCCTTTTTTATTCCTTTGTTTGAAAAGGGTGTAAAAATCGATCCTCGTGAGAAAATAGAGTCTATGAGAGAAGTACAAGTGAGAGAATTTGAAGAAAATAAAGATTCTCTTACCTTGATTCAAAGCCTCAGTGACTATGATCAAAATCAAACGAACGCAATCCTTTCTCTTGAAGAGGGCGCTGTTTTTGAAGGCAATCCTGCAATGGTGCATTACTATCGCCAGTGGGGTGTGCAAATGGCAACTCTTACCTGGAATTTTGAAAATGATTTGGCTTATCCTACCAGTTTTAATAAAGATCTGATGAAGCTTGGCTTAAAAAAGAAAGGCTTTGAAATTATTGAAGCGATGGAAGCGGATAAGATGGTGCTTGATGTATCTCACCTCAACGATGGAGGCATCTCTGATGCACTGCAAAGAGCAAAACGTCCCGTCATAGCATCTCACTCTAATTGTCGCTCTCTTTGTTCTCATTGTCGTAATTTGTCCGATGAGCAGATTCGAGGCATTGCTGATACCGGTGGTGTTGTGGGGCTCAATTTCCTTCCAGACTTTGTTGAAAACTCAGAAAACCCTCGAACAACGTACCGTGGACTGACTCAGCATTTGCTCCATCTGTATCAAACAGGTGGCGAAGATGTTTTAGCCATTGGTTCTGATTTCGATGGAATTGAAGGTGATTTTGAACCTGCTGATGTTTCTCAAATGGGAGAATTTGTACACTTCCTTCAGCAGAATACTGATTTGAGTGAGCGTATCCTTGATAAAGTTTTTTCACGCAATGCATTGAGAGTCTTGTTCCAAAGTTAATAAGCCCTTTGGTATTGGGTTTTTTTATAGAGGTGTATGAAGTGATGCATTCTTTTGTTGTCTCATTTCTTGTGTATGAGAGAGCCTTTTATTATAAAATGACTTTAAGACATAAAATACAGATATGCTCTTTTTTTTTCATAATTAGAGCGAGAAAGCGCGTAATTATTGGGCTTAACCTTGATTCTTTTCCTGAAACAGTAAGAAAATATTATTTTTTCAATTTTAATTGTATCAGATTCTGTTTATGTGGTATTTGAGAGAGGGAGGAGCGATACAAGTGCTGTACATGCATACGAGTAACATAATTTCATTATCTTCACAACGAGGGATGAAAGGACGTGTTCTATTCATATATATCAAGGAAATGAAAATATTCCTGGATGGAAGTGTCTCTTGCTCAATCCAGATTTCAGTGTCTCAGTGAGAGAGAAAAAGAGCAGATAAAACAGGGGTTGTTACCCTATACCGTGATGAAGAATACTTCATTTCCGGAGAGTGATGCGTACCATTTTGGCTTTTTCCCATTGAAAAAACTTTGGGAAGAGATACAAATTCCATCGTTTTTACAATCTACGTATGGAAAAGAAGAGGGCAAAAATGAATGAGGTACTCTTTGCTTTGTTTTTCTCTAACAGGATGTTTCTTCTTTCTTTATTTGAAGAGATTAATGAGTATCAATGGTTTGGTCTGCAGTCTCTTGATTACCAGTATTTTTATCGAGTGTTGGAATTACTCTCAGGACAAAAGGATGCACGTATGGAACATCTTATGTTCCAAATGATTGCACCTGCTGACCTTGATACCAAACACGCAATCTATGATCTTTTGGCATATACATTTCAGAATTCAGATCTTGGACCTTTGCAGCAATTTACCTATGTCCGTAATGGAAAGTAGCATACAACAAAGGTGATTCTTGGCGTGCTTCTTGATTAATCAGGGCTTCCCCTTTATTTCGATTTCTTTCCGTATGCTTCCCTTCGAGATGATATGGTTCAGGCAAAGGTAGCCGTGCTTAAGAAACAATTTGGGTATCAAAAGATACTCATTACCTCTCAGTTGAAACAGTTTTCTTTGCATCAAGAAAATCAAAAAAAGGGTCAATGGAGTAGAAAAGAGTCCTTTTTACTGCCTCTGTATCGAGTGTTGAATTATAAATGGAATGAACTTCGTATCCTTGGGTATTTTACCTTTTGTTATCTTACCTTTTCTCTTATGAGGCTCCTTCAAAATAAGATGGCGCTTACACTTTCTGAGAAAGAAATCCGTGTTGCACTGGTTAGTGCTCGACTTACCACCGTACAAACCAAAGAAAAGGTCTCATGGTTATTCCTTTAGGTGGTACTTCTTCTTTTTATATAATTGCAACGATGCTTGGTTTTGCTCCACTTCCAGCCTCAATGACGATAGATGGCTTGTATCAATGTACAGGATTATCGCTTCATCAAGCGTGTACACCGTAAGAGTTTTGATGTTTCCTTTTCTTGTATCGCTATTATGTTCCTTAATAGGATTGATAAAGTCGTTTATTGTTTAAAGTATTTTTATTTTCCGTATATGTTTGCTTTTTTTGTAAAAAAACAGCCCTCAGAAAATTTTTTCTGAGGGTTGTTGGGTTGTGTAAGAAAGTATTAGGAGCGGTTATCAGCTTCTTCAATGAGTTGGCGTTCAATGAGGAGGAGTGCATCGTGTCGATCATGGTCAAGGCCACGACTGTCTACAAGAATACGAAAAATTGGTTCAGTTCCACTTCCTCTCATCCAAATAAAGTCTGTTTGCATATTTCGGTCGTTGAGAAAAGCAATCTTCAGTCCACCTTTATAGGGAGGGGTTCTCATCTCTTCACCCATTCCTTCTCTCGTGATGGTTCCTTCCATTTGGTATTCTTTATATGCTGCGATATCATACATGCTCATCAGTACATCTTTATGTTTTTCAAAGTATACTTGAAATAACTTTTCAAAATTATTTTTGAGTGTTCGTTGGTCACTCTTTACTCTCATTTGAGCTTTTTCACTAAAGGCATCGGTTGTGATGTAATTAGGGAGACTGTTGAGAATATTTTCAATGGTCAATGTAGGATTTTTATAACTGGAATATTTTCGATACGTTTCAAAAATTTCTGGGTTTGTTAATAAATCAATCAAAGACATGATGGTATTCATAGGGTCTCTTACTTTTGCAGGATAGGTAATATTCCCACCATTTGAGCCTTCACCCAGTATTTTTACCAAGTTGCCATCATTTCTTAATTTTTGTGCAAGTTCCACAACATTTGCTTCTCCCACTTCACTTCGAGCGACGGTAATATTGAGCATTGAAGCAATATCGTCAATTCTGTTTGAGGTAGGACCATTGACGGCAATAGCGATGTGAGCATCAGGGTTGAGCATTCTTGTTTTACTTAAAACAGCAAGTACCACCAAAGCAAATACTGTTTGAGCTCCTAAGATATAAGCCTTTCCGTCTGATTCTTTGATATAGACAAGGTTACCTCTGTCTCCATCATTATCGGGAACGTAACCAAGAATAAAACTCTTGTCTTTTGCATAGGCTGCTTCGAGAGCTTTACGACACATTTCAAGATTTTCACCTTCAGGCACAATAGCGTGTACTATCTTACGTGGAGTTGCATTGAGAAATTGTGTTTTACAACCAATTTCAGGGAGAAAATCTTTATCAATTGAAGCGCCTCGAGCACTACCGTTTAATTCACCGATAATACCAATTTTTGTCTCTTTTAACTTGTTTTTCAGCGAGCTGAGGAATTTGTTTTCATCTTTTCCCATTGCCCCTGTTTGCAGAATAAAACTTCTGTATATTTCTTTACTTTTGAGGTTCTCATCTTTAATTGCATTGTAGACTTCTTCTATTTCTTCAATCTTTTGCGTTGCAAGAAGCTTTTTGATTTTTGCTCTTTGTTGAGAATCTTCTACCAATGAGGTAAAGGTATCTGCTAATTTTTGAGAAATAACGCCAGGAAAAACTCCTCCATTACGACCAAATTTAATGCCATTATACCCAACTGGGTTGTGAGAAGCACTGATATAAATAAATGCATCAATGGTTTCTTCTTCAACGGCACTGTAGGCCATGAGCTGTGGTGCAGCTGCAATAAAGAGCGATTTTACATGAATACCACAACAGAGAAGTGTTCTGGTCATTACATCTAAAATTGCTGGTCCTGTTGGACGTGCATCAATACCTAAGAGTACTGTTTTACCTGTAAGAGGGCAGTCTTCCTTGTAGCCTAAATAGGTAGCAAGAGAGAGTGCGATCATTGCTGATAGGAAGCAGTCTGCTTTCGTAATTCCTTCTGTACTATCTTCAGGATCATTTGATTGTGCAAAGATTTTTCTCCATCCGGAAGCGGAAAGAATCATTGAGTTATATGAATCTTTAATCTCCTTTATTGATGGAAGCTCCCCTTCAATTGGGTTGCTTTGGGAATCAGCTATACATAGCTTTGTCATCTTATCTATGAACTTCATGTTGTACTAGAGCCATAATTTGGTATAAATTATGACTCTGTCTCCTTGTAAATAATACGCTTTTCCTTGACGGAAAAGCTAGCTAAGGATACAACACTACCGCTCAAGTATGCAAGTATGTATATTTGCTGTACGTTTATCTGATAAAAGAAGAAGAATTGTTGAGGATAACGCTTCTTTTTATTTTGTTAAACGGCATATGAATAGATGGATTCTTATAAGGATTTTGAACTGATATTTTTTGAGTGGTAAAAAAGTTTTCTTTTCTGGAGTAAAAATAAATGAATAAAAAAGTGCTTGTATTAGCAGCAAATGAAGTCGAATTAAAATGGATACATGAGGTAAAAGGAGCACATTTTGCTACCGTCGGTGTAGGTAAAGTGCTCTCTGCGGTGAATGCAATAATGTGTGTGCAAAGAGAAAAACCCGATCATGTTTTACTGGTTGGATGGAGTGGTGCCGTTGATCCCTCTTTTTCTCTTGGAGAAGGTTTTTGGGGAAGTAGTTGTGTGCAATATGATATTGATCTTCGCTCGTTTAAGGTACCCAGAGGAATGGTTCCCGATGGAAAGAAATCCCAAGTGGGGCCTCTTCCTCTCTCTTTTCCCTCAGAAGCGCGAACTGCCGTTCTCGGTACTGCAGATAGGTTCCTTTTACGCGATTATCGTGAAGCAAATCCTTGGATTTCTGAAGAACTCTCCATCAGTTTAAGTGATATGGAAAGTTATGGTGTTGCCTATGCGATGCAACAGCTCAATGTCCCTTTGTCTATCTATCGTGTGGTAAGTGATGATAGTAAAGGACATCGACCAAAGAAATTTGGTGCGTTTATGAAAGAATCAGGACTTCTTTTTCGTTCAGCCCTCGAAACCCTTGAAAATAAGGGTTAGTATGCAGCACCAAGAGAGAAGTCTCCCACTAATTTAAAGACATTCCCATCTTTTTCAACATCGATTTTTCGATTTGGAAAATATTTGGGAAGCAGTTCTTTAATTTTTGCAATAGAAGCTTCTCCCACTTTTTCTTTTTCCTCTTCAGCAACCAAACTGAGGGTTCGTATATCGATATCGACGATATATCCTCTTCCAAATTTACTCCCATATCCTAGGGTAAATTCGATTCCGGTTGAAAACAGGCCATCGTATTCAGGACTTGCGGCCTTGCCTCTTTTTGGTCTGTTTGGATGGATAGGATAGATACCTGCAAAGGTATCTTCAAGGTAATTGTCGAGCTCGACACAGAGCTCGTTCATGGTTTTTTCTAGTGCTATTTGTTTTGGATGGGCTGACATCTATTGAGAATCCTCTTCATCTAATAAATCTAATTGCTTTGGCATTTGATTCTGTTCTTTATTGTGACCTTCTTCTTCTCGAAGTGGAAAGCCTACACTTTTCTCAGGTGGACTGGGTAGGCTTTTCTTGTCAGTACTTTTCACCAAGGTCGATGGTTTATTCTTTTTAAAACTAAAAATTGATGAAAGGGAAGAAAGGACGGAAACAACCTGAGCGGAAGCTTCTTCTTTTCTCACTTTTTCACCATGATCATCGGCTATCTGTTGTGATACGGTCGATTGTCCGTTATTTCTTTGTGATGCATTGAGACTTTTTTCCTTCTCTTTCCTCTTCATCTGTTCAATCTTTTTGAGCTGGTCGCTCTCTTCTTGTCTTTTTTTAAGAATTTCAGGATTCTCTAATACATCAAGATCTGGTTGTCTGACTTGGGTAAAGGTATCTCGTTGTTTGAGTTTACTCAAATAGTTATCAATACTCATCTCATTTTTTTCATAAATTTGATGGGCATATTGTTTGAGCTTTTCCATGGTAGCAGGAGATGTGTCATCCATTTTAATGCGATCATCAACATTCTGAAACAAATCTAAGCGTAAGTATTCAACGCCGGGAATTGAGGGCATGAGTTCATCAATAATTTGCATTTGAGAAGTAGCATAAACTTTTTGTAGCGGTGCTCCTTTTGTTGGATCAATCCAACCCATTACACCGCCAAAATCCAATGTTTCGAGTTTGAAATTTGGTTGAGCCGTTGAAATGGAGAGGATGGAGAATTGAGTGCAATTGGGATAGAGCTTTCTGGCTTCTTTATACGCTGCAAGGGTTGGATTGTTTGCAATCATACCGCCATCAATTAAGTTACGTCTTTTCCCATTTTCCCTATTGACCGTATCAAATGGTGCAAAATAGGTTGGGGCAGCACTGGTTGCCCTTGCTGCCTCTTTGGTAAAGTACCCTTGGTCATCCCATGATTTGAATGAATATGCTTCGCCATTGAGAACATCGTAACTGACGACCATGGTTGGAACCAAGCAATCTTTCATCATGCATAGTTGAAATATTTTGTCGACAAAGGTGGTAATATATCGTTCATCATACTTATCTCTCAAGACCTGACCGAACAATCGTTTACTCTGTTGTGGAAAGATTTTTTTTCCGTTCTTTTCATACAATTCAGGCAGTACCGAAGGATCTGATCCTCGTTGTATGATGACGGGATCTTGTGCTACTTGGCTTTTCTTACCTCTGAGTCTGTCCCACCATCCCAGTTCTTTGATTGGGTAGGTGACAAGAACATCTTCTCCCTCTTCTTTCTTGAGGTCGGAGAGTGCTGTTGGCGCGGTGAGTGCAAGTGCAATTAAGCCCCCTGTTGAGGTACCTGCAATTAAATCAAAATGAGCATAAAAAGGTTTATCATCTCCCTTCATTTTGAGGGCATGAGAAAGTTCCTCAATCAATTTAGCCGGAACTAATCCTCTCATTCCGCCTCCATCAATAGAGAGAATAAATCGCTCTTCTTTGTGTGTTTCAATTTTCTTTTTTTTAGGCATCTAGACTCCTGATTACAAGACAAAAATAACACTTTTTGCCCACTTCAGCCACCCTATAAAATGTAATGTATCAGGTTTCTTGTGCATTACTCTTTAAAAAGAGTGTTAAACTGGTTATTATCGAGAAAACGAGTCGGAGATAAGATTGTATGGAAGAAGAATATAGGTCCTGTGAGCTGTGTCCCAATTACTGCAGAGTCGATAGGACAGCAAAGAAAATTGGAATTTGTGGCGAAAGTGATACGGTGAGAATCGCATGGAGTGGTCTTCATCGAGGTGAAGAACCCCCTGTAACCGGTAAAAATGGTAGTGGCATGCTTTTCTTTTCAGGCTGTCCTCTTCATTGTGCCTATTGCCAAAATCATCAAATCTCTGGTGGTTTATGTGGGGGAGATAGCAGTGTTGGTGTTTCTTTGAAAATTGAAGAACTTGCTGATCTCATGTTGTCTCTGGAAAAGATGGGTGCGAACAATCTTAACTTTGTCACCGGAACACATTTTATTCCTTCTATTTGTCGTGCCTTAGAGAAAGCGCGAGAGAAAGGTCTTTCTCTTCCCACGGTCTGGAATACGAGTGGGTATGAATCGATAGAAGGTTTAGCACTCATTGATCCTTATATTGATTTATATTTGATTGATTTAAAGACACTCAGTCCTTCTGTTGCAAAAAAGTTTTGTGGCAGAGAGCAGTATGCTTCTATCATAAAAGATGTCTTTCGTTGGCTGGCAAAAGGAAGAAAACCCTATACAGAGAAAGGACCTTATGATACGCCAACAGGACTCCTTGTGCGTCATCTTGTGTTTCCAGGTACCTTGAGACAGACACGTAAAGTACTTCAGTACTTTGTGAGTTCTGGACTTTCAGATATTGCAAAACTCTCTTTAATGGTTCAATTTGTTGCCCCGCGTCCTGATGATCCTCAATTCCCTCCGATGAGTACATCGACCTATGAATCATTGCTTGAGATAGTTTCTGATTGCGGCATAGAGGATGGGTATATCCAAGAATTGGGAGACGAAGATCATTGGATTCCTGATTTTACCCAAGATGTTCCTTTTCCTCCTTCCTTCTGTGATCCCAATCCATTTTTCCTTTCGCTTAAAAAACAGCAAGGAAAATAAAAAAAATGGTATAAAATTAAGGCCCGTCTGTTTCCAGATGGGCCTTTGCTCATAAAAGTATTACGGGTGACGGTGAAAATTAACCAATCGTTGTTCCTGTGAATGCTTTATTCTTTAAAATAGCAATGGTGTTTTCGATATTTCTTCCATCAGCACAAATGACTTGAATCTTTTCTTTTTGCGCAATTTTACTTGCAATAGGATCAAATGGACAGTTTTTTCCTGGAACCCATTCATCACCTACCATGATTCTAAAATCTTCCCAACTGATACTATCAAGAGGGGTTGCTTCTGGATGAGTTTTTGGATCATCAGTATAAACCTTTGCAATATTAGAAAGGTTTACCACCTTATTTCCACCAAAACGTTCTGCAAGATATACTGCATCGGTATCGGTTGAGAAACCTGGTTTCCATCCTGCTGCAACAAGCACTTGACTTTGGAATGCAATATGCCCAGTTGGATCTGTGATGAGGTCATCGCTACACAAATCATCAAATATTGCATGCACTAACATACCGTTGAGGTGTGTTGCTCTCACGCCAATCCAATCTTGAACAGAGGAAAGAGGTTCTTCTGCAACACTTCGATAGGCACTCTGGTATGTTCTTGCTGGTCCACCACCCCCACAGACTAAAATAATCTTACGAGTAGAGTCTTCTTTGAGGTATTTTCTAATAGCTTGGTTAAACTGTGTTAGAAATTCGATATCTGGGTTACCTGGGGCAATGATTGATCCCCCAAGTGATAATACGGTTAAATTGCTCATTACATTCTCCTAAACAGTTGCATAGTAACAGAGAAAAACTTGAAATACAATGTAAGAATGAACCGTTTTTGCAATTAAAATTGATAGGAGTCTATAGGCAAGCATAAGAGAGATACAAACCACCTTGTAGTTTCCTCTCAATCCACTACCTATTGGAGGGTTTACTCTATGTATAATGATTTGAATTCCTGTTTATTAGAAGGTCGGCTCACTCATGACTTGGAAATAAAAGAATTGGCGGGAGGAAGTAAAACGTGTAGTATTTCCATCGCAATTAATAGATATTTTAAAGATAGAAATGGCTCTGATGCAAAAGATACCACCTTCATTGATGTTGAAGTGTGGAATACTGTTGCAGAGAATTGTGTAAAATATTTGAAGAAGGGTGACTCGGTGAGGGTTGTCGGAGAGTTGCGTTATAATACCTGGACAAGAGAGGATGGAAGTACTGCCCATAAACATTACCTTGCTTGTCAACACATCGAATTCCGCCCGAAATCAAATGCACACAAAGCTAAAAGTGGTGAAGAAGAGCCTCCTATGAAAGAGATGGTAGGAGAGAGAGAAGGAAACAACACCTATTAAGAGATAAGGAAGAATTCTTTGCTTTTTTCTTTTGAAAAAATCAGTAAAAGAGCACATTTTTGTTGTAAAAAGTACCGCAATTGTCTGCAAAAGATAAAAATGTGGTACTTTTACTTGTCTCTGCCCTTTTGAGCTATAAAAAAAAGTTTTATAGTGAGGTATCAATGTAGGGAGGAAATTATATGAACTTAACGCTATCATCATATCATAACCCGAGTCCTGGCTCTTTCATGCAAGAACTTCTTGAAAAAAGAGGTTGGAGTGCAGCCGATTTGGCTCAAAAGACTACTTTGTCTCTGAAACGAGTGGAATCGCTTCTCCACGGAGCTGAACCGCTGAATCGTGAAATTGCTGAAAAACTTGCAGAGGTCTTTGAAACTTCTGTTGATTCTTGGCTCCTTTTAAATGAAAAATATGAAAAAGGCTTAAAAGTAAGAAGTTAGTGCTTCTTTCTTTGTTGCTTTTCTGACTGAGAGATACAAAGTTTGAAAAAGTGCTCTTTGTACTCTGAGGATATCTTTGCCTCAATACTGACTAAATTGTTGAGCATTTAAATTTATTAATAATGAAAATAATAATTTTATGCAGATTTTCTTAATGGTATGTTTTATTTGCTAAGAGTAGAGAAAGAGAGAGCGAAGCTGAGATATAAGTGTCGCATATGGATATTGATAAAATTAATAAATAGTGTATCATAAATAGTTAGTTATTTTACTTTTTTGATTGTTTGTTCCCTTGCTTTCCCCAAATAGACCCCTTAGACTACGTATGTAATTGGTATTTGTTCCTATTCAGTATAAAAATATGTAATTAATGTGTAGATAAATATTAAATTATATTAAGGAGGCTATGTATGGGTATGAAAGGAAGTAAATTATGGGTGATTGGATTAACTCTTGGCATGCTAGGGCTTTTGAACTCGTGTGATGTCAATGATTTGGTGCTGAATGATGTTAAATTTTCAGAGGCGATTGAACTTACCAATGATGTAATTGATGAACAAATTGACAATGCCAATAGCTCTGATGGAGCACTTATGGCAGCTGCAGCAAGATATGTTTCAATTCTTGGGTATCAAGAAGTTGATGATCTCTCCACTATCGACATTGAGAATTTTAGTGAAAATTCAACTGCGTATCGCACCTCGGTTTCTTTCCCGTATTCAATCGATATTGGTTCTCTCACCTCTTTAGCCTCTCTTCAAATGGCTCCTATTTTAGCCTATATCGGTACTAATGATCGACTTAATAGCTATATTGATAGTCAAACATCAAAGGAAAATCCATTGGGGACTTCAGGGGTCTTTACTTTAGATTTGCTACCAGATGAAGCAATCACTGATTCAACCGATTTGACTGGATTGAACTTCAAAACTACTGGTGTGAATGCTGATTATGAAGATATAGAATATATCTATGTTCCTCCATGTGTAGGTGAGATAGGATCTGATACCTTTAACTCAACAGCTAATCTCAAGGCGGTTGTTCTCTCTTCATCTGTTCAAATAATTGAAGCATCAGCTTTTGCAAATAAGTCAAATCTTGTTGATGTTGATATAAAAAATACATCAATGCAAATATTAAATGACCAAATTTTTGCAAATTGTACCAGTCTTGCTTATCTTGTACTCCCTTCTTCCTTAGGAACTATATCAAGTTCCACCTTTTCTGGTTGTACAAGCTTAGCTTCTCTTTATTTTGAGGGAAGTAAAGATGATTGGACTAATAATGTTACTAAAGAAACGGGCTGGGCTGATGATATCAGTGCAACAGTGATTCATTGTTCAGACGGAAATGTCGTGCTTGAGTAGTTTTAATTACGAGGTTCATAGTGCTCTTTCGTGTTGGACGAGCCAAATGATTGACCACCTGTTTTTGTCACATACCAGTCGCTTTTGCTATTGGTATCAACGGGAAGCCCCGAAAGGGAGTGACTGCGGTTGATGCTTCGAGTAGCGGTGGAAGTGGTGCAGTCGATTGTTGCACTACTTAAGGGGTCAGCATATTGCCATTGTCCACTTTGGCAGAGAAGTTGTGCTCCACTGAGTATATTACTTGATCCAAAGCCTTCAAAGGTTGATGAAGTCTGCGTTGAGTAGGCAACGGCATCAATAATTGGGGCCTGTGCTGAGGGGTCTTGATAGAGACTAATTGTTCCATTGTTTGAACCGAGGCCTGCATAGTTTTCACTTGGAAAGGAAAGGTCCTTTTGATCTACTTGAAACGTGATGACAATGTATTCACCGGTACTCACCATGATATTGGGAAGTACACACCGATCTGTGTAGTAGGGAATTGTTCCATTATATAAGGTAAGGCCAGCAAGACATCCTGATTTGAGTGCAACAAGTTCCACTCGGTCAGGTGACTTGTTGGTTCCTTTTGTCGTGAATTCATTAATCAGAAGACTGGCTGGATTTTGATTCGCTCCATAGGTGGTGCAGGTGAAATGGGTGGTGTTTCCACTGAGGTCTTTTACTCTTCCCTGTACTGTCACTTTTTCCCCCGGTGTGATGGGATCTCTTGTATAGAGGCGAAGGGTCTTTTCCTGATAGGTAAAATTGGCATGGGGATCATTATTGAGAAAAAGTGGAGGATCATTTTCTTCCATTAATTGCTCATTGAAACTCAGAACCAAACAGGTCGGACTTTGCGCTTTGATATCGATAAATACAGGCGGGGTTGCATCTCTAAAACTGAGCAAATCATAACAATCGTTGGTGCCTTCTTTGCAACCACTACAACTGGAAATCAATATCATTGAAGATATGATAAGAAAAAGAGTAATATTTTGAGGTTTGTTCATATCTCTATCTCTTTAGTAAGTATCGTATTGCTTGATTAGTTAAAAAATAATAGGATTTGCACATCAAATGCTCGTGGAGATAAACAGTATGGCAAAGCTTCGGCAGAAGGAACATCCACTCGATCCTCTCATT
>Ga0172378_10003076_pt1 | contig 15664 bp, 12 predicted proteins | sample GrowelOW332metaG_FD_119755 | JGI IMG/M metagenome (GOLD analysis project Ga0172378, IMG submission 119755) | Groundwater microbial communities from an aquifer near a municipal landfill in Southern Ontario, Canada - Pumphouse #3_1 metaG | ecosystem: Environmental > Aquatic > Deep subsurface >... | reverse complement strand
CAGATGAAGAAGTAGCTATTGATGTTATGGCACTTAATATGAGACCAAGAAAGTGTTTAGGTTACAAAAGTCCATTTGAGGCTTATTATGAAACCTCGTTGCACTTGACTTGACAATTCAAGGCATAAAAAAATCACTGCAAAATGCAGTGACTCCAACATCATAAGTTCAATGTTATTTAATAACAGATAGCAACTGATCCCATTTTTTATCATAGTCCTTCATGAAAGCAATCTGGGTTCTGCATCTATCGAGATTGTGATTCTCTCTTTCAATTGAATAGTAGACATCTCCAGCTAGGTAGTCAGTGAGAAATCTCACAGCCATTATCTGAGTTATGTTTCTGCCTGATTCCACAATCAGCTCTCTCTCATTATCTGTGAGATAAGAATCTGCAATGCTCAAGTATCCTTCAATAAGACTTCTGAAGTATTCAAGATTGCACTGCATATCTTCAAATCTCTCTGAATCCTCTTCAACTGTTGAAGTTGCAGTTCTTATCATATCGCCTGTATCGAAAAGGATTGTGCCAGGCATAACTGTATCAAGGTCAATCACGCACAGAGCTTCTTTGCTATCTGAGTTGGAAAAGAGTACATTGTTTATTTTTGTATCGTTGTGGGTAACACGAAGAGGAACTCTCTCACTTACCATGCTGTTCCAAAGGATGTAGCCTCTCTCCTCATTTTCAAACAGATATGATAGCTCATCTTCTACAAGACTCAATCTATTGCAGCAGTTCTGCTCAACTGCTCTCTTCAGATTGTCATATCTGAAGTGCATGTTGTGAAAGTCTTTGATGGTCTCATTGAGTACTGTTCCATCAAAATCAGAAAGTTGGTCCTGGAATGTAGCAATGGCCTCACCTAGATGATATGCACTATCACATCCATCGATTTTCTGATAGGTTCTAACATCATCAATGAATTTATATGTTCTGTAGTACTCACCATCTTCATCAACATAATAAGGCTTTCCGTCTTTTGCCATCACAACCTGAAGACAACGTTTGTCTCTATCATAAAAGTCCTTAACTTTGTCCTGTATGTGCTCTGTAACAGATATGATGTTCTCCATGACCTCATCAGGTCTGTGAAAAGCAACCTTGTTTATTTTCTGATGTGTGTATTTATTTATGACTCCATCATCATCAAAGCATGACATGAAAGTTGTATTTATGTGTCCCACTCTGTTGGACTTTGTGCTGATTAATTTTCCTTCAATCTTGAAATTGCTTAGTACGTTTTCTATATCCATTCCATCATTCCCTTTGTTTTCATTAAATAAAAGATAGTGTGTTCATGAAATAATGTATTTACAACTTTTACCAAAATATTTGCATTAAAAAATTAATCTTTGTAAGAATCAATTGTCTTTGAATACTCTCTTGGACTCATACCAACAATCTTCTTGAACTGCCTTGAGAAGTAATGAACAGAGGAATAGCCCAGCACCTGAGATATAGAAGAGAAGTTCATATTCCCTTCTTTTATGAGGAGCTTTGCTCTATCAATCTTCAATCGATAGTAATACTCCATTATGCTCCAACCTTTCTGTTCTTTGAATATCTTCTGTATAGCAGACTTACCAATACCACAATCACTGCACACCATATCAAGAGTAAGATTGTTTTCAACATTCTCCTTCAAGTAGGATGATACAAAATCAATTCTTGATTTGTTTTCCTTATCATGAATACTTGATGTGAAATTGACCTTGTCATCAGATTCCTGTCTTATAAGTTGAATCAAGAAGGCCTCAAGAGATGCTCTTATGAGAGATAGAGATTCTCCGTCAAAATTCTCACTCAAAACAAGTCCCTTGCAGTAAGGATCAGCCAGATCTGTTTCAAAGCACAATCTAGCTTCATAGAGAATTATATTCAGAAGACTCTTTGCTCTGTTGCATACATCCAATATCTTATGATCAAAAAAATTGATTCTGCTGCTGCTTGATGTGAATGATACAACAACAAGATTTGGAGCTATTGCACCATTGCATATAACATTGTGAAATTCATTTGGTCTGTGAAAGATTATCTGTCCCTGCTTCAGATGATATTCACCATCATCTGTAGATACAGTCACCTCTCCTTTATCAACATAAAGAAACTCCCAAAATTCATGAGATTCACCTTTGAAAAAGAAATCTTTTGGATATTCAAAGTAATGAATCGTGATTATCTCATCTACATCTATGCTCTTTGGTAATTCTGTTGGAATGAATCCAGATATCGTTTTTTTCATATCCATATGATAATGTTTTTTTTAAAGATAGTTCAATATTTACACAATCTATTTTGTACAAATTTATTCATTATCTTGAAACTTGACCTTATTGCGATAGATAGCAAACATCTCAGGGTTATTTTTTACCATCTTTCTGAATTGATTTGGAGATATATTAACATAGGTTTTGAAGCTTCTACTAAATGATGAAATTGAATCATATCCACACTCATGTGCTATTTCAGTTATATTCATCTCATCAGAGTTGAGAAGAGCCATGGCTTTGTTTGTTTTTATCTCAAGTATGTAATTACCTAGAGATATTCCAACATTCTTCTTAAAATAACGTCTGAGATAGTTCTCATTATATCCCAGTTTCTTTGACATCTCCAAAATACTGGTTCCAATGTTGTCATGAATTTCAGATATGATGTGACCTAGAATTGGACTGTCACTCACCTTGTTGTTGGTCTGAATCAGATTCTTTCCCTTCAATATATCTATGAGAAGAAGTCCAACTAAGAATGGTATCTCATCACTATTCTGGTCCACATATGATTTTTGAAACTCCATCAGCAATGTAAGGGAGTTGTCCTCAATGATGAATTTGTTGTTTCTAAGTACCTCAAAGTATTGATTTTTCTCCATTGTAAATGAGATAAAAATTACAGATGTATTAACTTCCTCCCTTTTTAGAATGAAATTATGATTTTGAAAAGGAAGTATCAGAATTCCCTCCATCTCTTCAACACTAAGCAAGGTACCATCCACAATAACATCAAAAGGCTTTCCAAGATTGTATATCAATATATAGCGGTGATGAGAGTGAACATAATATCTTTTTGTTTCAACCTCAAACGATTGTCTGAAAAATGAGAGCACATTGTTTGGAGGTGGAAAGTTCAGAGTGCTCTTTCCAACAAAGTAGTCTTTCGGATCATCAATTTTGGAGAAACTATTTATGAGACTGTTTATTTTATCCATAGATTTATAATACTCCAATAAATTTTGCTAAATCAAGTTAATTTAAAAAAAGAGTCCAAATTCTGACACTTTAAGTCTCAGAACTTGCTAGCAGACAACAACAGACTAAAAATGGTACCAAATCAGCCTATTTCAATTAGCACGGATATGCAAAAACAATTCTCATTAAAAACATTAGTTAAGTATTAACACGTGTTTATATACTCAAATATTATCTCAAACTTATACTAAAATGTAAAAATTTGGCACAAAAAGGCTGTACAAAATATTTTTTTGATGGTGCTCTTTATCATTTCAATAGTTTACATATTCCCAAAAATAAGACGACAAATTTACAATATCCTACTCATTGCAGTGAATTACTCCAACTCCAAAGCATTCAATGATTGAGCAATTTGAAAACATCAGCTCTCATAAATACATCAGTTACAATAAAATAAGTCAAATAATTAATCTTATTGAATTAAAATACCATCTTATTATTAATTTTCTCTCTTTTTTATTCAGTTTCCTGCAATACTCTTTCAATCAAAATGGAATGAAGCCTCATAAAATAGATGCAGATCAAATTAGAGAGATGTCATTGAAAAGATATTGTGTGAATTGATTTTTGCATAGATTTATTTCAATTATAGCACGAATTTATCAAAAATAGCCGATTTTTTTTGCTATGCTAATCAAAAAATGTAGTGTAATATTTTCCTATAAAGTATTAAAAGCGAGGTTTTTATAGATGAGTGATCCGATAAAAGCAATAATATTAGGTGCCGGTGGAAGAGGCCAAAATACATATGGTAAATATGCATTACAGAATCCAGGAGAGATACAGTGTGTTGCTGTAGCAGACCCTGATGACAGACGTAGAGCAGAATTTGTTCATGACCACAAGATCAAAGAAGAGAATATATTCACAGACTGGAAAGAGGTCTTCAAACGAGAGAAATTTGCAGATTTGGTATGTCTCTGCACACAAGATCAGATGCACACTGAACCAGCTCTTGCTGCCATTGAAATGGGTTATGACCTACTTCTAGAGAAACCTATTGCACCAACCTATGAAGAATGCACTCTTATAGCTGATGCTGCTAAAAAGAAAGGTGTTAGCGTCGCTGTTGCACATGTACTCAGATACACTCCTTTCTTTGAATCAATCAAAAAAGTCATCGACAGTGGAGAACTTGGAAAGGTAGTTGGAATAGACCACAGAGAGAATGTTGGAAACATACACTACTCTCACAGCTTTGTTAGAGGTAACTGGCACAGTGAAGCAGAATCGACTCCCATGATTCTTGCAAAATGCTGTCATGATTTAGATATATTGCTTTATCTCACAGGTTCTAATTGTAAAAGTCTCTCTTCATATGGTACAAAGGGATATTTTTCCTCAAAGAACAGACCAAAAGATGCTCCTCACAGATGTCTTGATGGATGTCCTCACAGAAAAGAATGTCCATATTACGGGCCTAAAATCTATCTGACTGGAGATGTAGGTTGGCCAACAAACATCTTGACTACAGATTTAACAACCGAAGGAATCACTGAAGCATTGAAGACAGGGCCATATGGAGTCTGCGTTTTTGATTGCGATAACGATATGACTGAACATCAGTTGGTATCAATGAACTTTGATAACAACATAACTGTTGCTCTCACAATGAGTGCTTTCACTCAGGAGACATCAAGAACCATCAAGGTGATGATGGAGAAAGGTGAGATCATTGGTGAGATGATTGATGATGAATTGCAGATAATCAACTTTGAAACAAGAGAGAAGAGAATAATAAGCCATGTGAAGCTTCATTCTGATTTGGATGATACTCATGGTGGTGGTGATGAAGGTTTCACTCAGGAGATCATTGCCCATCTAAGGGACAAAGAGAATTTCCCTTTGAATGCATCAATTGTGAAAGCACTTCAATCTCACAAATTGGCTTTTGCTGCACAGAAGGCAATGGAAGAAGGAACAACAATTAATTTCTAAAATAGAGATTAATAATATTATAGAGAAGGAGTTTTTTATGAAAAAAAAATTATTATTGGTATTGGCACTTGTTGCTATGATTTCCACTTCTGCTGTGTTTGCACAGGGAAGTGATGAAAAAAAAGATAGTGCTGACGAAAAAGTAACAATCAATGTAATGTATTGGGACAATGTTCAAAAGCCTGTAATTGATCAAGCTATTGTGAACTTTGAAGCTGCAAATCCAAACATCACAGTTGAATCTTCAATTGTACCATGGGCACAATACTGGCAGAAACTGCAAACCTCAACAGTTGCAGGTACTGCTCCTGATGTATTCTGGATGAATGTTCCAACATTTTCTAAATATGCAAACAACGGCTTGCTATTGAACCTAAGTGATTATGTTGCAGAGAACAATGTTGATATAACAAAATATCCAAGCACTCTTATTGACCTATTCACAAAAGATGGCAACTTATATGCCATTCCTGAGAACTACGATACAATTGCTATGGTTTACAACAAAGCTTTATTTGATGAAGCAGGTGTGGATTACCCTACAGCAGATTGGACTTGGGATGACTTATTGACTGCAGCTAAGAAGTTAACTAAAGATACTGATGATGGTAAGCAGTATGGTTACATGGCTAGCTATGAAAACCAATCAGGTTATTACAACTTCATTGCATCTAATGGTGGTTACATCATCAGTGATGACAAAAAATCTTCAGGATTTGATACAAAAGAAAGCAAAGAAGCAATGCAGTTCTTAGTTGATATGATCTACAAGTATGGTGTTTCTCCTGATGGACAGACAATGCTTGAGGTAAACAGTCCTTTAGATCTATTCACCAGTGGTAGAGTTGCAATGACAACCTGTGGTGACTGGTCAGCTCCTCTTATCAGAGACACACTTGGAGACAAAGCAGACTTTGTTGCAATTCCAAAATCACCTAACACAAACGAAAGAAAAGTTATCATTCATGGTTTGGGTTGGACAGGTTATGCTAAAACAAAGCACCCTGAAGCAACATTCAAATTCATCCAATACTTAACTTCTAAAGAATTCAACAAGGTAATTGGAGAATCTGGTATTGTAATTCCAGCTTATGAAGGAATGGCAGATGATTGGGTAAATGCAATTCCTGAATACAATCTTCAGGTATTCATCGACGCTGTTGATTACTCATATCCTTATCCTTTCTCAAACAACACTTCAGAATGGATGAACTATGAAGTAAGTGCTATAAAAGATGCATTTACTGGCACAACAACTTCAGATGAAGCAATGAATAAGATTGCTGCAGAAACAAACAAAATTCTTTCACAGGAATAAACAATATATGACTACCAGAGAGACCTCTGGTGGTCATAAATCTCGACTAAGGATAGAATATGAAAAACAAAAAGATATCAACTTTTTTTGGAAAAGAAGGAACTCAAGGATGGTTAATGATATTGCCGAATGCTTTGGGATTGCTTATTTTTTATTTAATACCAATTGTATGTTCTGTTGTTTTAGCTTTTTATAAATGGGATGGTTTGTCTAAATTGAAGTATGTTGGCTTTGCCAATTTTCAGACTTTATTGACAGATCAAACTTTCATTTATTCTTTAAGAAACACATTATATTATAGTTTAATGGTTGTTCCAGCAATTATTATTCTCGTTTTGATATTTGGCGTTGCACTTGCCAATGATGGAATCTTTGGTGTTGAAAAGCTAAGAACATTGTACTTCTTACCACTGATGACAATGCCCGTTGCTGCAACTCTTGTATGGAAATGGTTGCTGAATAGAGATTATGGACTGCTCAATAACTTCTTGAGCATATTCAACATACCAAGTGTATCATGGATATCAGATCCGAACTTTGTTCTGATATCAGTTGCCATGATAGGTATTTGGACTGCGGTTGCATATGATTTAATTATTGTCATCTCCGGTATAAAAGGTATCTCACCAGTGTACTATGAAGCAGCAAAAATTGATGGCGCAACAAAAACAAGACAGTTCTTCTCAATCACATTACCTTTATTGACACCTACTCTGTTCTTCATTGTCATAACTCAATTGATTGGATGTTTCCAAGTATTTGACTCTGTATCCATTATTCTAGGAGGAGACGCACCACCTGCTGCATTGAAAAATGCAACAACAACTGTGGTTCTCTCAATCTATCAGAATGGATTCAGTTACTTCAAAATGGGATATGCATCTTCTCAATCATTTGTTCTGTTCTTAATTATCTTGATAATTACAGCAGCTCAATTCAAATTACAAAAAAAGTGGGTACATTATGCATAAAGAATTGTCTAAAACACGTGGAATTATATATTTCGTTATCCTGTTGATATTTGGTCTACTTGTATCGATGCCATTTATCTGGATGATCATCTCCTCTTTGAAGGAAATATCAGAATTGACAAAAGTTCCACCTGATTTCTGGCCAAAGAATCCAAACCTTGATAGTTATAAAGCAGTAGTTAAAATAATTCCATTTGCACACCATTTTGCAAATACAATTATTGTAACTGTCATAAGAACAGTTGCTCAACTTGCTTTCTGTTCAATGAGTGCTTTTGCATTTGCAAAGATGCATTTCAAAGGAAAAAATCTTGTATTCATGATTCTACTATCTGTACTCATGGTTCCAACACAGATGATCTTGATTCCAAACTATTTCATCATGATGAAACTACATTTGGTTGATACAATACTTGGTGTTGCTATTCCTGGTATGTTCAGTGCATTTGGAATGTTTCTGTTGAGACAGTTCTTCCTATCACTTCCAGATGAATTTCTAGAAGCAGGTAGAATTGATGGATGCTCATACTTTGGATGTTTTAAAAAACTATACCTACCTATCTCAACATCAGGTTTGGTATCACTTTTAATTTTTACTCTCATGTATTCATGGAATGATTACCTATGGCCTCTGATCATCAGCTCAAGCGATAAATCTAGAGTTCTTTCTGTTGGTATTGCTCTTCTCCAAGGTCAAAACAGAATTTACTACAACCAGATTATGGCTGGTGCTGCAATGGCAACATTGCCTGTTATATTAATATTCATTGCGCTTCAAAAATACTTTGTAGAGGGAATTGCCCTAACAGGTGTGAAAGGATAATTAAACATCTATCCTGTAAGTAGTTCATAACAGGAAGATATTGATTATATTCAATTCTATTCTAGGTCTCAGAAACATCTGCTTTCTGAGATCTTTTATTTTCCATTCAATCTTCTCAAAAAAACAATCCTCCCAGCATTGCCAGGAGGATCATATCTCGCATTTATAGTTTGATTTGAAAATTACCTCAAAACATCAATCAGTTTGGCTCTCAAAGATATGAGATAATCAGAGCTATGAGGATAATCAGTGAAACTCATCTTTGTTGAGTTGCTTTCCATAATTATTGCCTCCGTTCTCTCTCTTCCAATCTTATCTTCAACCATCTTAAGAATCATGTAATCATCAAAAGCCTCAAGCTGCACTTGATTTCTTATTGATGTGAGCACCTCTCCGTTCTCGCCTGGATAGACCAAGTAAGGGTCTCCTGCAGGGAAACCTTTGTTTCCATCACTGCTTATGAATGGATTGATTGCATTTCTGGAGTTCTCATCATAGTAATAATTGAAACCCCAATGTAGGAATCCTCTCACATTGTAGAGATACATGAGAGTTCCCATGATTCTGTTTCTGTAGCTTGGCATTGCAAAGAAACGATTTGGAACAAGGTTTCCCTGAGCAATGCAGTAATAGACCCATTGGAAATCACAGTGACCAACAAATGGTTCTATTGCAGAGTTTGAAGGGACAGGGATATCGACAACACCCCTTCTGTAGAATTCATAGCTGCTGAGTGCATCAATGAGATTGCATCCTTCAAGTAAATCAGAGACCATGTTTTTAGCAGCTAAATAATTCTCCAGATGCTCTTCATTTGGCTCATCACTTATATGAAAGAAAAGATGCTTCTTGTCGTATCCAAAACTATCAAGATTTGAAATCAACTCAGGAATGAAAGATTCCAAGAATTCTCTGTAGCTCTCATCAGTTGCTTCCACATGCCATCCAAATTTTTTGATGATCTCACCATTTTCTTCAACTTCAATTTTAGGAGTCTTCTTTGCGCCCCACTGGGTGAAAAGATGAGCCATCTCAAGATATTCTATGCCCTTTTCTTTACATATTGCACACCATCTCTCAAGATTTCCAAAATCAAAATCATAGCCATATTGATCCTTATATATCTTAACAAGCTGAACAGTCAGTCTCTCTCCTCCAATATCGGTATCCAACGGAGGAGTGAATATCGGAGTGAGAAGTGTGTTTATTCTGCTCTGTTTTGATGCAAATCTGATGAATTTTGTTACATAATCCCAATATTTATCACTGAAGACATCAACACCATAATAATTAGCGATGCTATCTGTGTGCATCCACTCTGTATGAAGCAGATCAAGCTTCTTGATTGATTTATCAAGGATTTCAACACTCAAGAAGATGCTGTGATTCATATCACTGTGGTACACTCTCTCGCCTGTTGTATCAGATAGGATGTATTCCTTGAGCTTTATCTCAACATCAAACATTCCTTCTTTACAGTTTGATTCTTTATCAAGATTGAACCACAGTGCTCTGTACTGCTGGTCCATTGGCTTTATTGAGCCTTCAAATGGAGACAGAAGATCAGGATAAAGACCTGGCTCTGTATCAAGGTAGAATCGATCACGATTGGTTGTTGCAAGATACTGAGAAGGAATCAAATCAACATCATACATCTTGATGCCATCTAATTTTGAAATTATCTCGACCTCATAATATCTAGCACGCAGATACTTGTCTGCTTCATCAATTTTATATACGAGCTGAAAGTTCAACTCCTCACCCTTCAAGAGAGTGAATTTTCTACTGTCCATTGGCCTTGCCCTTTTTGAAGGGAATACCTTCTCAAGGGAATCGCATAAATAAAATTCAATATTCATATAACTATCCTTTTATACCACTCAAAGCTATGCCTTCAACAAATTGCTTTTGAAGGAATACATAAAGCAAGAATGGAACAATAAATGTAAATGTGGAACCAGCCATAACAAGACCGTAGTTTGTTGAATAGCTACCTTTCAATGATGCTATTGCAAGAGTCAATGTCTTGATTGCAGGTTTTGATGCAATTACAAGAGGCCACAAGAAATCATTCCAACTTGAAATGAATGTGAAGATTGTAAGAGATACCAATACAGGTTGAACCAGAGGCAACACAACGGTGAAGAATATTCTGTTCTCACCACAACCATCAATTCTTGCTGCATCCAGCAGATCATCTGGAACGCTTACCATGAACTGTCTTACAAGGAAGACACCAAATGCATTAACAATTGGAAGAATAAGAGCTGGATAGGTGTTCATCAGACCCAATCCTCTCATTATCACAAATACAGGAATCATGGTAACTTGACCAGGTATAACAAGTGTTGCAATAAACACTGCAAATATTTGTTTTCTGAATGGAAAATCTTTTTTTGCAAAGGCATAAGCTGCCATTGAGCTGAACAGTGCATTTATGATACATGCAGATGTAGTAACAATTATGCTGTTCTTCAAGTTGGTCAGCAGATGGAAATTATTGATCACTCTTTCGTAGTTAACCAAACTCATTGTGGCAAAATTGAAATCAAAATTCAGTGTGTCTTTCTGTGTCAAAGATATGAGCACCATATATATGAATGGAAAGACAGCCGCTATAGCAGATATCACAAGAACAGCTGCTACAAATTTTCTCAATATAACGTTATCTTTTTTCATATTTATTTTTCCTCCTTATCAAACAGTTTTGCTTCCAAACGCTGAACGATAAGCACAAGAGCGAACATAAGAAGAGCAATTGCTGCAGCATATCCCATGCTGAAACCTTTGAATGCTGAATTATATATTGTAAGAACAAGAGTTACAGTGGACATACCAGGACCACCATTTGTCATGGTGTAAACCATATCAAATACCTGGAATGACCAGATTGTACCCAATGTAATTACAAGGTATATAACGTGAGATAGACTTGGAACTGTTATGTGCACGAATTTCTGCAATGCACTTGCTCCATCCACTTCTGCAGCTTCATAAAATGAAGTTGGAATATCAAGTATACCTGCATAGAAGATTACCAAAAAGTATCCTACATTCTTCCAGATGGTTGCCATAATGACACTGAACATTGCTGTCTTACCATTGCCGAGCCAGTTTACGGAATCAATATGCAGAGCATTCAATGCTGAGTTGAAGAGTCCTGAAGGTTCCAGGAACAGTGAGAATATTGTACCAACCAAAACAGCTGATGCAATAACAGGTATAAATAGAGCACTTCTTATAGCTTCACCAAGCTTATTTTTAAACTGTGCTGCAAGTACGGCTGCAATCACAAGTGATATAATACTCTGTACAGGAACTGTAACAAGGGTGAATATAATTGTATTTTTTAATGAAGATGATATATAAGGATCACTGAATAATCGTTTATAGTTATCAAGGCCAATCCACTGTGGCGGAGTTAAAATGTTATATTGAGTGAAGCTATAATAAATGTTCATGAATATTGGTATAATTGCAAATATACAGATAAGTATTAGACTTGGTAATATATAAGAATATCCCATTATCATGTCTGATTTTTTCTTTTTCATATTTCTCCCTGAAATTTATATTTCGTTTGATTTAAAATAGGTAGATGAAAAGAACTAACTTTCCATCTACCGTAGGTATTATTTTAAAAATGAACTTTTTTAAAGAACGTTTTTGCTATAATCCATTGTTCTGCTGATTGCTTCTTCTGGTGAAATTTCGCCCATCATCATCAACTGTAAGTTCTTGCTTAAGTTATCAGAGATTGAAGATGAAGCCTTTGCTACAGGCAATGTGTGGAAGAATTCTGTTTTATTGGAATACATATCCTTGAATGCTGGATAGTCATTATATTCTTCATCTTTTGAAATTGGTGAGAACTGAGATACATCATTGTGGAATGCAGTCATAACAGGACCACTTGTGATATATTTCATAAGTGAAGCTGCCAATTCTTTGTTCTCAGATGCGCTGTTCATAATCAATGCATCACTTGCAACCCAGATTCCTTCTGTTTTTTCTTTCAAACTAGGAATGAATGTCCAGTTGATACCAGCTTCATCCATTGTCTTTGCTTTGTTAGCTGGAAGGTTAGCAAATGCTACATTACCTGCTTTGAAAGCATCAGATGCATTTGTAAGACCAAGCTGTGATTCATCAACGATATCATATTTAAATCTCAAGTCATGAAGGAATGTTGCAGCAGTGAGTGCAGCATCATTATCTTCAAGAGTTAACTGAGTGCCTTCATCATTGTAGATTTTACCACCAGCTTGCCAGAAGTAAGGGTAGAAGTTGTCATCAAGAATACCAATTGATGGATCAGCCCATGACTGTGCAAATGGAATTGCACCAGGTACCTTCTCTTTAATTGTCAAAGCAGTTTCAATGAACTCATCCCAAGTTTGAGGTAGTTCTGTGATTCCAGCTTGATCCAATATATCTTGGTTAACAAACATAACTCTTGCATTACCAACTACAAATGGTAGAGCATATTCGCCACCCATCATTCTACCTGATTCGTAGTAATAATAGTTGTCTCTTTCTTCCTGTGAGAAATATTTATCTAAATCTTCTAAAGCACCCATCTGGATGTAATCATAGAACATCTGCATATACATATAACCAACATCAGGACCATCTCCTGAAGCAAAACCTGTTAGATACTTCTCTTCATATCCACCCCATGGTGTTATTTCAATAGATAGATCTACATTGTTTTCTGCTTCCCAAGGTTCTAAAGTTTCTGACCAGAACTGTTCGTCCATGGTATCTCCGCTTGCAAAAGGCGGGAGCCAAAGTAACATTTCAGTTTTCTTTGCTGTGCTTTTAGAACTTGTGTCGCTACTCTCCTTTGAGCCGCTTGCAAATGCAAATGAAGCTAAAAAAGCCGTAAGTAATACTGTCAATACTATTTTCTTATTCATGTAATAATCTCCTCTTTGATTAAGTTATACACATCCTAAGTTGGTATTGCACTCTTGTCAATTTTCCATTTTTTTAAAGTTCAGATTATTAAAAACATACATAAATTTATATAGATAATTTATTTATTAACAAATAATTAACATAAAATTAATAAACAATTATTCTCATTATATTATTTAAGTTTGCTACAGTTAATATACAATATTTTATCAAGATATTAAAAAAGATTATGTATTATTTTTCTATTTTTATACATTTTATGCATATAGATAAAAATATATAGAAGCTACTTTCTTTTGGAATTGAGTCGTCTCATCTTTCCTGGAGTCTGTGATTCCAATTTTTTAAACACACGAATGAAGGAGATATCTGAGGCAAAACCCACCTCAAGAGCGACTTCTTTTATAGATTTATTTGAATTCAGCAGAAGGACCTTTGCAAGTTCAATTCTTTTTATATTGAGAGTGCTGATTATCCCTCTTCCATAGTAGTCTTTATATATTGTTGATAGATAGGAGTTGCTCACGTCCAATCTCTCTGCAATGTTGTAGAGACCGAGATCTTTGTTTGTAAATTCATTCTGTATGATCTCATTTGCTCTTGTTGCTATGATCTCACTGCTCTTTGCCTTCTGTTTGATTACATTGATGAAGTCTGACTTCCAGTAATATCCACTTACATCCTCTTTCAAAATTTCATCAGAGAACTCTCTGTTGATCAGATCAACATATTCCTCAACCAAAGAGGAGGAGAGCTTCAGATTGTCGTTGAAGATCTTATCAATTGCATCGAAATAGAGATTGTTATCATTCATCTCCAATGACTTCTTCAATTCATTAGAAGTTGAATTCTCCAATACATAATAACCACGAGCTATGTTTGAATTGTAAAGAGCCAATGCATTTTTATAACTGCTGTTCAAATCTGATAGACCATCGCATTTTGAGCTAACAAGAAGCCTCAGACCATCTATATTTTCATTAGATTCTTTGAAGTAGTTTTCAAATAGCTCAATTATTTCGGACTCATAATCCTGAACATCTGTATTCAAGAAGAACAGAAGATAGGAATTGCAGATGTAGGTATATATATCCATCTGGTCCCCTTCAATCTCATCAACAAGATATTTCAAATCAGTTAGAGATAGATTCTTATCACTCATTATACCAACATAAAAAGATGAATAGTTGAAGTTTATATGCAGAGTTCCCATCTCAATGTAAGCATTTTCCTCTCTGACATCTGGATGAAGGAGAGAGTAAAGAAACAGTGTTGATATTGTATTTCCCTGTTCTTGAAGCTTTGTTGTTAGGTAATCCTTGCTATTTATGAAGTCATCAATTCGTTGATTTATTATCTCATAGTTGCTAAGGCCCTTGTTCTCTTCAGCATCCTTTATCTTGGCTACAAGTTCCTTAATTGGTTTGTTTATCTTCTCACTCTGTCTCAAGGAATAGACAACAGAGAATAGAATGATTGCCACAAACAGGAACATGAGAAGATTCAGATAGAGCTCCACCTGATTTGTATATTTTGATAGATCTATTATTGAGATCACAGACATTCCTAGATTTGACAGATCAAAAGATCCAACATATCTTGAGTCTTTTATGATTGTATCTTCATTTCTAAGGTTCTCAACATCAAGTGTGTTTAAAAAGGATTGTGTCTCCTCATCTTGATAGAGAATCTTATCCTTAACAACAATTGCATTCATAACACCACTGTTCAGATTTATGTTATCACTTATCTTGAACAGAGCCTCTGTATCAATCTTATACTGAATGAGTCCCTGCTTGGTGTTCTCTTTATTGACCATAACATTGTAGATGAGTTGATTGTCCACAACATCAAAACCAGGCTCTCTGTTGAGCATGTATTGATACCAATCACCATAATCATCTCTCTCATCATAGGGAGTTTTCAATCGATAGTACTCTCTGATTTTGTAGGCACCAATATTGCTTATTACAAGATCCTGACGTGGATAATACATTGCAATGGAGCTTATTATTCGATTCACATCCTTGTATTCTTTCAGCTTTATGGAGAGAGGATAATATGATGAGAGATCAATATCATCACTGTCGAGATCAAGAATCTCATTGTTTATATTATCGAGCAGCAGTGAGTTGGTGTATCCAATTATATCCTGCATTTCATTTTGAATTGCCAGTGCATTTACATAATATTGAGAGCGATAGCTATCAATTCCAATTGATTTGATTGAATTGAAAAAGAGAATAAGTAGGACAGACGCGAGAGAAATAGTGAATAGTGATGAGCCCATTACCACCCAAAATATTTCTTTTCGTGTTTTTCCTATCTTTTTTACATTCTTTTTCATAAAATTACGATAATAAATATTTCAATAAATTAATAGTGATATATGTGCTATTTAATTTCGCAAAATCTAATTTTTTTACAATTCATGACACT
>Ga0172378_10003074_pt1 | contig 15667 bp, 15 predicted proteins | sample GrowelOW332metaG_FD_119755 | JGI IMG/M metagenome (GOLD analysis project Ga0172378, IMG submission 119755) | Groundwater microbial communities from an aquifer near a municipal landfill in Southern Ontario, Canada - Pumphouse #3_1 metaG | ecosystem: Environmental > Aquatic > Deep subsurface >... | reverse complement strand
TATGAAATTGTCGGGGAGCTTGCCGTTTTCAATGTCTTCGCGAAAGGCGGAGTTCGAGAGAACAGCAAGGTAACAGCTCAGGCTGCTGAGCTGGGGCGGCAAATGGCGCATTCACTCTGTGAAGGGGACCTTGAATATGAATGAAGGGCAGGCGGTTTCAAGGTTCCCTGAAGACCATATTGTTAACAGATCCCTTTCTCTATCATTCGAAAGAAGCAGACTTCTGCCACAGTCAGTTCTGCATGCAGAGAATCACTCATCGCATTGATCGCAGCTTCTCAGCATGCAACCGGCCCTGCACATATATTCCGACAGAGTGGAGCGCTTCATCCGCATCGGAGAAGACGACTATTCCTGCCGCCTTGAGCGCGTCAGCCATCGGCGTATAAAGCCGCCCCCCTTCCACTACGGCGACGAGGGGTTTATCCAGTCTCTCAACCACCTGCGGCAGAAGCTGCACAACACTCTTCGGGCTATCAATATCGAGGCTGTGCACGGCAGGCGAAAGCGGGTTCAGGCCAATAATCACCATGTCTACCCCGCTGTCCTGCCCAAGAATCTCCGCGACCCGCGCGTGGGCCTCATCATCGGAACCGGGGTTGATATCAAAGGGATTTTTCACCGTAATAAGATTTTCCAGGCCCTTCTCTTTCAGCAGTTCTGTAAGGCGCGCTGAACTCTCCATGGAGAATTCAGCGAGATGCATGGCACATAGTCACCGGAGACAATACTGTCCGCCATTCCCACCGCCTCACCCCCCCCGCTCACTGTCGCCAGGCGATTGCCGTTCAGTTTTTTGCGGTGCAGCTGCCGCGCCAGCATCATCAGGTTTTCAAACTGTCCAAAGGTCTCGGCGATAATGCCCCGGCCTGACGCACACAAGACTCACAGACCATATAATCTCCGGCAACTGACGCTGTATGCCCAGAGGTTGCCGACTTTCCTTCCGGCGTCCGCCCCGCCTTGTAAAAAATAACATCCCTGCCTGCCATTACCGCCCCGCGCAGCGCCCGCACAAAGTCCAGTCCATCGAGATCCTTGAAACCCTCGGCATAAACGCCGATAACCTCAATCCCCTCCTCATCTTTGAAATATGTGAGAAAATCACCAGGGGTAAGGTCATTCTGATTGCCGATAGAAACCATGTAAGCGAGATCAAATTCAGGTCTGCGGCTCAGGCGGGTAATCATAAAAGCCCCGCTCTGGCTGATAAACGCGGTATTACGGCTATGTTCTCCGCGCGTCTTCGGCAGCTTCTCCCCCGGGATCGCCAGCAGCTGCTCATCTGTCACCCGGTCCCCTTTTCTCAGCAGGCAGGTGCGCGGCGGGTTTCGGCTCCACTGCTGGACAGCAGATCGTAAGTCTCATATTCAAGCAGCGTATTACGCCCTGCCTCTTCCGCCCTCGCGAAGAGGTTTGTAATTGCGGGAAAATCAATATTCAAATCAGTCACGCCAGCCTCCTTATACACAGACCAGGATACCTTGAAGAACCTTGTATTTCCTTCATATTCGAAGCACAGGAGAAAATTTATTACAGCCATGATTGGTATCTCAACGTCTCGTTCGTCGCTTTGTCGGAGGATAAATTTTTACTGCCCCGAAAAAGAGAGCCGAAAGGCTGGTTATTCAAGGTTCCCGTTAATGGTTACTATCTCACCCTGCGATACGGCTTCCATTTCCTGCACGGGACAATTCTTGTCACAGATTTCTTATTTCTCTTGAAAGTCGCTGCAATACACTCCATAATTGAGCCACTTTAAAATCAGCTGACCCGGAACTAATATGAGCAAACAGAGCACAACCGAACAAAACCTAAACCTTATCTCCCCCCACTTTCACTACTCCTGTGAAGTCGTTCACCTTGCAGAAGAGAGCGCGGAAGGGGTCCTCGTCTCCGAACTTGTTCCCGCCGGGCAGGTGCTGGCCTCCTTTCCTCCCGGTGAGGAAGAGCGGGAATCCCTGGAGGCCGGGAAAAATACCCGCTGGTATGGAGATTCCATCATTGCCGAGGTCGCCGGGTATCCGCGCTGTGTCAACAAGCGCATTGAGTACACCACTACCTTCGCCGACACCATGGAGATTGAACCACTCTTCGAGATCTCTCCTGACGCCATGAGTGTCACTCTTTCTCTCCACCCCATCCTTGCCGGAGGCCGCTCTCTCATCAGCGAGGATGTCCACGTCCTGCTCAACGCCCAGGGAATTATCTACGGCATAAATGAAGCGCTGCTCGCCGGACTGCCCACCCTGCTGGTAAAACACGCCGGAGAGTTCGTCAAGATGGTTATCGCCTGCGGGGTACCGGTGGAAGAGTCGATCGACTCGCACCTTCGATTCAACATGGAGATCGGCCCCATCGCCGGAGTTATGCAGCAAAACGGTGTCATCGACTTCCGCGAGCGCCGCGTCATGGTTGCCGTGGAAAAGGGGCAGCTCATCGCCACGAAAATTCCTGCGGTGCAGGGCCGCTCCGGCATGACCATCTACGGCGAAGAGCTCCCGGCACGCAAAGCAGTTGATTTCAGAGTTTTACTGTTTAACGACATCACCTTTTCCCGTGTAACCAATGAGGTTCGAGCAACCAGATCCGGAACACTCTCTATAGTGAGAAACGACATCATCAAGGTCCTTTCCAATGAGACAATTCACTCCGACGTCGATTCTAAAACCGGCAACATCACCTCCAAAAACAATCTCATCATCGAGGGTTCAGTCCAGCCTGGATTCCACATAGATGCCGAAGGAGATGTGAAGATAGCAGAAGGGGTGTACAACGGAGAAATCCGGTGTGAAGGAAACCTTGTGGTAAAAACCGGGGTTACCGGCAAACGCAGCAGACTCAATGTGGGCGGGGATATCGATCTTAACTCTATCGAACAGGGCAGGGCACAGTGTGAAGGCATCTTCGTTATACGCTCACAGGCCTATTACGCCTCAATTGAAGCGGGCGAGAATGTGCGCTGTCACCCTCAAAGCAAAGTAATGGGCGGCACCATTCTCGCGCAGAAGGACATCTCTCTTGGAGATGTGGGAGGGGAAAACTCCCGACCGGTAGAGATTGCCGCGGGGGTACTGCCGGAAAGGTTATTGCAGTATGAGGAACGCCAGATGGAGATAATAAGAATACAGGGAGAGATAATCGATCATATCGAAAGGTCCCCTGACAACGCCTCCTCCAGAAAGATACGCCAGATGGAGGAAAAGATTGCCGAGCTGAAGCTTTTGCAACTGCGCCTGAACATGATTCCCGGCTCGGGAATCTGGTCACGCACGGCACCGCCCACCCAGGAGGATATTGCTCGTATTGCGAATTACAAAACGAAGGATTACAGCACAGAAAGAGCAATCGACATCCAGGCTGTCACCATTGATGTGAAAGGAACAATCGTTGCAAACAGCGTGCTGCGTATCGGTAACCGCACCCTCACCCTGGAAAAAACGATGACCATGCAGCGCTTCAAACTGAGCGACAACGGGAAACGGATCGTGGCGGTCGCTCTGAAAAAATAGCCCCCGACGGGGAAACTCCTTCAGGGGACCCTTTATACACGGCCCCTGTTCTTTAGCCGGGAGAGAATGCCCTTCATCCGTCCCAGATGATGCCCGTAACGGGCGTTAAAGGCATAGAGCGGCCAGCCACAGTAATAGAGCACGGAGAGTACGGCGAGACAGCGCATCCCCGGCCCGCCCGCGATATTGCCAATCGGCATGACTTTGGCAAAAATTACCATGCGTATCAGGCGTGCATGGCTGTTGCCAGCCAGATCAAAATTGTTTTTTTGAATTTTCTCTTTCATTATCCTCATCCTACTGATTCAGCCGTGACCGCAGGTGAAGCAGATAGCGCCGCAGACGCAGCAGCGGACTCCAGCGCAGTTTCCTTTCACTCTGATCCCACAGCTCACGTCCGGCATTTTTGAGAAATTCCGCTTTCGGCTGCTTTCCACCGTGAAAATCATCCAGATGCGTCCGGTTCCGCAGCAGCATGATTTCTCTGGTCTCCGGGAAAGCCAGCCTGCTGACCAGCAGATAGTTGAGCCATGGCTTGAAATCTCCATACTTCCAGCCAAGCAGACACACCGCCTGTCCGAAACGAACGGCCGAGTCGTAAATTCCCTGCTGCAACGGCGCAAAATAGCTGTCCTGTTCATTTTCTTCCATGCCGAGGGCATCGTCCGTACGCCGAAAAACCAGTTCATATCCCTTCTCGTTATCACTCAGGCTGTAGCCGTTGAGAGTTGGATACGGCGCGCGGCAGGCCTCTTCAAAAATATCACGGGCATAAAAAAGCGCGGAGGCGGCGAAATCAAAGCGGTTCTGGTCGTAGATCACCCCGGAGATACTGTTTTTCCCGGTGGTCGGGAAAGGAATTCCCCGGGTCGCCCCGAAGAGCAGGCCCCTGCAGACCGGTGCATCGTCGCGATGGGAGACCGCATCCACCAGAAAACGCTGAATAGAACCCAGCCAGCCGACGTCCACCACAGCCACCCGTTTATGGGAGAAGAAGCCAACGTCCTCAAGATATTTTTGCAGCGCGGCATTGGCATCAGCGGTCTGCGCCTTCACCTCCCGCTGAAATTCTTCATCATCCAGAATTCGTTCAAAGGCACGGCGGTTCTCCTGCTGATATCCCTCATGGATATGGCTCAGGCAGGTGGTAACCTCAAGATCGAAACGGGCAAAGATCTCTTTAAAGGCCTCCGGATCAAGGCTGAAGATGCGGCAGAGATCAGTAAAATCACGATTCCCCGGCGGCAGGAAGGCGATATCTGCACTCTCTTTCTTCAACCCGCCATGAGCACAGGAAGCACCGGCCAGTGCCATGCGGCTGACGTAGAGATATTCAATCTCCGGCAGTTCTTCACCGGGATAGATCAGCGGCATCGCCTGCTTCCAGTAACGCTCAAAAGTCCACCCCTCCCGGGAGAGGAAGAAGATTTTGCTCAATTTTTCCTTGCGGCAGATTTCACGGATCTGCTGCAGGAAGATGCCGATCAGCGGGCCAATAAAATTATAGCCTTCACGGTAAAGCGGTTCCCGGGGAATATTTTCCCCCTCAAGGGGAGCCATCACCTGCTGCAGCAGGCGACCGCGCCAGAATGGTTTGCCATCACAGTAGTTCCAGTACCGGCGAAGAAGAGACTTGCGGAGATCCTCCCGCGGGTCATGAATCAACAGCGGAGTAATCCCTGCCTCCTTTGCCCGCAACCCGTCAGAAAAAGGGTTATCACCGACATGCAGCCACTCCTCCGGCTGTATGTCAAAGCGTTCCGCCATCAGCTTCCACCCCTCTCCAGAGGCCTTGGCAGCGAAGGAATCTGCTGAAGAGACAATGGCTTCGGCATACGCACTCAGGCCAGCGTGGTCGGTCAACTTTTCGAGATGGTCAGCGGGCAGATACATGTCAGAAACAATAAAGACCCGTTTCCCCGCCGCAGAGAGCTCACGCAGCCAGCCGACCAGCTCTTCCCGAGGCACCAGCATGGCGTTCTCCATTGCCATTTCGTATGCCGTTACGATGCCAAGCAGATCCCCCCCCGCCTCACCGAAGATCTCCACCAGCAACCGCTCCATAAAGACAGGATAGCAGGCCTCATGGTCAGTGTGAATACGGCCGATCTCTGCACGCATCCCGGTTTCAAAACGATCCCGCAGATCCTGAATCTCTGTCGCAGAGCGTTTCACCCCCCGTTCCTCCGCCAGCGTGGCGATATAACGTGCCACCGGCAGCTTCACAAGATCTGGATCATGAATCCGCCGGACAAGCAGCGTGTCAAACAGATCAAAGCTGACAACAGATTTTTCTTTGGCGAGCCGACGGCCAGTCTCAATGAGATTTTTGAGGGAGTAGCAGGTATAGTCTTTCATCAATTCCGTTTTATTTTTTTTGCGACAAAGGTTCGCAGACTCTTTGCCAGCATCGCTGCCGCCGGTCGAACGCCTGCCGCCACGTCGGGCTGCAGCTGGTATTGCACCTCGTGCAGCTCATCACCAAGTTCAACAAGCCGATCTGCACCCGCCTCAATCCTCCGGCGAAACTCCTGCGGCACCGCCTCGGCCATATATTTTGCAATCAGCTGCTGATCCTGACGACGGCCGATGATCGCGGCTTCACCCAGGGTGTTGCCATCATGAATCCGATAAAAGAGGAGCCTTTCATCATGCAGATACTGCACCCGCTGCGGGAAGGCAAGCATCAGGCGGAAAATGTAATCATAGTCGTGCAGGTAACGCAGGGAACAGAATTTACCCACCTTCTCCACCGCCTTCCGGGTCATGAAGAGATTGGAGGTCGTCACCATGAAATTGCCTTTAAGAAAGGCCGTGTAGATATCGCCACTGGCAAAGTATGTCTGGCGATTTTTCTGGTGCCAGAGGTTCCATCCGAAGTCAGGATCGGAGAAGATCACCCCGGTATCGGAGATGGGCGAGACATCGGTAATCACCACCTCGGGGGTCACTCCCGCAACCGTCTGCCGCTTAATACAGGCAAGAATACGCGCAAAGCGGTCGGTGGTATAGACATCGTCGGAATTGAGAATGGAAATATATCTGCCCCGTGCCATGCCGAGTCCGCGGTTGATGGTATTGAAAGCGTCCTGATTCTCCTGATGATAAAAGGAGAGGCGGGGATCATCATATTTCTGCACCACCGCAGCGGTGCCGTCGGTGGAGCCGTCGTCGATGACAATCAGCTCGAAGTCAGCCACCGTCTGTCCCAGCACACTGTCGATGGCCGCGCCGATAAATTTTTCATGGTTATATGCCGGAATCACCACTGAGATCAGCGGGGTGTCACCACCTGCCATACATCCTCCTTAGGGGAACATCGAATATGAACGAAATACAACGTTCTGCAAGATACCCTTACGAACGTTTCTCCAGCCCGCTGATATCCAGCAACTGAATATCCCGTCCTTTCACATCAACAAGACCTTCACTGCCCATCTTTGCAAAGATGCGCGAAAGCGTCTCAGCACTTGTTCCAAGCAGACTGGCCAGCTGTCCTTTGGAGATCTCCAGCCGCACCATTTCCTGACTTTGCTGCTCCTCCCGCAGGTAAAGCAGATACCCCGCCAGCCGTGCCGGAACGTCTTTGAGGGAGAGATCCTCGACCTGTTGTGCAAACTGGCGCAGCTTCAGCGCCAGCACAGCCAGCATGTTCATGGCGAGAGTCGGATATTTTGCCACCAGCGCCGCAAAACTTTCCCGTGGAAAATAGAGGGTTTCCACAGTGGAAAGAGCCTCTGCCGAGGCGGGAAACGGCGCACCGTGAAACACCGGCACCTCGCCGAAAGTCTCCCCCCGCCCAAAGATATGGAGAATCTGTTCCCGGCCGCTGTCCGCCACCTTATAAATTTTCACCTGCCCCTCTGCCAGCAGATGAAAGCCTGTTCCGGGATCGCCCTCAAAAAAAATAGACTCACCGCGGGCATAGTGTTTCTCCACTGAAATCCCGGAGAGCACCGCGAGTTGATCATCGGGAAGTGAATCAAAAAGTGAGCTCGATGCAACGAGGTTTTGTTTTATCATTTCACCTGCAATGCGAGTGGGTTATAATGAGGCACCTTGAAGGGGTGTCAGTGACCGCAGGAAGTCCTGATGAAATACCTCTGCGCGGCGCGGCCAAACCACGTTTCACCCTCTGTTTCGAGTAGCTTACCTTATGACAAAGCCCGCGTCCCGTCAAAGAAAAATAATCCATATTGATATGGATGCATTTTTCGCCAGTGTAGAACAGCGGGACAACCCGCAATATCGGGGAAAACCACTTATTGTCGGCGGTTCACCGAGGAGCCGCGGAGTCGTCGCCACCTGTTCTTATGAGGCAAGGGTTTTCGGTATTCACTCAGCCATGGCCTCTGCCCACGCCGTACGCTGCTGTCCGCAGGCCATTTTTGTTCGCCCGCGTATCGACCGCTATCGCGAGGTCTCCCAGAAAATCATGGCAATCTTTCACGCCATTACCAACCTCGTGGAACCACTCTCCCTCGACGAAGCCTTCCTTGATGTCACCGGAAACAGTCGAGGCGAGCGTTCCGCCACCCGTCTCGCGGAGATTATCCGTAAAGAAATTTACACCGCCACCGGTCTCACCGCTTCTGCCGGCGTCTCCTGCAACAAGTTTATCGCCAAGGTAGCCTCCGATATAAACAAACCGAACGGCCTCACCCTGGTTCCCCCCGAGCAGGCAGAGGTATTTGTTGCCTCGCTGCCCATTGGTAAATTCTACGGCGTCGGGAAAGCCACGGAAAAGAAGATGCTCGCCCTCGGGATCAAGACCGGTGCCAACCTGCGTCAGTGGACACTGCCCGACCTCACCTTCCACTTTGGCAAGTCCGGCCAATTTTTCTACAATATCTCCCGAGGTGTCGATGAGCGCCCGGTGCAACCCGCCCAGGTGCGGAAATCTATAGGCAGAGAGACCACTCTCAGTGAAGATATCGACGACATTTTAAAAATTCAGAGTATCCTCAAGGAACTTGCCCGGCAGGTGGGAGAGATCCTGTGCAAACTCCGTGAGAGAGGTTTCACCCTCACCCTGAAGGTGCGTTTTCAGGATTTCACCACCATCACTCGCTCACACACCAGCCAAATGCCGATTGCCAGTGACTTTGATATCTGCACGCTGTTACCGTACCTCCTTGCTCAAGTAGAGTTCTACGGTAAAAAAATACGGCTGCTCGGCGTTACCGTGGGGAAACTTGCCCGCGACGACGAGCCGCGCCAGCTTTTGCTTCCCTTTATGAAAAAAGTGCAGACGCACATGCAATGGGACGACTGACGTTCCCCCCACAAAAGAGAATAAGAATGAAAGACCTGTTAAAAGCCATCTGGAAAATACTGAAATATGCAGACAATTTTTTCACCTTCATCCGTCATAGCATCCTTAACGTTGTCCTGCTAATCTGCGTAATTGCAGTGGCAGCAGCTCTGCTCACTCGTGAAGATAAAGAAACTGCAGTCTCAAAGATCCCTGCGAACTCTGTGCTGCAGCTCAACATCACCGGAGATATTGTCGAACAGGAGATTTCCAGCGACACACTCTCCGCCCTGCTCTCCGATTTCAGCGATTCCGATGACGCCAACACATGCCTGCAGGATATTCTTGATGCCATCCACCAGGCAAAGAACGATAAACGCATCAAGGCCATTTTCCTCGACAGCAGCAAGATGGATGGAGCCTCCCTCAATCAGCTCACTGTTATCGGTGAAGCGCTGAAGGATTTCCGTTCCTCAGGGAAAAAAGTGCTGGCCGGGGCCGACAGCTACACTCAGGGCCGCTATTATCTCGCCTCCTGGGCTGACACCATTATGCTCAACCCCATGGGTTCAGTTGATATCTTTGGTCTGGGGCGCTACTCCCTTTACTTCAAAGACGCAATCGACAAGCTGAAGATGAAATATTACATCTTCAAGGTTGGCACCTATAAATCCGCCATTGAACCACTGCTCCGCAACGACATGTCCACCGCCGACAAAGAGCAGTCGATGCAGTGGCTTGATTCGCTCTGGGGAAACTACAGCCGCCACGTGGTCGCCAATCGCAGGTTAAAGCCCGATGATCTGCAGCTCTACACCGAAAATATGCAGGTTAATCTTGAGAAACTCAACGGAGACAGTGCCGAAGTTGCCAGAGGTGCCGGGCTGGTGGATATGCTCGCCACCCGCCCGCAAATATTAAATGAGATAACGAAAGTTGCCGGGAAAGATATGGAATTGATCTCCCTGCACCAATATCTCAAGGAGGGAGGTGTTCCCCACAGCTTCGACGGACTGGAGGGTAATATCGGTATTATCATTGCCGAAGGAACGATTATTGATGGCAAGGCTCCAACAGGACAGATCGGCGGTGACACCCTCGCTCAGATGCTCAAAGATGCGCGCCTTGACGATAATATCAAGGCAGTCGTACTGCGGGTCAACTCCGGCGGCGGTTCAGCCTTCGCCTCGGAAGTAATTCGTGAAGAGCTGCTGGAACTGAAGAAGAGTGGCAAAAAGATTGTCGTCTCCATGGGCTCCATGGCCGCTTCGGGCGGCTACTGGATCTCTGCCAGTGCGGACAAAATCATCGCCAGCCCGACCACCATTACCGGATCCATCGGGGTCTTTGGCGTCCTGCCCAACTTCAGCGACAGCTTGAACGCCATCGGCGTGCACAGCGACGGCGTGGGCACCACGCCCCTCGCTGCAGGGGTAAACGTTGTGCAGCCACTGTCGGAAAACATGCAGTCGATGATTCAGCTCTCGGTAGAAAACACCTATAATCGTTTCCTCAACATCGTCGCCAGCGGTCGGAATATCCCCGTGAGCAGGGTCGCACAAATAGCCGAAGGCCGAGTCTATGCGGGAAGAGAGGCAAAGCAGCTCGGCCTTGTTGACGAACTGGGGGACATGCAGCGGGCCATCACCGTAGCGGGGACACTCGCGAAGGTCCAGCCGAAGCCCATCCTCATTCGTCCGAAACAGAGCATGAAAGAGAAACTCATGCAGTTCCTCAGTTCAGCCAGGGCAAACGTCACCACCTTTATGTTCGGCAATCAACTCGGCCGGGTTGTCAGCGAACTGGAGAAACAGCATTCCGTCGCAGTTGACAGCGCACTGGGACAATTCAATGATCCGAAGGGTATTTACTCATGGGACCCGGGAATACGGCCGATACGCTGAAAAGATTGAAAAAAAGTACTTCAGGATACCTTGAAACAGCTTGTATTTTGTTCATATTCGAGGGACCTTTCTGGCTGTAGCAAAGAAGATGGGCGATTATTCAAGGTTCTCTGGAGTACACGTTCCCCTGCAACCACTATTTGAGAGAAAAAAAAAGAGATGACCAGTTTTAGAAACACCATGCAGCTCGCCGAAAAAGCCGATTTCATGGCACTTGATTTCGAGACCGCCTCAAGTTCGATGGAGAGTGCCTCCTCCGTAGCGATTGTCTTTGTGAAAGCTGGCGATATTATCGGTGAAGCCCAGTCTCTTATCCATCCTCCAGGGAACGAATTCAACAGCTTCAACATCGAGCTCACCGGCATTACCCCGGAGATGACGCAAAACGCCCCTACCATCGCCGAACTCTGGGAAGATAATGGCATGAACATCATCATGAAGGAGTTTTGCCCCTTTGTCGCCCATAATGCAGTGTTTGACCACACGGTCCTGCGCAAAAGTCTGGAAATATACGGCATCACGATTCCTCCTCTTGCCACAACCTGCACTGTTCAGCTCTCCCGTAAAGTCTTTCCAAAGCTTCCCAACCACAAGCTGCCGACCGTCTCAAAATATCTCGGCATCGAACTCAACCACCATGACGCCCTGAGCGATGCAAGGGCCTGTGCCTTGATCATGGTTCGTATTCAGAAAATGAACAGAACGCTTTTTGCCATGCAGTAAAGGAGACCTTGAAAACCTGGTATTTCATTCATATTCGAGACACAGGAGAAAATTTATTACAGCCATAATTGATATCGGAGTCTAACGCTTACCTCGACGTCTCGTTCCTCGCTTTGTCGGAGGATAATTTTTTGACTGCAACGAAGAAGATGGGTGACTCTTTGATGTACCCTAAAGGAAAAGGCTCCGGGAGAAGAATCTCCGGGAGCCTTGAATATACTGGAGCCAGCAAGCGGAATCGAACCGCTGACCTGCGCTTTACGAGAGCGCCGCTCTACCAACTGAGCCATGCTGGCATGGTTGCACGGAAATGAGATATACCCGTTTGCGGCACAACATATATCAGGTAGGAGTTGAAAATTCAACCAATTTGCAATATAAGGCTCTAAAAATCATCCTTTTGTCCGCTTGTTAACCCGTAACGAAACCTGCCCATGCCAGCCAAACGTATCTTCAATCGCGCCATAATACTCCTGTTTTTTGCATCAATCCTCACTCTTGCGGGCTGTTCCGACGAGGAAAACTCAGGGTGTCTCTCCTGCCATGAAGGATATGACAAAACCATGGACACCTCGCACAACTTCTCCTGCACCACCTGTCATGATGGAAAAGACAGGACAGACAAGAAGGAAAAAGCTCACAATAACCTTATAGCCCGCCCGGCCAGTCCCGATCAAATGAATGAAAAATGCGGAACGTGCCATAAAGGGATTGTTACCGCCCTGCCCCACACCAGCCATTATACTCTCGCTCCAGCCACCAATCTCTTCCGCAATGCTTACGATGCACCAGATAAGGTACAGAGCTTTGCCGAGGTAAAGCCCCATGCAAATCCACAGACTCCGCTGGAACTTGCTGATGATCTCCTTCGCCGCCGCTGCTACCACTGTCACATCTTCTCCCCTGGAGACGAATACTCCGCCGTGCGTCACGGAGTTGGCTGCGCAGCCTGCCACATGCAGCTGAAAGAGGGTTCAAGCACACCGCACTCCTTCCAGCAGCCGGGGGATGAACAGTGCCTCTCCTGCCACTATGGCAATTATGTCGGTGCTGACTACCATGGCCATTTTGAACCTGACTTCAAACCAGAATATCGAACCCCCTGGTGGACCAGCGATGAGGCCGCCGCTGCACGTCCGTGGGGGGTTGAATATATCCAGCTCACACCAGACATCCATCAGCAGAAGGGGATGCAGTGTATCGACTGCCATAGCGGCAGCGAGCTCATGAAGAGGGGGGAAAGCCTCTCCTGCACCAGCTGCCACGAGGGCGAATCACTGCAGGCAGCCCTTCCCCGCGGAGTAAAAGCTGAGAACGGTTCCTTTACCTTTACTGATCACACCGGGCAGATTCACCCGCTGCCCCTGATGCAAAACCCGGCGCACCTTATGAAGAAGGTGGATTGTCAGGTCTGCCATGCTCAGTGGGGTTTCAACGATATGGAGAAGCATTATCTCCGTTCTGATACCCAAAACTACGACCAGTTTCTCAACCTCGCCATCCAGGGCAGTTCGGAGGTGGAGCGGATCATACAGACCCGCGATAACTCCAGAGGGGAAAGATTTCCGTTCGCCATGACCGATAAAATTACCGGTAAAGCGATGCCTGGAGTATGGTATAAGGGTTTTCTCATGCGACGCTGGAAAGAGGTTCAACTCGGCCGCCGTGCCGATGGAACCATCACTACCGTGCGTCCGCTGCTCGACTACCAAATTTCCTGGATAGATAAAAATGGTGAATTGCGTATCGACAGTGCAAATTCTCATCCCGACGGTGGGGAATATCAGCCCTACACCCCTCACACCACGGGCCCTGCCGGATCGCAGTACCTTGAGCGTATCAAGTTGTTCCAACGCCATGAAGGAGATTCTGAGGCAGAGCAGCACATCTGGACTCGAGCCACACCAGTCCGTAAAAAAAAGTAACCGGCGGTCGTGAAAAATATATCGGGAAAATGCCCCCACCATGCCTGTTCCTTCCTCTTCGGATTGATCTTGCCCGGCACCCCCTTCCGCTCTCTTGCTCTCGCAGGCGCGGTATTTTCCCTTGTACTTTTCGGTTTGCTGTCGGTGGTCCAGGCAAAGAAGAGCCCTGCCACGCAACGCCCCTACGTCATCGACAGCAAGACCTACTATCCCATCCCCTCCTCTGAAGGCTACACGAAACAGGGTATCGCCTCATGGTATGGACCCGGTTTCCACGGTCATAAGACCTCAAACGGCGAAATCTACGACATGCAGCAGATGACCGCAGCGCACAAGGTTCTACCGATGAACACCATGCTGCTGGTACACAATCTGGAGAATAACAGGAAGGTGGTAGTGCGAATCAATGATCGCGGGCCCTTTGTCCGCGGCAGGATTATCGACCTGAGCCATACGGCAGCGAAGGCCCTGGGGATCTTGCAGAGAGGAACAATGCGGGTGGAGATTATTGCACTGGCAAAAAAATTTCAGCAAAAAAAAGACGGCAGCGCGGTGCTGATTTACGACGATATTCAGCAGGGAGATTACTTCGTGCAAATTGGTGCTTTCCAGTATCGGGGCAATGCCGAGACGCTGGCAAAACGTTTTAAGGAGGCCGGACACCACACCATGGTCTATTGCTGGAAGAGGGAAGAACAGAAATTATTCCGCCTGTGGGTCTATGTGGGTCACACCCTGAACCGGGCAGAGGATGCGGAACGCAGACTTCTTCACAAAGGCTATAATGATGCCTTTATCGTGCGCTATGACAAAGAACAAGAGTCACCACCGCTCAATGCTGCGCCTGGTCGTCTGCTTCCCGGTTTACCTCGCGTACGATAAGCATTACCCGTACAATCTCCTGTTGAATCTTGACTCCGGGTGCACTCTCAACTCCGGAATTGAGATCAAGACCGTAAGGTCCCAGCTGCATCATGGCGGGGACGACATTGCCACGATTCAGCCCGCCGGCAAGGAAAAAAGGTCTGGCAAGCTGCAGCTTCTGCACAAGTTCCCAGTTAAAACAATGCCCGGTGCCGCCCTTTTCACCCTTGACGAAGGTATCCAGCAGAAAGGCATCCACCACATCATTGTAATCCACAAAATCAGCCGCCGAACTCGTCTCTCCCACACGAAAGGCCTTGAGCAGGGTCAGCAGCGGCATTCGTTGCCGCAGCCCGGCACAAAACTCCACGCTTTCGCTGCCGTGCAACTGGACAGCCGTGAGCCGGGCAAGAGTTACCGTCCGCTCAATTTCATCCAGCGCTGCATCAACAAATACCCCGACCCGGTTGACAAAAGGCGGCAGTTTTTCGGCAATCTTTCCTGCCTTCTCTGGCTCGATATATCTCGGGCTCTTCGCATAGAAGATGAATCCGACAGCATCCGCGCCCGCATCTGCCGCTGCAAGAGCATCTTCAAGTCTCGTCATGCCACAGAATTTTACCCGTGTACGGATTGCCACAAAGTCTGCTTCTGGTTTCGCCATTATGCAGTTCCCCGCAGTGCCTTGAGCAGTTCACTCTTTTCTCCCGCGCGCATCAGCGTCTCGCCAATCAGTGCTCCGGCAATACCTGCATCTCGCAGACGCTGCATATCGGCGACACTGGTCAGCCCGGATTCGCTCACCAGCGGAATCTCCGGAGGCACCATTTTCTGCAGACGAAAAGTTGTTTCAATATCAACGGTGAAATCGCCCAGGTTACGGTTGTTCACGCCAAGCAGACGCGGACGGCTGGTATCAAGGACCATTTCACACTCCGCCTCATTATGCACCTCGACCAGCACATCCATGCCCTTTTCTTCGGCCTGATCGTGATAGTCCGCGAACTGATTCTGTTCAAGGATGGCGGCGATGAGAAGGATGGCATCGGCACCGCAGCAGGCAGCTTCGTCAATCTGCAGCGGATCAATAATAAAATCCTTACGAAGAATCGGCAGCTTCACTGCGGCCCGGGCCTGCATGAGATAGAGGAGACAGCCCTGAAAAAACTGTTCGTCTGTAAGCACCGAGATACACGATGCACCCTGCCTCTCATAGTTGCGGGCAATCTCCACCGGAAAGAAGTGCTTACAGATAACGCCTTTGGAGGGCGATGCCTTCTTCGCCTCAGCGATGATTCCCACACCCTTTGCACTGAGCAGGGATGTGATAAAACCGCGCGGCTTGTCCACCGGTTTATCGGCAAACTCCACGGGAATCTGAATTCCATTATGATGGAGAAGTTTAACCTCCTCCTTCTTGCGATCGACAATAGCATTAAGGATAAAAGACATATCTCAATTTCCCGTAATTTTTCAAAAAGTTAT
>Ga0172378_10003072_pt1 | contig 15670 bp, 10 predicted proteins | sample GrowelOW332metaG_FD_119755 | JGI IMG/M metagenome (GOLD analysis project Ga0172378, IMG submission 119755) | Groundwater microbial communities from an aquifer near a municipal landfill in Southern Ontario, Canada - Pumphouse #3_1 metaG | ecosystem: Environmental > Aquatic > Deep subsurface >... | reverse complement strand
TGTATATCCTTTTGTCGAAACTTTAGGATCAAAGGCGACCTCTCCTAAAAGATGTAAAGAAGTCAAATCTATCTTCATCCCAGTCCAATCAAACTGGATAAAAGCATCACTTCCAGTAAGAATATTACTGGATACAACATTCCCATCAAATGTTTTTTCTTTATCCCGCAAGTCAAGAAGACCACTATTAGTCGAAACAGTAATTGCAGAAGGTTCTCCAGAAGACAAGATTCCATCCGTAGCTAATTGAGCTGTCAAGTTATAGTCCAGGGAGGAAGAAGCACAAGCCATTCTGTTCAATGCGACATTTCTGTACACAAAATCTTTTTTTAATACAGGAGCTTTATTCTCAGTTGGATCACCCGGATATACACCTATTCCTTTCGTATAATTGATGTCTTTAGCTATAATGGTAGCTGAGGCAAACAGGAATACACCCAAAAGAGAAAGGGTCTTATATTTCATATCTGTTATTATTAATATTTTTCGGTATTATAGAGAAATAAAGAAATCGTCTTCAACAAACGGTCTGATTATCTTATCTCACAAAGATAAACATTATTCGTGAATCTGAAAAATTTAAAAGCATTTATGTGAATTTAAAAATCAATCTGATGAAATCCGAGAATCAATATAAAGGGTCAAATAGCATATTTAATAATATAATAGGTGTAAACCAGCAAAGCACTTATCAGAACCAAATGCCCTTATGATTCATTCAGAATGTTAACATCATATAAATTATCGCCACTAAAGCAAAAAATACATCTAAATCATATCTAGTTATTAAAATAATATATATATTTGCAGCTATATAATAACAAAATTATTAATTAGTAACCCTATAATAATATATTTAATTATTAACCCAGAAGATTGGGAGAAAGTTATAAGTTTTCACTAATACGGCACCTGCAGAAGTGCAACGATTTGAATCATTCTAAAATTGGCAAGCCTTTTATGAAACTGCCAAAAATCCTCTCAAGTTGTCTTTAACGGCAAAATATAAGACCAATATATCATTTGAACATTGCCTGATAAATAAAAGATTTACTCGCTACAAATTTAGTCATGTGCTCTAATTATTATTATTATGAAAAAGAACATTACACAATGTAGAAGGTTCGCTGGATTTTTCTTAGTATGCATGGTCACAGGGTTTGTGACATTCATTGTATCTCCAATTAAAGCAAAAAGCATTAATATTCAAGCATTACAACAACAAAATTACAAAAATGTTTCTGGATTTATTCTAGATGAACAAGGCTCCGCAGTAATTGGAGCCACTATCCAAGTCCAAGGGACAAACCTTCACACTATTTCTGATCAGAATGGTTTTTTTACTATTAGCATTCCAGAAAGCGTTAATAGTATCATTATTAGCTATATAGGCTATAAAAACAAGATTGCCTATATTGGAAAAGAAAATAAATTAAAAATAACACTTAGTCCAGCTTCTTCATCTCTCAATGAAGTCGTTGTTACAGCTTTAGGCATTAAGCGCGAGAAAAAAGCTCTCGGATATGCCGTACAGGAAGTTAATACTGAAGGCTTTACGGAAAACAGATCTATTAGCCTCAGTAATATGTTACAAGGTAAAATTGCTGGAGTTCAAATTTCAGAATCCGGTTCTGGTTTAGGAGGATCAACACGAGTTATATTAAGAGGTCTCAATTCATTGAGTGGAAAGAACCAACCACTCTGGGTTGTTGATGGTATGCCCATTAATGATGATTCATCTGGAGATGTCACAGAATATGGTGGAAGTGATCTCGCAAGTGCAGCAAATCAAATTAATCCGGAAGATATTGAGAATATTTCAATTCTGAAAGGTGCCAATGCAGCAGCATTATATGGTTCACGAGCTGAAAACGGAGCAATCGTGATTACCACAAAAAAAGGAGTACAAGGACAACCCTTACATTTGGAATATACTGGCAACATACAATTTAACACTGTTTATAATCCCTATAAATTTCAAAATGTATATGGGCAAGGTTCTGGAGGAGAATTCAATATTTCATCAAAAGGCAGTTGGGGACCTAAAATGCAGGGACAATTAATAGATAATTGGCATAAAACACTCTATGGAGATAATTATGAACAGTACAAGATGCTACCTCAAAAAGATTATATCTCTGATTTTTTTAATACTGGAGTAATGTACACTAATTCTTTAACAGCTACAGCAGGTAGTAAAAATCTAACAGGACGTTTATCTTTCACAGATAGTCGAAATAAGGGTATTGTTCCCAACCATTCTATAAACAGACAATATTTTGATTCAAATACTGAATTTAAAAATACATATTTAACAATTGACACAAAAGTAAATTACATTAGAGAACTTACGAACAACACTCCGGGACAAGGCAGCTATGGTTTGATGTCACAGTTTATAACTATGCCTCGTAGTATTCGCTTATCAGATTTAAGTAATGATATATATAAATCTAATGGTCAAATAAAGAATTGGGCTGGTGCCTCTGAGAATTATTCTAATCCTTATGGAATGATATTACCCTCCAATGGTAACAAGAATGTAAGGAACAGGATATTAGGATTAATACGAACATCAATCAAAATTACAGATTACTTAAATCTTACTGGAAGAGTAGGAATTGATTGGTATAATGATCAATACAGAAATTATGCTTTACATCAAACGGACGGCTCAGTGGCTTCAGAGTATGCACATAGTGAAACAACACATAAAGATTTTACGAGTGATCTAATTTTGAATTTCAATAAAAATTTTGGAGAATTCTCCACATCTGCAAATTTAGGAACATCCATTGAAAATCAGCAATATGAAGGATTATCCGGAAGCGCTGGACAATTTTTAATCCAAGATTTTGCATGGATGAGTAACGGAGATACACGCGAAGCATCAGAATCTTTTTACAAGAAAGAAATACAATCAGTTCTTGGAAATGCTTCAATTGGATTTAAAAGTATGATGTATCTAGATTTAACAGGACGTAATGATTGGTCATCAACCTTACCCAGGGCCAACCGTTCCTACTTTTATCCTTCAATTAGTTTAAGTGGGATATTATCTGAAATGATGAAATTGCCAAATTGGATCGATTACTTAAAAGCTCGTACATCTTGGGCAAAAGTTGGAAATGATACTGATCCTTATAGACTTTCTTATACTTATACTAAATATTCGAGTTTAGTTAATGGAGGAACTATTCTGGAGATGCAACTACCAGACGAAATGCCTTTAAATAATTTAAAACCTGAAAGTACAAATTCTTATGAAGCCGGCTTAGAATGGCGTCTATTTCATAATCGGTTAAGTGGAGATTTTACATGGTATAAAAGTATCACTACAAATCAGATCTTAGCAATAGACACTCCAATCCCTTCAGGATACACATCCAAAGTTATCAATGCAGGTAAGATTCAGAGTTATGGTTACGAATTAACTCTCAGTGGAACACCTATTCAGAAAAAAGATTGGAAATGGGATATAACGTTGAATTGGGGGCTAAATAGAACAAAATGTATATCTCTAGGTGGAGGAGTAACAAGATACACTTTAGGTAGTACAAGTATTGCTTCCGTAGTGGTAGACAAAGGGCATGAATATGGAGATATTGTTGCAACGAATGCCTATAAAAGAAATTCAAGCGGGCAAATACTCATCGGAGATGACGGCTTACCATTAACCGAAACCGATAAAATCATAGGAAATATGATGCCAAAATGGACAGGTTCTTTGACTACGACATTGCAATGGAAGAAAATAATTTTTAACACGTTAATTGATATGCGCTATGGTGGAGATTTTATCTCTATGACAGACGCCAATGCATGCTCTTCTGGAACATCAAAAAGGACATTGCAAGGTCGTGATAAAATGGTTGTAGATGGAATAGTAGAATCTACAGGAGAAAAGAACGAGAAAGAAATAACTGCACAGGAATTTTACACAAAAGTAGGCAGTTCATCAGGAGTTGCTGAGGAATTTATGTATAAAGGCACATATATAAAAATGAGAGAAATATCCTTAGGATGGATATTACCTCAAATGTGGCTAAAACCTTTAAAGATACAATCTGCAAAGATTTCTGTTGTAGGACGGAATCTGTTTTATATTTACAAAAAGGCTCCGGTTGATCCAGAATCAGCACTTTCAAATGCAGATTATGCCCAAGCATTTGAATATGGCTCTATGCCACCGACAAGAACATTTGGATTTTCATTAAATGTTAAATTTTAAAATCCTTAAATTATGAAGCGATTATTTTTTCTATTTTCCATAAGTTTTAGTATTGTTATTTTCTCCAGTTGTACAGGACGATTTGATTCGATGAACACTAACCCTGGGGCTGTAACCAACGCAAGTCTTAAATATATATTACCTTATGTACAAGAAATCGGTGCACATTTAAGTGCGACACCTTACCAACTTGGAGACAATCTATATGCACAACGCTATTGCCAATATTTTGCCAATACTCAAACTGCATTTTCCACAGATCGATATGGATATAATGACAGTTGGTCTACTGGTGGTTTTTGGACTCCATATTATACGACATTAAAGCACCTGAAAGTGGCAAAGGAAATTGCAAGCAAAGAGTCCTCTGAGATTAATTTATATCAAATGATGCGCATTACATTAGCGTATGAAACTGCAAGTATGACAGATATATATGGCGATATACCTTATACCACAGCAGGATTAGGAGAAAGTCAAAATAAATACGACCCACAAGACTCTATTTACAAAGACATTTTCAAAGAACTCACAGAAGCGGTAGAAGTCCTTAATCAAAACAATAGTGAACAGGAAACCGTTACGAGTGACAATGACCTAGTATTTGGAGGAAATATTCAAAAATGGATTCGTTTTGCCAACTCTCTGAGATTGCGATATGCCCTGCGTATATCTTTTAAAGATCCCAGTTGGGCTAAGACAGAAGGAGAAGCGGCATTAAAAGCTGGAATAATGGAAAGTAACAGTGATAATGCATATATGACATGCAACGGTAAAGGTGCATGGGGATGGGGGAATCCACTCTACATGATGAGCACATGGCATGAATTTACAATGAGCGCTGAGATGGAAAAAATATTAAAGCATCTAAGTACTGTAGAAGATCCACGAATGCGTTTATGGTTCGGTCAAGCCGAAGATTATGTTGCAGCAAAAAAGGACGGGACCTTGTCTAACTATACGGGAGAACAATTTGCAGGTTTACCTAATGGAATGAGTTCTACCGAAATCGGCTTACCAGACAATGCAGCAACAAGACATTCCGTTTGCTTAGGCTTACAAGCATATCCTGAATGGAATAGTCTTGATACACCTACATCAGACGTATTGAATACTACGGTAACCTTACCTTTAAAGATTATGACTTATAGTGAAGTCTGTTTCTTAAAAGCCGAAGCGGCCTTATTAGGTTGGTCAGGTGCAGGTAATGCAAAAGAAAACTATTATTCAGGAATAACAGCATCGCTAGCTGACGAGCGTTCATTCCTTTCTAATGCAGCGCTTTCTCCAACAACAAACGATGAGATTTATATGACTACTGGTGACGTTGCATGGGATGATAATGATACTTATGAACAAAAATTAGAAAAAATTGCCACACAAAAATGGATAGCTCTTTATCCTAATGGCATTGAAGCATGGGCAGAATGTAGAAGAACCGGCTATCCTAAATTAATCCCTGTATTACACAGCGAAGAAACCACAATAGATCCTTCAAAGGGACAGTTTATAAAAAAACTTCGGTATCCTGATTCCGAAAGAAGAGAAAACGCTGAAAACGCTACAAGTTCAAAATTAAATAACGGTCAGGGAGATGGTCCAAACGTGCGTGTCTGGTGGGATACTGGTCGTTATAAATAAAGTGAATCGTGTATTTCTGCTTTCTTCTTAGCCTAATCGGTTAAGAGAAAGCAGAAACCACACAACCACTACAACCCTAAATATCACATCATAAAAAAAACAGACCTATAATTAATAAGCCATATCCCCAAAATGTTACTTACAATCAAGTCATAAATAAAATGGATGAAAGTACCACACAATGCAATCAGAGAATTCTGGCTCTCGACATATCAAGAGGGGTCACCATAGCTGGGATGATCCTCGTCAACAATCCGGGCGGCCCACAGACCTATGCCCCCTTGCAGCATTCTGAATGGCTGGGACTGACCCCGACAGACTTAGTGTTCCCTTTCTTCATGTTCATCATGGGGATCACTACTTATCTGTCTCTCCGCAAATTCCAGTTTAAATGGTCCTGGAAGTGTGCACGGAAGATTCTCAAAAGAGCCCTGCTGCTTTGGTTCATCGGCCTAGCCATCACTTGGCTCGTCATGCTTTTCAGGGGGATGGAAAATCCCATTAATGCCCAATTATCATTTGCACAACGCCTCTCTGTTTCCGGCAACACATTTGGTCAGTTACGCATCCTGGGTGTCTTGCCGCGACTGGGCATCTGCTATGGACTGGCAGCAGTCATCGCCCTATCAGTCAGGCATAAATTCATCCCATGGATCATCGCAGGAATATTCATCGGCTATTATATCCTCCTGGAATGCTGTAACGGATATGCCCACGACAACACCAATATACTGGCCATCGTAGACAACTATATCCTGGGAACAGGACACGTCTACAAACTAGACCATCCAGACCCTGAAGGTATCCTGAGTACATTCCCTGCCTTGGCACATGTGCTCATCGGCTTTTGCGTGGGGGAAAGCATTATGAAACTAAGCAATCTGAATGATAAAATAGAACGCCTTTTCATCATCGGAGCCTTGCTTACGTTTGCAGGATTCCTGCTAGCCTACGCCTGCCCTATCAGCAAGAAATTATGGACTCCCACTTTCGCAATGGTAAGTTGCGGACTGGCCTCCACCATCCTGGCCCTGCTCACAGGGCTCATTGACAAGAAGAAACACCAGGATGCCCTGACCAACTTCTTCCATGTGTTCGGAGTGAACCCGCTGGCCCTTTTCATCCTCTCCGAATTACTGATCATCCCATTCGGGATCATTCTGTTCGGAGGCTCATCCATCCGGGTTATGACTTATACCCATATCCTTCTGCCCGCCGTAGGGATGAAGGCTGCATCACTGGTCTGGGCAATCCTTTGTGTTTGCTTATGTTGGTATGTAGGTTATATTCTATTTAAGAAAAAAATATATATAAAATTATGATACTAAGAGCTGGCAGAAGTTCCATCAAAACATATTGTCATACTATTAAAGATTATCAAAACTCCAGAGTCATTAAGTCTGAAAGTTATTATCTATTTTCTCAGACCAAAATGAGATTACAAGGGGAATTTAACATAATTTACTATTTATGCGAACACTGATCAATACCACATATTTCTCACCTTTACAATGAAAGAATTTCTACATCATAGATGATTAACAATAATTAATTATAATTATGGATAAAAAAAAGTACTTGGAATTTTGGGCAAAATCTTACAAAGAAGACCTTACGAAAAACATCATGCCTTTCTGGATGAAACACGGATGGGATAAAACATACGGAGGCGTTTATACCTGTGTAAACCGCGACGGTTCCTTGATGGACTCAACGAAATCGGTTTGGTTTCAGGGACGCTTTGCCTTTATCTGTTCATTCGCATACAACAACATCGAGCCTAATCCGGAATGGCTGCAAGCAGCAAAAAGTACTCTGGACTTTATGGAAAAATATTGTTTTGATAAAGATGGACACATGTATTTTTCTATAACTGCTGACGGACGCCCCTTGCGCAAGCGCCGCTATGTTTTCTCGGAAACTTTCGCAGCTATAGCCATGTCAGAATATGCATTGGCCACGAAAGACATGTCATACGCAAAGAAAGCCATGAAGATTTTTGAAGACACACAACGCTTTCTATCTACTCCTGGATTTCTTGAGCCAAAGTATGAATCTTCTGTTAATTTGCAAAGCCATTCCATCATTATGATTCTGATCAATGTCGGATCACGAATTCGCACTGTGATTAACGATCCGAAAGTTACACAGCAAATAGACCAGTCTATCGCTGCATTGAAAAAATATTTCATGCATCCCGAATTTAAAGCCTTACTTGAAATGGTCGGACCTCATGGAGAATTCATTGATACCAACATGACACGCACCATCAATCCCGGGCATTGTCTTGAGACTTCCTGGTTCATCATGGAGGAATCTCGCCTGCGTGGATGGGATAAAGACTTGATGGATATGGCTTTGACTATTTTCAACTGGTCATGGAACTGGGGATGGGATAAACAGTACGGTGGAATTATTAATTTCAGGGATTGTCGCAACTTGCCCCAACAGGACTATTCACAAGACATGAAATTCTGGTGGCCTCAATGTGAAGCCATCATTTCTTCCCTATATGCTTATCTGGGTACCGGGGATGAAGAATACCTGTATCTGCACCGGCAGATCAGCGAATGGACGTATGCTCATTTTCCAGACAAGAAATATGGGGAATGGTACGGTTATCTGCATCGTGACGGAACGGTTGCACAGCCGGCCAAGGGGAACCTATTCAAGGGGCCTTTCCATATCCCCAGGATGATGATAAAAGGTTATACTTTATGTCAGGATATTTTAAAGACACTATAGAAACTCTGGAGTAAAAGTGGCTCATGATATAAAATTTATAATTAACTTTGCCAATGGGATAAGCCAATGACGTATTTATATCCATCTGAAGAAATTAACAAACAGGATAGAAATAATCATTCCGTCTTGTCCCATTGATATAAAGAGAATAATATAGTAAATCCTAAGGCAGATAATCTATTTTATCACGATCGGGGTAAGAATTGATGATCTTCACGATTGTTTGTAGACAGAACAGTTTAATAAATTTCAGATATTATGATTAACAGAAGAGATTTTATAAAAAAAGCATTACTCGCAAGTGCCTCAGCTATCATTGCACCTTCTTTGCTGAACGCGAAGAAAAGTTCATCACCAAGCAGTAAACCTTTTTTGAATATTAATAGTAGAGATCATCAATCACATCTGATCGTCCCAAAGAACAACGGTATACGGATTACCGGTACATTCTTAGACGAAATATCCCATGATATACCTCATCAGAACTGGGGGGAAAAAGAATGGAACCAGGATTTTGCTTACATGAAAGCTATCGGCATTGATACGGTAATCGTTATCCGTTCCGGCTATCGGAAATTCATCACTTATCCTTCTCCTTATTTGTTAAAGAAAGGATGCTATATGCCTTCTGTGGATCTTATTGATATGTTCCTTCGTCTTGCGGGGAAATATGGGATGAAGTTCTATTTCGGCCTTTATGATTCGGGGCATTATTGGGATACAGGAGACATGAGCCAGGAGGTAGAAGATAACAAGTATGTCATTGATGAGGTTTGGAAAATGTATGGAAACAAATATAAGAGTTTTCAGGGCTGGTACATCAGTACAGAAATCAGTCGGCGAACAAAGGGTGCTATCAGTTCTTTCTATGCAATGGGTAAACAATGCAAGGATGTATCAGGAGGACTGCCCGTCTTTATATCCCCTTGGATAGATGGGAAAAAAGCGGTTATGGGAATGGGTAAGATGACGAATGACCAGGCTATCTCTGTGCAGGAGCATGAGAGAGAATGGAATGAAATATTTGACGGAATCCACGAAGTCGTAGATGCCTGTGCCTTTCAAGACGGACATATAGATTATGACGAGTTGGATGCTTTCTTTTCAGTAAACAAAAAACTTGCAGATAAATATCACATGCAATGCTGGACGAATGCTGAAAGTTTTGATCGTGATATGCCTATACATTTCCTGCCCATCAAGTTTGATAAACTACGTCTCAAATTAGAAGCAGCCAAGCGTTGTCACTATGACAAGGCCATCACTTTTGAATTTTCCCATTTTATGAGTCCGCAATCGGCATACATACAAGCCCATCATTTATATGACCGTTATAAAGAATACTTTAATATCAGATAGGCAAGATTAGTTATTTTTCATACAACTCATTTGAGATAAAGACATGAAAGCGGAATACAGATTAGGATACATCGTTTTTCTATCCTTAGTTGCAGCCATTGGAGGACTGCTGTTCGGATATGATACGGCAGTAATTTCGGGAACCGTTGACCAGGTCACGGAACAGTTCAGCCTAACCGTTATGGAGCAGGGATGGTTCGTCGGCTGTGCATTGATCGGCTCCATTATTGGAGTGGCCTTTGCCGGAATTATCAGTGACCGGCTAGGAAGGCGTATGGCCATGTTCATTGCGGCCTTCCTGTTTACGGTCTCCGGGATATGGTGTGCTTTGAGCTACAACTTTAACAGCCTTGTCCTGGCCCGTGTCACAGGAGGAATCGGCATCGGGGTCATCTCTATTGTTGCTCCAATGTATATCTCAGAAATAGCAATAACAAGATACCGAGGACGGCTGGTATCGCTCTACCAGTTAGCTGTAACTTTCGGTTTTCTGGCAGCATACCTCATGAACTACATTCTCCTATATATCTCAAAGACCGCTTCTTTTACTTCAGGTGTCTTGCAACTGGTATGCGTCAATGAGGTATGGAGAAGCATGTTCGGCATGGAATCCATCCCCGCCCTGATCTTCTTCATTATCTTGTTTTTTATTCCTGAAAGTCCACGGTGGCTCATCGTACACCATAGGGAGGACCTGGCATCCCGTATATTCAGTCGTATCTATTTTTCCGGCAAAGAAGTTACGCGCCAGATTGAGGACACAAAATCCACAATTTCCACTGCTTCCAAGTCCGAATGGCGGGACCTCTTCAAGCCTGGCATATTCAAGGCTGTCATCATAGGGGTATGCATAGCTATATTAGGCCAGTTCATGGGGGTCAATGCCGTATTGTATTACGGCCCCTCCATTTTCAAGGATGCAGGGATGTCCGATCCTTTATTCTGCCAGGTACTTGTCGGTATCGTAAACACTGTCGCTACGATTATTGCGATGTTCATCATTGACAAGTTGGGAAGGAAGAGACTTGTTTATTTCGGGGTGTCCGGTATGATCCTGTCTTTGATCTTCATCTCTTTCTATTTCACGGAAAGAGATTCCATGCACCTGTCCGTATATTTTATGCTTGCGTTCTTTTTACTATATGTTTTCTGCTGTGCCGTCTCCATCAGTGCAGTAGTGTGGGTGTTGCTTTCTGAAATGTATCCCAACCGTATACGGGGACTGGCAATGTCTATAGCTGGTTTCGCATTATGGATAGGCACCTATCTTATCGGGCAGCTCACCCCATGGCTGTTGCAGAATCTTGCTCCTGCGGGAACTTTCCTGCTCTTTGCGGTCATGTGCATCCCCTATCTCCTCATTATGTGGAAACTCGTTCCCGAAACGGCAGGTATGTCTTTAGAAGATATTGAACGGTATTGGACTAAAACAAAAAAACAATGAAAAAGGGAAAATTACTTTTGAAAATTCTTGTAATCATATTCATTATCGGATACCCTTTATTAACGAGTAGCCAGAGTATATCAAAAACTAAAAGGGCCTTTATGTGGTTCGATGCTGAAGCTAATTTTCAGCGTTTCAGCTATCCTGACAGCATTGATTTCTATTTAAACAAGATTAAACAGTTGGGGTTCACAGATGTTGTCGTTGATGTAAGGCCTATTTCAGGAGAAGTCCTATTTACGACGAAGTACGCACCACGTATGAGAGAATGGCGTCATTTTGTACGCCCTGATTTTGATTATCTTGGTCGCTTTATTGCGACATCACACCGTCTAGGCATGAGAGTACATGCATCATTGAATATATTCTCTGCCGGACACAATTATTTTGATAGAGGGCTCATCTATTCCGGACATCCGGAATGGGCTTCGACGGTGTACACACCACAGGGATTAAAATCAATTACGGAACAAAAAGAGAAATATTCCGCAATGGTCAATCCCGCCAACAAGGAGTATCGCAGGTACATCGTCAAAGTCTTGTGTGACTTGGTGCGACAATATCCCAGATTAGACGGAATCGTCCTCGATAGAGTAAGATATGATGGTATTGATGCTGATTTCTCATCATTGTCTAAGAAAGACTTTCAGAAATACTCCGGCATAAACGTAAAACATTTCCCTGATGATATTTTTATATGGAAGAAAGATCCTAATGGACAATATAGCGTTCAAAGGGGCAAATATTTTAATCAATGGATAGAATACCGGTCCTCTGTAATTTATCATGTAATGAATGACCTTAGGACAGCTGTTAAAGCGATCAATCCTTCTATTTCTTTCGGCACATATACCGGTGCATGGTATCCATCCTATTATGAAGTCGGCGTGAATTTCGCAAGCAGGAACTATGACCCAAGTAAGGACTATGATTGGGCTACTCCCCATTGTGCGAAGACAGGATATGCAGAATTAATAGATACCTATATGGTTGGCAATTACTATACTGACATTTCAATTGCGGATGCGATGCATAATAAAGAGGGAGTACGTAATGAAACGGACTCAGAAACACAATTCGGATCCTGGTATTCGGTAGAAGGTTCTTGCAAACATTTGCGTAACGTGCTCTGTGGTAGAAAATTTTATGGTGGCCTATTAGCAGACCAATTCTACAATTGCCCTGATAAATTATCGCAATCCATAGAAATGAATTTAAAATATTCCGATGGTGTGATGATCTTTGATATTAGTCATCTCATCCTCCAGGGCAGTCTTTGGGATGAAGTCAAGAAGGGCATGGTAATATCCGGAATGTTAAAATTATAATTATTAATTCTATGAAACAGACACGAGCTTTCTCTTTAGATGCTTTGAGAGGGTATGCAATTATGACTATGATACTGTCAGCAACCGAAGCTTTCTCAATATTACCTGCATGGATGTATCACTGCCAGGTGCCGCCTCCTTCTCATATTTTTAACCCTCATATTTATGGGATCACATGGGTGGATTTAATATTCCCCTTTTTCCTTTTTTCCATGGGAGCAGCAATACCTCTCTCTTTCCGGCATCATATAGCCGAAGGGGTTAGTTCTTTGCATTTAGCTTATAAAAGTGTAATACGCTGGCTCAAGTTGGCCTTCTTCGCAATTTTCATTGCCCACATGTTCCCTTACATGCTGGCAGGGGGGAATGCCAAATACCTGGTCCCCGTGGGAGCCTTTGTTCTGATGTTTTTCATCTATATGAAAAACCCTTTTAAGGTTTCCAAGATCTGGGCGAGAATCATCAATTCAGCAGCTTATGTAATAGCAGCATTATGGATGTTGTTTCAACCAGAAGCTGAAGGGAAGGCCTTTTCCTTGTATGATAGTGATGCGATTATCCTTATATTATCGAATATGGCATTATTTGGTTCAATCGTTTATTTATTAACCCGGAAAAACACCATGACGCGCTTATTCATCATGCTTGTTGTCATTGCATTATTCGTCTCTGCAAAAACAACAGGGTCATGGCCCAAGGCATTACATGGCTACTCACCATTCCCATGGCTTTATCGCTTTTCTTATATAGAATATTTGTTGATTATTATTCCTGGCACATTTGCAGGTGACATTCTTTTCAATTGGCTGAACCATAATGAGACCGAAGACAAATATCAGACAAGACTAAAAAAGATCCGCTCTCCGTTTATTCTTTTCATTTCTCTGTTACTCATTATTGGGAATGTTTGCTTTTTATATAACCGTCTTTTAGTGATTAACGTTATTTTCTCACTAATTCTATTAGCAGCACTTTACTTCCTGTTGCGCACAGATGACACAGAAATGAAAACATGGTCACAACTCTATCATTGGGGGGCATGGCTTTTAATGATCGGACTCTGCTTTGAGCCTTTTGAAGGAGGAATCCGCAAAGATGATGTGACCATAAGCTATTTATTTACGACTTCAGGCTTAGCTTTCTTTGGATTACTGTTCTTCGCACTTGTAAGTGATTACTACCAATGTAAATGGATCTCGCTGCCTCTTGAATTGGTAGGCAAGAATCCTATGATCGCTTACGTGATGGGATCTATGGTCGTTATTCCCTTGCTGGAATTTTCGGGTATCTATCAGTGGATGAACATAATGGATACCGCACCATGGTCCGGCTTCTTAAAGGGAGTGATCCTGACCGCTTTATGTATGGTACTTACCTCTATATTTACAAGGAAGAAAATCTTTTGGAAAACTTGATCAGGCCTTATCTCTCAACTTGTTTTTTTAAAAAAATAAACCATTAAAACTAAAAGGATTTTTTAAAGATCATAAGATGAAAAAATATTTTCTTAATTTCAGTATATTCGTCATTCTATCCATATTCTTTCCTGGATACATCATGGCTTATCATAATTCCGGGCAATTCATCAAGGCTGATGATCCATCCATAACCTACAACGGCAGAACCAAAAAACTTCTGGATGGATCAGTACGCTATGATTGGGTAGGAACCTATTTGCAAACTTCTTTCCCCGGCAGTTCCATTGCTGTTTCCATATCTGAATCCGGCAGGAGCTTTCACAACATATTCATTGATGGGAAATGGATCCGAAAAATTGAAATAACGGGCAAACAGAAACATACTGTCGTTTTAGCCAGTGGACTCTCTAAAGGATTCCATGTGTTGAAATTGCAGAAATGTACGGAAGGCGAATTTGGATGTACCACTATTCAGGGCTTTTATATCTCCCAAAAGGGGCCATTACGTGCAGTAAAGAAAAAAACTCGCTTGATTGAGATCTTTGGTGACTCTTATACTTGCGGCTATGGAAGTGAAGCACAAGGCCCGCAAGAACATTTCAAACTGAACACTGAAAATTGTGATCTGTCCTATGGCTGTATCATTGCCCGTTATTTTGATGCTGACTATGTATTGATAGCTCATTCAGGAAAGGGCCTCGTGCGCAATTATGGAGAGAACCGCCAAATATCCAAAAACACGATTTACACAAGATCCAGCCATATTTATGATGACTTCGACACATTGACCTATAATTTTTCAGCTTACCATCCAAATTTGGTAATGATCAATTTAGGCACGAATGATTATTCCCCAATAGTGACACCCTCCGTAGAGCAATATGCAGAAACATATATCCATCTCATTCATTCAATCAGGAAACACTATGGGAATATAACGATACTCTGCATTATTCCTCATACGGCAAATGATTATCTTAATTGTGGGCTCAATGAGGTCAGGAGGAGGATACGGGCAATGAAGGGAGTGTATATGTCGAATCATATGCCCGGAATATTATCCTCCGGTAATTTGGGAGCTGATGATCACCCTAACTATCTAGGACATCAGAAAATAGCAATGAATCTTATCCCCACCATCTCTACCATTATGAACTGGGAATTAGAGGATAAAACCGTAAAATAATTTCCTGCTTATGCTGATCCATTGACAACAGATTAATTTACATCCTTGTCCCTCAATTTGTCCTGAAAACTTTATACTGAATTTATAAACGGATGCTTATGTTGAAAAAAATTAGTTTAATTTGTGTGTTGTTCTGTCTGGTAATATCTCTACCAGCCCAGGATCTCAGGTTTCATCACGGACAATTTAAAATTGTACAGTTTACAGACCTTCATTACCAGCAGGATAATCCGGCCTCACAACAAGCTGCAGAATGTATAAAAGAAGTTGTCAAGTCAGAAAGACCTGATTTGATAGTCGTCACAGGAGATATCGTGT
>Ga0172378_10003070_pt1 | contig 15673 bp, 16 predicted proteins | sample GrowelOW332metaG_FD_119755 | JGI IMG/M metagenome (GOLD analysis project Ga0172378, IMG submission 119755) | Groundwater microbial communities from an aquifer near a municipal landfill in Southern Ontario, Canada - Pumphouse #3_1 metaG | ecosystem: Environmental > Aquatic > Deep subsurface >... | reverse complement strand
CAGAGATGGCTTCACAATATGAACAAGGACAAGTTCTCTATGGAGGACATCGCCAAAGAGATGCCTGCGTTCCTGGAGGATTATCGCTGGCAGATGGTCAGAGAGTACGTTATGGACAAGTTCAATCTTAAAGTCGAGAAAGCGGATATGCAGGAGGCTGCGTTTGCTTACGTTCATTATCAGTATGCTATGTACGGAATGGCGAATGTGCCTGAACAGCTTCTTCATGAGGCTGCCGAAAAGATGCTTTCAGACGAGCAGCAATCCCGCAGAATCCTTGATCAGGTTCAGGGACAGAAAGTCACCAAGGCTTTCCTTGACACAGTGACTCTGGAAAACAAAAAGATTTCCGTCGAGAAATTCCGTGAATTGAAGTAGTGGAAGGGATTACGACGCAAATTATTCGTATATTTGAATCAGGATCCTTCCGGGGTCCTGATTTTTTGTGATTTCTTATTTTACATTCTATGAAAAAGAACGATTTTGACAATTTCGCAAGCAAAAAATGCGGGATCAGTTCGATGACATTGGACAGATTCGAGTCTGCGACCGACGCTTACATAAACCCGACAATCATAGAGGAGCGCAAACTCAACGTGGCCTCAATGGACGTGTTCAGCCGTCTGATGATGGACAGGATCATATTTCTCGGCGTGCCTATCGACGATGACGTGGCCAATATTATTCAGGCACAGCTTCTGTACCTCGCTTCGGTCGACGGCTCTGCGGACATATCCCTTTATCTCAACACCCCGGGAGGACAAGTTACCTCTGGTCTGGGCATTTACGACACTATGCAGCTTGTGGAGCCTGATGTCGCGACTATATGCACGGGTATGGCCGCTTCTATGGGTTCTGTGCTGCTTTGCGCCGGCGCCAAGGGCAAGAGATCCGCTCTGCCTCATTCCAAAGTGCTTATCCATCAGCCTCTCGGCGGGGCTCAGGGACAGGCTTCGGACATTATGATAGCCGCCAAGGAGATCGAGAAGACTCGTCGCGAGCTGTGCCAGATAATCGCTGATCATTCGGGGCAGCCTTACGACAGGGTGTTTCAGGATGCTGACAGAGATTATTGGATGAGTTCAGCTGAGGCTCTTGAGTATGGTATGGTGGACGAAATCTTGTCCAAAAGAAAAAACGGCAACAAATAGCGATGGCAAAGAAAAAGACAACTGACAGATATTGTATGTTCTGTGGCAGAAGCGAGAAGGAGGTCCATCTTCTGCTTCAGGGAATTGACGGATGCATCTGCTCCGACTGCGTCAAATTGGCGAATGAGTACGTTTCCGACATGAGCAAGACAACCGCGCCCCCGCCTTCCAGAATCACTGACGCGATCAAGCCTAAGGAGATAAAGGCTTTTCTTGATCAATACGTGATCGGACAGGACAGAGCGAAAAAGCTGCTTTCCGTGGCGGTCTACAATCATTACAAAAGAATCAATCACAATCTCGCCGACAAGCCTGACGACGGAGTAGAACTGGAGAAATCCAATATTTTGCTTTGCGGCCCGACCGGTACAGGTAAGACATTGCTGGCCCGTTCCATAGCCAGACTTCTCAAAGTGCCTTTCACGATAGTGGATGCCACGGTGCTCACTCAGGCCGGCTATGTGGGCGAGGATGTCGAGAGCATCCTTTCCAGATTGCTTCAGGAGGCTGATTATGATGTCACCAAGGCGGAGAGAGGCATAGTCTTTATTGACGAGATTGACAAGATCGCGCGCAAGGGAGACAATCCATCAATCACAAGGGACGTTTCCGGGGAAGGCGTGCAGCAGGCTCTGTTGAAACTTCTTGAAGGAAACGTGGTCAACGTCCCGCCTCAGGGAGGAAGGAAACATCCTGAGCAGGAATTCGTGCACATCAACACTCAGAACATTCTCTTTGTCTGCGGAGGCGCTTTCGAGGGCATCGAAAGGCACATAGCTCAGAGACTCAACACTCAGGTGATAGGTTTCACGGCGTCGACTGTTAAGAAAGTGGACAAGACCAATCTGCTTCAGTATGTCGAGGCTGAGGATCTCAGGGCTTACGGCCTTATCCCGGAAATTGTAGGCAGGCTGCCGGTAGTGACGTATCTCGACCAATTGGACAAGAGCGCTTTGCTCAGGATTCTGACTGAGCCTAAGAACGCTATCATAAAGCAGTACAAGAAGATGTTCGAACTGGACGGTATGACTCTTGAGGTTGAACCGGAGGTTCTTAACCTGATTGTGGACAGTTCAATTAGTCACAAATTGGGGGCGAGAGGGCTGAGGTCCATCTGCGAGAAGATCTTTGATGATGCGATGTTCGACGCGCCATCATCCAAGAAGAAGACATTCAAGGTCACTCTGGATTACGCTGAACAAAGATTGAAATAACCTTATAATCACATAGTTATGAACGAGAAAGAATACATTGCACAGAACAAAGACAGATTTTTCGAGGAGCTTTTCTCATTGTTGAGGATTCCTTCGGTTAGCGCGTTGCCTGAGCATAAGGATGATATGGCGCGTTGCGCGTACAGATGGGTGGAATTGCTCAAGGAAGCGGGAGTCGATGAGGCCTCGGTGTGTCAGACCGAAGGCAATCCGGTGGTTTTTGCCACAAAGATGGTGGATCCGTCTTATTCAACGGTTCTGGTCTACGGTCATTATGACGTTCAGCCGGCGGAGCCATTGGAGAAATGGAACACGGAGCCTTTCGAACCTCAGATTCACGATGACGCTATCTGGGGTAGGGGAGCCGATGATGACAAAGGTCAGTCTTTTATGCATGCGAAGGCTTTCGAGTACCTTGTTCGTAACGGCAAACTTAAGCATAATGTCAAATTCCTGCTTGAGGGTGAGGAGGAAGTCGGCAGCACATCATTGTACAAATGGTCGTCCGAGCACAAGGATCTGCTGAAGGCTGACGTTATTCTGGTTTCGGACACGACTATGCTTTCCGACAAAGTGCCTTCCATCAATTGCGGTATGAGAGGTGTGACTTATGTGGAGTTGAATGTCACCGGGCCTGACAGGGATGTGCATTCCGGTCATTACGGAGGCGCCATCGCCGATCCCGTCAATGTGCTTTGCGATATGATCTCGTCTTTGGTTGACGAGGACGGACACGTCACTGTTCCGGGATTCTATGATGATGTAGCAACGGTTTCTCAGGCCGACAGGGCTCAGTTGAACAGAGCTCCGTTCAATTTAGAGGCTTACAAAAAGTCTCTAAATCTTGGCGACGTGGTCGGGGAGAAAGGCTACACCACTCTTGAGAGGGCCGGAATCAGACCTTGTCTTTCAGTGTGCGGAATCTGGGGAGGCTACACCGGACCCGGCTGCAAGACCATCATTCCGTCCACGGCAGGGGCTAAGATATCGATGAGAATAGTGCCGGATCAGGATTGTCACAAAGTGGCTCAGCTTGTCAAGGCTCATCTGGAGAAAATTGCGCCGTCATGCGTTAAAGTGAGTGTTCGTGAGGGTGACGGAGGCAACGGGTTCCTGATTCCCATCACTTCGGAGGCTTACAAGGCTGCTTCCAAAGCAATCGGAGAAGTCTATGGCTGTGAGCCGGTCCCGAGCAGAGGCGGCGGCAGTATCCCAATACTTGCGCATTTGCGCAATGTGCTTGGGATAGACCCTCTTCTAATGGGTTTCGGACTTGAGAGCGACGTGATTCATTCTCCTAATGAGAATTATCCTCTCAGGCAGTTTTTCGCCGGCATAGAGTCCATTGCTTTGTTCTACCAGTATTATCTTTAGCGGACTATGACAAGAGACGATTTGTACAAGCAGATCCTCGCAAAAAAGTCTATGCTTTGCGTGGGCCTGGACACCTCATTCGAGATGATGCCTCCCCACATTCAGGCTATGGCGAGAGACGGCGGGATTGCTTTCCAAGGTAAGTTCTTTCAAGGCAGAACCAGATCCGTGATTTCTTTTAACAAGGCGATTATCGATGCAACTGCGCCTTTCTGCGTCGCTTTCAAACCTAATCTGGCCTTCTATGAGAGCCTCGGTTTCGAGGGGATGAAGGCGCTGGAAGTGAGTGTGGACTACATCCGCAACACTTATCCGGACCATTTCATAATAGCGGACGCCAAGAGAGGGGACATCGGGAACACGGCCAAAATGTATGCTAAGACATACTTCGAGACTATGGATTTCGATGCGGTGACCATTTCCCCTTATATGGGTTCGGAGACTGTTCTGCCGTTTCTTGAGTACAAGGGCAAGTTCGCCATCGTTGTCGCTCTTTCCTCAAACAGTTCTTCATCCGATTTCCAGTTCTCTGTGCAGAACGCGAAACCTCTGTATCAGGTGGTGATTGAGAAGATGATGTCCATCTCCACTCCTGAGAACATGATGTTCGTCATCGGGGCCACCAAGGCTGACAAACTCTCGGAGATCAGAAGTTTCTGTCCTGACAATTTCTTTCTTGTCCCCGGAGTGGGGGCTCAGGGAGGCTCCGCTGAGGAAGTCATAAAGTTCGGCTCAAACGACAAAGGCGGACTGTTGATCAATTCCTCACGCGCGGTGCTCTATGCGTCTAAAGGTGAGGACTTTGCGAAAGCAGCGGCTCTCGTGGCGTCTGAGACAGCGTGTATCTAATAATTATTTATCATTATGAAACCACATTTTAACAGACTGTTTTTGCTGATAGCCGCTTCTCTCTTCAGCATGAGCGCATTACAGGCGCAGAAAGGCCCGCAGTGGCTTTCAGAAGCTGTGTTCTATCAGATTTATCCTTCATCCTACAAAGACAGCGACGGCAACGGCATAGGAGATTTGCCCGGGATCGAATCAAAGTTGGACTACATTCAGTCTTTGGGAGTAAATGCTCTGTGGCTCAATCCAATCTATGAGTCAGGCTGGTTTGACGGAGGTTACGACATTATTGATTTCTACAAGGTGGACCCTCGTTTCGGGACCAACACTGATCTTGTCAATCTTGTGGACGAGGCTCACAAGAGAGGCATCAAAGTCTGTCTGGATCTCGTCGCGGGCCATTCAAGCGACAAGTGCGAGTGGTTCAAGAAGTCTATGGAAGCGGATCACAATCAGCAGTACAGCGACTATTTCATCTGGACTGACTCAGTGTCAGACAAAGAAAAGCAGGAGATTGCAAAGAGAATGTCAAGTGACGATCCCGCTACCAGCAAAAAGGGACGTTTCGTTGAGATTGACGCCCCGAGGGCAAAGTACTACGAAAAGAATTATTATGCCTGCCAGCCGGCTTTGAATTACGGTTATGCAAAACCTGATCCTTCGCATCCTTGGGAACAGAGTCCTTCGGCTCCCGGTCCTCAGGCTGTAAAGCGAGAATTGATGAACGTGATGCAGTTCTGGTTCGACAAAGGCGTGGACGGATTCAGGGTTGATATGGCGGCAAGCCTTGTCAAGGACGATCCCGACAAGAGCGCTACCATCAAGCTGTGGGACGAGATTATGGCTTGGAAGGAGAAAGAGTACCCTCAGAAGGCTATGATCTCCGAGTGGAGCAATCCGACCCAGTCCATCGCGGCGGGTTTCAACATCGATTTTATGATTCACATCGGTGTCAAGGCTTATGCTTACCTTTTTTTCGATGCTGACGGCAGATGGGGGAAGAGCAACAAAATCGAGAATGCGTATTTCGAGACTGCCGGCAAGGGGTCGGTCAAAGAGTTTTTCGAGCATTATCTTGTGGAGTACGGCAACACAAAGTCTCGCGGATATATCGCCTTGCCTTCTGCTAATCACGATTTTCAGCGTTTGAGCGCGGGCAAACGTGACTCTCCTGATCAGTTGAAGGTTGCGATGACATTTCTTCTGACAATGCCCGGGGTGCCTTTCATCTATTACGGGGACGAGATCGGTATGAGGTTTCTGACTGACACTCCGAATGTTGAGGGCAGCCGCGACCGTTCCGGGACCAGAACGCCAATGCAGTGGGCCGACGATGCTTCCGCAGGCTTCTCGACTTGTGATCCTTCAATGCTATATCTTCCTGTCTTCACTAAGAATGGGACCCTTACCGTGGAGTCTCAGGAGAATGATCCTAATTCGTTGCTGAATTACGTCAGAGGGGTTCTTGCGCTTCGCAAGAGTTCCGCAGCTCTCGGCAACAACGGGGATCTTTCTGTCGTAAGTGATATGGATAGTCCTTATCCTCTCGTTTACAAGCGTTCCTCCGGATCAGAGTCTTTTCTCGTGGTCTTGAATCCTTCAGCTGAGCCTGTCAGTGTGACGGTGCCTGTGGCCGGAGAGATTTCAGTTGCGTGTGTGACGGGCAAGGTGTCCGCAAAGGCTGTCAAAGCCAAAAAAACAACTCCCGCCGGAACTTCTGTGAAGCTTGCGGGAGTGTCTGCAGCCGTTCTGAAGATCAATTGATTTTCTATTTCAGATTGTCTTCGAAGTAGTTCGTGACCTTGTCCATCAAGTGGATCCGGTCACGACCGAAGACATTGTGCTGAGCGCAAGGATAAGGAAAATAGTCCAGCTGCACATTGTTCTTGACGCACTCTCTGACGAAGCTCAGACTGTGCTGCCAGACCACCGTGTTGTCCACCGCACCCTGACATATCAGGAGTTTGCCTTTCAAGTCTTTGGCCTTGTTGATCAGACTCGTTGCGGCGAATCCTTCAGGATTGCTTTCAGGAGTGTCCATATACCTTTCCCCGTACATCACTTCGTACCATTTCCAGTCAATCACCGGACCTCCGGCAACGCCGACTTTGAAAACTTTCGGGTACTCGGTCATAAGGGATATGGTCATAAACCCTCCGTAGCTCCATCCGTGGACTCCTATTCTCGAAGTGTCGGCGTAGGGGAGCGAAGAGAGCATCTTAATGCCTTCCATCTGGTCTGCCGTCTCGGCCTTACCGCAGAAGTCATGAATCGCCTTCTCAAAGTCGGCACCTCTGTTCTGAGTTCCTCTATTGTCTTGAACATAAACGATATAGCCTTTCTCGGCCATTAGCATTTCCCACATCCTTATCTGGGCGAGCCAGCTGTCCGTCACCATTTGCGAGTGAGGGCCTCCGTAGACGTAGAGTATGACGGGGTACTTCTTCGCAGGGTCGAAATCAGCAGGCTTAATTAGCCTGTAGTAATTGTCGTATTTCCCGTCAGCGCTTTTCACTGTGCCGAGCGCTACCCCGCCGGTCGCGAACTCTTCGAGCGGGTCTTCGCCCGTGAACAGATTCTTTGACTTCTTCCCGTCTGTGGATTTGACGTCAATCATTCTCGGAACATTGAGACTGCTGTAATTGTCTATGAACCATTTGCAGTCCTCTGACATTTCGACATTGTGCCATCCTTCTTCTTTTGTCAGTCTTAGCGGAGTGGAAAACTTGTCGGACTCCGGAGTCCTGCCGAGGGAAATGTCAATTCTGAAAAGATGATTCTCTACAGGGGAGATTTCAGCGGAAGTGTAATAGACTGACTTGCCGTCATTTGCAATGTAACTTACGTCAGCATCGACTTGTGTTAGTCTTCTTACCGCCCCTTTCGCGTCACAGAGGTAGAGATTCTTGTAGCCGTCTCTGTTGTCAGTGCGATAGATGAACCGGTCAGTGTCTTTCAGAAAATGGATTTTGTCAAGCGGCTCCACGAATTTCTCATTGTCTTCTGTAAGAACGGTTCTGACGAATTCACCTGTGGAGGCTTTGTACATATTCAGCCTAAGGTGCTTCTGTGAGCGGTCAAGTACTTGAATGAACACGAATTTGTCGTCCGGGGACCAGCTTATGTTTGTCAGGTACTGGTCGTAGCCGAAATCGTCCGCCGCCGCATAGACAGTGGCGTTTGAGGCGAGATCATAGATTCCGAGACGCACGTTTTCCGAACTCATTCCGTTCATAGGGTATTTGATGCTCATCAGTGATCCCGTGCGGGTGTTGATGTCCAGAAGCGGAAAATCAGTGACCTGAGATTCGTCTTTGCGGTAGAAAGCGATTTTCTTGCCGCTGTTCGACCAAAAAAAGCCTTCCTCGATTCCGAATTCGTTTCTGCTCACGATCTGTCCGTAGGTGATCTGGTCATTCTCGCTTTCTGCGATAACGTGTGAGTTGCCCAGAGAGTCATTGTAGTAGAGACTTTTGCCTGATGTGTAAGCTACATTCTTGCCTTCGTTTTTTTCGGTAGACTCCGGTACTGTTGTCCAAGTTGCGGGGTCGTAGCATCTGACAGTGTCTGCTCCGTCCTGAACGATGTGATTGTCGGCGTCCCAGCGGATTCTGTCCGATTTTACTCTGGTGTTGAGACCGAGAACCGCTTCCTCCATAGTCATCATCCTGCCGTTCTTGTTGGCGGGGTGGCTTTTTATCAGCCCCGGCTGTGCGCTTGAGAGCAGTGTCGTGGCGAAGACGCAGATTAAAGACGCCGCAATGCTCTTTCTATTAACGTTCATGGTCTTTGACTGATATGATTTTGTCCACAATGTATTTCTGCTGTCCTCTCCACGGCAGTGCGCCGATGTACTCCTTGTAGCCGAGCTCGACTTCTTTGCCGCTGCACATCATCAGAGAGTCCGCTATGGCCTTGTCGGTCACTGAAAATTCAAATTCATAAGACTGAACCGCTCCGCTTCCTTTGGATCCTCTGAATCCTGACTGTATGATGCGGCCTTCGTAGGTCTTGAATACATATCCTTTGTACACAACCTGATTCAGTTCTCCGGCTTTGACCCCTTCTCCGAACACGAAGTAGAATCGGAAGAACACGAAGCCAGCGAGGGCCACGAACACGATTCCTATTATCCAGCCGATAATGTGATTTTTTGTTGCCATAATATGATTTATTTTATGTTGTCGTTGATCGGCCAGCCTGTGAGCGTTGAGATGTAGGGAATAACGCAGTGGGCGATTTTCCTGTGAGCGTAATAGTTAGGGTGACCATCGGCTCCGAGTTCCTCGTTGTTGAAGACCGCATCGCCGTAATTCATATAGTGGATGTTTTTCATACCTGCTTTTCCGCAGGCTGATCTGATGTAGTCGAAAAGCACTATGTCTCCTTTAGCCGCGCAGCATAAGACAGGATAGTCCTCTCCGTAGTTGTCTTTGATTTCTTTGAGGAGTTTAATGTAATTGGCTGTGAATGAATTGAGTGATGGCTGTCTGCTGACTGAGAAATCGTTTGTGCCCAGAAGGATTACGGTAATCGCCGGTCTGAACGTGGCACTGTCAGAGTTCCATTTCAGATCTCTGTTCCCGTCGAAGGTCCTGAGATAACGGTCAGGCATATAGTAGTTTTTCACGTTGTCATTGTAGTTCCTTGCTATTCCCATTCCTGAGTGGGCGACCACAGTGTAGTCTGCGTTGAAGTACCTTGAGACTATAGGGCCGTAGGCGTAGTTGACGTTCTCTGTCTCGGGTTTGAAATGCGTTCCTTTGCCGGATTCAGTGCCGTAGCCGCATGAATATGAGTCACCGATGAATTCTATTTGTCTGTCCTTAAGCCGTTCCGCCTGAAGTACTTCTCCTTGTGAGGTGAAAGAATGGAAGGTGCTTAGGCCTTGCTCTCCCTCTGTGCGTTTCTGTATTATGGCTTCGTGGATAGCCTTCTTGTCTTTTTTTTGAGCCTCAAACAGCACAATGGTAGTGTCGCTTCCTGATGTAGAGAACACTTTGTAAGGCTTCTCATCCGTTGAGGAATCTATCCAGAAATTGTAATAGTTTTTCTTGGTGTCTGAGACGTTGACTGACAGATAATCTCCTTTGAATTTAATTCTTGCGTAGGTTCCTGTCCAGTCAAAGGCGACATCCCCTTCGATGGTGTTTGTGCGCCCGACGAACACTATTTTGCTGTCGGAGGCTATTGTGGTGATTTGCGCGGTTGACTTCACGGCTCCCGAAAGGAGGGTGAGAGACAGAGCGAGGCTAACTATTGCTTTTCTCATTGTTTTGGTGTTTGAATTTTACAAATTTAGCAAACAATCCAATAACTTGTTTACAGAAGGTCTGTCAATTCTGAGAAAGTGCTGATTTTGATGATGTTTTCGTGCTCTTTTTCTTCGACGCTCTCCAGTTGCCACGTCGTGTGAAATGGAATGTACACTCCGGTGCCTCCTATCTCTACGGCAGGGAGTATGTCGGATTTGAATGAGTTTCCGACCATAGCGAATTCCTCAGGCTTGACGTCCAGTCTTTCGCACAGGTCACGGTACTCTTTGATCCCTTTGTCCGAGACAATGCTCACGAGGTTGAAATAGCGTCCGAGTCCGGATCGCTTTATCTTGTTTTCCTGGTCGAGCGGATTGCCTTTCGTGAATATGGCCATTTTCCAATGTGCTTCTTCTTTGATTCGTCTTAAGGTATCCTCCACGCCTCCAAGCGGTTCTGAAGGGAGGGAAGAGAGATTTTTGCCTTCTTTCAGAAGGATTCCTATCTGCTCCGTGCTTATCTTTCCGCCGCTGACTCTTATCGCGGTTTCGATCAGGGAGAGTGTGAAGGCTTGTGCTCCGAAGCCGAGAGCGGGCATATTCCCGGTCTCCGTTTTGTAGATTTCGGCTCGGATTTCATCTTCGTTTCCGTAGTCGGACAGGAGTTTTGCGGCAAGGCGCTCAACTTTGTCGAAGAATGACTGGGTGTCCCATAGTGTGTCATCGGCGTCGAATGCGATGGCTTTAATTTTGTCTGAAAATCTCATCATTGCAGCGGAAAATAAAAAAAGAGGCCGCAAATCGCGCGCCTCTTTATGTGTGGTACTGGGTACGAGAATCGAACTCATATTGCAAGATTGAGAATCTTGAGTACTAACCGTTATACGAACCCAGCATTTTTCTTTTGGGAATGCAAAGATAGGCATTTTTCCGTTCTCTGCAAATTTTTTGTGTAGTTTATGGTTTTATTGCCAGACGCTCCTTTTGAATGTAGGCGGTGGCGACGGCCATAAGCCCGGGTAACTCCACGAGCACGCGCCTTGACTGCCTGATTCTTACCACTGTGCCTTCAATGCCGGCAAAAGGCCCGCTTATGACTTTTACCCTCTGTCCCTCTCTCAATTTCGGAGACACCTCCGAGAGGTAGACGAGATCCTCGCATCCGGATTCAGAAACCTTGATGAAGTCTTCCATCTGTCGCTGCGGCACCACAATCGGTTCCCTCGTATTTTTGTCCCAGATGAAGCGAGTCATAGAAGTCTCGCCTTCCAGCTTTATCCAATCATTGAGAGTGTTTTTCGCAGAGTACGCGAAAATGAGATTATTGATGGCAGGGACAGAAGCAAGTCCCGTCTTTCCGTCACTTGTCTTTATGATGTTTTTCATAGGGATGAAAGTCTCAATGCCCTGTTCCCGTAAAAGACTCTGTAGCTTCAATTCTCTTCCGTAAGTCACCCTCAGAGCGAACCATTGCATCGCGCTATCCGATTCAGTCTTCAAACCCATTCTATCACAATGTTTCCGGCTCCGGTCTCGAAATGAAATTTGGCGATCCCGAGGTCGACCTGAGAATAGAAGCCCCAAGAGGTTGAAGCGGCCACTTGCTCCTTTCCGTTGTCCGATTTGATGTAATCGAAATGGAATTTCTGCTGATTCATCGCCGTGGGTGCAAGGAGAGCTGATTGAACTCCGTTCTTGAACCATTCCGGTGCGGAACTGATGTCTTTGCAGACCTGAATCGGCTCTTTCGACTTATGCATCGCCCCCTGCCTCTGTCCGTAGCCCAGCGCCGCGACCGCAACGATTTTTTCGTCTTCTGCTATCTCACATTTTACATTCCCCTTGCTGTAGGTCAGTCCAACCCAGCAGGAATTCAGTCCGAGTTCCTGAGCCCTAAGCACGATCTGTTCGCCGAAGTAACCGAGGCGCTCTTCCAGTGCGGAAGACTTTTTCCCTACCAAACACAGATAGTTGCGCACATTGTCGAATTTTCCGTAGTGTGCCAGTTTTGATTTACCGAATGCGTCCGGCTCGTCCGTGGCCATCTGGATGTGCAGCCCGGACTCTGAGTTGATTTTTCCGATGAAGGACTCTAACTCTTTCTTAGTCTGTGCGTCAATCGCCTGATCCGTAAAACTTCGCACGGAATGACGATTTAGTATTGCTTCCTGAGTTGTCATTTTTCTGCTAATATAACTAAACTGATTTCGCCTGCAACCTTTGTGCCTTCGTATTTGTTTGCTGACAATTATTTCAGAAAGGCGAAGAACACGGCCATCACAAGGCAGCAGAAAGCCGCCAGATGATTCCACCGTATCGGCTGCCCTTTGAACATAAACAGCACGACCACTGTGAAAATGGTGAGTGACACCACTTCCTGTATGACTTTGAGCTGAATAATGTTGAACGGCCCTCCGTTGGCCTGATAACCGATCCTGTTGGCGGGAACTTGAGCGCAATATTCGAAAAACGCCATTCCCCAAGACATCAGGATGACCAAAATCAGAGGCCAGTCCGTGGTGATTTTCATTTCTTGCATCTTTAGGTGCCCGTACCATGCGAATGTCATAAACACATTCGAGACTATCAACAGCAGAATTGTCCAGATTCCTCTCATACCATTTTCTAAATAAGTCTGCAAAAGTAACATAAATTTGGTTATGGGCCCACAATAATTTAAATTTGTAGCTTATCCAAAAGTTAATGATATGTCACTAATTAAATCAATTTCAGGAATTAGAGGAACTATCGGCGGGGTCCCGGGCAGCGGCCTTACTCCGGTTGATATTGTCAAATTCACTTATGCCTACAGTGCTCAATTGCGTGAGCGCAGGCCGAAAGCAGAGGGTGAGAGATATTCAGTAGTGGTAGGGAAGGATGCAAGGCTTTCCGGCGATATGGTCGAGCAACTTGTGTGCGGGACCTTGGTCGCTTGCGGAATTGATGTCGTTAAAGCGGGTTTCGCTTCGACACCGACCACGGAGATGGCTGTGACTTTCACTCATTCCGACGGCGGCATCATTCTGACGGCCTCCCATAATCCCCGTCAGTGGAATGCTCTGAAACTTCTCAATGAGAAGGGCGAGTTTCTCACTGCCGTTGAGGGCCGCGCAATTCTGGATTGCGCTGACAATGAGGGGAATTTTGATTTTTCCGAAGTGGATTCTTTGGGTACGATTTCGGAAGAAGATTTTACGGACAGACATCTTGACGCTGTCCTTGCTCTTCCGTCCGTGGATGTGGATGCGATCAGGAAAGCGCATTTCACCGTGGCTCTTGACGCAGTGAATTCTGTAGGCGGGGTGATTATGCCTCGTCTTCTTAAACGTCTCGGGGTGAAGTGCATCGAACTGAATTGTGACCCGACAGGGGAGTTCGCGCATAATCCTGAGCCGCTTCCCGAGAATCTCGTTGACTTGTGCAAAACGGTGGTGTCGGCAAAGGCTGATTTGGGAATATCCGTGGATCCGGATGTTGACAGGCTCGCTTTTATATGTGAGGACGGGCAGCCGTTTGTTGAGGAATATACTTTGGTAAGCGTCGCTGACTATCTTTTCGCTCGTGCTCGAGAGGAGGCTGCAAAGACAGGTCGTCCTATTGACGAGGTTGTGGCGCCTTTCAAGATGGTGTCTTGCTCCAACTTGTCTTCGACAAGGGCGCTACGTGACGTGACCGAGCAATATGGCGGTACTTATTTCGCGTCGGCGGTGGGAGAAGTCAATGTCACCACAAAGATGAGAGAGACCGGAGCTTTGATCGGAGGGGAAGGCAACGGAGGGGTGATCTATCCTGCGATTCATTATGGTCGTGACGCAATGGTAGGGGTGGCTCTCTTCCTGTCGAATCTCGCTCACAAGGGTATTTCCGTCTCTCAGTTGAAGAAGACTTACCCAGAGTACCATATTGCCAAGAACAAGTTGCAGATTTCTGACAAGTCATTGATTGACAAGATTCTGTCTGAGATGAAGAAAGTCTATGCCAAAGAGAGTATCAATGATGTAGACGGGGTGAAGATTTCCTTCGAGTCCAAGAAGGAGTGGGTGCATCTTCGTCGTTCCAACACTGAGCCGATTATCAGAATCTATTCGGAGGCGGCAACTTCAGAGGAGGCCCGCAAACTCGGCGAGGAGGTGATTGCTATCGCTAAGAAGATGGAAATCTGATATGTTTTCTTTTAGAACAACTTCTCTTGAGAATCAGCTCGACAAGGCTCTTCTGAGCGGAAGAGTCGGCTGTTTCTGCACTCAGAACTGCTGGGACACGGGAAGGAACAGTTATATGTATGAGTTGTTCCGTCACAGGGGTAACCTTAAAGCTCTTTTTATGCCTCGTGAGGCGGAATTGACACCCGGGACCAACCACATTGAGTTCTCCTTGGAGCAACTTTCCGATCTGGATGCTGTCGTGGTGGAGATTCAGGATGTCGGAGCAAGGTATTTCAATTACACTAAGGATGTGTTCCGGCTTATGTCTGCTGTTGACAGGTTGCCGGATCCTCCGGCTCTTTATGTCGTGGATCACATCAATCCTGCCGGAAGATATGTGGAAGGCAGCATTATGAAGGGGGAGAGTGAGCCTTTTGTCCCTAAAGTGGCTCACAGACACGGACTTACGCTTGGCGAATTGTGCAATCTTTACTACACCGAGATTAATGCCCGCTTTTCTTTCCACATCATTTCGGCTCTGGCCACGGAGTCCAACAGGCAGCTTCTGCCGTGGACGATCGCTCCTTCCTCAGACATTCCCGGGATGTTCACTTGCTATATGTACAGCGGAGGGGGATTGTGGAATAACACGAGCGTCACTCCGGCCATCGGAACGGCTCGTCCTTACGAGTACTTCGGCGCTCCGTTTCTGAAGTCGGATTCTTCTGAGCGCCTTCCGGTTCCTCAAGGAGTTATGATGCGTCCCTGTACGTTCACTCCTTCTTGCGGCCGGTATGAAGGTGAGCGTTGCAACGGCTATCAGATTATGCTGGAGCCTGGTGCTGAGTACCATTCTCTGCTGCACACACTCTCTCTTGTGAAATACTTTTCCGGGCGCTATTCCCAATTTGAGATTTATCCTGAATTCTTTACTAAACTCTCTGATCCTCAGATTGTTTCTTATTTGAATGACGGTCTGTCCTTCCAGGATTTGAAAGAATACGTCAAACTTGAGGAGCAGAAATGGATTCGCAAGGCGAAGAGATTTGTTCTTTATGACGACTCCCCGGTGCGAATTAAATGACAAACATTTGGATTTTAAGGTTATTATCCATAAATTTGCAATTCATTAATCAAGAAAATTTTTTAGAAATGAAAAAAGAAATTCATCCCGAATCCTACCGTCTTGTAGCTTTCAAGGATATGTCAAACGAGCAGGTGTTCATCACCCGTTCCTGCGCTAACACAAAAGAGACTCTTGCTGTTGACGGTGTTGAGTATCCTTTGGTAAAGATAGAGATTTCAAACACCTCTCACCCGTTCTTTACAGGCAAAGTCAAACTTGTCGATTCAGCAGGTCGTGTTGACCAGTTCTATCAGAGATACAAGAGCAGAAAGAAGTAATTTCTTCTGTACTGAGATTTTTAGGATGGCTTCACGGTCATCCTTTTTTTGTGCCCCTTCGGCACGCTCTTCGTGTGTAGGCAGCCTCAATTCTCCCTTAGCGGCTCCATTTCGTTCCGGCTGTATTAGACTGAAAAAAGTTGACTCATTAAAATAAATTAATTATTGCTGTCCGGTAAAACTATAATTTCGCAATAAATCTGTTCAGATTGCCAGTAAAATGGCGGTCTGAACTTTATTATTCAAAAGCAAGCCCCCTTAGTCAAAAGAGTAATGGTTCTGGTG
>Ga0172378_10003068_pt1 | contig 15685 bp, 16 predicted proteins | sample GrowelOW332metaG_FD_119755 | JGI IMG/M metagenome (GOLD analysis project Ga0172378, IMG submission 119755) | Groundwater microbial communities from an aquifer near a municipal landfill in Southern Ontario, Canada - Pumphouse #3_1 metaG | ecosystem: Environmental > Aquatic > Deep subsurface >... | reverse complement strand
GATTATGAGGCGGAATATTTGTCGCCATACCAACTGCAATACCCACAGAGCCGTTTACCAACAGATTCGGAAATCTTGACGGTAAAACGGTAGGTTCACGCAATCTGTTATCAAAGTTAGGAACGAAAGGAACAACCTCTTTTTCAAGGTCTTTCATCATAACATCTGCTATTTTCGACAGCCTTGACTCAGTATAACGATATGCAGCTGCTGGGTCTCCATCCACAGAACCAAAGTTTCCGTGACCTTCAACCAAAGGATAACGCAAAGAAAAGTCCTGCGCCATACGTACCATTGTGCCATATACGGCTGCGTCACCATGTGGATGGTAACGACCAAGCACATTACCGACTGTAGTTGCCGATTTGCGGAAAGGCTTGTCATATGTCAAATGATCCTCATACATAGCATAAAGAATTCTTCTTTGTCCAGGTTTCATTCCGTCACGCACATCAGGCAATGCACGGGATGTAATAACAGACATTGAATATTCAATAAAGGATCTCTTGACCTCCTGTTCCATTCCTATTTCAACAATTTTCTGGTTTTCAAAAATTATATCATCGTTTTTATGTTCCACTTTTTTGTTCTAACCTTTCTCTTTGTTTCCCATATAATGGGCTTTACCCAATTTAGTACTGGATAGTATCTATAATTAAATTTTATAAATTTTATATAATTCATCAATCCGCTCTTTTTGCGGAATAATCGAACCCCTTAGTTCAACCTTTGCAGCCGCCGCACACACACAATATTCAAGTGATTTTGGTATTTCGTAATTCATATATAATCTTGCAAATACAAATGCGGCAAGACAGGTGTCCCCTGCTCCATTAAAGCCTTTCGCTTCCACCTCTATACTGTTTTGCGAAAAATCCCCCTCTGCTCCAACATAGATAACGCCGTCACAATCAAGAGTACACAAAATATTAACCCCGTATTTATGATAAAGCTGTCTACATAAAGCAAAAGCATCTTCTTTTGTTTTTAAATCTGTTACCAAAACTTGTCCTAAATCACAAAGTTCAGCTCTGTTTGGTTTTATAAGATACGGAACAGCTTTGACTCCCTGTTTTAAAGCCTCTCCATCACAATCGAGAATAAAACGAATATTTTCGTTGTGTTGTCTTATTCGCTTAATTATTTTACCGTAAGCAGAGCCCTCAACTCCTGATGGCAAGCTACCGCAAAGCACAATTATATCAAAATCTTGTTTTTCAACAAGCAAAAGCAGTTTTTCAAGCTCCTCATATTCCACAAAAGCGCCCTTTTCGTTGACTTCTGTATAACAGCCGTTTGAGTCAACCACTTTAAAATTAAGTCTGACTCCGCCCTGTGTTTCAACATAATGTGTTTTTATATTTTCTTTTTCAATAAAGCTGTTGCAAATCTCACCAAACACTCCACCAGTAAAAGAAAAATATTCAACATCAACGCAAAGCCTTTTAAGCATTATCGAAAAATTCGCCGCTTTACTGCCTTGACCGAGAACACATTCATTAGACCTATTTAGGCATCCGCACTTTAACGGTTCATTAAGATACATTACTCTGTCTATTCCGGGATTTAAATTCAAAACTGCAATTTTCGAGTTTTTCATATTTTCATCTGACTTTTTTGTAATTTAACAAGCACTTATATATCGAGATTTTGCACAAATTTTGCATTTTTCTCAATGAATTCACGACGGGGTTCAACTTTATCTCCCATCAACATAGAGAATATTTCATCACAAATCATCGCATCTCTCATTGTCACTTTTAATATTGTTCTATGGTTGGGGTCCATTGTTGTTTCCCAAAGCTGTTCAGGGTCCATTTCTCCAAGACCTTTATATCTGTCTGCCTCGGCGTTTCCACCAAGTTCAACTATATATTTATCTCTTTCCTCATCCGAAAAAGCATATCTTTCCTGCTTACCCTTATAAACCTTATAAAGCGGCGGCTGTGCAAGAAAAATGTTACCATTCTCTATAAGCTTATGCATATGACGGAAGAAGAAAGTTAGCAAAAGTATTCTAATATGTGAACCGTCGACATCAGCATCGGCCATTAAAATAATTTTGCCGTACCGCAACTTCGCAATATCAAAATCTTCACCGATACCACAACCAAGCGCCTGTATTATCGGAATAATTGACGGGTTTCCATAAACTTTATCAAGTCTGCTTTTCTCAACATTAAGCACCTTACCACGCAAAGGCAAAATAGCCTGGAATTTTGAGTTTCGTCCCATTTTTGCAGAACCACCTGCGGAATCTCCCTCGACTAAATAAAGTTCTGTATATTCAGCTGATTTTTCCTGACAATCAGAAAGCTTTCCCGGGAGAGTTGAACCTTCAAGCAAACCCTTGCGTCTTGTTGCTTCTCTTGCTTTTCTCGCTGCTTCTCTTGCGCGTGAAGCGGAGAGAGACTTTTCTATAATAGCTTTTCCTACGCCGGGGTTTTCCTCTAGATATTCGGCAAATTTTTCGGTAACCAATGAATAAACAAAGTTTCTCATTTCGGTATTGCCAAGTTTACATTTAGTTTGTCCCTCAAACTGTGCATCTGTGAGCTTAACCGATACTATGGCGCAAAGTCCTTCACGAACATCTTCGCCGCTTAAATTCTTATCATCATTTTTAAGAATATTGTTTTTTCTTGCATAATCATTGAGAACCTTTGTGATACCTGTTTTAAAGCCTATCTCATGTGTTCCACCTTCAATAGTATTTATATTGTTGGCAAAAGTTAAAATACTCTCTGTATATGTGTCATTATATTGCATTGCAACCTCTGCAATGTAATTTTCTTTCTCGCTCTTCATATAAATAACATCTTTATGGACCATTTGAGCGTGTTTTAAGCTGTTTATATGTGCCACAAAGGATTTTATACCACCCTCAAAGACAAGGTCGTTTTCAACGGGTTCTTCTCCTCTTTCGTCCCTTATGGAGATTTTTACACCTGCATTTAAAAACGCCTGCTCGCGCAAACGATTGAGTAATACATCGTAATCAAACACTGTTTCCTCAAAAATAGTTTTATCCGGCATAAATCTTATATAAAGACCATGTTTATCCGTTTCTCCCTCATCACAGAAAGGACGAGCTACTTTACCGCGTTCAAAACGTTCTGTATATCTGTGTCCCTCATGAAAGTTATCAATTTCAATCCATTCCGAAAGTGCATTGACAACAGATGCTCCAACACCATGCAATCCGCCGGAATATTTATAACCGTCTCCGCCGAATTTTCCACCGGCGTGCAAAACCATAAATACAACCTCAAGCGTTGGTATTCCCATTTTCGGGTGAATTTTACTTGGTATTCCACGGCCGTCATCACGCACCGAGACACTATTGTCCTTATGGAGAATAACATCAATTTTATCACACTTACCAGCAAGAGCCTCATCTATTGAGTTGTCCACTATTTCATAAACAAGATGATGAAGACCTCTTAATGAGGTTGAACCGATGTACATACCAGGTCTAACTCTTACCGCTTCAAGACCTTCAAGCACCTGTATTTGAGTTTCATCGTAACTGTTGTGTTCTTTTGTTTGCATTTTTATTTATCCTTTATATCGTTTCTTTTATTTTAAATTTTCTGTAATTCTTAATTTAAGTGCCGAGGTTGAGAGCTGAGAAAAACAAATTTTATACTTATTTTCTTTGTTTTTATATAAGATAAATGATTTTGGTATTTCATCATTTGTGCGTTCAAGCATTTCATTATGCTCAGCATTTTTAAGATAATTTCTGCTAACTGCCGAAATTGTTGTATTATCGGTATCAAAAATACCTATAATATCCTTTAATCTTATCAATTTATTATTTCCTGCATGAAGATACATCTTGCTCCTCCTGGGTACCCAACTTACTGTTCTGTATATACTCCATTTTCAACACTGATGATTTTTGCGTTTTTCACAATATCGCGGTTTATTTCACAACAGCTCATTATAACCTGCTTGTTATTTGTCTGATTTATCAAATATTTTCTTCTGATATCATCAAGTTCAGACAAAACATCATCAAGCAAAAACACGGGATATTCTGAAAATTCATCAAAGCAAATCTCCCCCTCCGCCAGTTTCATGGCAAGAGCCAAAGACCTCTGTTGTCCTTGAGAGGCAAAAAGTCTTGAATTCTTTCCGTTTAGTTCGATTTCAATATCGTCCTTGTGTATACCGTATAAAGTTACACCTGCAGAAATTTCCCTATCGTGATTCTTGCTCAAAACCTCACAATAGATTTTCTCGCTTTGTTCTATATTTTGAAAGTCATCACATTTTATCGAAGGAATATATTCTACAGTTACATTTTCCTTGTCATTTGTCATTTCAGAAAAGCACCGTTTTACTTTTTCTCCTAATTTCTCTACATACCATAAACGGTATTTTGAGATGACAGCTGCCTCATGTGCTAGTTGTGCAGACCAAAATTCTATGGTGTTATCAAAAGTTTTTTTATCTTTTAAATAATCCTTTATAAGTTGATTTCTCTGCTTTAATATTTTATTGTATTTTTGCAGAGAATGCAAATAATTAGGTCTTAACTGACTTATTGCTATATCAAGAAAATTTCTCCGCAAAGACGGTCCTTCTTTAATAAGTGACAAATGTTCAGGACAAAACAAAACCGCACGAAATTGCCCTACAATATCTGACATTTTATAAATTTTAACTTTGTTTTGCAAAACTTGTCTTCGCTTTTGTCTTGAAATAGACATCGTGATATTCTGATTTCTTATGTTATCATAAAAATCAAGCGAAATTAATGCAATATCTTTTTCAAATTTAATAATATCAGATTCGTGTGCACTTCTAAAACTCTTACCGATTGCAACAAAATATATAGCTTCTATAAGATTTGTTTTACCTTGCGCATTGTTGCCAAGCAGAATGTTTACTCCGTCAGAAAAACCAACATTTGCACTTTCTGCATTTCTAAAATTTTCTATTTTTATTTGCTTACAAATCATTCTTTCATTCTTACAGGAAGAAGCATAAAGATTTCATCTCTCTCTTCCTCATCGCAAGGTTCAATATTTATACTTGTAAGTGGTGAAGACATGGATATTTTTATATTTTCACTATCACAGGCCTTTATACTATCAATAAGATATCTATTATTAAACGCTATCGTTATATCAGAACCCGTATGGTTAACTTTTATTTCATCATAAGTACTACCAGCGGTTGAATTTGCACTTATTTTCATAAGATCCGATATTATTTCAAGTTTAACATGAGAACGCAGAGACCCAGCAATTTTTTCTTCTGTGACAAGAGCTGCACGCTCAAGCGCTCCTATAAATTCTTCTTTATCAAGATTTAAATCAATTTTATGATTTTTAATAATTATTCTGTCATAATCAATATATTCTCCCTCAATAAGTCTTGAAAAGAATATGAGATTATCGAAAACAGTTACAAAATGCTTACGCATCATATAAATATGAATTGTTTTTTCTTCATCATCCGATAAAAGTCTTACAAGATCATTAACTGTTTTATTAGGCACAATAAAAGAAAATTTTATATCACTACCATCGGAATTTTTGTTTTGAATTTCGGCTTTTATCATGCATTTTGCAAGCTTAAAACTATCACATGAAACAAGAAGTAACTCATCATTTGTAATCTTTAAATAGCAACCATTAAGCACAATTCTCTGATCGTTTACACCCATAGCATAAGAAATTCTGTTGAACATTTTTTTTAAAACACTTTGTTTCATTTCAAAGCCGAGATCACTTGTTAGATTAGGAATTTCTGGAAAATCTGAACCTTCAAGCGCATTCATTTTATGAAATGATATTCCACACTCAATAGATGCCATAAGCTTTTCATTAACTGTAAGCAATATAGTATCTCCATCCATTGCATGAATTGTTTGATTAAATTTTTGAGCGTTTATAATATAACATCCTTCTTCTATAACCTCAGCCTCTATTGTTGTACGAATGCCTTTTTCAAGATCATAAGTTGTGAGAATGCAAATATTAGGAATTTTAGCTTCTATAAGTATACCTTCGATTGAACTGAGTGTTGATTTATTGGATACAGCACACATCAAGGGGGCAATAGCATTAAGTATTTGTTCACGATTAAATAAGATTTTCATATTTGCTCCTTTGTTTATAAAAAATAATAATAAATAATATATATAATAATTTAGTCGTAGTAATAGGGGCTGTTGAAATTGTTTAAAGCTCTATACTACTTGATTTATCTATGGAAAATGAATAATTGTTGTATGCTTTCATGTGGATTATGTGTTGAAAAATGTCTTGCTTCAACACATGTAAATGTTGATAATTTGTAACTAAACTGAGATTTTCTTATTTTGAATGCTAATAGCCAAGAATTTTTATTGCTTGTTGAAAATTTTTGCAATTTTCTTTGTGGAAAAAAAAGTATTCCGATAATTATCGACAATATTTTCAGCTTTTATTCACATTAATAAAAATTCAGCTTTAAACAGCATAATTTTGTGTTTTCAACAGCTTATCCGCAGCTTTTTAACAGCTTTTTTAAAAATCTTGAAAACTTGTGGAAAACGTATAGTAAAACTGTTTGAAAATTTTATAGCTTCATAATTTCGTTCTCTATGTTAGTAATCTCATATTCAAACATAGGGTCTGTATGAAATTTCTTTTCAACTGCATCTATTGAAGAAATAATGGTAGAATGGTCTCTATTAAATATTTTGCCTATGTTAGGCAAAGACATATCTGTTATTTTGCGTATCAAGTAAACCGTGATATGCCTTGAAAGTGCTATATCTTTGGTTCGTTTGGCTGATATAATATCATCTTTTGAAATATTATATTTTTTGCATACTGCCGTAAATATTTTGTCAACCGTCACGCTTGTGGGTTCTGCTCCGCCGAGTAATTCTGAGAGACAGCCCTTTGCAAGTTCCATTGATATTTTTCTACCTGACAGAAAGCTTAATGCCCCGAGTTTTTTTATAGCTCCCTCAATCTGACGAATATTTGACCGCAGATTTTCGGCAAGGAAGATAAGCACATCATTCGGTATTTCTACGTTCACCGTTTCCGCTTTTTTCTTGATTATGGCAATTCTCAGTTCAAGATCTGGTGGCTGTATATCCGCAATAAGGCCCCATTCAAATCTACTTTTAAGTCTGTCTTCAAGAGTTTTTATTTCATGAGGAGGACGGTCTGATGTAAGAATTATTTGTTTTCTCTCCTCATAAAGGGTATTGAAGGTATGAAAAAATTCTTCTTGCGTTGAAATTTTACCTGCAATGAATTGTATATCATCTATGAGCAGCACGTCGCAGTTCCTATATTTTTCACGAAAGTCTTTCATTCCCTGTCTTGAAAGGCTTTCAATAAGTTGATTTGTAAAATCATCGCCTTTTATATATATAATTTTGATGTCCTTTTTTTTCTTAGAAAGTTCATTTGTAATTGCATAAAGTAAATGGGTTTTTCCAAGTCCACTTGGGCCATATATAAAAAGAGGATTGTAATCTTTTGCGGGGTTTGCGGCAACAGCTGTGCATGCGGCATGAGCAAATTTATTTGAATTTCCGACAATGAAATTATCGAAAGTATATTCAAAGTTATATGGTGGAAGAGTTGAGCCTAAAGAATTTTTTTGGTCGGTAGGAATTGATTTTTTATCAGGTCCAATTCCCTCTGTGATGATTTGTTGTTTAATTTTATCTGCATCAACCGGTTGTCCGTCAAAAACGATATTTACATTAACATCAAACCCGAGCATATCGGAAAAACCGACTTTCATCATTTTAAGATATTTTTCATTTATAATATTGAATTTGAATTCAGAATTTGTCGAAAACGTAATAACATTGTTTTCATATGACTTGAGAACAAGGTCGTCAAACCAAAGACTTATAACGGTTGAGGAAAGTGTTTGCTTAAACATTTCCTTAACAGAAATCCAAATTCCGTTTATTTCGTCTAAATACGGCATCGGCATCTCCTTTTAAAAATTACTACAATATAATATATATATATTATATCATACATATATAAATATTGCAAGTAATTTCTTTATTTTATGCCCGATTTTCAACGATTTTTAAGCTGTTTAAAAGATTGATAAAAATTAAAAAAGCGCTTGAATTTATTATGTAAAAGTGTTATAATATTAACATAGTTATATTTTATTAAACTGTTGTGAAAGGATTCTTGATTAATTATGAAAAAAACAATTGTGGAACGTACTCTTGTCTGGGCACACAGAGGAGCTGACGCTTACGAACCTGAAAATACTCTTGAGTCATTTAAACTTGCTGTTGATATGAAAGCAGATGGTGTTGAGCTTGATGTGCATTTTTCAAAGGATGGACATATAATAGTTCTCCATGATGAGAAAATCGACAGAACCTCAAACGGACAGGGACTCGTTACTGATTATACACTTGAACAGCTTAAATTTTTTGATTTCGGATGCAAATTTTATAAGGAATTGAGAGGAACAAAGGTTCCGACTCTTGACGAAGTTTACGCCCTTCTCGCCCCTACGGGACTTACTGTCAATGTTGAGATAAAAAGTGAAAATCCAGACATGAGTGCTGCTTTAATTGAATGTGCTAAAAAATATGATATGTTAGATAAGGTTATTTATTCATCTTTTAACCATTTACAGCTTTCTGTAATGAAAAAGCTTGACGAAAAAGCACTTATTGCTCCGCTTTACGGTTTTAACATGGTTAATGCTTGGAATTACTGCGAAGATATGAATGCGTTTGCTTCCCACCCGAAGAGCAATCAGATTAGATTATTTGAGGGCTATGTTGAAAAATGCCATAAAAAAGGAATCAGAGTTCATCCTTGGACTGTTGATACGGTTGAGGATGCAAAGTTTTTGGCCGACTGTGGCGTTGATGCCTTAATTACAAACAAACCAGATCTTATAAGAGAAGCTCTCGGTCTTTAAACAATAAATAATATTAAAAAGCAGATGCACAAATAAAATGCACCTGCTTTTTTTATGGAATATTATATTATTTTTTTGAGTTTTGCTTTTACCTTATACAATAGAGAGCGTGTTTTTAGTAGGAGATGTCTCAGCGGCATAAAACACCAGATAAGCACATAGATTTTGTATCTTGTATTGCTGGTATTTATTCTTTTACCGTCTCGAATTACAGCACAAATAACGCCCTTAATTTGCGAATCTTTTATTCCTTTTTCAATTAAAAATTGATTGTCTCCACATATTCCGTAAGTCCCGTTTTTAAAAATTTTTATAACTCTGTGGAGTACATATTGCCCGTTTGAGCGAATATAAAGGGGTATGTCAAATCTCTTAAGCTTTTGTTTAGCTTTTATAAGAACAACTGCATCTGAACCTTGTCTTATCAGCGGGCGCATGCTTGTGCCCTTTGGATATAGCGTAAATTCGCCGCCACTGTCTAAGACTTCGTCAATAAGGTCACTACACTCTGAAAGAGAGAATTCGTTATTCAATGGCTCCTGCATCCTTAAGTACTCCAATAAATTTTTCTGCATCAGTGCGTGCAATTTTCTCATTAATATCATACTTTACAAGAATTGATTTGACAATAGAGTCAATATTCGTTTCGGTTTCAAGCAAATCCCAAATAAAAGCACCGCTTGTATTAACTTTTATCATGCCGTTAAAGCGTTTGCTTTCTTCGCCTACAGCAACAATAACATATTGTTCTGCAACTTTTCTGATAATAAAATCATTCTTCCTTTTCATAGATACCTTCCTCTTTAATATTATTCATGCCTTTATATGCAATATATGCCGCTTCTTTTGAAATATTGCAATGAAGTAGATAACAATCTATCTTTGTAAGCAATATATCAAGCAGATATAAAAATTTGTCTGCGGCTTTTTTGTCTTTGGGGATTAATAATTGGTTGAAAATTCTACCGAGGGCCTCGCCCGAATCTATTTTGGTAATATTGTTATCAACGTTTCTTTCAATAAAGCAAATAGCGCTAAGCTCTGCTGAGGAATTTACATTAAACCCTTCTTTACCACACCAAGGGGTACCATAAACGAAAAACTTATTATCTTTTAATCTAATAATGGGTTTGTCGCCGTTTATTATTCTTGAGCCGTTAAAGCAATCAAGCCAAAGCAAAGAATGAGTTGATTTGCCTGTTCCGCTTTTTGCTGTGAAAGCATATGCTCGGCCCTCGTATTCAACAACGGACGCATGGAATACGAACGCGTTATAATTGGTAAGGCAGGTGCAGATATTGCGATAAATACATATGCTCTCAGCATATGCCTTTGATATTTTTAAGTCGCTTCCTGCTATTTCACGGTTTAATTCCTCATCCGAAGCAGATACAAAAAAGTCCTCACTACAAGGGGCTACTAAGTAGTCAAAGCATAGTTTTTCGAGCTGCGGATATTTATTGTCAATTTTAATATTCAAATCGGCAAGTTTAATATAAAACATCAAATTACCCCTCTCGTATCACGACATATGAGTGTTTACAATCCGGCTTTATGACCGGGTAAAGAACTTGTTTCAAATTAAAAATGCAAATATTGCTATTACTTTAGAATGTAATCAATTCTGCAATTATTTGCTGGATATATAAAATTATTATTGAGAGATATTATGGAAAAGTTATGATAAGATATACATAGACTTATTGTATCATACTTTTTATTATTTTGCAATAATTTTTAATAAAACTATTGACAAAAATAGCAAAAAACATTATAATTGCATTAGTGTAATAATACAGTACTCGGAGGTGAAACAATTTGTCATGGCTTTTTAATTCAGAGCAGCCAATTTATATGCAGATTTCAAGTATCATAATGATGAAAATATTTAATGGTGAATATTCTGTTGGCTCTCGTATTCCAAGTATACGCGACCTTGCTGTTGAAGCAGGAGTTAATCCCAACACAATGCAAAAGGCTTTTGCAGACCTTGAGACGAAGGAAATTGTGCTTACCAATCGCACAGCGGGACGAGTGGTTACAAGTGACACAGAAATCATTGACAAATTAAAGTTTGAGGCTGCAACGGCGCTTATCTGTGAATGTGAGAAGAAACTTAAAAATTTCGGTTTTACAAGGGAACAGATAATAAAAATGGCGGATGATATTTTCTCAGATTAATAACAAAGAAAGGTGTTTCTACTATGAGCGATTTTTTGGTGGAATGTAGTAATCTCACAAAGACTTATACTTCATTGCCGGCGTTGAACAATTTTTCAATTAAATTGCCTGCTGGTAAAATAATAGGACTTCTCGGCACAAACGGTAGTGGTAAAACCACATTGATTAAAATCCTTGCTGGCATACTTAAATCTTCTAGTGGTAAGGTTTTTATTGACGGCAAGCCAATTGGGGTTGAGACAAAATCAATAGTTTCATATCTTCCAGAGCAGACATACTTTAGCTCTTGGATGCACGTTAACGACTGCATTGATTACTTTAGTGATTTTTACGCTGATTTTGATAAACAGCGTGCAATTGAAATGCTTAAAGCTCTCGGTGTTCCTACAGATGCAAAACTTAAAACTCTTTCAAAGGGAACAAAAGAAAAGGTTCAGCTTGTTATGGTAATGTCACGTAGGGCAAAACTTTATTTGCTTGACGAACCTATCGCAGGCGTTGACCCTGCCGCAAGAGAATATATTCTCAATACTATACTTACAAATTATTCACCAGAGTCTTCCGTTATTATATCAACTCACTTGATTTATGATATTGAACGGGTTATCGACGAATTTATTTTTATCAATCAGGGTCAAATTGTAATGTATAATACATCAGACAATGTAAGAAATCAAATGGGTAAATCCATTGATGAATTATTCCGGGAGGTATTCAGATGCTATCCAAATTATTAAAATATGATTTTAAGGCGTTGAAACGTATCCTCGTTCCTGTTTTGCTTTGCGTTTTGGGAATGGCATTGATCGGTTCAATAAGTCTTACTGTTTCACTTAGAGTCAATTCGGAAAATTTTATACTTGTCAATATGATTTCAAGTTTAATAACCTCTTTTATGGTTCTTGGAATCATTGCCTCTTTTATGGTAATTGGAGTTGTGATACTTTTTAATTTTTACAAAAGTTTTGTGTCAAACGAGGCATACTTAACCTTTACTCTCCCAGTATCCATAAAGGATCATATGCTGTCAAAAATGATAAGCGGATATGTATGGATGATTTTATCCGCCGTGGTTATAGGAATTTCAGGATTTTTAATTGCTTTTGTCGGAACGGCAGAATCAGGACTTTTCAATGCTGATGCTTTTTTTGCTATGATTGATGCTATCAGTTATTATTTTGGCGATTGGACATTTAAATATACCGTTGCTTTGATACAGATAATACTTATGGTTTTGATTTATCCTATGACAGTGTTATTGCAATATTATACTGCGATTATTATTGGCGGAGTTGTGGCAAAGAAAAACAAGCTACTTGCCGCAATAGGCTTTGTGTTTTTATTTAATTTTGTAGTAGGTTTTGTGTATCAAATTGTTGAACTTATTGCTTTTGCATCTTTAGACTTATTTACTGAGACTGATATATTAGGTGCTATGCTCTCAAGAATGCAGATTATATTTACTGTTTTAATTATTTTATTCCTTGCCCTCGCGGCAGGATATTATTTCTTTTCTAAGCATTTGCTTGAGAATAAGCTAAATCTCGAGTAATAGAAAAGCCAACGTACTTTTATAGATAAATGTCAAACTCCATAACTTTTGTTGTTGAGTTTGACTTTTTGTATATTATTAATTAATTACATGTTTAAATTAACTATTTTATGAAATAAAGTTGTTGATTATATATGAAATTATGTTTTTTTGACGAATATTGTTGACAAATGTAAAATTTTTATATATAATTACTTTAATCAGTGAGAATTGATTAAAAAATTACTTATTTTGGAAGGGTATCTTTATTATGTCCACTAAATCAAGAACAGTTGCGGCAATACTTTGTTTCTTCATTGGGATTTTTGGAATACACAGATTTTACATGGGTAAAATAGGCACAGGTATTATTTGGCTTCTTACTGGCGGTCTTTTGGGTGTTGGAGTTCTTGTTGACTTTATCCTTATTCTTTTGGGAAAAGCTAAAGACAAAGAAGGAAAACTTGTTACAAAGTGGTAAAATAATATTTCGATAATTATAAAAAGAAGCTGCGCTTAATAAGCGTAACTTCTTTTTTGTTGGCTTTTAGTATAAAGTCAAGTCACCAATTAATTTCTTGCATAAAAGCGTCTATCTCCGTGCTTTCAAGCCAAATTTCTGTGTCTTCTTCCGCTTTTCCGTTGCTGTCATACGTATATGTTATATAAGAATAAATATCTGTCACTGAGTAGTAAACAATACTTGTTCTGCTAAGTTCAACAAGAGAGGAGTCCTCCCATCCATATATAATTTTGGATCTGCTTTCTGTATAGTCAGGTGTTTTGTTATATTTAGTAACAGGCTGGTCGAATATTTTTGTTATTTTCATTTCTCTGACTTGCTTTGTAGTAACATCAAAAGAGATATTTTCAAGACTGCTAAGATATTGGTTTTTTGGGAATTTTTTTGAAATATCGTTGTATGTGTAGCAGTTATATCTAATTTTTTCACCACCACTGCTTGCGGCAACTATGATACCAAAATCCTCTTCCCCGTCAAAATTCATGTCTTCACATATAAAGCCGTAATGCTCATATGTGTCATTTTTCGTTATTGCTCCATTTACTTTAACCTCATATACACTGTTGCCATCTTTATAGATTTCTATCTTATTTACATATTCGTCGCCGTATAATTTAAAGACAGTGTCATTTGACTTCACAGTATCAAGCAGAGTGCTCCTTGAACAGCTATTAAAGGATAATAATGATGCACATAGGGAGCATATTAACAGAATAATGAGTGTAATTTTTTTCAAAGATTTTCTCCGATCGGTTTAAAATTATTATATAATGCCTTTTGCGAGCAGATATTACGAAGGATAGGATATAGGAAGATTCTTTGTGGTACCTGCATATATATTCTTTCTGTATTCACTGGGAGATACATTAAAATGCTTTGCAAATGCCCTATTAAAGGTTCGCAGGGTGCTGAATCCCACAAGGTCGCATATTTCAGTGACGTTCATATCGCTTTGAGATAGATAACGGCAGGCACAGGAAATACGCAGTGAATTAATATAGTCGTTGAACCGCATATTAATTTTGCTTGAAAACAAATGCGATATATAGTATTTGTTTATATGAAGTTCTTCTTGCAACACTTCAAGGGACAACGGTTCATTAAAATGCTTTGAGCAGTATGAGACAATTTCACAAAGCGCATCAACGTTTTCTGAACGTGTTTCGGAGAGGTCCATCAGTTGGAAAAGCTCACTAAAGAAGGCAAGTAAATAACCTTTTAGCATTATCTCACTATATTTTGTTTTTTCACTTTTGTGAATTTTTATTATTTCATATAAAAATGTGATGAGCTTGGGATTTTTTGTAGTTGCTTTTTTTATAATAGGACTTTTTGGCAGGCTTGTTGAAAAGAGCTTTGAAAACTCTGGCATAAGATCTGTGTTAATTATAAAAAGCAGGTATTGTTCCGTGGTATATGAAACAAAACTATGCACTTGATACGGAAACACAAGGAAAATATCGCCCTTTTCAATGATACATTCATTATTGCCAGAATGTCCTTCAGCTTCACCATCAATCATGCAGACAAGTTCAATGCTTGCGTGTAGGTGGGGTCTACATTTTAGGTGCGAGGTACCAGAATTGTTATCTCTGTAATAAAAATCGGCGCTTTTATTTTCATATAATAAGTTCATACATACCCCTCTGTCAATTAAATTTAGCTATTTTTATTGATATTATTATCTATAGGAGGCAGTTCCTCTTTTGCTTTTGCGTCTTTGCGAGAAAGAATTTTTTTGCTCTTTTTTTCTTTATCGTCTGCTTTATCAGTACCTTCTTGATTTTCATGCACAATATCATAGTTTTTAAAGAACCAGAATGCAATAGCACCGCCTACGCTTAATACCAGCAAAGTTATTAGTATAACGGCAATTATTGTGCTGTTTTTTTGATATATATATATACTGTTGAGAGAAATGCCGTATCCATCTGTATTTGAGAGAGCATCATCTGATTGTATGAGAATTGAGAGTGTTACTGGATTTTTATTCATTTTATCCTCAAAACTGCTAAAATCAAAGGTTAAAGTGTCCCATTTGTTACCTGTGTATAAAACTTTGGCTTCATATGTCAGCGGAGGTTCATTTGCGTTGTCCGCTGCTTGTGTAAGTCTTAGCAGCAAGGTACAGCTACTGTTTTCGGTAGGCAACTTTGCTAATATGTCGAGACTGATATATTCAGAATTAAGGAAGGAATCACTGCTTATATTTTTGCGAATTATCCCCATAAAATCGTTAACTGCAGTGCGGTCAAGGACGGCATAAAGCACGGAATTTCCACATTCCTCACTGTATGCAAGCTCAATATATTCCGCATTGTCTGTTGGGGCAAAAGCGTTGAAATCGCCGTCTACAAAGTTATAAAGCAAAGTTGATTTCATATTATTCTTTGTTTCTGCCGTTTCGCTAATTTTAATTAGTGTGCGAGTTTGAATGATCGCTTTATTTGTCCTGAAAAGATCGCTCCACTCAGAGCCTATGATATCTTTTATATAGGATGGCTCATCAGTTCCAATTACGT
>Ga0172378_10003067_pt1 | contig 15687 bp, 9 predicted proteins | sample GrowelOW332metaG_FD_119755 | JGI IMG/M metagenome (GOLD analysis project Ga0172378, IMG submission 119755) | Groundwater microbial communities from an aquifer near a municipal landfill in Southern Ontario, Canada - Pumphouse #3_1 metaG | ecosystem: Environmental > Aquatic > Deep subsurface >... | reverse complement strand
ATAGTCAATAAAATTACCTGAATATGAAGTGTCTGTTACTTCGCTCCAATATTGTGAAGTGTTAGTCGCCGCTCCAGATTGAGAAGAAGATGAGGAGGAAGAGGAGGAGGAAGATGGCGATGCCGACGATGATGAAGATGAGGAGGATGGAACGGATGATTCTTGGCTAGAATCAGCAGGAGAATAATCAGCGATTGATAATACAATTTTACAAAGATAGATTCGATATTTTGCAGTTTCGGCAATAGTAATACTACTAGAGGCCACGCCGTTGCCACCGTCAAGACCTTCAACAATATAGCCATCATTTGAAGTATCAGAGATATCAACGGTCGTATTAGAACTGCTCATGGCAAATGTTGTCCCTGTTGTTTCAGCGCTGCTACTAACAGTTAAGACATAATTTGGAAGAGTTGAAACGGTCTGGGTGCCATAAGCACAAGCGTAAATGATTGCCTTAGTAACCACTTGAGGAGTAGTAAAAGAAATTGTAATAGCGCCCGCTTTCGAACTACTCCCCAATCTAAGGGGTTCATTTACTACATCAAGATTTCTAGCCACATACCCACTGGAAGCAATAGAAAAATCAGGCATACCAGAGGATGTGAATTTTGAATAACCATTTGTATCACTTGCGGCCGTTGAAGGAATGACATTCCCATAAACAATCTCCCCGCATGAACGATTCAAAATGGCTCCGCCAAAAAGTTTAGGAAATGACGGATCAACAATAGATAAACAAATAGCGACGCTGCTAAGAGCGAGTGCGGCGATACTTAAAACGATAGGGCTTCTTTTCATAAGAAGATACTCTAAAGTAGATAACCGAAGAGGTCAATTGCTCTTTTTGAAGAATCGAACAATATCCGATGTTTCCTTAATAATTGAAGAAGTAAGGACTTCACATCCTCGCTCGGTAATAAGTAAGTCGTCTTCAATTCTTACTCCGAGTGCTCGTTCAGCAAGGTATAAACCCGGTTCATCGCTGATGACCATGCCTGCTTCTAAAGGAACATCTTTATACGAAAGCCCATTAGGATCGACATAAGGATCATGAGTATCAAGACCAATAAAGTGAGAAACATTATGGAAATAAATATCAGTAATGTCTTCTTTCTTGCTTATAATCCCGGCTGCTAAGCATTCGCTAGCAAGATACTCAACAGTAGCTTCTTGCAGTTCTTTGATTGTTAATCCTGGTCTAGCTAAATGCGCCACCATCTTGTTGCAGCCAAGAACAATTTCATAAATCTTCTTTTCTTCTTCACTAAATATCCCTGCAACAGGAACAGTGCGGGAGACATCTGCACAGTAATGAGAATTTCTAGCACCTAAATCCATTAAGAGGAAACCCTTGTCTAAAGTATCTAAGGGAGTTGGGTAATGAAGACAAGCACAATGAATTCCACTAGCCATAATCGTAGGAAAGGAAACTCCTTGATAATGATTCTCATCGTTAATCACACGATGGAATTCATCACTAAGTTCATATTCTTTAACGCCTGGAGCAACTTTAGCCATCACCGCTTTGACACCAATGGCAGTTGCCTCAATAGCTTTTCTTAACTCAGCAATTTCTCCCTCAGACTTGATTAATCTCATCTTTGTTAAGATCGGTAATAAATCGATAATAGAAATATAGGGATAGGCTGTTTGAATAGTCTTAATGAAGTCTGAAACATAGGAAGAATCCGCAACCTTAATTTCTTTATCGAAATCAAAATAAGCATTTTCGATGAGCCCAAACTCTTGAATAGAATGGTTTAAAGCAGAATCAAGTTTCCCTTGGAAAGCATTAATTGTTAGAACGTTATTTACATTAGAAATCTCTTTGGCTTGATTAAGGCTCAAGCGTTTCCCATACCACTTCTCTTTTCTTTCATCAAAAGGAGGGACAAAGAGGTATTCTCTTTCTTCTCCATCCGTCTTAATTAAAAGAAGAACACAATCTTCTTGATCGATACCGCAGAGGTAATAGAAATTCCTATTAACTTCGAAACGAAAGAATTCATCAGCGCTGCTAACTTTAGCAACCCCTCCAAAGGAAACAAGGACACTGCCCTCTTTCATTAAGGAGAAAAGTTTTCTCCGTCTAGCTAAATATTCTTCTTTATTAATCATGGTTTCTCCTTCTGATAAACAATTTTATCGCAAACTTTTTCGATTTCTCTTCCCTTTAATAATGGGAAAAGAGTGTCTACAACAATTCTATCACTAACGAAAACTATGGTCGTCATTTCGCTATCGTAGTTTTCATCAAAATGAATATCTTTAGAATATAGATAAGAACGAATAACGCTAGCCTCTTCCATAGGTAGAGTGAGCCGATACTCCCCTAAAGTAATAGGAATAACAAAAGCGGAAGCCAAAATACAAGTTTTTGCCGCCTCTAAAAACGTCTTCTTAAGTCGGGGTAACCCTAGTTTCGTACCTCCAAAATACCTCGCACAGATTAAAAGAGAACAATCTAAGGAAGCATGATGAAGTAATTCTAGATAAGGTTTCCCTGCTGCATTATGAGGTTCTCCATCGTCTCCGCAACGTTCTTCATTTCCATAAATATAGGCAAAAGGAAGATGACTAGCTTTCGGATGCTCATCTTTAAAAGCTCTAATAGCATTCCCTGGATCCGTATTAATTAACGGAATAAGAGCGGCCACAAAAAGAGATCCATTAATAGAAATCTCTTGTTTAGTAATATTAGAAGGAATCCTCGTCATAATTAGATGACGGTTGCAGCAATCGTGGTGAAGTCAGTAGCAAAAGCATCAGGGAAATCAACTTCCGCTAAACCAAGGAAAGGAATCGCCTTTCTAAAGAAACCAGAATTGACAAAGATATCATAGAAGCCTCCATTAAAGAGGTTACAAGCAACAATTCTACTTACTCCAGTAGCCGCAACAGTATCAAGTTCTTTAATTAAAGAAGCAAAGTCAGCCTTTTCGGTTGAAGATGAAGCCGCAGTAATCTTTCCATTAAAGAAGGTGCCTTGGATCTTACTAACTTGTTTCAAAGTATCAACAAGCGAGGTCATTAACGTATCATCTCCGATTAAAGAATAAGCATCGAAAACTTGAGTAGCACCCCGAGTTCCTGAACCGATAACTAAGGAAGAATCTACGATGCCGGAATGGGTACTTGCCGCCGCATAAGTAGTTGCAGTCATAGAAATTCTTTCACTCATTCCCGCTATAAAGTTGCTGCCAAAGAGAGAATGAAGCCCCACATTTCCGGTTCCTAACGTGTCATAAGTGAAGAGAGAATCATAAAGAGCGACTAAAGGATTATTATTTGCAGTCGAGGTTAAGCTAAACCAAAGGATAGGAGAAGCCTGCTCACCAGAAGTCGAAACTGCAGACATTACAGCGGCATCAATTCCGATAATAGAAGGGAGACGATGATCCAACCAAGTTGCTTCCTCAAGTAAATTGGTCTTAGCTCCAATTTGGGCTATATCAAAGATATCTTTAAAGGCCGCATAGGTCGCTGAATCACTGCCGCCTTTTCCAATAAAGGAAGAAAGATCAATTGAGATACCAGATTGTTGGAACTTAAGAAGAGAAGCAATCGTAGCATCACGAGATAAGAAAGTATAATTGCCTTCTACATAAGACCGAGCAAAGAAACCATTGACGTCATCAAGGAAAGAAAGAATCACATAAGAAGAATTACCAGCTCCAAGGAACTGTTGAAGTCCTCCACTCGAGGAGAAATTAAAGTATTGAGAGTTAGCCTCATCGTAGAAACCTTCTAAGACATTAGTCATAGCCTCAATACCATGAAGTTCATAGTAACTTTCGATATCGTTCTCATCAGTTCTTAAGAAATTAGAAGAATCGACAATAGCACTTAGGTTAGTGATCTTCTCCCCGCTCGCTGCCGTAATAACAACCTTCCCAGGACGATAAGAAGATAAATCATAAACGTAATGATTACCGGTAATTGTCGGGGTCAAAGAAGGTATAGCTACAAGGTTCCTGTTCTCTGTTAGTTTGTTTTCTCCAAAAGAAAGAGTAGGAAGAGAAGTGGCATCGAATTCTAATGAGAAGACTGAGCCTTGCTCAGAAATGGTAATAGCCTCTCCATCAGCCTTAGCGATCGAAATTCTATCGTAATTACCAAAACCAAATGTTTCATTGATAAGGGTATTAAAGGAATAAGGAAGAGCATCTTCCGTTAGACTTAATCCATTGAAAGCCTTCATTAAGTAGGCGAGTTTATCAGGAGAATAAGCTTGTAAGTCACTGGTAACATCCGAGAAAGCACTGCTGCTGTCAGTTAAGAATCCGCCATTTTGGACCGCTTCAATTAAGCCCGTAAAGGAACCATCTAAACTTGTCGTTAAGTGAGAAATCTCATCAGCCCAGAAACCCGTCTGAGTTCGAGCAGCAATTAAGGAGTCATAAAGCTTTTGAAGCGAACCAAACTCAATAGCCTCAGCTTCAGTATCGTACGAATAACCATTTCTTAAGAGATACAAAGAATCATAGGTTGTCGAGAAAGAAGACTGACAAAGCTTAGAGTCTCCATAAAGAACCTTCATGAATTGTTCAAAAACAGTGAGGTTATTAGGAAGAACGCTTTTAGTGCGAACATCGCTATAGGTTGCACTTAACTTATTAGGTCCTGCTAAATTGAAGATTTGACTCTCGGCCAGCGTCCTTAAGGTTTCGTTATAGGAAAGAATAGGAGCAGTCTTTAAAGATAAGTTAGCAAAGGCTTGACCGTTGTCTTTTAGTAATTCCACCAGTAAAGAAAGGTTTTCAATCTCCTGGTTACCATATCTCGCAGTGAAATCATAATTAGAAGGATCTCCATATTGGAAGAACGGATTAGCCAAGGAGAAATCAACTTTAGAAGAAATGGAAGCGAAGGAATTACCCGAAAGAAGTTCAGAAAGCAAATTAGGAACACAGTCATAAAGAAGAGAACAACGATCAAAGGCTTCAAGCAATGACTGCATAGAATCGGCAGTTAAGGAATCAAAGTCCAAGGACGAACCAGAAAGAGTCAATTTCAAAGCTTCTAATGCGGTATCAAGAGAAGAAGGCGTTCCACTTAACAGAGCTTTTTGAGCCGAAATCACATCAGCCTTGTAGGAAACACTTCTAGTTCCATCCGCTAAAATGCTTACAACGATAGCTTTCGAACTATCAAAATTCGTATTAACAAGAGAAGAAATCCATTCAGCTTTAGTCTTACCCTCCATCTTAGGGTTAGAAGAGGAATAGAGTCGGCTCGCTAAAAGATCATTAGATAAAATAGCATTGATGGTTTCTTGGAAGAAAGTCGAAGTAGCCGCCGTTTCGACATTTAGAGTATTCAATATTCCAGACCCCGCCATCGTAGCTAAAAGAGCACATAAATCAGTAGAATCAGCACTTTCAAAGTTCGTCGACACTCGCGAGAAACCGCCAATGATATCAACAAGACGATCGATTTCTTCGCTCTCATAGTTAGAAGAGCCCCGATAGTTGAAGTTAGCGTCCTTAAGAGTAATGCCTTGGAAAGAGAACGAGGAATTAGAGACAACATCATTTAATTGATTCTTCATAGCAGGATAAAGCAAGGAAGAAGCATTCATCGCTCCAAGAAGCTCTTTTAAGGAGTTCTTGGCATTTTCAAACTCGCTATCACTACCACCAAAATATTCAGTCAAATTAGACAAAACACCAAAGTTAAAGTCACCGCTAGAAGAAATTATTCCAGCGCTCTTAGCTGCGGTTAAGACTTCTTCAATATGTCCAGAAACAAAACTACCAGTTGGGGAAATACTACCAACTTCAACTTCCCATAAAGAGTGGGCAGCGGCATCGCTTTCAGCAGCCCCTTCTTCAGAAGAAGAGGTGCCCTTAAGATCACCTTGGATAGAAGCAACAATGCTAGAAACTTTAGTCTTAGTCGCCGTATTAGCAGGATCACCATACAGAGTGGAAGCCGTTAATAGATTACTTAAGACGCTTTCAAAACAAGTAAGAGTGGTTGAACCACTTCTACCCCCTGCGAGGTTATTAAAGACTTCACTTTGGGAAAGAGAATAAAGAACCGGAGTCAAGAAATGATCAGCATCAAGAGTTCCTAAAGAAATAGAACCCCCAATAGTGCCTGAAGCATCTACAATTCCATAAGCATCATCCAATAAGGCCGAAATCATCGTACTAAGAATAGAGATTTCACTCTTCCTTTGTTCGATACTGCCTTCATAAATATAGGTAAGGTTAGCCTGATTCAAATTGAAATCAGCATTTCCAGCAGTGGCGGCCACCACCTTCAAATAAAGTTGAGTTGTGAGCAATGTAGAAAAAGCCCGGCAATCCACCACTGAAAGAGCAAGATTACTAATAGCGGTCGCATTAAGAGACGCGATATTAGAAAGGGAATTAAAGCCTCCGAGGTTTTGCGCAGACCGAATTAATGCGCCCCAGTTATCAGCCTCACCACCAGTTTTCGTCCAATCTAAAGGAGTCGAAACTGAGGAAATTCCATTCTCTAAAATACCAAATCTATTAGCCGCATCAACGACAAAAGAATTGGTGCTCGCATTCCAACTTGTTCCTTCTAATAAAGATTGGACATCACTAGAAGCGCTCGCTAAATAAGTTGTTAGTTTGCTAGAAAGGAATGAAGGCATTAAGAAACTACCATCTTCAGCAATGAATAGTTGGCTACCCGCTAAAGCCTTAATGATATTAGAAATAGCAGTCGGGTCGCTGCCAAAGAAATCAATATTTGAAAGATCTCCAATTTCGCTGGCAGCCTTTATTAGAGCCTTGAGGCTACTTCCTTCTTGAGTCCAGTCAGAAATGTTCGAGAAAGAAATACCACTTCCGGTTCCGAATAAGGAATCACCAAGTTTGCTATCAAAGAAATCACCAGCAATTGAAGAGACAATTTGTGAATCTCCAATCGAAGAGAAAAGAGCGATAAAGGATACATCATCAATAGAATTGAGACTATTAAGAATAAAGGAAGTGCTACCGCTGCCAGCACTAAACAACGATAAAAGGTCAGTATCAACAATAGACTTTAGGCAGCCATAGAAAGCTTCATTCTCTTGGTTAGCATCAAAACTAGAAGAATTCACCAGATCCATTGAAACAGCAAAAGACTCATCTCCCATTGCTGCCGATAAGAATTTGTTAATCATTGAAGCGTAGTTTGAATTCTTAACCTTTACCCCATTAGTAACGACATCAGGGTTAAGAATTTTGCTATCAACAAACGTATCAAGAATACAGGCTAACGCCGATTGTTTTTGGCCACCTTCTAAAACAACTTCGACATCAACAAGATTAGCAAGCGTTCTCTTTAATGTTTCAGTATCAGTTGTTCCCGAGGTTAAACTCGAAAGAAGAGGAATGATGTCTTGAACTTTCTTGAAAGAAGATAATAAATTGCTCAATTCAGAACCAAGGTGATCGCAGTTAAAGTCGAAATCTAAAGCTAAACCTAACGAGTTCTTAATAGAGGTAGTACCACTATTTAGATAGAAATCAAAAGTCGTTGGAATGATTTCTTTCGCAATCTTAGACACATCGAAGTTCTTAACTGCAGCGCTTAATGCATCAATAAGATCGTCGTCAACGCCTTGGAAGGTTTCGTTCGGGTCAATATAAATTCCGGGATGGGATTCAAAGTCCTTTAGTAAGGCTTTTGCAGTTGGATGACCACTACAAAAATCGGTGACGATTCCTAATAAGGCTTTGTACTCAGTTTTGTAGTTTGCCTTCTTTATCTTAACGTCATCATTATGAAGCTCGTTATTTACAACACTAGTGAGGTCAATTTGTTTTTCAGTATCAGTAATCTTTAAGGAATCATTAACAAGTTTCCCAATATAGGTAGTAATTTTTGGGAGACCATTTCCAATTAAGGAAGAGTCAAAAAGACAGGTTTCACCTTCTTTTGTCGAGACTCCTGTCGTCATATCAATTGGCTGGTCACCAACAAAAAGACCTTTAATCTCTTCAGGATGATCGGCAATTAAGTCAATAAACGGACCAATATCTAACGAGCCTGCAGCAGCGCTGCTACTGGCAGAAGCTGTAGGATCGCTTGAAGTTTGAGAAGAACTACTTCCGGAATTACCACCTAAAAAGGAACTAAGCAAATTAGGTAGGAATGTCGGATCTATGCTATTAGAACCATAGAGGAAGTTATAGACAGTCTTAAACTCATTAGCCCATTCAATGCTCTTGAATTCATCGCTAACAGCATCGGGAATTCCATCACCATTCGAATCGTAACCCTCTTCGATACCAGGGAAGAAATCTCTGATTGCTAGAGAACCATCATTACCGGCTCCTGAAGTCATTTCTTGGCAGCAAGTAACATAAGCCCAAGCTTCAATTAACTTGCCAAAGAGAGTGAGGTCACCAGCTTTATTAGTGAAAAACTCCTGAATTTTCTTATTCTCTTCCTCGTTAAGAATAGAAAGAGCATTTTCATAGTTGTAGCTAAGTTGTCCACTATCAGAGAAATAAATACCATCTAAAACACCTTGTCCCTGCAAGTTCTTATAAACATCAGCAAGAACATCAAGGTTCTTAGCCCATTCATCACTCGTCGTATCTATTCCTTCATTGGTAGCTAAGAAAGACTTAACAGCGTCAAAATTGAGAGCGATATCGAGCCCATAAGGAAGCATCATGGTCGCCAATTTACTTTTTGAAATTGAGCGGATTAATTCCGGAACATAAGGACTTGTCGCAGCAATTGTTACGTATTCAGCCTGGGTTGTACTCGGAGAAACACCGGTTGCTAAAGCTTGGGATGCTAGTCCGACAAGACCTCCAAGTTCCTCAACAAAAGAAATGCTTAATCCATTAAAATCGCCCTTTGTTAGCCAATTAACTAACGATGTATCAAAGGTTGAATCACTATTTCCTTTAGTCCAATTAAAGAAGGCTTGAGCAAAAGTTGAATTATTATAGGCATCTAAGGCATCAGCAACCATCGTGTAATATGACCCATCAGCTTTTAGCTTTTGAGAGGTAGTTTCATCAACTCTTTGGAAAGAGTTATTTAAGGAATTAACAATAGCAGTTAAAGGGAAGATGATGAGAGCCCCACAAACCGCGCTAACAGCGAGGTTAGAAAATGAAGACCAAATCCTTCCTTTTCTTAAGCGAGCTTTCCGGTCCTTCTTAGGAATAATGTGCTTAAAGAAGACCACCCAGTTAAACCAAATGAGACCAAGGAAAAATGGAAAAATAATGAAACCATAAAGGATTAAAACGAGGATCTTAATGATAGAAAAAGAAAGAGCGGAGGCATAGGCCACCATTTCATCAGGAGCAATCGAAACATTGTAGGCAACTAAGATATCTTTTATCGCATTCGATAAGGTTTCAAAAAGCGAAGTGATATTAACTGTAATGGTTGCGTTCGCTTGAGGAAGACTTATTGAAAAAGAAGAATTAACGCCAAAAGTCGACTTTAAATCGATAGATCCTAGCATTGAAGAAATAGGACCGAGACAGCAAAGGAAAATAATGGCAATAACAGCAAAAGAGATAAAACGGTAAAGACCAAATCTCCAACCGTGAGTTAATCCTAATAAAAAGGATAAGACGAGCCATCCTAAAGTGGCCCAAAAGGCAATGACTAAAGTAAGGGAAAGAGCACCCATGATTGAAGTCATATCGATAGGAGTGTTTGTTAATACCATGTTGACATTATTATCACACGTGCGTGCGAGATTGCAAAAGCAATGTTATAGTAATCAAGCCATGATGAGTTTCTTCAATAAAACACATTGCAAAGAATGCGATACTGCATACGATTCAGCTGCTCAAGAATGCCCAGAATGCGGTTCGAGAAACTCCATTCCTGAATCTCTTTCTTTCAAAAATATGACCCCGCTAGGCCCGATCAAAGAGCTGATAGTTTTCTTTGTTGGTTGGTTAGGATTCCAAATACTTGCCTTCTTAATCCAAAGCATTTACCTAAGTTTTTTTACCGCTACTAACGGTCCTTTCCCGGATATTGAGTCTTTAACAACTGCGTTCCAAAATTACCTAAATAACGGAGCTATTGGTCCTATCTTTTTCATTACTTATGGGGCCCTATTTGTTATTATGGCTCTTATTATTTGGAAAGACTGGCCCCGCCTTGTTAAACGTTTTAGCATCGGACTTTCTTACTATGGCGTCCTAATTGGAATCGCAGTTATTCTCTTCGATATTCTTTGGGGAGTCGTTGTCACTCAATGTGGATTTAGTAGTAACCAAAACCAACAAAATGTATCAAAAATTGCCACCTCTTATCCTTTTCTTTCCATATTGATGATTGGAATCATCGGTCCTTTCTGCGAAGAAATTGCCTATAGAGTTGGATTATTTGGAGTACTAAAAAGGGTTAATACCTACGTAGCCTATATTGTTGGTTCCTTAATCTTTGCCTTTATTCACTTTGATTTGACGCAGATTGGCAGTGCCAGCGAATGGATTAACTTTCCTCCCTACTTTATCTCAGGGCTCGCCCTTTCATTTGCTTATGATCGTTTTGGATTAGCCGGCTCTCTCTTCGCTCATTGGACCAACAATATTTATGCGATGATTGGAATTATTGCGACTCAAGGAAAGTAAACAATGAAACAAACAAAAGCTCTTGTTTTGAATGGCTTTGTTCTAAAGATTATTGCCATACTCACCATGACTTTAGATCACGTCGGTTTAGCGATGAATGCTGATGCGGGTTCACCTCTATATCCATTAATGATCGCTTTTAGAATCATTGGACGCTTTGCTTTCCCTGTCTTTGCTCTTCTTTTAGCTGAAGGTCTCCGTCACACGCACTCAAGATGGAGATATATTCTCCGTTTAGCAATTGATTGGGCTCTCATCTTAATAGTCGATTTAATCCTGGTTTACGGTTTTCATATTCAAATGCTTTCGCAAGCATTTACTGACCTATTATGTTTCGCTTTATTTATTACTTTATTAGAAAGTAAGAACAAGAAATTGCGTTTCCTTTCTTTGCTTCCTCTCCTCTTTATTTGCTTTAGTTATTGGGCAGAAATTGACGTTAATTTCAATGTAACCTTCTCTCCTTATATCTACCTCTTAGCAGGCTATTCCCTTTTTGGTTTTATTATGTTCCTAGGTTTTTATTACGCTCCAAAAATGGCCAGTTTCTTCCTTAAAAAGAGTGAATTATTAGGTGACAATTCTTTGGAAGAATATGAAAAGACTTTAGAGTTCCAAGTTCTGGTCAACGTCATTTCTTGCTTAATTTTCCTTGCTGACGTCTTAATCTTCTGGGGTATTTCCTATATTGGAGTCCTTGAAAATGGCAACAGCCCCTACGATGCCTATGGAATGTCGATCCAATCTTATTGCTTATTAGCCATGGTGCTTATCGCTTGCTATAACGGAAAGAGGGGATACAATGGCAAATGGTTCCAGTATGGTGCCTATGTCTATTATCCAATACACATGGCAATCATCTTTGGGATCGCATTCTTAATATAGGAGGTCTACATATGTTAAAGCACATCAACGACGCCGACGAATTCAGCGAGGCCATAGAAAAAGGCACTGTTTTGGTGGATTTCTACGCCACCTGGTGCGGACCATGTTCTATGCTAACCCCCATCATTGAAAAAATAGCTGCTGAACACACTGAAATTGAAGTCATCAAAGTTGACATCGATAAAGGTAGCGAACTTGCTGCAAAGTATCGCATCAGTGCCGTTCCTACTCTTATGGTCTTCAAAGATGGCAAACAAGTTAACCATGGAATGGGTTACATGCCAGAAGCTAACATTCTCCGTCTCTTAGAAGCCAAATAAAGTTAACTATCATCATAATATTTATGGCTGCAACAACTGCTTGCAGCCTTTCTTTTTATGGAATATCTCCAAAAGAGCCCTTAAGTTAATTCAAATGATTGACTTAAGGCAGTTTTCACCATATAAAGAAGGGGTGCAAATGATTTTTTGAAGAAAAGTTCTTCTAACTCATTGCTCACTTTTAAGACCTGTGCTATATTACTACTCGCTTGCAATTTGGACCATTGGTGTAGCGGCCTAACATGTCTCCCTGTCACGGAGAAGATCACGAGTTCGAATCTCGTATGGTCCGCCAAATTACTGCAGGTGTAGTTCAGTGGTAGAACATCAGCCTTCCAAGCTGATTATGCGGGTCCGATTCCCGTCACCTGCTCCATCAAGCGAATCAATCAGCACGTCTATTAGAAACCTAATAGAATGGCGCTTAACAAGGAAAGAGACGAATTTCGTCTTTTTTTTTATTTTTATAAAGTTTTATCAATTTCCCTTCGTAAACGAGGACGAATCTTGAATATGGAACATTCTTAACCTTTTCTTATGTTTTAGAAATTGGAATATTGAGAGTTTCTAAATGTAAAAAAGTCTCCACCACTTTTAGATCTACAAAATGACAACACTTTGATTAACCCTCAATTTCTTATAGGCGCCATGGTAGAATATTCTTATGAATAAAGAGATAATGCTGGCGACAAATAACCCCCACAAATTGCAAGAATTTCGAGAAATCCTTAGCCCTTTAGGCTTCACTGTTTACTCCCCTATGGATCTAAATATCATTTCAGACCCCGAAGAGATTGGAACAACATTTAAAGAAAATGCCATTTTGAAAGCTAAAAGTCTTAGTGATAAAGTCCCGTTCCCTGTAATTGCGGATGACTCAGGTTTTCAAATAGAGGCTCTGGATGGCTTCCCTGGTGTTTACAGCGCTCGTTACGCCAAAAGTCTTAATAACGATATAAAAACAATCTCGAAGGAACTAAATAAGAAATTAGCTGAAACAACTAATCGAAAAGCTTCTTTTGTTTGTTGTATTGCGTTGATTGAGAAACCTGGTTCTAAACCTTTAGTCTTTGAAGGTCAGGTTAAAGGCGAGATTCTCTTTTCTCCTGAAGGCCAATCGGGTTTTGGCTATGACCCCTTATTTAAAGCAAATGAAGGTGGCCTTCTTTTTGGCAAATGCAGCGAAAAAGAAAAAAACCAAATCTCCCATCGGGCGAAAGCTGTTCTCAAACTCGTCACTTATCTTTCTATTTAAGAATAGTTAAGAGAAAACCTAAACAAATAAGACTTTGACCTGCTATGTAGGTCGACATGATATAGAAGTCTCTTCTTTTGATGTCTTTTTGAAACAAGGTATAGGAAAGAATTACGTCGCTGAGGACAAACATCAGCCCTCCAGCGAAAGTAATGATCATTGTCGATTGCATTCCTCCGATAACCGCAACAGTTATAGCGCTGATAGGATTCATAAGAAGGAAGGAAAAGTAGATTGACCCAGCAATGCTCATTAAAAGGTTCTTTTTTGTGAAGAAATAAACAATTGGAAACATGAGAATAGCGGTTCCTAGAACGGTAATCGAAGCGTAAAGATAGAAATTTGGAATGCCATTAACCCCATTTGGTAAGAGGGAAAACATTCCACAAATATAGAAGAAATGCCCAACTAAGAAGATACCGATACCAGCTAAAACAGCCGGTTTCTTATCTTTATAAATAAGGAGAATATCGCCTAGGAAACCAAAGAAGGCTCCACAATAAAGCAACCAAGCTTGAGGGGCGGCTAAAACTATGCCAATTCCAACCAATAATAAGCAAAAAGGCTTAACAAGAATCCGGCCTTTCTCCATCTCAAGAAAACAAAAAACTAACTCAAAAATGGAAGCCACGACAGCTAAAGCAAAAACAACAAAGGCCGCAATAAGCTGTGGCGTCATCTGGACATTACTTAGTAGCATAAAACCTCCCTATAAGTTATTTATCTTTTTTAGAATGACTCTCTTTCTTCTTAGCTCTTTTAGCATTACGCAAGGCTAAACGAGCCTGAGTTTCTTCATTAAGCAAACGAAGATAATCATTAAGTCCTTCTCTAAAATCAAAGTGCTTATGAGTATCAAAAGCAAACGCCCAGTTCATTCTTTCTTTTAAATTATGAGCCTTTTCCTGAAAGGTAATCTTAATCCGTTCCCAATCAACAACAAGTTTACTATCATTAACCGCTTTTCTAATTTTAGCAGCAAGCCCAATGCTCCAACCAAAGTCGACGAATAATATACCTAAACAAACCCCTATTACTAACCCCATAGGAAGAATAACACTATTAACCCATTCGACAAACTTAACCAATAAAGGATGCCCCACTCCGACATAAATCCCTGCCGCCGCTAACCACATAATAGAAAATAAAGGACAAATAATTCCCTGAATATTTCCGGGTCTTGAAGAATAATCCCATAGCTTAATCTTCATACCTTTAATAAAGATCAGGCCCGCTATGTATTCAATAAGAGTTAGAGAAGCGCCAATCAAAAGAATCTCAAAAGTTATGTTAAGCCAAGGATAAGGAGTCCAAGTTGAATAATCGATAGATCCTAAAGTAAAAAAGAAGAAAAATCCAAATCCATAAAGAGGTAAACAAGGCCCCGTAAGAAAACCAGGGTTCACCCATCTTTTTTGAGAAACAAAACGCCGGAATAGCAACTCAAGAAGCCATCCTAGGCAACCGCCTAGAAAGAATAAAGCGCCTCGTGTGATAATCCAAGTCATGTGTTTATTTTACTTAACTAGACCTATAATACATAGGAAAACAATATGAACAAACAAAAATTAGGCCTAAGAAATTGGGTCGGCATCATTCTTATTGGCCTTGCAGGTCAATTAGCTTGGGCAATTGAGAATAATTTCATCAATTTATGGGTCTATTCCCAGAGTTTTGATACTAAATGGGTAACCATAATGACTATGACAAGTGCTGTAGCCGCAACTGTTACAACCCTTTTCATGGGAGCCTTAAGCGACCGCTTAGGAAAAAGAAAAATCTTTATTGCCGGCGGTTACATGGCCTGGGGCGTTTCAGTTTTTCTTTTTGGAATTATGAGCAATGAAAACATGAAAAGCCTTGTTGGTGCCGCGATGGCAGCAACAATGGTCGGAACCATGGTTACAATCATTGATATTCTTATGACTTTCTTTGGCAGTACCGCTAATGATGCTTGCTACAACGCCCATATTACTGATATTACTAACCCATCTAATAGAGGTAAGGTCGAATCGATTGTTTCCGTTCTTCCTTTATTCGCAAACATCACCGTTGTTCTTATCGCCGGGATTATTGGCTGCGGAGCCGTTTTGCCTGATGGAAAATCGACCGGCGACCAAATTAAAGACGCTCAACTTCTCGCTGGGCCTTGGTTTACTTTCTTCTTAGTTTTTGGAATTATCACATTCTTAATCGGTGTCGCCGCTCTCTTTATTCTTCCTAAAGAAAAATTATTGCCAAGCAAGGAAAAAAGCTATTGGTCAAACCTTATCCATGGTTTCAAGCCTTCTGTAATCAAGGAACATAAAACCTTATATATCGCTCTTCTGGCTTTTATGGCATTTAACTGCGCAATCGACGCCTTTATGCCTTATTACATGATTTACTTCCAAGTTGATCCGGCTTTTGGTGGTGTCGGCTTAGGCAACTCAATGGATTTCTATATCTGTTTAGGAATTATCCTGACCTTATCCTCTATTGTTGCCATAGTCGTTGGCCTATACCTTGATAAGATTGGAAAACTAAAGCTTCTGCTTCCTGCCATCGGATTAACTGCATTAGGTTTCCTAACCATCTTCTTTTCAACTAAAACATGGTCTCTTGCTATCTCTGGTACCATCATGATGAGCGGGTACTT
>Ga0172378_10003066_pt1 | contig 15688 bp, 10 predicted proteins | sample GrowelOW332metaG_FD_119755 | JGI IMG/M metagenome (GOLD analysis project Ga0172378, IMG submission 119755) | Groundwater microbial communities from an aquifer near a municipal landfill in Southern Ontario, Canada - Pumphouse #3_1 metaG | ecosystem: Environmental > Aquatic > Deep subsurface >... | reverse complement strand
GCATCCGCGGCATTCATGGCATAATCGCTGATAATGCCGCGCGCACCAAGATCCAGATAGCGCGAACGGTCAGCCGATGTCCTGGTATTTGGTGCAACCAAAATAAGCGCGTCGTGCGGGTCTTCACCAGCAATCAATTGTTGATCCAAAATAATACGTACCGTTTCACCGCCAGGTGCAGCAGCACATGAGCCTTTGATCAAATGAAACGGGTGTTGCTGATAATCCGCAGCGACAAAACCGGGCTCAATCTGATCCCCTTTTAAAATAGTCAACTTCCCAAGCGAAGCCTCCCAACCCAGTGGGGTAATTTTATCCTGATAAGCAGTTTTACCATCCGCAGGAAAAGAGATTTTTTCGGCATTTGGAATACCAGTTTCCTGCAAAATCTCCAAGGTACGCTGTGCGGAAGCATGATAACAGGAAAAAGTCTGCCCCAGCTCAAGTTGTAGTAATTCTCCAGTATGCCGCAACAAGGACTCCGTTTGAACGGAGGACAGAAAGTGTCGATAACTCTGCTTCATCGTACAGGTTTCCCTTCGAAATGATTATTATTGTTAATTACTGCTTGAAAACTCATTGTCTATGATAACTTCTTCGACAATCCAGACACTGACTGACACTCGCACGTACGCGTACAGGGCAAAAAAATCGCCGGAACCCAGGCAGTACAATATCCTTCTCCAGCATATCTGCAAGCACTTGCAATAAACTCCTCTTCTCCCTCGTCTACCTGACCATACCACCCGTACTCATGACGAATAATAATATATCTGTTTATATAAGATTACAAAGGGAAAAAGCTCATATTAAGCCGATTCCTGTTTCTTGTTTTTTGGTGAAATTAGTTTTTTGAACAACGCATGCAAAACGCTGGATATGTGTACGCTTGTAATACCTTCAGACTGCGTATCCCCCGCGGATCCGCTCCCTCCCCAGAATGTAGCCGGAGCTTCCAGCTCCGGACCCGCTCCCGTTCCCAGATGCCTCCCCAGAAAGTAGCCGGAGCTTCCAGCTCCGGACCCGCTCCCGCTCTCGGATGCCTCTCCAGAAAGTAGCCGGAGCTTCCAGCTCCGGACCCGCTCCCGCTCCCGGATGCCTCCCCAGAATGTAGCCGGAGCTTCCAGCTCCGGATCCGTTCCCGCTCCCGGATGCCTCCCCAGAATGTAGCCGGAGCTTCCAGCTCCGGACCCGTTCCCGCTCCCGGCAGTCGCAAGCGACCGTCAACAGATGTGCTGTTTCGGAATTATTGCCGCCCTAAAGTTTTAGGGTGTGGACGAGAGTCCACCCCAGACCCATCTGTGTGTCCGTGTGCGTCACCCTTCTAACAGTCTGCTTTACGCCATCCCAAGTGAGGAAAATGCCGATGTGCAAATACGAGTGTATGTTTTATATTCTTTAAAATTACTCTTCTCCATCCTCTTTTCCTGATCGTTCCGCTTTATCCTTTCTTAAAAGGTGATTTTTTATCTGTAACAAGGATACTTATTGATGAAATTCATTTATCTAGCTGACACGCATATCGGGGGATCGGATGTTCAAGGGTATCGCCAGCAGGAACGTTATTTGCGCTATGTCAATGAGCTATTTCACCTGCTCAGTGAATGGTTGAATCAACATCCGGAGGTGCTTTTCCTGATTCATGGGGGGGATCTGGTCGATGATGGCACCCCGGAAAACATACTGTTGACCCGGGATCTGTTTGCCACCCTGCCTCTCCCTTGTTATCTATCCTTGGGAAACCATGACCTGACCTGTGCAAATTCGCTGTCGCAATGGCTCCAGCTGGCTCCAGATTTTTTTCCGCAAAGGCAAGCCGATTATAGCCTCATGAGGGAAGACATTCGCCTAGATTTCCTCTGCGCACAGTGGGGCAATAAGCCATGCCTCTGGGATCCTTCAGAAGAACAAATTCCAACCTTTACCGACCAACAACTCGCATTGCTGAGAAACGGTTTGGAAGGGAAACGACGAATCCTGATTACCCATGCCCCGCCCTGTGGACTGCCGGCAACACAAACGGGTTTGCAGAATCCACTGCATCCACCCGCTGGAAATTTCCAGACAGTCTTGGAAAATCTGGCGAAGGAACTCAAGCTGGATCTGATTCTTGGCGCCCATAATCACATGGACTTGGCTGTCAAATCGGACCCCGCCTTTTTTGTCACCACCGCTGCTTTTACTGAAACTCCCTTTGAATTCAAACTGTTTGAAATCACAAAAGATATACTCAGCATGTGTACACTGGACTTGGTTAATCAGCTCCCCTTCCGCTCCCACTATGACCACCAGAAAGGATATGTTCAGGGACGCCCCTGTGATCGCGGTTTCCACGAAAAGCGCAAGCTCAGCGAGCCGCCCCGTTGATTGAAAAGTCGCATGCCGCACCCCTGCCAGCCTGTAGAAAACACTTGCTGTAAAACTTTTCCGGGGAAAACTTTTCCGGAAAAATATTGACAAATGCGGGTTTGCTGTAATAGTAAGGGGATCGCCACATAAAACAAGTTGCAGGATGTAGCAAAGCCTGAATAATTCTTGGGTTCTTGTCTTTCACAATGAGGAAATATTATCATGTCGAGTCCATTGAATTTCATCAATGTCGTTCCCGTGTATCCGGATCAGATTGATTTCACCGTATCTGAAATCCTGCGTCAGCATCGTGACATTGGTTTGACAAAATTTGCTCTGTCACTCAGTTTTCATCCAGAGGGCACCCCCGCCCGGGACAAAGTATCTATGCTGGTCAACGCGCTGTCGGCCATTACCGGTGATTTGCGGAAAGTGCCATCTGTCGAACTCGGGGTGTTGCTGCAGAGTACCATGGGACATGGCTGGAGCGGGCCTGTTCCATTAACCAACGAACCCTGGCAGCGGATTGTCAACATGGATGGTGCAGTCTCCAGCCGGATGTGCCCTTCCGACCGCGCTTTCCGGGATTACATTCTTTATGCGGTCGATGAAACGATGAAAACAGGACCGAAATTTCTGCTGCTGGATGATGACTACGGCCTGCGTCCCGGAGAATGCTTCTGCCCAAACCATATCGCCATGTTCAATCAGACGATGAAGCGCAATTACACGTTTGAAGAGCTCGTAAATCTGATCCGAACAAAACCGTGGAACGACCCCGAAGTGATGATTTTTTCCCGACAGCGCGGGGAAATCGCGGTGGAATTCGGACGTGAAATCCGACAAGTCATCGACCGCCATGATGCGACAGTGCCATGCAGCTATTGCTGCTGTTGTGTCGGACAGGGCTTCGCCGCTGACCTGGCCAAAGCTTTATCCAGTCCGCAAGCGGCACCATCGGTTCGGGTGAACAATGCCTATTATGGCAGTAATTACCCGCAAAATCTCTATTCAATAGCCTGCCGGACTCCGATGGTTATGTATCAGTTGCATGGCGTGAATGATATCATTGACGAGGCCGATACCTTCCCGCAAAATTATTATAGCGAAAATGCGGCTCTGTTTCATCTGCATATTGTCAGCGGAATTCTCAACGGGCTCAATGGTGCCAAACTCTGGATGTCGGAATTCAATCAGCCGCAACATACTGCTTCCCAAAGCCGTTATGAAGAACTTTTCAAACAAAACATGGGCCTTTATGAAGAGTTGTTTGCCACGCTGAAAGGCATCCGTTGGCAAGGCGTCGCCAAGGTTTTGTATCATCCTCCCTTCATGCTGCACCCGGAAAAATGTTTGACTGCAGTATACGGCACCGAATGGAACCAGCTTCTGCTCGGCCCCTATGGCATACCCATCCGCGCCACAGACGAAAAACAGGAGGGAATTTTCAACCTGACAGAAACGGAAGCCGTAAACTTGTCCGCGGAACAGCTCAAGATTTTGTTCACAAAGGCCTTGTTAATTGATTCCAAAGCCGCCAAAGTACTGACCAAACGCGGCTTTGCTCAATACATGGGCGTGAAAACCGTTGAAGATGCGCAATTCTTCTTCAAAGGGGAATACAAGGACGGCTGGGATTGCGCGCTCTGGCTGATGTGGGAGGAAAAAGCTGCCAAACTGGAATGTCTTTCCGACAAAACACGCATCGTCACACATTGTGTCGACGGACAAACTCACTCCCGGAACGGTCGCAAAGTCGCTCCCTGTATGACCTTTTTCAACAATTCTTGCGGGGGACGGATTGTCGTCACAGCCTGGACTCCAGAGATGCCCTTTTACCAAATGTTACGCCCTCAGCGCCGGGAACTGATGCTCGAAGCGCTGGATTTTCTCAGCGGGGGATTACTGGAAATGACAGTGGAAGTCCCGCATCATGTGATGGTACAGCATGGAAAACTTCACGATGATTCTGAACTGCTGGCGGTCATCAGCTTGGGCATTGATCCGGTTCCGGCAATTCCAGTACGCTGCCAACGCCGAGTCGCCCACCTTGAACAACTTTCCCCAGAAGGAAAATGGCTGCCGGTCAAATATCAGCAAACGAAGCAAATTCTAAACATTGATACCCCTTTGAAACACTGCGAAACCAACCTGTTCCGACTGCATTTCTGATAACAAAACCCAGCCAGCACAGCGCCAGCTCAACATCTTGGGGGCACTCCTTCAAAGACTTACACGCCCGCTTTTTCCACGCTAAACTCCTCGATCGTTCGACCATCGCAGCCCAAAACCTTGATGGAGAGCTTTTCGGCGTCAACCCGAACTAGGGTCAAGGTATCAGTATCATTCGCCACCACCGTATAGGGCAGTACTGGAGTATTTTTCATACTAGGAATCTCTGGCTTGCCAAAACAGTGACACTTCCCGGAAAAAGGTGGCATGCGAAAATAGCGATGAACATGCCCGCAAAGCAGCAGGCTCAGCGGAGCTGTTGCCGGAATAGCAGAAAGAATCTGTAGCGCGGCCTGGGAATCATATTCGTCGTTATAAGGGGGCATATGCAAAAAAGCAATGCGGAAAGCTGCTTTGCGGTAATGCTCTCCGGCAACGATTTGTTCGAGCCACAAACGTTCTTCCTCCAACAGGCTGGCATTATCACGAAGCCCCTCCGGGTCGTCAGCGTGATCATCCCCAGCATCCAACACCAGGAAAAAAACTGCACCCTGCTGAAACGCATAATACGTTTTTCCGGTAGGATGCGGTAGAATCCGCAGATATTCACCGGCAAAAATGCCGACCTGTTCATGATTGCCCCTGACAAAAACCAGGGGCTTTTCTTTTGCATAAACTTGGCTCTGATCATCAAGAAAACCGGTATAAAACGCATCCGGCCCACTCATTCTGGAGAGCATATCCCCCAGATTGACCCAGAAATCGGTTTTGCACACTTCCGGCAATGCCATCAACTTCTTCAGAACCAGCCCATTGGAATGAATATCGGAACAGACTGCGAAAGAAAAAGGCTTGGGGGCGACCGATAGGGTTCGGAAGGTCAAAGGCTCCTGAGGCGGAAACAATACCCGTTTTGTCAACAAGGCAGACCAGTTGACCAACCGATATTGATAGCGGGTCGACGCTTCCAACCCGCTCAAATGAGCGACATGGAGTTTCGAATTCCGGCACAAAATCCCATTTTCCCGGTCAATGGGAATCCGCTCCCATTCCTCCTCCCCTTCTTTTTTATATTCCAGCATGGCAGCCGCCATGCCGGTCGTTGTCCAGGTGATCGTCATGGCGTCGTAGGCAGGATTCGAGAGAAAAGGGCCATGCGCCACCTGCTCTGAAGACACCGCCAGCTCAGTAAGCGCCTTTTCAAAACAGCGACGGGTCAAGTTCTTTTCGGGCTCCTGCCCGGTTTTGGCAAAATAGGCCGTTTCATAATCGCAGAAGAAAAGCTCCCCGTAATTTTCCACTTCATGAAAAGCAGTTTCCAGAGCCGCCCAGGAGGAGAATTCCTGCCGCGCCACGCTTTGTCGGCAGATATTAAAGCCCGTACTGAGGTTTTGTAGGCGCAACATGTCCAGCGATATCTGTATTCGAGCCTGCCAGCCATCGGCCAGGAGTATGCAGCGCGCATCCCACAAGTTATACGTCCCCTGGCTGTCAAAACGCCCACCCCCTGCCCCGACCGCAAGCTGAAGCTGCCATGGCACCGGTTCAATGGCGCCAAAAAAAATCTCCAGCAGGTCATCCTCCCAGACCGCCATACCGTTAGCACTGATATTGGCTCGAATCTGTGCAGGGTCAGGTTCTTGACAATGCACTTCCAGAAAAAGCGAACCGTACTCCTGCCAGATCTTCAGCCTAGTTTTTCCTGCTGGCAGTTTTCCCGTCCGAAACTGCATTATATCCTCAACCAGTACCTCTTCCCCCTGGCTGAGGGCAAGCGCTTTATATTGCTTGCTGAAATAAGATACCCATTTCCCGGATGGAAAAAAATCACTCGTCGTCATTGCTTTCAGATCCCTTCTTTGTTCACAACGCAAAACGCCGCTCCCGGACGGATTAGCTCTCACTATAATTCAATATTCAGAAACAAAAAAGAGACACACCTCCCAGCACAACGTTTTTTCACTTTGCGTAGCCACTTTTCAGCCCGCTTGAGCTACGCAGACTAAAGTTTATACTATATAGTAGTCCGTTTCTTGTTTGCAAAAGAAATCTGTAACTCGATCATCCTTAAAATTCTGGGACATGTGCCTGGTACCGCAGAGGTTTGCGGAACTCGTTGTGATCAAAAAAAAATCATGTGGTTTTTTAATGAAATGCCCAAAAGTCAATGTCGAGGCATTATGAAACGTTAAATTATAACGTGAGTCTGTGACATTTGCCTTTGAGTTATTAAAAAGGATCAAGGAAAAAATATGATGAAGAAGAGCCTCGCTGCTACAATTCTGCCATTCATTTTATGTTTGCTAAGTGCTTCTCTTTCCGCGGCAAAAATTTCTTCGGAGAGACTCAACTACAAGATACTAACGGCAGATCATCCTTCCGCGGTATGCCGGATAGCCGCATCGGAACTTGCCGGAATTCTTGAAAAAACTTATGACAACCCGATACACCTGAATGGCATCGACAAAAAGATCGTCTTTTTTATCGGTGTATCAGGTGAAGCAGTACTGGCGGGTTTTACGGATCTTCCGGATATCAAAGACAAATTCGGCGTCTTCATCAAAGAGCGCAATATACTTTTTTACGGCTTTGACGATATCGGCATTGAACCCGAAAAAAATATCCGCGGCCAGGCCGGCACCCTTCTTGCCGTCTATTATTTTCTGTCTCAATATGTCGGGACAAAATTCTTTTTCCCCGGTGAAAACGGCTATTCCGTCAGCAAAGAGAAAGAAATCCTCTTCACAGCAGAATGCGATGTTCCCGCGCCCTCCTTTGCTCTACGCGGATTTTCCCTGAAAACCGGAGAGTTTTCAGCCGAGGAAAAAATACTGTTTTTCCGACGTATGTTATGCTCGGTACCGGAATGGGGTCATATGGATATCTACTACGTATATCTCAACAACTGGAAAAAACGTTTTTTTGCTACGCATCCGGAATATTTCATGATGCGCAATGGAAAGCGGATCAGTGAGACCTATCCTAACCATGTCCCCTGTTTTTCCAATCCGGACGTCATAAAACAGACGGTTGCAGATATCATCGATAACCTCAACAGGGAACCGTTCAAAAGAACGGTGAAAATCTTCTGTGATGCCCCCATCAATCTTTGCGAATGCGACAATTGCAAAGCCATGAAAGAGCGCAAAATCGTCGGAGACGGAATAAACGTCAGCGAAGCAGTTTATGGTTTCCAGAAAAAAATAGCGGATATCATACACCAGACCCATCCCGACATTTATTTTCTGACTCAGACCAAAGGGCATTCCTATTATGAACCGCCAAAACTGACGAAACTGGACAACAGCTTTACGGTAAAGATACTTGCCTCGCCGCACCTTACGGATTTAAAACAACAGACCCTTGCGGTCGACATAGCGAAAAAGTGGAAAGATGCCGGGGTCAGGACATTGATCTTCGGTTATCCGCGGTATGATGATGTTCCTACTAAAAACATGCCCGTTATCACGCCGCATTTTACGGCAGAATATTTAAGAACTTTCAACGCAATTACAAGCGGCACCACAACCAGTGAACTGAATAACAATCCTTACTCCTTCAGCGCTCTCAACCAGTATGTTCAGGCCAGACTTTTATTTGCTTTGGATACCGACACAGACCAACTGATTGAGGAATTTTGCGCGTTCGCATATCCCGGCGCAGAAAAAGAAATGATCCGGTTTTATGATGAAATGGAACGTCTGTACAGAGATCGAAAAGATGTCCAGTTCGATCCTTTCTGCGACATCTATTTCTCAGGTAATCTGGAAAAACCAATGCGTCTATTGGAGGAAGCTGCCGGAAAAATATCCGGCAATCCGCTTTTCTTCGATCAACTGAAAAAGGATTTTCAAGCCTTTTATGAGCGTTCACTTGAGCAGAAGGAAAAGGCCGAAGAACAGAATGCCAGAAATAAAGTGCGACTGCAGGAGACAGAAAATCTACTTGAGCTTCCATATTCGGAGGAGAATATTGACATGAACCGCTCTCCGGATCAATGGGAAAATGCCATTTCACTCAAGTTTTCCGCACCGAAGGAAATCGAGGATTTCCAGGAAAGTAAGATTTATTTAATCGGTTCTGCCCATAACCTCTACGTTGGTTTTGTCGCAGCGGAAAACAGAATGACCGAACTGCGGGCAAACTGCCAGGAAAACTTTAAGGGAGCTTTCTGGTCGGATGACTGTTTCGAATTCATGCTTGTACCACCAAACCGGGAAAACTATTATCAGATCGTCATCAATGCCAATGCCAATTACAGGATATTGTCCCAGCCCCAGCTCAAAGATGTTCCCGATTTTGAAATTGAAAGCAAAGCATCACGTTTCCCAGACAGATGGACTGTTGTAATGAAAATACCACTGTCACAATTCGGAGAAATCAGTTCAGATTCGCAATGGAAGTTCAATGCTTTCAGAAACAGGTTATGTGACAGAAAAACTCAGCTTTCCGGAGTCCGAATGCTGGGGTCTAATTTTCACCTTATAAAAGATTACGTCGTTTTACAATGGTTGAACCCCAAAATGAAAAAATAGAGGGATCAACGGGGTTAGGCTGGAAGCAAACCAATGGATAAACTGGGAGCCGGAATCCGACCTTAATCATAATTTTTACGGATTGACTAATGAAAACTATCGATGTTACTCACAATTTTAATTTTGCCGGTTTGGATGGAAAATTACGTCGTTTTGCGTTAGAGGAATTAGCGGCTGCCGGCATCAAGCATTTGGTTTTTTCCACTTCACTCATTCATGCCGCAATGGCGGACGCCAATTTTGAGCAAGAAATCAGTTTGGACTTACAAGCCTTTGGCTTATCTTTTTTAGACTCACATCTGCCTTTTGGTATTCACGAAGTGATGAATTTGCCTCTCGAGGAAGAACGCGAAATTATGTTGCTTAGAAATGAGTTAGGAATGCAGTTAGCAGCGGCAGCCGGAGCTAAGGTTTGCGCTTTCCATACCGGAAACAACAATTTTCCTGAATATACGTTGCCGATATATCATGAGCAGTTGCTGCGCTCGCTGGAGCGTTTATTGCCAATGGCAGAAAAACTGCATTTAGTGTTGGCACTGGAAAATCAATGGACTCCCCCAAATGCCACCAGCAAGATGCTGGCGGCAGTCAAACACTTTGATTCGCCTTTTTTAGGAATTTGCTATGATGCCGGACATGCGAATCTGATGGCCAAGGGCAAAGACCAGCTGGAGCGTTCTTGCGTTCCAGGCTGGTGGAAAAACATGGAAATTGAATGGGATGAGCAATTACTGGAACGGGTTTTGCCGTATGTGGTGACCTGCCATCTACATGATAATGACGGAATCACCGATCAACATCTGCTGCCGGGAAAAGGCAATATAGACTGGCCTAAAATCATGGCGTTGCTGCGACAAGCCCCGCGTTTGCAGTGTATTCAAAACGAAATGAGTTTGCCGTCCGAAGGAGTGTCACTGAAACAGGTCGCGCAAACATACACCAGTTTAATAACCTGAAAATCGTCGAATACGGACACGAATTTTTGTTGCCCTCCCAGGCGTTTCACTAGGAGACGATGCCTGGCAACGGATTCTGTCGACCAACGCAACCGACCGCCTTTGCTCATAATGGTCGTTGTTTCTATGCAGTCGAACCAGTTGAGTATCTGGGCAAACGAATGCTGCTCCAGTTAGAAACCGGACTCCGACCCGACTTGCCCTATTCGACTTACCCTTCACGCTTCAGGCTGAGGCGGCTCCGAGTTGTCGTTATTCTGCAGGTGCTGGTTCGGCAAATCCCGTCTTGCCTCTTCTACAGTGTGCTCCACTGTGGCTTTTTTGTGAGCACGATCCCCGTTGGCGGCATGCCGTTGGTCCAGTTTTTTCAAAAGATCAATCTGTCCATAGAGCACAAGCGTGTCATCCATCCGGATCGTGTCAGCGGCACGTGGCGTGCCGATATACGTTCCGTCAATACGCTGAATTCCAAGAACCAAGACTCCCTCATGGGAGAGAGCGGCTTCCTGCAGGGTCTTTTGCTCGAGCCAATCCCCATGTTTAACGAGCAGCTCAGTTACGGCAAATCCATTCTGTAATTGCAGCAGAGAGCCGTAGTCCCTGACATCCAGATCCGTCCAGTTCTTCAATCCCCAGGAAAGCAGGGCGTTGACACGCTTGTTCATCCAGCGGCTTCGCCCGAATAGGCCAAGTAGCAACAAGCCGGCCAAAAGCAAGAGCAGAGGCCACCACCAGTGATCTGCTTGGATAGTCGTAAAAAGGGAGACTCCAAGTGCGGCAATTACTGTTGGGACGCTAATGCTCCCAGCCAGCATTAACAGCATGATAATCCGCCTGCGCACTGGATGGATTACAACGGATTCAGCTTCTCTGGTGGTAAAGCCGACGCCGGCCAAGGCCGACCGGGCTTGGAACTGCGCCGACTCGTGCGACATGCCCGTAAGAACCAGAGCCATTGCCGCAAGTCTCGTGATCAACATGGTAATGGCCACGATGATAAGTAAGGAAAAAACCGCGACTATCATTCTGCCTCCAGTCTGTGCTGAACAAATGATTAAACCGTTTTCTGTTTAACAGTAAAAAATAATATTCAATATGCAGTATTTCAACTGTAAAAAGCTTATTCACCGGATAAAAGTAACACAAAAGTTTTTACAATCACGATTTAAAATATCATATTTCTAAAAATACTGAACCACTGCAATTTTTTGCCACTACAACGCGTTCAATTTAATTTTCAGCATTTATCCCACAATTCAGGAACGAAAACGGCGCTGCGGCCGGGACAGTTAGCGCGCTGGCAAACCTGACAGCTGCGAAAATCTTTTGCCGAGGCGTATTGTATTCCAGAACAGCTTTTATGCGGCAACATCAAAAAGGAGTCGGTCAATTCAACCCCAATTTGTTTTTTGACATCACCAAGCAAAGCAAAAAGTTTGGTTTGTTCTTCGATAGCCCAAACCCCCGCGGCACCGGCACCGGGTAGCATACAGCTGCTTTTCTGCACCCGGAAACGCAACCACAAGTACTCCATGAAAAAACGCCTGGCATTAGCCAGTACCGCTTCTTTGATGGCTTCCCACCAATATTTTTGCAACAAATCATCTGCCGGCAACGAGAAGCTATCCAATTCTGTTCCGCAGCTGGCGACAAAAGGAAAAACCCGCTGCACTTCCGACAGCTGCTGCCGCAACATGCGGCTGCTGAAACGGATGCCATTAATCTGAATTTGATCTTCCGTTCTGGCTTCCACAAAAGCTTCCGCCATCAGCACTTTAGGCTTCGCCAGCGTCCGAGCCTTCTGAACCAAGTGCAGCAACTCGTCGGCATCCTCACTGCCGGGTTCAACATGAACCTTATCGAGCAGGGAAGCGGAATCCAACTGCCAGGAAATTTCGGTCAAAACATGTAATTTTGTTTTCACAATTTTTGCTCGATACTAATTTATGCCGTAAGGCCAACTATACCTGAAACCCTACTGCCAATTTGGCCAACATGTTTTTTTTCAGCTTGCTTCACTATAGCCAACACCTGGCAAAGTTGACCCATCCCAAACGGTTTTCCAGGAGATTTCATCCGCAGATTTCGCAGATTACCGCAGATTTTTTTGTTTGTAGTGGATTTTTCCGCAATTATGGAAACTGGAGGGCTAAAGATCGTTTTTTAATGTCATTCTGTATCTGTTTTTGCACAGGGAACGAAACTTCAACAGGTTGATGACATTTCATGTCACATCTCCAACTCCTTGAGTTTTTGTTGGAATTGCCTATTTACCGAACCCCGCAGGACAAAAAATAATGCATTTGTTTGTTCAGCTACCTCTGGACTCCAGTCCCAAAGACCATTGACCAGCTCCAGACGGCGCTGATTAACAACCCCTTTGCCACGTAATAATTCTCCACGAAATTCCTGCAGTAATTGCTCCAAACCGCTGTCCGAAAGTTGCTCACCCTGCCAGTTGCAAACGGTCAGATGCTCCGGGGCGCGGACACTGAGCTGGCGAGCACCAGCACGACTGCTAACAGGCCCAAACTGTAATTGCCCATACAGTTTTTCCCGGTCGCGATAAAGTATTGGGGCCTGCGGATTCAATTTGCGTAAACGCTCCAAACTTTTTTCTGGAGCCGCTAAATCAATTTTGCTTAAAACCAGAGTGTCGGCAGCGGCGACCTGCTGATCCAGTACCGGCAAAATATCGGCCAGCTTCGGATAATTCAGTGCATCAACCACAGTCAACACCTGCGGCAAAGCATAAATATCACGCAAATAGCTCTGTTGCAGCAGCAAGCTGGTATCGGCCGGCATGGCCATACCAGATGCTTCCAGCACCAACAAATCCGGCTGCAGCTGCTGAGCGATACTTTCCAGCTGCCCTACCAGATCGGCCTGTTTACAGCTGCAAAAAATGCTGCCACCACAGATTTCCCGAACCGGCAGATGAAATTTCTGCAAACGAACCGCATCTAGGGCTATTGATCCGAATTCATTCAGCAACACTGCCACTCGGCCAGCAGCAGTCAATTCTGGCAGCAGTGCTTCGAGGAGGCTGGTTTTCCCCGCTCCCAGGAAACCGGCCAGTAGCAACAGATTTATTGGCTTCATAAGCGGACTCCACTTTGGCCAGCCTGTCGTTTCTGGCTCAGTTTTTGCCGCAAAACCTCCACAAATGTCGGCTGATCTGGAATTTCTGAAACGAAGCGGACGTCCCGGTCGATACAGATACTGGGAATATTGCTTACGCCCAAGCTAGCCATCATTTGAATGCCTTCCTGGGTTTTAATGGTGTATTCCTGCACTTCGACTTGTCCCGGGAAAACAGCGGCCGCCGCCTCAGCCGCCGCCAGCATATATTGACAAGGAGCACAACCGCGTGAGTCCAAGGTCAATACCGCGACTTTTACTTTGTCCGCTTCAATATAAGCACTTAAATCAATTTTTGGAATCGTCTCTAAAGGGGGGTTCTGCGCCATCTGCTGGGCAATCCGGCGCTTTTCCGGATCACGTAAAACCTGAGCAACCACTTGCAGATTTTTGGGCGGGGTGGCATAAGGCAAATCACAGCCGGGAGCCAGGATAAAACCAGGATCCCCAGCAACCAGCTGCAAACACTTTATCGTATTGATCATGTTGGTCTGTTCGTCGCCCAGGAGCAGACCAGTCGTTAACGGCAAATTACCGCCAAAACTCAGTTGGCGAGCTTGGCAAAGTTCCCGCAAATAAGCAAGCGGGATATTTTCATCAACAGAAATATGGTCGCAACCGCTAGCACACATTAAGGGCAAGTTCTTCTGGGCATGTCCACAAACAAAAAAGGAACTTTTCGCTCCCTGTTGCCGGATATAATCGAACGTCGACCGCAGAATTGGAGAACAAAATCGTTGAAATTGTTCCGGAGCAATCTGGCTGGTCATCGGATCAACGACGGCAATCAGATCACAACCGCACTCCAGATACCAGCTGCTCACCCGACAAGCGCAACTGCCGGTAAAACGCAACAGTTCCTCAACATATGCCGGATCATCATACATCTGCAAAAATATGTCAGAGCCCAGCAAATGCAATGCCAGAGTCAAAGGCCCAGTACATAAACCATATAAAGCTAAATCGGGATACAAACGGCGTAACTCCCGAATCACTGGCAATAATACGGGAAAACGACCCGCCGAAGACTGAGGCAAAACTAAATCCGATAAACCAGATAAATGATTTTGCAAAGGATGACTGCATACCGAAGGCGGGTTGTCAACGGCCCAGTGTAATTGACAACCCAACACCTCGGCTTCCAACTGTAAATCAAAAATCACCGGCAAACCATCGGGATCATAATCGCTGATCGCTTGCCGCATACCAGCCAACATCAAGTCCGAACTATGTAGATAGGCCGCCGCCGATTTGCCCAGAAGTGAAGCACAGTGAACCCCGCAAAATGGGACCCAGGGAAACGGATCGGCACATTCCCGATTGATCGCTGCCAATACCAATTCCTTGCCGCGCATCATACCATAACTCCAAATCAAAACACCTTCTAAAATGACAAATGTCTTTATTATAGTGTTTGTTTTTAAAAATTCTTCCTGTATAATCACTTTTTTTGCTGTATATTGTCATATATTGTCAACGTTTCGATGAATTCACCAGCCTGGAAGTTCAGGGGAACCTCTTGGAGTGGACTGGCATCCACAACCTACACGATACTGCAACAATTCCAAAACAGGCAGGAAATCATGCTTAACCAGAGGTTTCAGCCGGGGAGAAAGGCACTCGCCAAAACCGGGTGTATCGGAGAGGCACTACAGAGAAAACGAAACAGCATACCTGCCGTTCTGTTGGCGGTCGCAATCAACCGCCAGGGACGGGAGCGGATCCGGAGCTGGAAGCTCCGGCCACTTTCCGGGAAAAATCCGGGAACGGGGAAGCGGGCTATAAGCCCGCGGAGGCGACGCAGCCTGAAGGCTGAACTACAAACATACACGTACCCAATGCGTTGTATAAGTTGCTACAGAATTTCTTCCACATAAATCGGAAATTTGCCGCGAAACGGCTTCGTTCAACTAGAGTCGAACGCCGAATCCCAGCACATGGCGACAAGAACGGTAATAATAAAGTTTTTTCTTCTTCTGATTTGTATTTGTCGCTGGCTGGCTTATTTTCAAAAACAATTGGACTGGCGGAATTATCAAGCGTACATAAAGAATGGTAAACTGCTGGCAACCGTATAAATTGCATTGCTCATTCACGTCGTGTTTTCAGGATGAAAAGGATCATTATGACAGATCAATTAGCTTGGCAGTGGCAAACGGATTTTGCGATCTTGAGCTTGGACAGTTCCGGTGTAATCAGCTCCCTAAAGCAAAAAGGCAGCAATACTACTCCGGAAAGGGAATTACTGGCCAAAACTTGTCCTTTTCTGCAAGTGATTTTGGCAGATAACAGTCGCATTGATCCACTGAAATTACAGGTACTTGACGACAAACTACTACTGGTCAGCTTTCCGCAAGGCCACGCCCGACTTGAACTAACAGCGAATAAACATTATTTCAAGATCAGCGTACTGGAAACACAATTGCCTGAAGTGCAAGGCCTGGTTTTCTGTCAATTCCTGCCAGCATTACAAAAATATATCGGAGAGATGGCCGGTCTGGCTTCTGATGACGAATCCGGTCTGGGCTTGCGCAG
>Ga0172378_10003063_pt1 | contig 15699 bp, 12 predicted proteins | sample GrowelOW332metaG_FD_119755 | JGI IMG/M metagenome (GOLD analysis project Ga0172378, IMG submission 119755) | Groundwater microbial communities from an aquifer near a municipal landfill in Southern Ontario, Canada - Pumphouse #3_1 metaG | ecosystem: Environmental > Aquatic > Deep subsurface >... | reverse complement strand
GGAGCATATCGTCCTCTTTTGTCGGCTACAACATTATATTGCCAACCTGTGTTGATTATTCCGGAGAAGTAAGGATATTCAAAATTCTCCATATAGAAACTATCTATTTTTGCTTCCCATCCATACTGTTCTAATCTATTTTTAAGATAATTTGAAACCTCCACCCTATTTGGATTGAAGGCATATCTTGAACCAAAGTTTTGTAGTTGCTCAACACTCTGTTTTATGGTGTCGGGGTTGATATCTTGTTTATATTGAATTAACTCAGGGTTGAGCTGTGCCAGACCAACATAAGGGAAAAGAATTATTAATAATACTATATATTTGTATTTATTCATCTAATTCAAGCCTATATATGGTATTTGTTTTGTTGGTAATTTTGTATCTTTCATCAATTCTTTGTCCTACAACCCAAACTATATTGTTGTCGGAGCATAGGAGCCATTGGCTTTCTTTGTCTAAGAGGGAGTATTTCAAGTCTTTGTAGTAGGTTGAAATTTTCTTCTCTGATTTCATTCCATAGGGGTAGAATGAGTCGCCATTTTTCCATTTACGCAGTATTAGTGGGAATACTAATTTGTCGTAATCGAGCATGGCTATATCTTTAGTTTTTGGAATTTTAATAAAACTAAGGTCTGTTAGAACCTCTATTTGAAGATTTATTGGAACAGTAACAAAGGTTTGCCCTAAGTCTATTTTATATTCTGTTATTCCTTGTTTTATGTTTGGAGTTATTAGCAGGTATTCTCTATCCTTAACAAGACGATGAGTTTCGGAGTAGAATTGTTTGCCTGGGGTGTCGTCTAAGGATTCTTTAATGGAATTGATGGTTGATTCGTTGAAGTTGTATTCGCTTAATATTTCGTAGAGATATATATTTATGGGTTTTAGGTTTTTTATTTTCTCTATTGATATTTTTAGATGGTTATTTTGCTTGGTTATTAGTTCTTGTTTGGCTTTGTTTATTAGGGTGCGAAATACTTCTTCGGTTTCCTTAAATCTTTCAATTTCCTTTAGAATTGTTTTTTGAAAATTTGGTGAAATTTCTTTTAAAAGAGGTATTAGCTCGTGACGGATTTTGTTTCTGGTGTATTTGGTTGTTGCATTAGTGGAGTCTTCAACATATTGTAGTTTATTTTTTTGCTGATAGTCTATTATTTCTTTTCTATTGGTGAAAAGCAGAGGGTGTATTAGTCTATTAACTTTTTGCAAAATTCCATGAAGTCCTGCAATGCCTGTTCCTCTTAAAAGGTTTATAAAAAAGGTTTCTATTGAGTCGTCTCCATGGTGACCGGTTGCCAGATAGGTGTAGTTATTGTCGTCTAATAGTTGATAGAACCATTTGTAGCGAAGTTCTCTTGCCGCCATTTCCAAGCTTATGGATTTCTCTTTCATGTAGGTGAAAGTGTCAAATTCTATATAGTGTAGGGTTAGATTATTTGCTTGGGCAAAGTTTGTAACAAACTGGGCATCAGTATTTGATTCTTCCTCCCTTAGATGAAAGTTACAGTGTGCTATTGCAAATTTATAACCACTTTTAATGAACAAGTCGGTTAGAACCATTGAATCTATTCCACCACTTACGGCCAAAAGAATTGTGTCGTCTTTATGGAAAATCTGGTTATCTTCAATATAGGATTTGAATTCTTTAACCATATTAAAACAATTTATAGTTTACGTTTAATAAAGTCTGTCATTAGTTTGTAGAGGTGCAATCTGGTGTTACCTCCATATATTCCATGATTTTTGTTGGGATAGTAGAATTGTTCAAACTGTTTGTTTTGTTTTATTAGGGCATCCACAAGATCCATTGAGTTTTGAACATGAACATTGTCGTCGGCTGTTCCGTGAATAAGTAAGTAGTTTCCTTTTAATTTTTCAACGTGGTTTATTGGGGAGTTGGAATCATAGCCCTCTGGATTTTCTTGGGGAGTACGCATAAATCTTTCTGTGTATATGTTGTCGTAGTATCTCCAATTGGTTACTGGTGCCACTGCAATTGCTGCTTTAAAATATTCTGCTCCTTTTGTTATTGCCAAACTTGACATATAACCACCATAGCTCCATCCAAACACTCCCATTCGAGTTTTGTCAATATAGTTTATGGATCCAAAATATTTTGCTGCTTCAATTAGGTCTTCGGTTTCGTATTTTCCAAGCTCCATATAGGTGCATTTTCTAAATTCCTCTCCTCTCATTCCTGTTCCTCTTGGGTCAATACATATTGTTATGTAGCCCTCTTGTGCCAAGCTCATAAACCAATACATATCGGAAGCTCTTCTTTGAGAGTTAAGAACCTCCTGACTTGATGGGCCTCCATAAACAAAAAACAATACTGGATACCTCTTACCTTCTTGCATATTTGAAGGTTTTATCATCCAGAAATTTAAGCTAACTCCTGTTGAGGTTGTAAATGATCCAAATTCTTTTTTCTCAGATGAGTATTTTTTTATTGAATCTCTTAGTGAGGAATTGTCTTCAAGTGTTATCAGGGTTTCTCCTTTTCTATTGTTAACGGTGTAGATGGTTGGTATTTGGTGGTCGGAGAATGTTCCTATATAGTAATTACCATTTTTAGAAAATTCCGCATCATTGGTTCCTATTTGTTTTGAGATTATTTTTTGTTTTTTCCCATTAAAAGAAACTACACATAATTCACGATTTATGGCTGAGCTTTGTGCTGCTGTATAGTATATCTTTTCTTCTTTTTCATCAACATAGCAAAGCTTTTCGCAATCATAATTGCCAGAAGTTATTGGATTTATTGATTTATCCTTTAATTTTACTAAATAGAAATGTGAGTATCCACTTCTTTCCGATTTTAGAATAAAAGCTGAATTATCTTTTAGGAAATAGACATTGTCGGGTTCGCTGATATAATATTTATTGGTTTCGGAATAGAGGGTTTGAGTTGAGTATTCTTGTGTGTTAACTGATATTATATCGTATTGATTTTGGAGACGGTTCAGCTTATGAATTATTAATTGATTTTCATCTTTTGACCATTGTAGGCGTGGTAGGTAATAGTCTTTGTTTTGTCCCAAATCAACTTGTTTGTGTTCTTGCGAGCTTAGGTCGTAAACAAATACATCAACAACTGAGTTATCTTCTCCTGCTTTTGGGTATTTATATTTATATTCTTTAGGGTATAGCTCACCCCAAATTTGCATTGAATATTCCTTTACACCACTTTCATCAAAACGATAGTAGGCAAGTTTATTGCTCTTTTCGTTCCATGCATATCCTTTCACCAAAGAGAGCTCCTCTTCATAAACCCAGTCGGAGGTTCCGTATATTATTTCATTAAATTTTCCATCTTTTGTTATTTGAACAACATTTCTTTCTGGCGTGGATAAATCCGTTACAAATAGGTTATTATCTCTTATCCATGATATATGTTTTCCATCAGGAGAGAAATCTGCCAATCTTTGCTTTCCTTGTGTGTTGAGGGGATAAAAGTTTTTGGTTTCTATTTCAAAAATGTAGTAGTCAGCATAATAGGAATATCTATATATAAATTCAGGATTAACGGCTAATAATATCTTCTTTTCATCTTTTGAGAAAATATAATCTATAACAACATTCTTTTTATTTTCACCAAAATCCAATAGTGCAAACTCAACAATGGTGTCAAGTTTTTTCCCTGTTTTATATTCATAAAGTTCAATTCCTTTTGGTGTAAGAACACAGTAGTTGTCTCCGTTTTTCATTGAACGGATTTCATTTATAGATTTTTGTCTAAAAGTTCCTTTGGAATATATGTTTTCTATCGATATTTTGTTTTGGCAATAGCCGTTTAGTGTGCAGAAAAAGCACAATAAAATTAATAATAGTCTTTTCATGGGGGTTTCTAATCAATTAAGTTGTCTATCATCATATCCTTATATTTCATTAAAGGATCTATATTTTTTCTGTTTTGTGGGTATAGATTTTCTAAAACGAAGCTATCTATTTCGTTGGAGAAACGATACTTGTTAAGAGCTAAACGATGCATAAATTCTGTTAGGTATAGTCCCCATTTTGTGTCGGTGTAGGTTCTATAATAGGATTGTATTGCATCTTTATATTCTGGAAGAATTATTTCAGTTTCGTTTGCTATTTTGGTAAAGTCAAATCCTTCTCTTGGGTCGTGAACCTTGGTTTCGTCTTCATTTGTTCCATAAATTGGGGTGTGTTCCACTCCTTTTGTTACAATAAAGAGAAGAGATTCTATTTGCCTTGTAACTAAATCACTTCTAACAAAATCAGGGTTTTTGTCAAGTAGTAAATCTCTCCACTGAACTCTTCGCATAACTTCCGAAATTGGAATATTAAGTTCGGAGTGCCATACTGGTGCCACAGAAAGGTCGGCAACATAGTTGTTGAAATAGTAGGAAAAATCGGGAGATAAATATTTACTTAATCTTTTAATTAGAAAGGTGGAGTCAACCTCAATGGAGTAGGAGGTGTCTTCATCGGAGGAAATTCTATATCCCCATTTTGCATATTCAGTTATGAACGCAGCAATATCGGATTTAAGCTTTGGAAGCACCCATATATCTTTATGGAAATAACCTCTAATTTCGTTTTCTGAAAAGGTTTTGTGAAGTGTGTTGGTTTTGTCTTCACAGCTTATTTCGTGGTAATTGTAGAGGATTTGGAATGCCCAATCGGCAACATAAGGATCGGTAGCAAAATCTTTTTCAAAAACCTCACAAGCCTTAATTATCACATCCCTTTCAGGAAATGGTAGCTTAATTAGTTTGTTGGTGAATTCTGTAAGCTTTTGATCATCAAGATCAGTAAGGTTTTGAGCAAAACCATTTAACGAAAATAAACATACTATTATGCTTAAAAATATTCTATTCATAGTTAGATATTGATTTAGACTATATTTTTTTTAATCTCAAACTGCAAATATAGATAAATTATCCTCATTATTCAAATATTTTGTCAAAAAGAAAAAAAGGAGTATTTTTGCAACTCATTGAAAAATTATAAGATGAACATTATTAGAATATCAAAGTTATTGGATATATTATCTTATTTGGGCATAGTTGCTATCATTGGATACTATATTTTTTCAAAACCAAGCTCAGAAACACTACTAATTGGCCTGCTTTTAGTTTCAATTATAAGAATGGTTGGAAGTAATTTGAGGGCAAATTATTACCAAAAACACTATAATAAACTCAAAGAAGATCACGAATTTCTTCAAAGAGGCTTCAATGAACTTTCAAATAAAGAGAAAAAAGATATAAATAATTAAATAATTAAATTTTTATGGCAACAACCTCAGATATTAAGAACGGATTATGTATTGTGATGAATGGAGATTTACTCTCTGTTGTGGAGTTCTTACACGTTAAACCAGGCAAAGGAAATACATTTGTTCGAACTAAAATGAAAAGTTTTAAAACAGGCAGAACCATAGAACATTCATTTTTGGCTGGAACAAAAATTGAAACAGCTCGAATTGAACGCAGACCTTACACTTTTCTCTATAAAGACGATAGTGGATATAATTTTATGCATGCAGAAGATTTTGAACAAATTTCAATTCAAGAAGAGATAATTAATGCTCCTCAATTTCTTAAAGAAGGTCAATATGTTGAAATGATTGTTCATGCAGACACCGAAACACCTCTTTCATGTGAACTACCTCCCTTTGTTGACATGGAAATAACATACACCGAGCCAGGGATGAAAGGCAACACAGCAACAAATGCAACCAAAGAAGCCACTGTTGAAACTGGGGCTAAAATTAAGGTGCCTCTATTTATTGAAACAGGAGAAAAAATTAAGGTTGATACCAGAACTTCCGAATATTCAGAAAGACTAAAATAATAGGAATGATATTTCTAAGAATTATAAATGGCAGCTTAAATATTTTAAGTTGCTATTTTTTATTAACAAATAATTACTAACAAAAAAATGAAAAGAAATGGAAAAGAAAAAAATCCATCAAAAAAACACATTTAGATTTAAGCGGTTTGCAAGAAAATCTTATAGCATATACAACAGTATGCATAAGGTTGTTACAATTGGGGTTTTAAGCGTTGGTTGTCTAACTTTTGCAAACCTAAAAGAAGCCTCAGCACAAAAGACCGACTCAGTTAAAATCAACCAAATTGCGGAAAGAGAGCTTGATGAAGTTATTATTAGCTCATCCTCCATCAATCAGCCTATCAATCAAATTGCTAAGCTAATTACAATAATTTCAAAAGAAGAGATTCAGCGGCTTTCTCCCCAAAGCATTGAAGATATTTTAGAATACGTTGCCTCGTTAGACATTCAAACAAGAGGCTCACATGGGGTTCAATCCGATATTTCAATAAGAGGTGGCTCATTCGATCAAAATGCAATACTCCTAAACGGCATTAACATCTCTAACCCCCAAACAGGTCATTATAGCTTTGACATTCCAATCAACCTTTCGGACATTGAAAAAATAGAAATCATTCACGGACCATCCTCAATCATTTATGGCTCATCGGCTTTTTGTGGAGGAATAAATATTATCACAAAAAAAGGTATTGATAAATCACTTAATGCTAAAATGGAAGCAGGAGGGCATAATTTGTGGAATGGAGAAATTGGTGGAAGTTATAGGATAAAGAATGTAGAAAACTATATATCAATGGGCTATAAATCCTCCGATGGATACATTAAGAACACCGATTATGAGATATTCAATATATTATACCAGAGCAGGTTAAACATAAAGAAAGATAAGATAGACTTTCAATTTGGATATAATAAAAAAGCTTACGGAGCCAACTCTTTCTATTCGGCAAAGTTCCCCAACCAGTTCGACAGAACCAATTCAATTATAGCATCCGTTAAGGGAGAGTTTGGACAAAAAATAAAGTTCCTGCCCTCTTTCTATTGGAACAGACATAACGATAAATTCGAATTAATTAAAAATAGTGGTAATGCCAATTATCATAGGACCGATGTGATTGGAGGAAATTTAAATGGCGAATATACTTCAAAAATTGGAATAACAAATTTTGGAATTGAAATAAGAAACGAGGGTATATTAAGTAATGTTTTAGGTCAAACAATGAATAGCCCTATTGGCAATTTCACAAAAAAAGATAATAGAACAAATTTGAGCTATATGCTACAACACAACATAGAATATAAGAATTTTACATTATCCTTAGGAGTTTTAGGCTTTGTTAACTCATCCATAGAAAACAAATTTATACTCTACCCCTCAATCAACCTAAACTATCAAATTATTGAAAATTTAGACATCTACACTTCTTTTTCAAAATCCTCACGCCTACCAACCTTCACCGATTTATATTATACAACCTCAACACACATTGGCAATAGCAATCTAAAACAAGAAGAATCACAAAGCATAGAAATAGGATTAAGGCAGAAAAACAGATATATTGTTTCTTATATCTCAACCTTCCATATGAAAGGTAGAAATATGATAGATTGGGTGAAAATAAATCCCGAAGATAAATGGAAATCAGAAAACATAACACAAATAGATAAAATTGGAATAGAAATGGGAGGGAAAGTATTTATTAATGAGATAATCCCAATCCTAAAATACACCACACTATTTGAAGCCAACTACACCATGATGCATCAAGAAGTTGTGAAAAATGAATACATATCAAACTACATTCTAAACAACCTAAAAGACAAACTAACCCTCAGACTAACACTACCAATCTATAAAGATAAACTCACCACAACCCTCTCCTATCGCTATCAAAAAAGAATGGGAGAATACCTAAAATATATAGACAACCAACCAACCCAAAAAACAACATATCCAGCATTTTCCATACTCGATTTAAGCCTAAACTATAACTATAAAAAACTTAAACTCTACTTAAACATAAATAACGTTTTCAATACAGAATATTTCGATTTAGGAAACATCCCCCAACCAGGGATATGGGCAATTGTTGGAGTAAGTATAAGTTTATAAACCAAACCCCTTATTGTAATACCCGTTGTGTGGGATACCACACGACGGGTTTACCAGGGAATCCTGATGCTGACAATTTATATCAAGGAAAAAAATATTTATATCAAGGAAAAAAGTTTTTTTATCAAGGAAAAAAATAATTATAGTTGATATATTTTGTGGCTTTTAAGTTTTTAGTTTGAGTGTGTATTGCATACGTCCAAAAAAGAGTGAAAAGCTAAGAGTTTTTGGGGTTATAGTATTTGATTATTGAAAATAAAATAATAAACAACATTTTATATCGTTATTAGGTTTGTTAGAATAAAATTATATTTATGCTTAGAAAAATTGCAATAGTCTCTATTCTTTGTCTTTCTTTTTTTGGTTCAAAAGCTCAGCAAGAAATTTATGAAGCATACTCGGTTTTGAATTTACGATCTTCTGCAAGGGTTGCTGCCTTGGGGATGAACTTCCTTCCCTGGCAAGTGAATGATGTTTCGGTTGCTATCACTAATCCTTCTATTCTTTCTTCTCAAATGAATAATCAATTTGCTGTTGGCTACACTAATCTTTTTGCGGGCATTTGGCAGGGGAATTTTGCTTATAGTCACACTTTCAATAAGGTTGGGAGCATGAGCTTTGGAATGAATTATGTGGGTTATGGGGATTTTAAGAGAACGGAGCCGAATGGTGATGAAAAAGGTGATTTTTCGGTAAATGATTATATGTTTACTATTGGATGGGGAAGAATGTTGGATAGTAATGTTTATATTGGGGCTAATCTTAAACCTATTTTTTCTCAGTATGAGAGTTATTCTTCTTTTGCATTGGCTTTTGACTTGTCGGCAACCTATGTTAGTGATAATAGAAGTTTTACGGCAACCTTAATGGCTCGTAATTTTGGAACTCAACTAAAAACCTTTAATGAGATTGAAGAGAAGCTGCCTTTTGAGTTGGAATTAGGCATTTCCAAGAAATTGAAGCATGCTCCTTTCCAAATTTTTGTTATGGCCACCAATCTCCAAAAATGGGATTTAAGGGAAAACGATCCTCTTAATCCAAGGGATGAGATTGATCCTTTTTCGGGAGAAATAAAGAGAGAAAATAAATTTTCAGGCATATTAGATAATAGTTTCAGGCATCTAAACTTTGGGGCAAATTTCCAACCTTCCAAAAATTTTTATCTTGCTTTTGGTTATAGCTGGAAGCAAAGTCGTGAGATGTATTTGCAAGATGCTTTTTCATTGGCTGGCTTTTCCTATGGTTTTGGATTTCAAATTAAGAAATTCCAACTAAGCTATGCAAGAAATGAATATCATAAGTATGGCTCTCCAAACCATCTAACTTTGTTAGTTAGTCTCTAAAAATTAAGGTTTTTTATCGAGCTGTTTCCACCTTACCACTTTGATGATTTAATTCACTTCCTCTAAGTGAATGAGGGATACAAAATATTGTTATCATTACTGAGAAAGCAATTATTGATGTTATTCTAAAGATTTTCTTTTTCAAGAACAACATATTAATAAGTAGTGCAACTAATGCTATAAGGGTTTTGTTGTCTGTTAGGTCGTAGCCAAAAGGAAATCCACTCCAATAAACTCCAAAAGCATATTTTTGAACCATTGGGCCAAAGATAAATCCCCCAATAATTAATGTTGTTATGGTTAAAATAACATAGCGAAGGACATTCTTTTTGTTAGCAATGGCTAAAATTAGTCCATAGGCGGCAAAGAGCATGGAAACAAACATAAAAATTATATGAGGAATAAGAACTCCTGCTGGAACTTCTCCTTTAAACCTAACTATTAGTGGTTGGGTTTCAAAAAGTTTCTCATCATCAATAATTACATAATATTCCAATTTCCCAGCACTTGGTTGGATGGGTAAGTTTGCAAATAGTGAGCTTCCATTATTTTGAAAATCTATTTTAGAATAGTCTTCATTTGTGGGATATTTTCTATAAATCAGTTGGGCTTTAACGTTTGAGTCTGCAATATTAAGAGTAATTTTATTGTTATTGGATGTTGCTGAACGTGGGAAAGAAAGTTTATATTCTTTGTTATTTATTGAGATTGTTGTTTTCTTTGGATTTGTTGGTCCTGTTAGGCGTTGATATACACTTGTTGACAGGGTTAGTATTATTGCAAGAATCCAAAAAACTGCTATTGTTGATTTTTTCATTTTGTAGTCCTTTTATAGCTTTATTTGTATTTCCTTAATTCTTCCTTCTCTTTTAATTTTGGCAGATATTGTTGATTTAGGTTCAATTTTTGAAAGGATATCCATATATGCGTATATATCTTTAACTTTTTTGCCATTAAGCTCAATTATTATGTCTCCATTTATCATTCCTGCCTTGTCTGCTGGTTTATCTTTTGAAACAATTTCAGCTTTTAGCCCATCATCTGTGCTTCCTGTAACATCGGGCATAATTCCTAAGCTTACCTTCAATGTTGATTTTACTGGATTTGATTTAGGGTCCTTAGTTTTTCTGAATTTGAGTTTGGTTTTTCTATTGGCAAGGTCATTGGCTATGTCGAAAGTGTAGGAAGATAGTAGTTCTATTCCTTTATAGTTTATGTTTTCGGGTTTGTCCATTGGGGTGTGGTAGGTTGAGTCGGCACCTGTTGTGAAATAGAATACGGGAATGTATTTTGCATAAAAGGATGCATGGTCTGAGGGTGCTACTCCCGATTTGGAGAGTTTTAGGTTTAAATTATATTTGTCTGAATATTTTTTTACAATTTTTTCCGATTTATTGGATGTTTTTATCCCTCCAACTGTTAGATTATTGTTTTTGAGCTTTCCAACCATATCAAAATTGAGCATTGCAACAATTTTTTTGGTTTCAAAAGGTAGGGCTTCAAGAAATTGTTTTGAACCATTTAGTCCTTTTTCTTCACATGCAAAAGCTATAAAAATTATACTTCTTTTTGTGGGATTTAAAGAAAACTTCCTTGCCAAATCGAGCATCAGAGCGACTCCTGAGGCATTATCATCGGCTCCATAATGAACTTTGTTTATGTCCTTTGACCTTGAACCACTCATTGGTCCTCCATAGCCAAGATGGTCTAAGTGAGCACCTATAACTATGTATTCATTTTTAAGAACAGGGTCTGAGCCTTGAATCATTGCAACAACATTTCTTGATAGTTTTGACTTAGGACCAGCTTGCTTACTGTTTTGAGATAATGAGTGAATATCCTTAAAGACTACTTCTTGAAAAAAGCTATTGAATAAGGGTTGGAGATTGAAATCTTTAAAAACATTTTCAACAAACTCAACGGCCAATGTATCTCCATTGGTTGAAGGAGATCTGCCTTCTAATTGGTCTGAAGCTAAATAGTAGATTGATTTTTCAATGTTAAATTCTTTGTTCTGGGAATAAAGATTAACAGAAAAAATTGTGAATAGTATAAATAGTAATTTCTTCATAAGGTTTAAGAAATCAATTAATCATCTCTTGGTTGAATTATCATCCCCCAATGTCTTTTTATTGGACTCTTATCCAAAATCTTAATTTCTTCAATTGCGTATCTTCCATTTGGGTGAATTCCTATAACATCTAAAATCCCATCATGTTTTTTTAGGACAACACTATTGAGGGAATAACCGTTTTTCCTTTTCCATTCGTGGGTGAATTTCTCTTGTGGATTGGTTGGACGATAGTTTGGACAATCCCAAATATGAGCCTCTGTTTGAAGAAGTTCTCTCCAACGGTTTCCTGTGTAGGACCAAACTCTTATTACGTTAAGGTTTGAATAATCTCTGTTAACCGACATAAATGATATCTCATCTGAGCCATCTCCGTCAAGGTCTCCTTCATTAATTAAGAAGAAAACTCCCAAATCACCCATTAAATTAAGAGGGGTTATGTCAGAATTGTCGGAAAATAGTTTTGTTGCTCCTTCATATAACATTTCATCAAATCCATCTCCATCCCAGTCGCCTCTAATAACAAAGCGTGTGTTTTCATTTTTTTCCCATTTCCATGATGCAGGATCGGCTGTGGTTTTTACTATATCTGTCCAAGGTTTAATTTTTTGTTCTCCTTCTATTTGCTCTCCTTCTATTTGCTCAATTGGGTTTTTATCATCTGTTTGAGCAAATGTTTTGATTGTGAAGAAAGAGATTGTTATAATTAATGTGCAAGTTAATAAATATATTCTTTTCATATCCTTCAATGATATTTATTGTTTTATAATACTTCTTCGTATCTTAGGTTTTCAATTATGTAGTTTTGTCTCTCTGGTGTATTGTCTCCCATAAAAAAGGATAACACTTCCTTTATCCCACTTTCTTTGTTTAAAAGCACAGGGTCTAATCTTATATCCTTTCCAATAAAATGCCTAAATTCATCAGGGGAAATTTCTCCTAACCCTTTAAAACGAGTTATTTCAGGATTTGTTCCAAGTTGGTCAATTGCATTTTGCTTTTCTTCCTCAGTATAGCAATAGAAAGTCTTTTGTTTGTTTCTTACCCTAAAAAGAGGGGTTTGAAGAATATATACATGTCCTGCCTTAACTAATTCTGGGAAAAATTGTAAAAAGAAAGTCATTAACAACATTCTAATGTGCATTCCATCAACGTCGGCGTCGGTTGCAACAACAATATTATTATATCTAAGGTTTTCGAGGTCATCTTCAATGTTTAGGGCTGATTGTAATAAATTAAATTCTTCATTCCTATAAACCAGTTCTTTTGACTCACCATAACTGTTGAGAGGCTTTCCTCTTAATGAAAATACTGCCTGTGTGCTTGCGTCTCTTGATTTTGTTATTGAACCAGATGCAGAATCTCCTTCGGTTATGAAAAGGGTAGATTCTAATCTTCTATCGTCTTTTGTGTTGTAATGTATTCTGCAATCTCTAAGCTTTCTATTGTGAAGGCTGATTTTCTTAGCAGTATCCTTTGCAATTTTCTTAATATTTGCAATATCCTTTCTTTCCTTCTCACTTTGAACAATCTTACGAAGAATGCTTTCGGCGGTTTCAGGATTTTTATATAGATAGTTATCAAGATTACGCTTAACAACATCTGTAATAAAATTCCTAACGGTTTGACCTTTGCTGTTAGGCTCCATGTTAATTGAGCCGAGCTTGGTTTTGGTTTGTGATTCAAAAACCGGTTCCTGTATTCTTAAACTAATAGCACATATAATTCCACTTCTTATGTCGGAAGGTTCATAATCCTTTTTATAGAATTCTCTACACACTTTTGTTAGAGCTTCTCTAAAAGCCTGTTGATGAGTTCCTCCTTGAGAGGTATGTTGTCCATTAACAAACGAATAGTACTCTTCTCCATATGCTTTGTCGGAATGTGTGAATGCAAATTCAAAGTTTTCTTCTCTAATATGAATAATCGGATATATGATTTCAGAGTCTATATTATTTTCTAATAAATCAAATAAACCATTTCTTGAAACGTATTTTTTGCCATTATAAGTTATTACAAGTCCTTTATTTAAATAGGCATAGTTCCAAATCATTTTTTCAATATACTCATCAAGGAAAAAGTAGTTGCCAAAAAGTTCCTTATCTGGGATAAATTCAATTATTGTTCCATCTTGAAGGTCACTTTTATCTATTTTTGATTCGAAGGTTAGCTCTCCTTTTGAAAACTCTGCAATCTTTGTTTTATTTTCTCTAATTGACTGAGTGTAGAAATATTCAGAAAGGGCGTTCACAGCCTTAGTCCCCACTCCATTCATTCCAACAGATTTTTGAAATGAAACAGAATCATATTTAGCTCCTGTATTAATTTTGGAAACACAATCAACAACCTTGCCCAATGGAATCCCTCTTCCGAAGTCTCTTACTTTAACTCGTTTTGATTCAAAATCTACTTCTATTTCAATGTTTTTACCAAATCCCATTGCATATTCGTCAATAGAATTATCAATAACTTCTTTAATCAAAATATATATTCCATCATCAGGCGATGCTCCATCACCTAATTTCCCAATATACATTCCCGGACGAAGCCTGATATGTTCGTTCCATTGGAGTGATTTTACACTATCGTCGTTATAATTAGCTCTATTTATTTGTTCTTCCATTGTCATAAGATGCAAAAGTACAAAAACTTTTTGTTTGTTGTTTACATTTTAGCTACTTTTGCTGTTTAAATACTAAAACATATTTTTTATTATGAAACGAGTATATATTTTCTTTTTTCTTTTGCTTTCTTTTGCTTTAAATGTTAAAGCTGAATTGTCTCAATTTCCAGCCCCAACAAATTTAAACACAACGAACATTATTTATGACCAAGCAACTCTTTCGTGGGATAATAACACTAACGGAATTTTTTGGATAGTTTCATATAATATATCTCAAAGCAGCACTGTGGTTGAACAGGTTGTTACAACAAATTCATTACAGATATCAAATCTTATTTTAGGTATAGCCTACAATTGGAAAGTGAGAATGATTGATAATGCGGGCGACACAACTCAATGGTCAGATATTCAAACCTTTCTTACCTATTCAGAAGCTAATGGTTGTAGTCCAATTTCGCAATTAACCATTGATGCTATGGGACCTAACGGAATAACTGTTCAATGGGAAGCTGACACAAGTCAACACCAATGGGAGATTGTTTATGGAGAACTTGGCTCCGACCCAAATATTGAAGGAGTGAGAACAGTTGTTAATAATTATTTCTACGTTATTCCATCATCATCACTTGTTTTGGACAACTGGTATCAGATAGCAGTTAAAACTGTTTGTGTTGGAGTTGAAAGTGGCTGGTCATTTATAAATACAAGATATATCTCAAACCAGCATTATAATCTTCCTGTTCAACAAACCTTTGAAAATGATATTCAAAACTCAACTTTCGGTTTTGTTAATGGAACATTAAATCCTTGGGTGTTAGAAAACTCCTATAATTCAACAATTGATGGGAATCAATCAATTTACGTTTCAACAAATGGAGGGAATACCAATAACTACTATGCACAATCTTCGGCAATTAGTTATGCATATATTGATGTATTAATTCCAGATTATGCATCAAGTTTCTATTTAGATTTTAAATGGAAGTGCTTAGGAGAGATATCAAATGATGGTTTGACGGTTTATTTAATGGGAGAAAACACTCCATTAGATATTTATCAACTTCCAGCATCATCAAATAGTATAGGCAATGTATTTTATAATAATCAAAATTCTCAATGGCAAAATGAGCATATTGAAATCCCAGCCCAATTTGTAGGTCAGGTTAGAAGACTTGTGTTTGCATGGACTAATAATGCAACAAATGGTGGTGTTGGCGGAGCAATTGTTGATGATATTTATATAACTGCTCGCTATTGTGCTCCTCCAACCAACCCAACCCATAGCTATGTTTCTTCTTCATATGCAAACATTAGCTGGAACTTTTCACAAGGACAAGAAGATTTTAATGTTCAATATAGAAAAATTGGGCAGACAGAATGGAATCAAATCAATTCCGTTACATCAAACTATGCTCTTCAAAACCTTGACGACAACACAACTTATATTTATAGAGTTCAGGCTGATTGTTCAATGGAACAAAGCTTCTTTTCAACAATTGATACTTTCACAACCCTAATTAGATGTCTTGCTCCTGAAAACATACAAGCAATTTCTTATTCTAATAATAATGCAGTTTTATCGTGGAGTGAGGATCCAACAGTAACAAAATGGATATTTGAGTATGGGGTTGACAATCAAGAAAACACAATTTATAATCAAAGAGTGATTTATAATAGATATGACACCTTAACTAATTTAATTCCTGACACTTATTACAACATT
>Ga0172378_10003062_pt1 | contig 15699 bp, 11 predicted proteins | sample GrowelOW332metaG_FD_119755 | JGI IMG/M metagenome (GOLD analysis project Ga0172378, IMG submission 119755) | Groundwater microbial communities from an aquifer near a municipal landfill in Southern Ontario, Canada - Pumphouse #3_1 metaG | ecosystem: Environmental > Aquatic > Deep subsurface >... | reverse complement strand
TTGCTTTCAATCAATTGTTTTTCCAGATCCGCGTTTTTATTAATCAGTTTTAAATTGTCGTCGCTGGAACGCGCAAATTTAGTGCGGAGCTCACGGAGTTGGTTGACTTCGTCATTCAGCTCTTTCTCTGCCTTCTTGCTGCGATTAAGATCTTCTTTCAAGTCCGCGATTGCGCGTTTGGCTTCTTTTAAATCGGATTGTAACTCATTGCTGTCCTTTCCTTGCTGCTTTAGACTGTTCTGCCATTCTTTTTGCTCTTTTTCAAGCGCGGCGAGGGCAGCGGCCTTTTTGTCTAATTTCTTTACTAATTTTTGGTTGTCGGACTGAAGATCTTCTACTTCATTCTTTACTTTTTTAAGATTATCTTTCTCGTTATCAATTTGCTTGCTTAATTCTTTGTTCTGCTTTTTGTAAAGCGAAACTTTCTCCGATAATTTGCCGATATCCGATTCCGATAACTGCCGTTTTAAATGATCAACATTGTCTTCAAGCTCTTTGACTTTGCTGTTCAAAAGCGTGACGTTTTGTTGCGCAGCAACCTTCTCTTTGCGTTCTTCATCTAATTCCATGTTGCTGGAAACACTGTTGGCGGACTCTTGTTGCGCACGCTTCATTGTCTCTTTGGAAATAAGAAGATTGTTGTTCAAAAGACGAATTTTCTCGGACATCTCCTGCATCGCGCGGGCTTGCTTTAACGCAAAGTCGGCAAGTTCTTCTTTACTCATCTTGCTGATCCGTCCCGTACTCTTTTCTTCTAATGCCGCAATTTTGTCTTTGCAATATTGAATACGAAAATTTAGTAAAGAGGAATTCCATTTTGGGTACTTAATCTTTACGGCTTCAAAAATATCTTTTGCTTCTTTATATAGTTGAACTGCAGCAAGAGCATTGTTGTCGGTCGCCTTGTCCGCATTGCCCATCTGAATGTAACCTTTCATCCACTCGGAACGCGCGGGGTCACGCGTTTGAGCAATCGATGGTAGATCCATCAATATAATCACGCAACAAAATAAAATTTGTATCGTCCTGTGACAAAAAAAACTGAGACGTGCATTCGATAAATGAGGCTTCAAAAACATTTTTTCCCCTTAATAATTGTGCTTTTATTGTTGTTCTATATTATACGGTCTTGTTTTATTGAAAAATGCCGATTCTGTTTCTTATTATAAAATAATACGTTTTTACAAGATTGGGTGCTTGAACATCATTTTTTTTTCATATTTGGGTTGTCTTTTTAAAAAAAATGACTATATTTAGACTTGTCGTGTCATTTGACATGGAACCTGAGCAGCGGGGATGTGTACGAATCGGGTCAGATGGGGAACCAAGCAGCCCTAAGTGACTACCCGGGTGCCGGATTATTCTGTGGCAGATGGCACGACTTTTTTTTATTATTTCTTTCTTTGTTCTATTCCGGGAGTCTGTAATAATGTCGTATCAAGTTCTCGCACGTAAATGGCGCCCTCAAAAATTTTCGGAAGTTGTTGGACAAGACCATATCGGGCGGACTCTGAAAAATGCAATTATGCAAAACCGTATTGGGCATGCCTATTTGTTTATCGGCTCCCGCGGTATCGGCAAAACAACAACAGCACGAATCTTCGCAAAAGCACTTAATTGTACCCATAATGTGGACGGCGAGCCATGCTGTAAGTGCGAAAATTGCAAAGAAGTTGCCGATGGAACTTCCCTCGATGTTATCGAGATTGATGGTGCATCCCACAATAAGGTAGAGGATATTCGTGAAATTCGCGATAATGTGCAATACGCTCCGGTAAAAAGCAAATATAAAATCTATATTATTGATGAAGTGCATATGCTTACAACAGCCGCATGGAATGCATTGCTGAAAACACTGGAAGAACCGCCGGAACATGTGAAATTCCTCTTCGCTACAACAGAGCCACATAAGGTGCTTCCAACGATTATTTCACGATGCCAGCGCTTCGATTTGCGCCGAATCCCCGTTCCCTTGATTGCAAAGTGCCTGCGCGGTATCGCCGATGGCGAACATATCAATGTGGAAGAAACGGCGCTGACAGCGATCGCTAGAGCTGCAAATGGAGGAATGCGAGATGCACAGTCTATTTTCGATCAGATGATTTCTTTTTGCGGCGGAACCGATCCTTCTTCACGACCAATCACGGAACAAAATGTTATTGAAGTGTTCGGACTGGCTTCTAGTGAAGAACTCCGCCAAATAGCCGTCGCAATTTTTGCAAATGATCTCGATGGCGTTATGACGGTGATGCAAAATCTTGCGGATTCTGGTCTGGATTTGGAACGACTTTTCGAAGATTTGATCTATTTCGTGCGTAATCTGATGATTGCAGTAAGCTGTCACGATTCCAAACGATTCCTCGAAGTTAGCGAGATGGAATATAATGAAATGATGCGCATGGGACAGTCCTTGGATCCGCAACTGATTCAGCGCGTGCTGCAGGGACTCGTAACCCAGGAATGGGCCTTCCGATCCGCACTGAATAAGCGAGTTTTCCTCGAAGTCGTTCTTGCTCGCGTGATGCGTGAAGCACACAGCGTGCAAATAAATGAGGTGATACAGCATCTGAATGTAATTAGCGGTTTGCTCCCGAAAGAAAAAATGCCCGCACCGCGCCCTCCTTTTGTCGTAAAAAATAATGCAAAGGCTGTGCTAACTGCGTCGAATATAGAGGAACTGTCAACTCCAGAAGAGGTGGTTCCAAAAGAGGATACGCCGGAAGCCGAAGTTCCGGAAGATGAAGTCTCGGAACCCGAAGTCTCGGAAGAGGATACCCCGGAAGAGGAAGTCTCAGAACCCGAAGTCTCGGAAGAGGATACCCCGGAAGAGGAAGTCTCAGAACCCGAAGTCTCGGAAGAGGATACCCCGGAAGATGAAGTCTTAGAACCCGAAGTCTCGGAAGAGGATACCCCGGAAGAAGAAGTTGCAGAACCCGAAGCCTCAGAAGAGGATACCCCGGAAGAAGAAGTCTCAGAAGCCGAAGTCTCAGAAGAGGATACGCTGGAAGAAGAAGTTTCAGAACCCGAAGTCTCAGAAGAGGATACGCTGGAAGAGGAAGAATCGGATTGTGAATCGGAACTGGGGGAACGTTTTGTTGTTTCAGAGTTTTCTTCGGCGAAAGATTGTCAGAAAGCCTTAATTGAAGAATTAAAAAAGCGTGGTGAAATAGGTGTGAAGTTAGCTGAAATAGTAAGTGGGCTGGCCCCGCAAGATTGTGCAAATCACGTTTTAACGCTGTATTATGATAAAAAAGAAATAACCGAATGGAATTTGCGGGCATTGAAGGATACAGACAATTCCAAGATGATCCAGAATGCATTTCGTAGTTTGATAGATTTAGGGGCTGTGGTTATAAAGCGCAATCCATTTGTTGAGAAAGAGGAGCATCCTGGGTTTCGTCATGTGATTGGTGATGAGCAGAATGCATTGCAGGATTATCCGCTGGTAAAAACTTTCAATCGTCTGATGAATACAAAGATTGTTGATGTTGTTGTTCGTGAAGATCCAAAGGCACCTCAAAATATTTCAGAGTAAGTTATGAATCCATTACCGGAAGCGTTGGAAAATTTAATTGATATGTTCGGGCGTTTGCCTGGTATCGGGCACCGAACGGCGTACCGTCTTGTTATCTCGATGCTGGAATGGCCGGAAACGGCGTTGCAGAAATTTGGTCAGGATATTCAGGATTTGCGGAAGAAAATTCACCCGTGCGCGCAGTGCGGAAATTATTGTGAAGAAGAATATTGTGCTATTTGTCGTGATCCGAAAAGGCAGTCAACAAGCATTTGCGTAGTGGAGACGGCATCGCAGATTTCAGTGATTGAGAGCTCTGGCGTTTTTCGGGGTCTTTATCATGTTTTAGGCGGAAAGCTTTCGCCGCTAAGCGGAAAAGGCCCTGGAGATTTGCGGATATCAGAATTGCGCGAGCGTTTGGAAAAGGGCGGGGTCGAAGAATTGATTATTGCTACTAGCCCGGATGTGGAGGGGGAAGCTACAGCCCATTTTCTGGCGGATGAATTCGGAATGCTGCCCATTTTGATCACAAGAATTGCGTCGGGAATCCCGGTGGGGGCAGATTTGAATTATGCCGATGCCGCAACCATATCAATGGCCATGGGTGGTCGTCGAAATATGAAAGAAGATCCCTCAAAAAAAGAAGGCTTTTTCAAGTAGCAAAACGCCGTTGCCAGAATTTGCAAAAAAATATAATTGTATTATACTTATAAAATAGTTTGTAGTTTTTTATTTTGATTATAAAGATTCAGGTTAAAATAGATATGAAGAATAGTTCGATGCATGAAAGAAGAGTGGTCGTTACCGGAACAGGGGCGATCTCACCGCTGGGATGTTCTGTAAAGGAATCCTGGACAGGACTCTTAGCTGGAAAATCAGGAATTGCGCGTGTTACACATTTTCCTGTTGAGGAGTATCGCTGTCAAATCGCCGGCGAAGTAAAAAATTTTAATATCCTTGATTATTTAACGCCGAAAGAAGCAAGTCGTCAGGATAAATTTTGTCATTTTGCCGTGGCTGCTGCAGCGGAAGCGATTGCTCAGGCGGGGCTGGAAAACACGGCAAATTATGATCCGTGGCGCTGCGGTGTCTTGGTGTCTTCGGGTATTGGAGGAATTGAAACAACCTGCCGCGAATCGAAAATTCTTGAGGAACGTGGTCCGCGTCGCGTGTCACCCCTGACAATTCCAATGATGATTGCGGATATGGCCTCTGGAGTTTTAAGCATCCGTTATAATTTTCGCGGGCCGAATTTCGGTATCGTGAGCGCGTGTGCTAGCTCAGCGCATTCCATCGGCGAATCAAGCTGGATTATAAAGCGCGGTGATGCCGATATAATGCTGACCGGCGGAACAGAATGCGGTATCGTTCCACTGAGTATGGCTGGATTTAGCCAAATGCGGGCTTTGAGCTCACGTAATGATGATCCCGAACATGCGAGCCGGCCCTTTGATGCGGAACGTGATGGGTTTGTTCCCGCCGAGGGCGCGGGCGTGCTTGTCTTAGAAGAATTGGAACACGCTTTGGCACGCGGGGCAAAACCTCTGGCAGAAATTATCGGCTATGGAGCCAGCGGAGATGCGAGCCATATTACCGCACCGCGGGCGGATGGATCGGGTGCCGCAGCGGCAATCCGGAGCGCTCTCGGGCATGCCGGCATCGCCGTTGAAGAAGTCGATTATGTAAATGCACATGGGACATCAACCCCAATGAACGACTTGGTGGAAACAAAATGCCTCAAGCTTGTTTTTGGAGATTATGCGCCAAAGCTGGCAATCAGTAGTACAAAATCGATGACAGGGCATATGCTTGGTGCTTCTGGTGGATTTGAATCCATTGTTTGTGTGCAGAGTTTGTTAGAGGATCGTGTCCCAGGTACCATGAATTTAGAGCATGCGGATCCGGAATGCGATTTGAATTATATTGCAAATAGTAGCTGCGATATGCCTGTTGGTGTCGCACTAAATATCAGTTTGGGATTTGGTGGTCATAATGCAGCCATATTATTTAAGAAATATGAGTAAACCGGCAGTCCTTTCTTGGTAGAAAATATTTTATGTCACATCAAAATACAGAGACAAAAGTGGGCACCATGATTCATTCTTCATCAGAGGAGGAAGAATTGGGCGAAAATAGTTCGTTAGAGCCTCCGGGTGCTACAAAAGAAACGCCGCGTCGCGCAAATAAAATTTTTTTTGCGCCAGTCCATTTTTTGGGCTGGAGACAGAGAATGGCGGTTCATTTTCGAAAAAGCTGGTATCTTTATGTATTTTTTCTGCTGACTTGGATTTGTAGCAGCCTGTTTATTTATTTTGCGCCGCATAAATCGGTCCGTTTGCTGAACGAAATGTGGAAATTGCGCTACACGCTGCACGCAGATTATAATTATGATTATTCGGATTCTGAATTATTTCAGGAAAAATGCGCCCAGGCGGCTGCAAGCCAGCCGAGAGTCTTTTTTATCGACCACCAAATCAATGAACAAAATCGAAAAAATGTCCGGGCGCGCCTCGATGAACTTTTTAAAGATAATGACGGAATCTTTTCTCATCCGTCTGAATCCAGTCGCGCACTTTCTAAATTATTAAAAGAACCACAGGCCGTTACCTCGCTGACCGGAATGGTGGATGATGTGCTATCGACAGGCATTATTGCTGCAAAAGAAAAAGCAACGATAAGCGAAGAAAAGAACGCAAAAGACAGTATCCTAATTATTAGCGATACGAATAGCGTCTATACCTATAAAATGGATATCCCCTCATCAAAAGAGGCCGTAAAACAGGTCTCTGAAAAATTTGCAAAGCAATTCGAGGTCTCTTCGATATTACTGACAGATTTTTTAGACGGCGTCTTTTCGGAAAATTTAATTTTTGATGAAGCGCGAACTCAGAATAACCGCGAATTGGCTGCGAAGCAGGTGCAAATGCCAAAACAATATAAGAAGAGAGGCAGTACGGTCGTGGAGCTTACTCAAAATGAGCTTGAACGCCTGCAGGCTTATGCTTCTCGAAAAAGCATGAATACACGGCCTTGGCTCGAACGCCTCGCGGACTTTCTTGATATCCATAATATGCTGCGTGTTTTATTGATCGGGCTGCTACTTTTTGTGTATGGCGTTATCCTGTTTCGAGCACATGCGCTAAGCACTGACCGAATGCAGCATGTAACATTATGTACCCTGGCAATTAATTTGCACTGCCTTTTTATTTTTTTGGGCTGCGTGCTACATAGCCGTTTCAATCAGCCACTGCTGCTCCTGCTGCCGTTTTTGCCCGTTGCTTTAATGCCGGCAATGATCTCCAGCCTCTTGGGCGGCCGGACGGCAATTTGTACGATTTTGCTGATCGTTATTTTGCTCCCGCTGCAAGTGCAGGTTGCAAGCTGTAGCTTCGAACTGTTCTACTTAACGCTGTTTATTGGAATTATTGGCTTGCTGTGCTTCCAAAAAGCCAGCTATCGCATGGATTATATTTTTGGCGGCGTGATTATGAGCGTCAGTATTGCGCTAGCATCCGTATACTTGGGTTGCGCAGTCGGTATGCCCTGGGGTGCTATTCAAGGACAAATTCTGAGTATCGTGGGCTATTCCTTTGTTAATGGCGTTATTATTGCTTTCGGCTGTCTTCTTTTTCTGCCGCTGTTGGAAGTATGTTTTGGGCTGGCAACATCGACTACATTGATGGAGTTGTGTGATGTTAGCCACCCGCTTCTGCTGCGTTTGCAGCGCGAAGCGCCTGGAACATATCAGCATAGCTCTAATGTGGCAATTCTCGCATCGGCTGCAGCCCAGGAAATTCATGCAAATGCTACTCTTACCCGCGCTTTCGCATTTTATCACGATATCGGCAAATTGTATAACCCCCAAAATTTTGCGGAAAATATGCATGGCGGATGCAATTTATATGACGCATTGACGCCGGAAGAAGGTAGCCAGATGGTGCGCGAACATGTGACTTACGGATTGGAATTGGCATATAAATATCATATGAGACGGCCGATTTATCCGGCCATTGAACGGCATCACGGCAGCAGTATTATGCGTGTCTTTTATGAAAAAGCAAAGAAGGATGCTGAAAAACGGCATTTGCCAATGCCGGATGAAAGTAAATTCCGGTATCCATATCCGCTTCCGATAAAGAAAGAAGTCGTGATTTTAAGCTTGGCAGATGCGTGTGAGGCCGCTGTTCGTTCCATGTTTACGTGCTGTTCGGATTATAAGGCAATGGCGGAAAAAATTATTTCGACAGTCTATCCGGCCATTGAACAAGGAGAGAAAAACCAGGCAGAATTAACGAAAAAATGCATGGAATCAACGGGCTCTTCTAAAGATTCGATCATTCGAGAAGAGGATATCCGTAAAATGCTTGATAAAATTTTTACGGATAAATGGCTGGATGGTCAACTTAATGAGGCGGAAATCACCCTGCATGAACTGCAAGAAGTAAAAATGAGCTTTTTGAAAAATTTCAGGGATATGTATCATACAAGACCCCAGTACCCGGAATCGACATCATCTTCAAAGACGGATGAAAAAATGGATGCAGTACCCCGTGGAAAACAAAGGGCCGATTAGGAACGAAATAAATCATAATGAATATCGTATTAAGTAAATCACGTCAATGTAAGGCAGTCCGGCCCCGAAATGCTTTTATGCAAATTTTGCAAAAAGCGCTGGTGTTGACCGGCTTTTCGAATGATTCCGGCATTATGGAGGTTGTTTTTCTCGATAAAAACAAGATGATAAAACTGAATGGTCTCCATTTACATCATCAGGGTGTCACGGATGTGATAACGTACGATTTGCGTGATAAACAGGAAAATTGGATACCGGCCGAAGAGCAGACGCAGGGCTCAATCTATATTTGTCCAGAAGTGGCTCGGGAAGCAGCCGAAAAATATAACAGCAGCTTTTCCCGAGAGATCGTGCTATACGCTGTTCATGGCCTACTTCATCTGGCCGGTGAAGATGACCTCGATGATGCCGCGCGAAAATCAATGCGCGCGGCAGAAAAACGGGTTATGGAAGAATTGGACACGCAATTTGATTTGGAACAATTTTATCAGCAAATTTAATTTTTTGTGCCGGGTGGCACAATGTTATGAACCCTAATTGTAAGGAGTGTATGAGTACTCAGTTGTTATTATTAATGGGCGCTTTAATCAGTAGTGCGATAGTTGCCTTTTTAGGCTCAGCAGCACTGATTTTGGAGTCATTCTCGAAAGCAAAATTACGTAAATTACGCGAAACATCGCGACAATTGGGTGATATTATTGAGACTGACATTCAGCGGGCAGATCATTTGCGCGTGGTAGGCCATATGCTTTTAGCCGTATTTTTTACTCTGGCAGTGTGCTTCTTTTGGAATTGGCATAACCAGAATATTGTCTCTAGTAGTGCTTTTTGGGGCATTGTTGTTTTCGTGGCACTGGTTGTGTTGCTGCTAATTCAGGTATGCAGCTGTTTTATCGGGTTAATCAAAAGCGCAAAAATGATGCACCAGTATTTGTTCTTTTGCAAGATCTGTTCCTTTCCGATCGCACCGCTCATTCTGTTGTTGTCTTGGCTGATTCGTAAATATAAAATGCAGTACCATCAGCAAAATGAAGAAGTGCGTGTAACCGCTGAAGATGAAATCTTGTCTCTGGTGGAAGACACCCAGGATGATGCCCATAATCAAAATAATAGCGATGGACTGGAAAATGACGAAAAACGAATGCTGAATGGCGTGATCCAACTGGATAAAACATTCGTTCATGAAATTATGACGCCGCGCGTGGATATTGACGCATGCTCGGAAAATAGCAATATCGAAGAAATTAAAAGCGCTATTATTGCCTGCGGCCATAGCCGCCTGCCGATTTATCGCGATAGCATCGATAAAATTATCGGGATTATCTTTGCCAAAGATTTGCTGGATAAAAACTTCGTGGCAAAAGCAGCCTCACTGTTGGAACTCACCCATGAGCCCGTTTTTATCCCAGAAAGTAAAAATGTCGGCGATCTGATGGATGAATTTCGTAATACGCATAACCATCTGGCTATTGTGCTGGACGAATATGGCGGAACTGCGGGGATCGTTACTTTGGAAGACATCCTGGAAGAAATCGTGGGCGAAATACAGGATGAGTATGATAAGGAAGAAGATCCTGAAAAAGAGTATGCCCTGGACGCAGAAGGCTGTCTTGTCGCAGATGGGCGTACGACTATTTGCGATATTAATAAAGTTTTTGATTTGGATATCTCGGAAGAACAGGGCTATGACACTCTTGCGGGTTATATTATGGCGTATGAAGGGAAAATCCCTGAAAAAGGCGCACATATTATGACGGAAAATTTAATTATTGATATCTTGCAGGCGGATAAGCGTCGCATTTTTTCATTAAAAGTAAAGAAACGCAACGAAAAAGAGGATTAAAAAAGAAATGAATTGTAGTTTTATGGTTATTTTGTTAGGGGATGTTTTATGACTTGTTCGGTATGGCTGGTAGTGATTATATTAGGTATGCTTGTAGCAGAACGAGTTACGTCGATTGTTGCAACAAAAAATCCGGTTTGCCAAGAATGGATTCGTAAGATGCCGTTTTTGCACCCGAATGGCATCTCACTGATTCGAATGCCAATGGGGGTCGTTACGGTGGTACTCCTTGCAATGGGGGATTTGAAAATAGCAATCTTGTGGTTCGGATTTTGGATGATTTCTGATTTAACCGACGGTACAATCGCCCGTAATTGTAATCTAAAAACGAAAATGGGAGAATGGCTCGACCCGCTGAGCGATAAGTTCATGTATTTTCCGGTGCTGCTATTTTTTGCTCTAAATAAAGATTTGGCTGTGTCTTTGCCACTTTGGTGCGTTCTTGCTTTTATTGTGGTAGATACGGTTGGACAGTTCTCCCGACTTTTTGCAAAAAAGAAGGCCGCAAATCTTTTCGGAAAAGCTAAAACGGCACTTGTAACGATCCTGCTGGCTACGATTGCTTTTGCGCATATGTCCGATGTTGACGCGACGTTATTAAGACAGCCTATGGTCACTTTTATGGCCTATAGTTGTTTGATTCTCGCGTTCCTGTCTTTCTACTGTAAAATTATTCCGGATGAGTGGTATGCAAATACATTCACGCTGGCGAACTTTCTCTGTGGCTGCTGCGGTATTTATCTTGTTTTTCGGCATCGGTATGTAGCATCTTTTGTGATGATCTTTATCGGGCAGTTTTTTGATCTTTTTGATGGGCGCCTGGCGCGTAAATTCGGCTCCACAAAACGCGGTGCTTTTTTTGATGATATCGCGGATGCAACAAGTTTTGGACTCGCAACTGGATATCTGATTTTTCAGGCGCTGGCTTTTGACGAAGAGGTGATTACCATTTGGATTGCAATCCTGATTACGTTTTTCTATGTCGGCTGTCTCTTGTATCGACTCTATCGATTTTTGAAACCTACAAAAAAATTGCCGCCTGGAATCTTTCAGGGACTCCCGTCTCCGGCAGCAGCGCTGCTGGCGGGCTCTACCGTGCTCGCATGTCTGCAATTTCAAAATAATATGAGCGGCATTATTTCCGCAATTGTTGTGATTGTTGGTTCTTTGCTGATGATCTCAAATATCCCGTATCAGCATTTTGGAAAAATTTTATGGCCACAGATGCCGCGTTTCTTTAAAACACTTATATTTATACTGCTGATCATTTTAGTTAATATTACATTGTCTTATCATGCTCATTGGGAACAGGCGTTTATTACGTTCTGTCTGTTTATAGCACTCTTGTATGTTTTTGGCGCAGTCGCTTCCCCAAAAAAAATGAGTCAGTTGGGAAAAATAAAGATCGAAAATAAGAACTAGTTCTTATAGGAAATGATTAAAATTGGGTGAAATTATGAATTTATCAGGTTGCTACACAGCTCTCGTTACGCCATTTAAAAATGGCGCAGTTGATTATAACACGCTGACTACTTTGGTGGAACAGCAAATAGCTGGCGGAGTCACCGGCCTCGTTCCAGTGGGTACGACCGGTGAATCACCGACGCTGACGTCTAAAGAACACATGAAAGTTATCGAATTTGTTCTGAAAGCGGCTGCCGGTCGTTGCCAGATTATTGCTGGTACGGGCGCTAATTCTACTGCAGAAGCGATCCATCTCAGTGTGGAAGCTGCATCCATGGGTGTGGATGCAACTCTGCAGGTGACGCCGTATTATAATAAGCCCTCTGCCGAGGGGCTGTATCGGCATTTTTCTGTGATTGCCGAAAAAAGCAATAAACCGATTGTGCTCTATAATGTGCCGGGGCGTACAGGAAAAGAAATTCCGTTGGATGTCGTGAAACGGTTGTCTGTAAATCCGCTGGTTGTGGCTGTTAAAGAAGCTGCCGGCAGCGTGGAACGCGTTAGTGCTATTAAAAATCTCTGTGGTGATGACATTGTTGTTTTAAGCGGCGATGATAGCTTGGCACTGCCGATGGTCTGCGTGGGAGCTCGGGGCGTTGTGAGTGTTGCTTCTAATATTATTCCTAAACAAATGAGCCAGATGATCGCGTTTGCCCTGAAAAATGATTTTGCGGCAGCGTTAAAGATTCATCAGCAGTACTATTCGTTGTTTAAGGACCTCTTTGTGGAGAGTAACCCGATTCCTATTAAAGCGGCAATGGCCGACCTTGGCATGATTGCAGAAGAATATCGTCTTCCGCTATGCCCAATGATGCCGGATACGCGCGAAAAATTGCGCCAGACAATGAAAAAGATTTTGTAATATCAGTTGAGATTCCGAGGGGCCTTTTAGACGGAATGGAGTAAAATGAAATTGGTTATGACAATCACGAAAAAAATCCGCAAATTGTTTGTGGATTGCTACCATTTTATTATGGAAGAACTTTGGAATCGCGATTATCATGACTGTGCCCCAGTAAAGCGCTTTCTATACGCATTGATGCGGATTGTAATGATTGTTTGTCGCAGTTTTAAAAGTGATCGATGTAATCTCCACGCTTCCGCGTTGACTTATATTACTTTGGTTTCGCTTGTGCCGATTTTGGCGATTGCATTTTCGTTTAGCCAGGGGTTCGGAATTCAAAAACGCCTGACGGATTCGGTTGGTATTGAAAAAATCAAATTGCAGAATAGTGCATCTTATACCGGTAAAGGCATCCTGTTTCAGGTAAAATCAGAGGATAAAGGCATGGTGTCTAAGTGCCCAAAACCGATGCAGCAGATTATTCTTAATGTATTTACATATGTTGAAAAGACAAATTTTGCGGCACTGGGGCTCGTCGGCTTGATTTTGCTGTTGCTGTCAGTTGTGTTTTCGATGAATAAACTGGAGAGTACAGTCAATTACATTTGGGGAATCCGAGAGGGAAGGACGTTCTTTCGACAACTTAGCGAGTACTTGGTTCTGTTGATTTTGCTGCCCGTTATTTTTTTGTCGGTGACCAGTATTAATACCGTGCTGTCCTCCGATGCCGTGTTAAATTATTTGAATCTTCATGCGGAAGTGTTTGCGTGGGTCGTGGTAAGACTTCGCAAATTGATTAGCGTTACTTTTATTGTGGGCGGTTTTATCTTTTTCTATCTGTTTTTTCCGAATACAAAAGTTCGATTGCTCTCGGCTGTAACAGCGGGCGTAGTAGGGGGCGCTCTCTGGCTAATTCTCCAGTGGGTATATATTGTAATGCAGGTTGGATTGACGAAATATAATGCTATTTACGGAACATTCGCGGCACTGCCGTTCTTTCTGGCATGGCTGTATGCCAATTGGTGTATTATCCTGCTAGGAGTGGAAATTAGTTTTGCGGTGCAGAATTATCGTACCGTGGAATGGAAGAATCTGCCGGATCATTATAGTGTTAGAAGCAGGGTGGCGCTGGCATTGCTGATCCTTCTGGAAACGTGTCGTAGTTATAAGGGGGGAACCGGTGGCTGGGCGCCGTTGGTGTACGCGCGAAAGCATAATATTCCAAGGCGCGTTATCCAGTCCGTGGTTGAACGCTTGCGTATGGAAAACTTACTGATCGTGGTGGATGACGCAGATAAGGATGAAAAATATTATGTTCCGGGACGTGTGCCGGAAGATTTAAGTATTGCAGATGTGGAGGATGCTTTTCAGTTGCCGAATAGTTTAGAATATCAGCGTTATGCTCAGTATCTTCCTGAAAATGTGGAAAATCGTTTTTCTGTTTTATATCATTATTATCATCAAGAATTAAAGAAAGAGACTTTCGAGAAATTATTATGAAATTACGTAATCTTTGGCTGGTGTTGCTTTGTTTATGTGTTAGTATCTCAGAAATTATTCAGGCGGGAGAATTGCCAGTGATATTCGTAAGTATTTTGCCGCAGTTGGAAGCGGTGCGCGAAATTGGAAAAAATATTTGTGAGGGCGATGCGCTGCTGGCTTATGGCCAAAGCCCCGAGATGTTCCAGTTTGATGCTCGCACAATTGAATCACTGCGGAAATCCCCCTTATATTTGGGCATCGGACTGCCGTTCGAACAACGACTCTTCGTAAAACTACAGCAATCGCTGCCGGAATTGAAACTCGTGGATGCATCAAAAAATATGCATCACCGCTGTTTTGAGGGGGTGAAGCATATTATGATGATTACAAATCCACAAACAACAACGCCCGGAACGGATCCGCATGTGTGGCTTAGTATTCAAAATATGATGCTCTATGCTAATACTGTTCAACAAAACTTAATTCTGCTGTTTCCCGATCAAAAAGAAACAATCGTTAAAAATGCGGCGGCGTATTGTATAAAACTAGGCTTGCTGCAAAAACAGCTGCAGGATGAATTGCGGCCGTATCATGGACAGCAAATCCTGGTCTATCACCCCGCTTTTGGATATTTTTTAGATGACTTAGGGCTATCTCAGAAGGCTGTGGAAAAAAACGGTAAGGCGCCAACGGGAAAATATCTTGAATCGCTAATGATGGATATTCCTAAATTAAATATTTCAACTCTATTTTGTCTGCCGCAATTTAATGACCGCTTTGCAAAAATGCTGGCGCATCGTTTGAATTTGAAGCTCGTAAAAATAGATCCGCTTCCTGAAAATTATTCCGAGGGATTAAAAAAACTTGCGTCCCAAATTCGGGACTCAATGGAAATTGTGCCGGCTGAAAAATAACGATTCGCGGCTTTTTATAAGACTACTTCTTTTTGAAATGAAAATTTGCTGCCACCCAGATTTTTCAGAAAGAGGATAATAGAATTAAATTTGTCTTTTTTAGAAATATAATTCGAAAGATTTATGTATTCTAATTACATGCACAAGCGCACGGTTGTGCGTTTGTGTAGCCTCTCAAACATGACGTCGGAATGGGAACGTTTTCCTATGTGTTTCGACTATGACATTTTCTTATTTAAATGGTGGCTTCTTCATTCTACTTTTCCTTCTATTTCAACCTTGTGTTCATAGCCTAATTCTTCAAGTCATTCATTTATACCTCATACGCTACAGGTGATTTCGGTCAATCAAAGCTTATACCCCCCAATAAATTTTTTATCACGGATGAAAAGTTGTGCGGAAAAATTCAGTTGGGTGGTTTTGCAATCTTTATAAAAAATATTATCGCACTTTTTTGTGAAAACGAATCGGAACAGGAATGAGCACCATCAATGTTTTTTTGTTCGAAAACCAGGAAAGTTATGAACATGATTTAAAAGATTGGACTATTTTCTCTGTTTTAGTGCTCAATGCTGGAAAGGAAAAGAATAAGAAAGCCCATTCTTCCTTTGCGTCTCTTTAACGGAAAGAAAGAGTAAAAGCATGATTCAAAAAGACCGATTTTTTTCTGTTCCAGTGCCTTTGAACAGAAGATGGTGCCGACTTTTTGTGTCTAAAATTTTGTTTTTTTTGCTTTAGCATAGAAAACAAGGGCGCTTGACCAGCGCTGGACATTTTTGCACAAAGTTATAATTAAATTTAAAATTGATAAAAAGGCTCGTAAAATTGACTTGCTGTTTCCATTTTTACTTGATATTGTAAGATTATATTTAAATTACTTGAATTTTTCCCTCTTCTTTATAGAACAAAAATAAAAACCATTTTTTTAAAATATTATAGGGGCTGTAAAAAAAATGAACTTGACAATTTGCCGAAAAAATCGTGATTTGATTTTGGGGCCGACAACGAGGAGCATACCCTCAGGTATGTGACGAGGTTGGCGGCACAAAAAGCATTCACGAGAAT
>Ga0172378_10003061_pt1 | contig 15700 bp, 10 predicted proteins | sample GrowelOW332metaG_FD_119755 | JGI IMG/M metagenome (GOLD analysis project Ga0172378, IMG submission 119755) | Groundwater microbial communities from an aquifer near a municipal landfill in Southern Ontario, Canada - Pumphouse #3_1 metaG | ecosystem: Environmental > Aquatic > Deep subsurface >... | reverse complement strand
TACGACCGATAAAAACGGAAATCCTCTTCCTGCTGATTCAAAGGATGCAGCCGAGCGGTGGCTCCTTATGTTTAAGAATGAAACGCACAACCACCCGACTGAAATTGAACCGTTCGGCGGTGCGGCAACGTGCATCGGCGGCGCGATCAGAGATCCGCTTTCCGGACGTTCATGGGTCTATCAGTCGATGCGTGTTACGGGAGCTTCCGATCCGACGATACCGCTTTCTGCAACAGTAAAGGGAAAACTTCCTCAGATAAAACTCTGCCGTGAAGCGGCTCAGGGATTCTGTTCATACCGAAACCAGATTGGTCTTACTACAGGTCAGGTTACTGAATTTTATCATCCGGGATATACGGCAAAACGTATGGAACTCGGGGCAGTCATTGCGGCAGCTCCTGTTGATACGGTGATCCGCGAAAGACCTGAACCCGGTGATGTGGTAATTCTTCTCGGCGGCGGTACAGGGCGTGACGGTATAGGTGGTGCAACCGGTTCTTCCAAAGTGCATACCGAAAAATCGGTTACGACAGCTGCAGCTGAAGTGCAGAAGGGTAATGCGGTTGAGGAGCGGAAGATACAGCGTCTGTTCCGCAATAAAGATGTGAGTCTCATGATCCGCCGTTCGAACGATTTTGGTGCAGGCGGTGTTTCTGTTGCGGTGGGTGAACTTGCTTCCGGACTCGATATCAATCTTGACGCTGTTCCCAAGAAATACGAGGGACTTAACGGTACAGAACTTGCAATTTCTGAATCCCAGGAACGTATGGCAGTTGTAGTCAGAGAACGTGATGCGGATAAGTTTATTGCATATGCAGCTTCAGAAAATTTGAACGCTGTCGTGGTTGCAAAAGTAACCGATACTGACCGCCTTGTTATGAAATGGCGCGGGAAAACTATCGTAGACATTGCACGGGATTTTCTGGATGCTGCAGGTGCCCATCATGAAGCCGATGCTGTCATTGAGAGTCCCGCTCCGCAGCAGAAATCACCGCTTGTGAATCCCCTTGAAAGCGTTGCAAAAAAACTGCCGAAGTCGCTGTATGATGCATGGATTGCAGATATGGAAGACCTTGCATGCTGTTCTCAGCGCGGGCTGGGAGAACGTTTCGACGGTTCAATCGGCGCTTCATCCGTGCTTTTCCCGTACGGCGGACGTTTTCAGTGTACACCGGAGGCCGGTATGGCTGCAAAAATTCCGGTGTCCGCTCCGAGAGAAACTTCAACGGTAAGTTTAATGACATTCGGTTTTGATCCCCGTGTCGGTCAGTGGAGTGCGTGGCACGGCGCACAGACGGCAGTTCTTTCATCTCTTGCAAAGATTACGTGTATAGGCGGCAGGGCGTCTTCAAGCAGACTTTCATTCCAGGAGTTTTTCGGTCGTGCTGTCGACGGAAAAACATGGGGCTATCCGGCTGCGGCACTGCTTGGTTCGATCGACGCGCAGGAAGCAATGGGAACTGCATCTATCGGCGGAAAGGACAGTATGAGCGGTACGTTTGAAAAATTGAATGTACCGCACACGCTCGTTTCATTTGCGGTTACACACGATGAAGCGGAAAATGTTACAAGCGGTTCGTTTAAAAAAGCCGGTGACGGCATATATCTCGTTACCGTTCCCTATTCTGAACTCCTTGCCCCTGATTTTGCCGTATTCACGAAGAACAGCGATGCGCTTTATACGTACAATAAAGCAGGAAAGATTTTTGCAATGTATCCGGTCGGTGCCGGCGGTATAGCAGAGGCTCTTACCAAAATGGCTCTGGGAAACAGAATCGGCGCAGAAATCAGCAGAGTACCTCTGTCCTGTACGGCCGCAAAACTTGCAGGCTGCAGAAGTTCATCTTCGAAAGATTTATTCACCCCTCTTTACGGGGCGATTATAGTGGAAACTGACGATGCGTCATTTGACGGTCTTGACGGCTTTGAGCCGGGAACAGTCGTAAAACTGGGAACAACGATCGCAGAACCGGAAATTACGATCGAGTCGGCAGAAGCAGGAATTGTATTAACAACAGTAAAGCTTGCTCAGGTACAGACAGCATGGGAATCAAAACTTGCGGACGTGTTTCCTCCTGTTTCGGGAGCAGAGACGCAGCCTGCGCTTCCTCAGTTTGCACTCAGCACGCATAAATCACTTGAAGAAGCCAGAAAGAATACGGTATTTGCCGCTCCGGTTAGAAAACCGCGGGTACTTATCCCGGTGTTCCCCGGTACAAACTGCGAATACGATATGGCGCGTGCGTTCGGCCTTGCCGGGGCTGAAACAAAAATTCTGGTATTTACAAACAATACTCCTGAAGCGCTGGTACATTCCCTTGAGGCTCTTGAAAAGGAACTTGCTGTATCGCAGATTCTTGCGCTTGCCGGCGGTTTTTCTGCAGGAGACGAGCCTGACGGATCCGGTAAATTCATTGCCAATGTTATCCGGGAAGGACGCATAGCGGAACAGGTAATGGAACTGCTCAATAAACGCGGCGGACTAGTGCTTGGTATCTGCAACGGATTTCAGGCGCTTATCAAAACAGGTCTTGTCCCTTATGGTGAAATCCGTGATATGACAGACGATTGTCCGACACTTACTTTCAACAAAGTGAACCGGCATATTTCACGCATTGTACGTACGCGCATGGTGTCTGCGATGAGTCCCTGGACAGCCGATGCATCAGTGCTTGATCCGCGGATGCATCTTGTTCCTGTTTCACACGGAGAAGGCCGTATTGTTATCAGTAAGGAAACGGCCGAAAAACTGTTCGCCGCAGGACAGGTGTTTTCGCAGTATGCAGACGAACACGGTATTCCTGCAATTAATGAACCTGATAATCCGAATGGTTCGTTGTTTGCTATTGAAGGTCTTACAAGTCCTGATGGCCGCGTTCTGGGTAAAATGGGTCATAGTGAACGTACTTTGGGAAATGGAAAATACGGAAGTTCCGCAGACCTTATTAAAAATGTCGCGGGGAACCCGCTGGAAAACAAATACGAAAACTCCTGTCAGAATATTTTCAAAGCAGGTGTCAGGTATTTCAAATAATACGAGAGAGAGTTTTAACAGGAGATAAAAATGTCTGACGAGACTACACAGATGCCGGAAAATACACCGGAGAACAGAAAGAACACAAAAAGTAAAGTGTCCGGAAAAATTATTATTGCAGCGGCATCAATTGCGGCGGTTGTTATAGCCGCCGCTGCTGCCGTCGTTTTTGTTGTGCTTCCACTGGCAAAAAAAAGCGTCAAGGCCGACGAATTCGGCTGGTATCATGATTATGATGCAGCAAAAAAACTTGCCCGGAAGGAGAATAAATCCATTCTTCTGCTTGTTTCGGAGACAGGCGAGGATAAAGACAGCAAAACACTGAAAGATACTGTTCTGAACACAAAAGAATTTACTACAGCTGCCAAAAAGAATTTTGTCCTTGTTAATATTGATGTGACACAGGATGAATATAAGAAAACAGTCGCTGCTGATAATGCGACGGAAAAAGAACAGAAGTCGGCTGATGATAATGCTGCAAAATTTAAACGGAACATGCAGATCCTGTCTCAGTACAGGACTCAGATGACGCCGGCAGTGTATATTTCAACAAAAGACGGGTATTTTGTTTCATATATCGACTATGATTCCTCTGAAGCTACTCCCGAAGCCTATCTAAAAATACTGACGGATAAAACTGAAGATATTAAAAAGGTGAACGATCTTGCAGCTGCAACAGATAAAAGTTCCGGTATTGAAAAGGTAAAAGCGATTGACGCGCTTTATGAGGCGACCGACCAGAATTACCGTGATTTTCTTGTAGATGTTTACCGCGAAGTACCTGACCTGGACAAAAAAAATGAGTCAGGGCTGGTGAGTAAATATGTACTTGCGACTGCCAATTCCGATGCAATTGAATTATACGGTAAAGGAGATTACCCCGGCGCTGCAAAGGTATTTGCTGACGCAGCTGTCGGCGGAAGACTTGATAAGGATGATGCACAGCAGTCTTATTATACGGCAGGGTATCTGCTGGGATCTGTCGGTTCTCAGGATTATGCGACTATTATTGCCTATCTGCAGGCTGCCTACAATGCTGATCCGGAAAGTGAACACGCTTCATCCATACAGCAGACTATTGACTATGTAAAAAAACTAGAGTCTGCTGCAGGTAGTGCAAAACCAGGCGATTCATCTGCAGAATCGAAGTAAGGTATGGGAAACAGCAAACCTCCCCCTGCCAGTTCAATTTCTCTTATAGGGCTGTTGTTTTCCGCAGCAGTCCTTCTTATTCTTTCTGCACTTTTTTCTATTTCTGAAAGTTCCTTTCTTTCAATGAACAAACTCAGACTGCGTATACGCCGGAAAAACGGGGATAAACGTGCAGTCCGTGCAGGCAGGCTTCTTGAGAAAAAAGACGTACTTATAAACACACTGCTTGCGGCAAACGATCTTGTTAATATTCTGCTTTCATCTATCCTTGCCGCTGCAGCATTTGATTTATTCGGAGACAAAGGTGTCGGAATTGCAACACTGGTAACGACGGTTCTTCTGCTTGTTTTCGGTGAAATTACTCCGAAGACGCTTTCAACTCGTAATCCGGATTCAATTGCGTATGCGTTGTCGGGATTCATCACAGTTGTCGTGACGGTTTTAAAACCAGTTTCAATTGCATTTACTGCTGTTGCTCATGCGATACTGAATGTATTCGGCGTTAACACGAAGAAGCCGAAACAGACTTTTACCGAAGAAGAAATAAAAACATATATTGATGCAGCGGCTGAAGACGGTACACTCAAAAAAGATGAGAATGCAATGATGAACCGTGTCTTTAAATTTACCGATCTTGAAGCACAGGATATAATGGTACCCCGTACAAGGATTGCCTCGGTACCGAATACCGTGACGTACCACGGAATTATTGAAAAAGCACAACGGACCAGATTGTCGCGTTTTCCGGTGTATCGCAGCGATATTGATGATATTATCGGAGTTATATATGTAAAGGATCTTCTTGCATATAAGGAGACATCTGAAAATTTTCTTATACAAAATGTTATGCGTCCTCCGCTTTTTATTCTGGGGACAAAAAAAATGTCCTCCGCACAGCAGATGCTCAGAGAAAACAGGCAGTCGCTTGCGGTTGTTATTGATGAATATTCCGGTACAGACGGAATTATAACGCAGGACGATATTTCCAGAGAAATTTTCGGTGTAACAGGTTCCGGTTCCTACCGGCGCGGACGTATACCACAGCATAAAATTACTGATACGTCTGATTTTATCATTCCCGGAAATACGCTTCTCATCGATCTGCGTGAAATGCTGCACATACCTGTCACATCGGAAATAAATGAAACGCTCGGCGGCTGGATGGAAGAACGGCTTGACTGCCTGTTGCGTACGGATGATGTAGTCACTTTTCACGGTTATACATTTACGGTTCTGTCTGTAAAATACCGCCGTGTAGATCAGGTTCGTGTATTCAGACTGCATCAGGGAAAAGAGGAGAAATGATCGTGGAACGTATTGTTTCCGTCGTTGTTATACTTATTTTTCTTGTGGCGTGTATAGGTTTTTTTGCGGCATCTGAAACTGCATACCTTTCTCTTTCAAAAATAAAGCTGCGGCAGCTTGTACAGAACGGACTTCCTCATGCTGAAACTGCATTTCTGCTTAGAAGTAATATGGACAGACTGCTTACACTTGTGCTTGTCGGTACGAATTTTGTAAATACGCTGGCGGCATCTCTTGCAACGGTACTTGCTGTCGAAATTGCCGGAAGCAGCGGAGTCGGTATAGCAACTGCAGTTATTACGTTCTGCGTAACGATTTTCGGTCAGATAATTCCGAAGACAGCTGCGGTTCTTCATCCGTCTCAGACAGCACTTAAATTTGCACCTGCCCTTATGGTTCTTGAAAAGTTGTTTTTTCCGGTTGTATGGCTTTTTTCACAGATATCGCGGTTTGCTGCATCTGCAGCGGAGAAAATCTGGAAGGCAGACAGTGATGTTGTGACGGAAGAAGATATTAAGATGATGATAGATGTAAGCGAACATGAAGGAACGCTGGAAGCCGGTGAAAGCCGGATGCTGTACAAAATATTCAAATTCAGCGATCTTCATGCGCACGACATTATGAAACATCGTTCTCTTGTAAGTACCGTTTCCGTAGAGGCTGACTGCAGCAGTGTCATCAGCATATTCAGAACATCCGGATGTTCCCGTATCCCTGTATATGAGGGAACTCCGGACACGATAATCGGTATACTTGATTATAAGTCTGTTCTTTTCAGCTCAGATAAAGATACGGAAAATAACAAATTTGTCCGCAGACGAATGGCTGCAGCGTTGTTTGTACCGGAAACTTTTACAGTTTTGGAAGTACTTACGAGGTTCCGGAAGGAACATACGGATTTTGCAGTTGTACTCGATGAACAGGGATGTACCGCAGGCATTGTAACGATGGACGATGTCATGAGGGTTGTATTCGGACGCATGACGGATGAAAACGCGACTTCGGATATTGAACCGGAATCACTTGTTACACTGGCGGGAAAAAATGAATATATTGTTCCCGGAGATATGAAAATTGAAGACGTAAATGCGATCTTAAAACTGAATCTTGAGTCCGAAGAATTCAATACACTCGGCGGCTGGCTGCTGGAAAAATTCGGTAGTCTGCCTTCTGTGGGTGAGGCATACGTTGACGGGAACGTTGCATATTTTGTAGAGGATCAGGCGCGCCGCCGGATCCTGTCAGTACGAATTAAAAAGGGTGTAGACAGAGTTATGGTACAGAACGGCACGGCCGGGTATCAAAAGTTAAAACTGTAACGGAGGGCGAGAGAGGCTTCGCAGTAGTTTAAATCGGCTCCGCTTATTATATTTGATATTTTAACCCAGGGGCCTGATGAAGAGGAAGCCTGATAATCGTCCCCTTTTATTATCTCAGAAAAAAGCCATGAAACAGAAAGTTGTAATAAAATATTTTTTGTGAAGTTATATGAGCCGGATGTTTCGAATTTGTAAGCAGAACAATACCCTTTCATTATGTCGACATAGTAAGCTTTTCCATAATGGTGATCCAGCGATTGTATATATGTATAAGGTGATATGAAAAACGATAAAGTTCCGGTAAACTGTCTGAACGGGGTAATAATGTTTGTTACGCCGATCCATGTAAACATATCTTCCCGCGTATAATCAATTCCAGACAGCTTTCCTGACGGATAGTATACTGCCTTATCGCTGTCGTGGGAATATCCTACACTAGAGCCGAGTGTATAATTATCTGCATACCACCCGTATCCGTTCCGGGCTTCCATATTTGTATACATATAGTCAATCGCAGCAATTGCCTGTACGGAAACGTATTTGTCAAGATAAAAAGTGTACGATGCATCTGCTCCGAGTTTATATGAAGAAATAAGTGTATTTTCACTTATTGAGTAATTGGTTTTAGTATCAGCATCACTGGTAATTGTGATATTCATCCAGTCGGAATCGTACATTGAACCTGCAGCAGCGGGAATAAAACCTTCCGCATATCCCGATATCGAGATACCCCGCCATCCGAATGAAATTTTTCCACCGTAATACCACTGCGGTTTCATGTCCCAGTCAAGTTCGCTTAACTTTGCATAGTCTCCGTTTGTATCGGGCGTATATACGTATTCGCCGAGTGTTCCGTACCTGACGCCGAATAACGGTTCTGCCGAAAGATTCCAGTCACCTGCAAATACCGGAACTACAGAAAGAATTGAAACGGCGGAGAAAATCAGTAATTTTGTACTAATTATTTTTTTTAGAGGACGCATGATTTATTCCTGCTGCGGAGTTTCTTCGGGCTTTAACGGATCAGGCCCGTATATTTTTGCAAGCTGTCTGCGTGTTGCATCCATGTCCTTCGGGTACGGAGCCGTAAACGTCATACGTTCTCCTGTTTTCGGATGCATGATTGTTAATTGATACGCGTGGAGAGCAAGACGGTTAAGAAGCGGTTGTTCTTCGAATTCGTCGCCGTGCCAGTTTTTTTTGAAGTCGCTGAGTTTTATCGGTTTCTGATTGCCGCTGTACAACGGATCGCAGACGATACACAGCCCGTTTTCTGCAAGATGAACGCGGATCTGGTGTGTACGGCCTGTCCGTGGTTTTGCCTCAATCCACGAATACGGTCCGCAGATACCAAGTAATTTAAAATCCGTGACGGAAGGTTTTCCAAAACGTCTGTTTACTACTGTTCTGTGCCGTGTGTCACCGTCCGGCTGGAGCGGCAGATCTACATGCAGTGTCTGCCAGAGCGGACGTCCGTTTATAAGACAGTGATATGTTTTTTCAACTTCGCGGTTTTCAAACTGCATTGAGAGTGTCCGGTGCGATTCTGCGTTACGTGCATACACGAGTACACCCGATGTATCCTTGTCGATGCGGTGTACGGCAAAAAGTCTGCCGAATTCCTTTTCGGCTGTTAAATCAAGCCGGGGAGCATCGGCGTCGTATCTGTCTGCTGCAATGAGAAGACCGGAACGTTTATTCAGAACAACGATGTCATCGTCGGAATAAAGAACCGTATAGTCAGGAATAAATTTCATATTCTTCTATTATATCCGAAGCTGTCAGAGTTTGCAAACCTGCTTGTCAATACGTTATTTTTCCGGTATTATATTGATAATCCCTGCGGCTGTCATACATCGGTAGTATACGACCTTCCCAAGGTTGATAGAGGGGTTCGACTCCCCCCAGCCGCTGAAAATGAATACATTCCATATAATTAAACCGGAAAATTTCAATCAGAGTGCTTTCCGGATTATCAGTAAAGACTGGATGCTTATTACTGCGGCGGACGGTGATAAAGTGAATACGATGACTGCTTCATGGGGTGGGGTCGGTGTTCTGTGGAATAAAAATGTCGCGTTTATTTTTGTCCGGCAGAGCAGATATACAAAGGAATTTATCGACAAGTCTGATACATTTTCACTGTCGATCCTTGATCATGAAAAATATAAAAAAACACTTTCGTATCTTGGAACTGTTTCGGGGCGTGATGAAGACAAAATAAAACGATCCGGTCTGACTGTCGTACGTTCGGGCAGTACGCCGTATTTTGATGAGTCTGCTGCCGTTTTTCTCTGCAGAAAGATGTGCCGGCAGCCGGTTGAAGCAAAGAACTTTATTTCTGCTGATATCGACAGCAACTGGTATGCGGATAAAGACTATCACGACATGTATGTGGGTGAGATAACGCAGCTGCTTGTACGCGACGAAAACGTTCTGTAATCTGCCGTATGAATAAGAAAGGTGCAGTCTTTTTCCTGACTGCACTCTGTATTCATTCTCCTTTTTCCGTCTTTCCTTTATAACGGGAGAATCCTCCGAAATTAAGCATGCGGGTTATATCAAATCCGTCCTTGATAAGATTTTTCTTTGCAAATTCAACCCTGATACCGGTTTCACAGTACAGTACCATATCCTTCATTTTCAGATCCTCGTATTTACCGTTTGTGAGTCCGTTCGGAATATTCATAGCACCGGGGATATGCGCTTTACGGTACGTATTTTCCGGTCGTACGTCTATAATGACTATACCGCTTTCTTCACCGTTTACGATTTGCTGTGAAAGCGTTTCAAGCGCAGCCGGATCCAGATATTGTTTTAGGCTTTCTTTTGTATTTTTGTTGTTGTCTGCAAAAAGCTTTCCTGTGGCCGCTATTGTCAGTAACAGCACAGACCATAGTAATTTTTTCATTTTTACACCTCCGAATACTGTTTATTTGTTTAAAGATACCTGTATCCGCCATGGATGTCAAATTTTTTACTGTCTGTAAGATGCTGGAAATTAATTATAAAATATGTATACTGATACAGAAAGGAGATTATATGACTAAAGCAAAACTTCTGAAAATAGTAAACCCACTGCTTGCGGTGGATTTTTTGTGTCTCATAGGTACCGCCTTGCTCGATGATGTTATTCCCCGTGAAATTTACGCCGTAATTCATCCTGTTTTCGGGTATATTTTCGCGGTTTGTCTTATTGTTCATCTGTTTCTTAACTGGAGTTGGATAAAAACAAACTACTTCAAAAAAAACTCATAAATCTAATAGTTTGTTTTTTTTATTGTCAGAATAGATGATATTGAAACTCGGATAGATTGTATTCTTTAGTTACCCGGAATATTGTTTTTTGGGGTAACTGGTGTATAATTTTGAAATATGGATAAGAGTTTAAATCAAAATGACAACAGCAGTGTTCTACCTGCGGAAATTGCACCTGGAATATATCTTGTCGGAAAGAACGACAAGGAAGCGCAGCTTAAGTGTAATCCCTATCTTATTGTTGATAATGATGAGGCCGTTCTTATTGATCCTGGCTCCGTCCTTGATTTTTTGGAAGTCTTCAAAAATGTTTCTTCTATTATTTCTCCTGACAAAATCAGACTTATAGTCGCCCATCATCAGGATCCCGATCTTTGCAGCTCCATTCCTTTGTTTTACCGGCAGGGAGTAAAAGCACTTGTAGCGCTGCACTGGCGTACTTCGCTCATTATCCGTCATTACGGTATTATAAATCCTCTGTACATAGTAAATGAAAATAAGTGGGTATGGAAATTCCGCTCCGGGAGAACACTCCGTTTTCTGCCTGCACCATACTGCCATTTTGCAGGAAGTATCATGACATATGATGAAAAATCGCACGTCGTTTTTTCGGGCGATTTATTCGGTTCTCTTGTTTATTCACGGCAGATGTATGCAGACGAAACATACCGTGAAGGAATGAAGGCGTTTCATGAGCATTATATGCCGTCGCACGAAGTTCTTATGCCGGTTATGGATTTACTGCTCCGGCTTAAGATAGAGCTGATTGCACCCCAGCACGGCTGTATAATAAAGGATAATATTGAATCGTTTATTATGGAACTGCGGCAGCTGGAATGCGGTTCTTTATCCGGAAGTATTCCTTTAACGACGCCGGGGTTGCCCGGATCTTCCGTTGTATATACTGCATTCCTTAATGAAATACTTGACCGCCTTTCGGCTTTGTTTTCTCCTGAAAAAGTTCAGGAAATGTTTTATAATTCACAGTTTGAACTCGATAAACAGTCGGTACATATAAGTGGAATTCAGGCAGGTACAGACCCGAAGAATACGGTAGATGTGTTCTTTCAGACACTTGCGGACCGCGACGGAATCCGGTGGATTACCGTAATAGAACCTTTTGTAAAGGTTAAACTCCAGCAGTACCGGCTTCCCATACCGTACTTCTTTTTACAGAATGAAAACGATTCCGGTGTGATACCTGATACGCAGGCTGCTTCAGACGTAAGTGATATTATTCTCTACGATACGCTGACAGGATTATATAACAAAACTGTTTTCGCAAGATTTATCGAAGAATTACTAAAGCACAGGCCTTTGAATCAGTTTGGAGTGATTTATTTCTCGGTAGATGTAAATTCACTGCCTTCAGATGAAAGAACAACAGAGAAAAATGCTACCGTATTTAAATCATTTGCCTATATTCTTAGAAGTGCAGCAGCAAAATTTATTTCTCTGCGTGTATTTAAACTTGATACAGATGTTTTTGCCTGCATTGCAGAGGACTCGGATGAAGAAAAAACGCGGTCGGTTCTGACACAGATCAGACAGTCCGCAAGAGCATCAGGATTTTTTGTGAAGGGAATTAATATCCCGGCAGCAGTACTGTACAGCAGCAGAATAAGTGAAATCCCCGGAATACCTGATGAATCTTCTATAAACCATGTTCTTCTCCGGATGCTGGAGCTGGCAAAGCAGAGCGGGCCGTACGGTATAAGTGATTCATTCCAGAACATACAGGTTAAAAATGATAAAAAACAGATAGCACTTCTTGAACCTGATACGACGTATATCAATTTTCTTTTACCTCATTTCCAGCAGAAGGGGTATGAACTTAAAGTATATCGGAACGGCAAAGAACTAAGTTCCGCAGTCGATAATTTTATACCCGATTTGTTTATTGCCGAAGCAATGACTCCGCAGTTCAGTGGTTTTGAACTGCGTGAAAAGTTACTCAAAATGCCGGGAGGGCAGTCAAAACCGTTTATCCTGATTTCTCACCGTAAAGATGAAACATTTATAAGGCGTGCTGCCGATCTGGGGATTGTGTTTTTTCTTAAAAAACCTTTTTTACGGGAAGAACTTTTCGGGCTTGTGGATAATTTATTAAGGTAAGCCTATGAATGATTTGTATAAATTGTTTTTTATTGTCACACTTGTTTTTGCCTGTCTCGTTTTTTTTATGTATGTGTTTCAGCTGGTATATGTAAAACACGCTGCAGAAAGGAAGAAGAATGCGGTACAGGCAGATCTCGAATCTGTTATGACGGGGACAAGGTTCCGTATTCACGGCAGATACTTGTTCCGGAAAAATTGTATATACCTTCTTGATGCATACATTTCGCTTCTCAAGAATATAGATCCCGGTGAAGTTCAGAAAAAACGGGTTATCAGATTTTTAAGGAAAAAGAAACTTGATCTGTATTTTATCAGGCAGATTTCTTCATTAAGTTCATACCGCAGGGGCAGGGCTGCCCATTATCTGGGATATTTAGGAGGAGAACCTGCTGCTGCTGCTCTGGAGAAACAGCTTCAAAAAGAGAAAAAAGAAAACGTCAAATTGTATCTGATTTATGCTGTCTGCCTTATTGATAATACTGAATGTATTCCCGCTGTCATCTCTGCAATCCGCGGCACATCAAGCCAGTTCGTAAAACGTACAGCGGGTATTATGTCCGCATTTCCTTCCTTTTTAATAACTCTTTTTTATAAGGTGTCTGATAAAAAAGATCCTGACTTTATCAGATTCATTACTGAAACAGCCTATATATCGCCTTTTAGAATTTTTCCACAGTTTCTTTCCGGAGTTTTTCTTGATACTGCATATCCGCAGGATGTACGCAAAACAGCCTTTGCATGTCTTATGGATTCATATCCTGAGTTTCTTGATCCTGCTGGTTTTATTGACTATGAGAACGACGAATTTGAACGGATTGCAATTGAAGCACTCGGTCGGAAACCGGAAAAAAAGAATGCAGACATACTGCTTCGTAAGGCAATTGGAGATAAAAATTCGGAATATATTCTTGCTGCATTGTCGTCCATGGTACAGTTTTCCGACCAGATATTTTTTTATATTCTTGATTTGTTCAATTCAGAATCAGACAGGGAAAGACAGCGTCTTTTTGCACGTATCCTGTCCGTCCGGTTTGAATATTTTCTTCCGGGGCTTTCTGAAAGTGAACACGGAAACGATCTCATAATTCAGGAACTTATTGAATCGGGAAAAACAAGCAGTCTTATTTCGTTTATGAACGAAAACTCAGATGTCAAAATAGAAAACCGGCTCGTATCTATCATTTTGAATGAACTGGCAGAGAACAAAATAGTATCAGGTGATTTTCAAATAAACTTAAAAGATACTATTCTTCAGAAACTCGGACTAGAGGTTCTGTCTCATCCTGAAAATGACGGAAAAAAAAGGATAGAAAAAATAAAACGTCTGCCGCTTTCGATTCTGCTTGCAGGAATAATTATGATACCTGTTTTATTTTTTATACATATATATATTTCGTTGCCGTCTCTATCTTTTAAAACTGTTTCAGCTGTGTATATTAATAAATTTCTCCTGTGCTTCGGTTTTTATGCGCTTTTTCTCGATGTGTTCTATTTTATTCTTGCGTTTTTATCATTCACCGGAAGTGTCCGGGAACGCAATGCTTTTTCACAAAAAAACGATTCATTTCTTTTCCTTCCTTATATGCTTCCTTCTGTTTCTATTCTTACGCCGGCATTTTGTGAGCAGGAAACAATTATTGAGAATGTGGAATCACTGCTGAATATTAATTATCCTGATTTTGAAGTGATTGTTATAAATGACGGTTCAACCGATAAAACGCTTGAAACACTTATTTCTTATTTTGATTTGAAACGGCTTGATGTGGTTTATGAACAGACACTGCAGACAAAAAAAATACGGGGAATTTACAAAAATAAACTTATTCCGGAATTAACTGTAATTGATAAAGTGAACGGAGGAAAGGCCGATTCTCTGAATGCCGGAGTGAATCTGGCATCTAAGGAATATGTTCTCGGCACAGATTCCGATTGTATCCTTGAGCGGAATTCTCTGCTTAAAATGACCGCTCCATTCATTGACGAACCGAATATTGTAATAGCCTCCGGCGGTTCTATTATCCCTGCAAACGGATGCGTCGTTGAAAGTGGCGCGATCGTTGAATGTCATATTCCCCGAGGATTTACGCCTAAATTGCAGACTCTTGAATATTTCCGGGCATTTATGACCGGAAGACTTGGCTGGGCAAAGCTCAAGACTCTTATGATTATTTCAGGGGCATTCGGCCTTTTCAGAAAGCAGGAAGTTAGCGAAGTTCACGGGTATTTAACAAGTGAGGAAAAATATGCCAGGGACACAGTCGGAGAGGATATGGAGATACTTATCAGACTTGTACGTAATTCCAGAGAACGGAAAATACCGTACAGTGTCCTGTACAGTTCTCAATCTGCGGCCTGGACTGAAATCCCAGGGTCATTGAAAATACTTAAACGACAGCGGGACCGGTGGCAGCGGGGACTCATAGATATTTTATTGTTTCATCATAAAATGTTTTGTAATCCAAAATACGGATCACATGGTATGTTCGGATTTCCTTATTATTTGATAGTGGAAATTATAGGTCCATGGTTTCAGCTGTTCAGCATGATTCTGTTCGCAGCCGGACTTATTGCCGGCATTATATCGGCAGATGTTGTTCTTTTCGTTCTTGCAGCTGATTTTATCATCGGTTTTACACTGACGACACTTTCTCTGGCGATAGGAAATGCAGGTAAAGATACATTTCCTGCAAAAGAACAGTTTGGACTCCTGTTTTATTCCTTTATTGAAGTACTTGGATTCCGGTTCGTCATTTCGTTTTTCAGAATTACGGGATATATAAGTGCTCTCAGAAATGTTACCGGCTGGAATAAATTCGGCAGGAAAGGATTTATGAAAGGGAGAACAAAGGTATGAGAAGAACCTTTTTTGTTTTGTTTATAATTTTTCTGCTTCCTGTTTTACCGCTCGCTGCGGAAAATATTTCCTTTAGGGCAATTACGTCTGCTCAATATGAATATTTCAGTAATAACAGATATCTGTGCGAAATTGATAATACTTTTACAGCATCCTTTTCTCCCCGCTTTACTGCAGAAATTAAAAACAGCCTCATCAAAACGGATTATGGAGAACGATATTCGATTCAACCCGGATTTATATGGGTGTTTAATAAAAATATATATGCAGAAACTGTTTTTGGCCCGTTTATTGACAACGAAAATAAATTTTACTGGGACGGATATTCGGAACTCGTTTCTGAAACTGCAAAGACAGTTTCTTCGGTGTGTTTCCGTGCCGGTTTTGTTCCTGATACAAATGTTTTCTTCTGTATCCCGAACACTTCCTTTTTGTATCAGTTTACACGGTTATACGCGGCAAAACTGAAATATTACTTCGGTTATGCTACAGATAACTTTTCATCACATACCCTTTATATGGAAAATATTTTTACCGTAAACAGGAATACGTTTGCAGCTCTGTCTTCGGGCAGAATTCAGGAATATTCGGGTGTTACGGGTTATGCATGGTCTGCCGGACTACGGTATGAACGCCGGCTGACAGAACAAGGTGTACTTA
>Ga0172378_10003060_pt1 | contig 15700 bp, 12 predicted proteins | sample GrowelOW332metaG_FD_119755 | JGI IMG/M metagenome (GOLD analysis project Ga0172378, IMG submission 119755) | Groundwater microbial communities from an aquifer near a municipal landfill in Southern Ontario, Canada - Pumphouse #3_1 metaG | ecosystem: Environmental > Aquatic > Deep subsurface >... | reverse complement strand
AGCCTCTGCGTTTTTAGATATTTTTTCGCCGTGCTCATCTGCGCCGGTTAAAAAGAATACATCGTAACCTCTTTCGCGCTTGTAACGCGCGATTGAATCAGTGATAATCTCGCAGTAGGAATGCCCTATGTGAAGATTAGCTGACGCGTAGTAGATTGGGGTTGATATGTAAAATGGTTTTTTGCTTTCCACGATTATTTATCTCCTTACATTTAACTTTTAATATGAAATAATTATAACATACGCAATTAAAAACTACGCTTATAATATTCTATATATTAGTGTATCAAAAAACCGCTCGTATGAGCGGTATTTTGTTTTTTTCAAAGAATACTTATTTTGTCTCTTTGTTTAGACCGTATTTCTTATTGAAACGGTCGACACGACCATCACTTTGGATTGATCCAGCTTTGCCCGTATAGAAAGAGTGACATTTAGAGCATGTATCTACTCTAGCCTCTTTTAGGGTTGAGCCAGTCTCGAAAGTGGTGCCACAGTTAACGCATGTTACTTTGCAGCGATGATATTCAGGATGAATTCCTTTTTTCATTTTCTAGATCTCCTTTCAGTTTGGAGTTTGCCAAACAGACTTGCTAGTAAAGTATATAGAAACTAAATAGTTTTTGCAATATAATTTTTAATCATATTCCTCGCTTTGAACAGCAAACGAAAGTTAAAACCTTAAATCCCTCTGTTTTACTTGAGGAAATATAACAATTAAGAGTAGCGCTTATAATAACAAGCTTTGGTGTAATCGTACGACTTGAGGAACACATCGTATATTTCTTCGTATGATTCAAACGATTTATCAAGAGTGATTCTATACCAATCTTCCTCCTCGCCATTTCTAACGTGCTTTATACTCTTGTGCTTACGTTTACCGAAACCGTGCTTAACGTAATTTTCATCTAATTTCAAGAATACTACGTACGAATTATCTTTCAAACTGATAAGCGCAAATGCAGTAGAAATAAATTTCATAGTAGCCATCTCTTTAGTGAGATCCATAGGAACATCAATAGTAAGAGAAACCATATCTTTTCTCAACATAATGTAATCTACAATCTTATCGAAGGCCAACTCCATAGGATGATGTACGGGTAAATCGTTTAAGCTTTCAAATATATCGGGTAATGTTACCTTGCTCGATAACTTTGGCTCAACAGGTTCGATATACTTTCCTTCTGTGATGTTGATTGGTGCAACATAGTCATCAACCTTGTGGGGGTTGATGTATTCATTTTGGTTTTCAATCTCTTCAATAAGGTTCTTCTTGGCAGTGACCAAAGGCTGATCGAGTTCAGCAAGTTTAATCTTGATGTTTTCTTGAAGTCTCTTGTATTTCTTCGCTTCAGCAATAGCTTTATCAAATACAGGATCAAATTCACGGGAAATTTCGATATTGAGAGACAACATGTCTCTGTTAGCTTTCTTCGCTGCAAGTTCATCAGCAGAATATTTTCTTCCGTTTCTCACATAAGATATGTAAAGTACATATTCGTAAGCGTGATCTAAAATAGTGAAGAATTGTTCTTTTGTATCGAATGCGTAGTCCAAGATGAAAGAGAATACATCGTCTTTAACTTTGACTATAGAGTCAATTTGCCCCAATTCTTCATTCACGTAATGAATGTCTGATTTAATAAAAATCTTAAATGTAATATCCGAATAAATCAGCACTGCATAGATTAATTCACCGCTGTATAAGATCAAAACATCTCTGTCTTCTGACTTTGCGCATTTGTAACTGTTAACAACAGGGAAGAAATGCTTCGAATTGCTCTCTCTTATGTGGGTCTTCACATCATCCAAGTCCATCAGAATAACCGGAATAACCTCACGATCTGATTTTGCTTTTATATATTCAGGAAGTGGAAGATTCTTCATCTTTATAGATGTTTCTTTCTTAACCTTCTTTTTCTTTTCTTCTTCGTTTTTCTTAAAGTAAACAACAACATCCTTCTTAGGCATAATGAAAGACACGAGAGATCCCTTTTCTATGTCGGAATCACTCTTGATCTTGTAGGCTTTGTACGCTTCATACCCCTTGGGTAATCTAACCTTGTTTACGATTACTTCTGAACCGATTTTATAATAAGTTTTCTTGCTGTATTCTTTTCCATTTTCACCTTTAACTTTTGCTATAGCGACTCTGTGGGTGAAGGTGCGAGCGATGTAGTGAATGGACAAACCAAAAGCGATAGTAATCAATACGACAATCACTATCCAAATAATTATCGATCTAATATATTCGGCGTTTGAACCAGCCATCAATAAAATCATTTATATAATCGTCCTTTACAATAATAATTATATCATAAGTTATAAACATATCATTTCCCTTTTTCTTACTACTTTTAAAGGGTTTTGAACTTTATTAGTATAAAGTATTTGAAAGTTCTTCTAAAAATTATGTATACTATCTATGCCATCGCGATGTTATTTTTACGAACCAGGTCAGGTGCGGAAGCAAGCAGCCTTAAGTTTTGGTATCATGTGCGATGGTTTTTCATTATACTAAAATCATGACACACAACGAATATTTAACCCTCGCGTACAAACAAGCCGAGGAAGCATACGATCAACACGAAATACCTGTCGGAGCACTCATAGTCAAAAATGATGAGATTATTTGTAGTACCCACAATCTTTCCCAACAAAATACCGACCCTACAGCCCACGCTGAATTGCTCGCACTTCAATTAGCTTTTAAGCAATTAAAAAACAAGAACTTAAGCGGATGTAGAATCTACATCACGCTCGAGCCTTGTTTAATGTGTTTAGGAGCGATAATTAATTCTCATATTAAGGAGATATACTTCTCGGCGTTAGATCCTGTTAAGGGAGCGTTCACGCACTACGGAGTATCTCCGGCGATAGACAATCTTGAAATCCACTATATTAAAGATAATAAATGTGAAGATATTCTATCTAAATTTTTTAAAGATATAAGAAGCAAATAGACTACTTTGTACAAACTTCTCTTTCTTCAGGGATTTCTCTACGGAATTCCGCGATTTGCTCTTTGTGAGATCTATTGTATCTAACAGAGAGAAGGAAGAAGACAAATCCTATTAAAACTAAAACCGATAAAGGAATGAGTCCTAAGTTAGCTGAACCTGTGGCTTTATTAATGACACCAAACAAGAAAGCCCCTAAGAATGAAGCGCCTTTACCGAATACATCGTAGAGACCAAACAACTCTCCGGATTTTTTCCTGGGAATAATTTGTGAGAAGTACGATCTAGATAGAGATTGAATACCACCTTGGAATAAACCGATGCAAACGGCCATTGCCCAGAACATCCACATTTCTGAGATGAATACGGCAAATATAGTAATGAATAAATATCCAAGTATACAAACGCCTATCATTATTTCATTGTTGAATTTCTTAGCGAGTTTGCTCACCGCAATTGCTGAAGGGAAGGCGATAAACTGCACGACAATCAATACGATTAAAGCTTGTGATGGAGGTATATCACCATTGCCTAATGATCCAACAATCTTAATAGCCAAATCAATAATGGAGTATACAGCATCAATATAGAAGAAGAAAGCAATCAAGAATAAGAAAACGCCAGCGTAATTCTTCCTTGCTAATTTAAATGTGCTACCTATACGTTTGTACGAATTTAGTATCGTATGTTTTTGCAAAGGCACGTAACACTTTTGCTTGTAATTTTTAAACAGCGGAATAGAGAAACCAATCCACCAAGCCGCATTAATTGCAAAAGCAATAATATAACCGGTTTTATTAGCTAAACTCGCTTCCATAGTATCTCCGAAACAAAGTGCGACAATCGCGACACCAATTATGAACGGGATAACACTACCTATGTCGCCTAAAGCGTAACCGTAAGATGAAACTTTATCCATCTTATCATCTGTAGTTGTATCATTTAACATTGAATCGTAAATCATCAATGCTCCAGAATACACAACCTTAGTAATAACAAAAACAACTAGCCACACAACGTACTCCATAGGAATACCTAGAGCAATACATCCGAGAACGCCCAGTACAGTAAGTGTCATGAAGATTGGTTTTCTAAGACCTTTCGTATCTGACAACGCACCAATAAGCGGTCCTAGCAAAACAGCAATTATTGTAACTGCCGCTGTTGCGAAAGCCCAATAGCTATCACTATCGGTTGTGCCAATTCCTTGCTCAGTAGTTAAAATTGTAAAAAATAGAGCGAATAACGAACAAGCGACCATAGTGAAGGCACTGTTACCAACGTCATAAAGAATCCAACACCACTCTTTTTTATTGAGTTTGTTTGTTTTCTTTCCGCCGGAAACATTTTTGACATTAATGTCATTGTTTTCCATAAAAGACTCCTTTTTTAAGTTATTTTTATTTTAAATCATTTTCGGCATAATTTAAAGCACACACCAAGGTTTTTTGAGTCATTGGCCGATTTTTTTTATAAAATGTTAATATTTTGTTCTTTTTTCCCTTAAATCAGTGTATTTCGTTCGATTTTAGGTGTTTGGTTAATCATTACATTTACAATAATTATGTTAATAGGCAAACAAAAAGCGACACTATTAAGTGCCGCTAAATAAATTGCAATTACTTGATAATATCGCAACCCATGTATTTTCTCAATGCTTCAGGTACTGTGATAGTACCATCTTCATTTTGATAATTCTCAATAACTGCCGCAACGGTACGGCCTATAGCAAGACCGGATCCATTTAAGGTGTTAACAAGTTCAGCTTTAGAATCTTTGTCTCTCTTAAATCTAATGTTCATTCTTCTAGCTTGATAATCTCCAAAACATGAACATGAAGAAATCTCTTTGTATTCGTTGTATGAAGGTAACCACACTTCTATATCGTATGTCTTGGCAGAAGAGAATGTAACATCTCCAGTTGATAAGCAAACCACTCTGTAAGGTAAATCGAGTTTCTTCAATATCTTTTCAGCGTCGTTTGTCAAACTCTCAAGAGCATCCCAAGCATTTTCAGGTTTAACAAATTGAACAAGTTCAACCTTTTGGAATTGGTGCTGACGAATGATACCACGTGTGTCTCGTCCAGCAGAACCAGCTTCGGATCTAAAGCACGAAGAATATGCCGCAAATTTAATGGGGAGTTTGTCTCCATCCAATATTTCGTCTCTGTAGTAGTTAGTAACGGGAATCTCAGCGGTAGAAGTTAACCACAATTCCTGATTTCTAATCTTGTATGCGTCATCTTTGAATTTGGGAAGTTGACCAGTTCCATACATTGAATCGGTGTTGATGAGATACGGGGGAAGTATTTCTGTATATCCAGATTCCTCGGTGTGTGTATCGAGCATAAGCATTTCAATAGAGCGTTCAAGTCTAGCAAATGCTCCCTTGTAAAAAGTAAATCTAGGACCAGCAACTTTTACTCCGCGATCAAAGTCAAAGTAATCTAATTTTGTACCTAAATCCCAGTGACCTAGAGGTTCAAAATCAAACTTTCTAGGCGTGCCCCACTTTCTCAATTCAACATTAGCTGAATCATCCTTGCCAATAGGCAAAGATTTATCGGGGAGATTTGGAGTCTTCATTAAAATGTCTTTAATCTTTTCGTCAATCTCTTTAAGTTTTGTATCCAGTTCAGCAATTTCTTTCTTTGCGTTACCTATGGTTTCAAGCAGTTCTGTGCAATCTTTTTTCTCGCGCTTGTATTGACCTATAAGTTTAGATTTAGCGTTACGAGCCGCCTTTAATGCGTCTCCCTGCTGAATGAGTTCACGTCTTTGCTTATCGAACTCAGGAATTTCTCTCAAGTACGAGTAATCGCCATTTCTCGTATTCAATCTTTCGATCGTTTCTTCTAGATTTTCTCTAACGTATTTAATGTCTAACATAATTAACCCTCTCTTTTATGGGAATAAAAAAATCCCATCAACCATGGGACGAATGTATCGTGGTGCCACCCAATTTTGTAAGGAAACCTTACCTTTAAGTTTTTTCTTTTTACCAATAAAACTAATGAAGTTGGACCTTTATCATTCAAATGCAACCTCACACCACCCGATTGCTCTCTGTAATTTAAATTTGATAATTTGTACTTCGCTTATTAGTGTCTTAATTATAGCGACCTTACACGCTAAATTCAATATATTAGAATATCTAAATGATTCAAATAAAAACCCGGAGAAAATCTCCGGGTAAATATACTGATATTCCTAATTACTATTTGTCGTATGTAACTTGAACTTGAGCTTGATAACCACTGTCAGAATCGCCAGTTATTGATAACACTTTTAATGAGAAATCAATAGTCGCGTCATAATCTGTGTCAACGGTTTTAAGATCGAGATCTTTAGTATCCCAACCTGTTGTCTTTTGAGCTTTGTTCCATAAGTTAGTCCCACTGGGCATATATGTTCCGGCCCATGAATAACGATTTCCAAAATTCAAACGAGCATTTTTTTGGAATAAAGAATCGCTCGATGCATTGTAATTATTAGTAGTTGTGGTGTTCTTTTCTTCATTAACGCTGGATTCAACCATTGAAAGCAAGGACATGTATCCTTTAGTTCCATCATCTCTCAAGAAGTAATCACCATCAGTATGAATGCCTGATCTTCCACCTTTTGAGTTTCCAATTCTGAATGTGTTTCCATCTTCAGGATTGTCAGCTAAATATGTATCGTGATCACCGCGAGTTACTCGCGCGTCAACGTGCAATACTCGTAGCCCCGGAGTTTTAAATCCGGTGGTTGTGCTATAACCATATTTGTAATCGTTTTCTGTCAAACCGGTAGGTCCGTCGAGTTCACAAAGGAAATACTCATCAAAAGCAGTTCCATTATAGTTGGGTGAAGGTAGTAAGAAACAGTCACCTGAATCTGTAAATGAATTGATTGTTATTATAGCAGAGTCATCTACAACAAGTGGATTAACCCAGCCAAGGGAGAATTTAGAGAATGCATTGTGATCACCAAGATTGTGATCCATGTAATCAACTCCACCCATGCAAGACCAAAGGTTGTTGTAGTCGTAGTAATCTTCAAGGCCAAAGGTATGACCTGTTTCATGTGTGAATGTGTGCGTGTCATATCCGCTATATCCTTCATCCAAGAATGAAATTGAAGCCCAACCCAATGTAGCGACATTAGGTGCATCAACCGTTCCGGGTTGATTTCCGGTCATAGTGACATATGCCCACCAGTTACCTAAACCACCTGATTCGTAAGGCTTAGAATATACGGTCCACATCAAATCTATATAACCATCGTCATTCGAATCGTAATAGGAAAGAGGTTCAGCATCCGCTCCCAAAGAGCCGTGATTGCTATCTTTGCTGTATTCAGCAATATACCAATCTCTAACATAGTTAGAAGCATAGGCACCAGCTGCCCCGCCGCAAGAAGCTTCAAAATCATCTGCAGACCCAGGGTATTCAACCCAATTAGGCAATACAGTTCCATTAAATGCACTCTTACCATAACTAGACTGATTGTAGAATGATTGTACAGAGTAACAACCACCGACTTCAGCGATTTCCTCATCTGTGCCTAAAAAAGCAGTTTCGATTCTATCTCTGTTCTCAGCTGTTTCAGTGGGATCAGTAGCAGGATCATTAAACCCAAAAGGAACGATCATGACGTGGGAGGGATTCTCCGGATCATTTAGGTTCATGTTGTGTGGTTGACCCGCGTTGTCGTAAATTGTATTCATGTTAAGATTATGTTCTTTATCGAACTCATCCATGTAGGTAGTCTTTGCGGTAGTAAAATCTTCGTTTGTTTTACCAACATATTCACTTGTGACTTCACTGGTAGTATCAGATGTAACTACGCTGGTGTCATCGCTAGCAGATGTAGCGCTTGTAACTTCACTCGAAGCTTCAGGACCACATGATGCAAGTCCGGCAACAGCAACAAGGATTACAAAACTTTTAAATCTTTTTTTCATATTAATATATCCTTTCTATAATTATCTATATACGTAATATAGGACTAAGAAAATAGCCCCTATAAGAAAAAACAAAAAGCCAGTGTACAAAATGAAAGTCATATCATTCTTTTCTTTGCCGTGTTTTAATTCTTTATATTCTGCATAACTATTTGGATACTTGGAATCTCTGATACTCTTGTGGAATACATTGTTCCAAGCCAAGCCTATAGAATAGTTTAACATATCGAAGGCTCCCGCATTGGAAACCACGACCATAAAATAACTCAAAATAAATAGTAAACCAGGAATAGTGAACGTGTCAGCCCAAATAACGTATGAATTTACTTGTCCCGAACTAATCTCTGTTAAATATACGACAACAGAGGCAAGAGCGGCAACAACTATACTTACAACCAATCCAATCGTAAAGTTTTTAGTGAACTTTTTGGGCTTTTGTTCCTTAAAAGGCAATTCCGGTTTATTTAGCATATATAGATTTGCCTTCCTTCAACATTTTTAAATATTTAGTTTCTTCTGCGTCGTTGCAACGAACAAAGTGACCGGGTACGATTTCTCGCAATGTAGGCTTTTGTTCTGAATAGTCGTGCGATTCAGAGGGTACATATTTAATTCTAGTACGTTCCTTCTCGACATTGGGATCGGGATAGGGAACAGCGGAGAGAAGAGAAGCTGTGTAAGGATGAAGAGGGTGTGCGAATAATTCATCACTAGTGGCAATCTCAACTAACTTACCGAAATACATGACTGCGATACGATCGCAGAAATATTTAACAACACTTAAGTTATGAGCGATAAAGATAATTGTTAATCCTAAATCATTTCTCAAATCGTTAAGCAAATTAATAACCTGGGCTTGAATGGAAACATCCAAAGCAGATACAGGTTCATCAGCAATAATAAGTTCGGGGTTCATAATGACCGAACGAGCTATACCGATACGCTGACGTTGTCCACCAGAGAATTCGTGAGGATAACGGTTAGCGTGTTCAGGAACAAGTCCTACGAGTTTTAAAACTCTTTCGACTTCGGAGTTGATAAATTCTTTCGAATATCCACCGTGAATAATTAAACCTTCACCAATGATGTCTCTTACTGTCATACGAGGATTGAGCGAAGCAATAGGATCTTGGAATATCATTTGAATCTTGGAAGCAACTGTAGCTGCCTTCGCTGAATTCATTTCTTTTTCCATCTCTTCTTTTTGCGCTTCAGTCAATTCGTTGTTACCGTTAGCTTTTGCTAATTCAGCATACTTTTCTTCAACTTTTTTGATCTCAGCCGCTTGGATATTTTTGTTGTAGTATTTATTATCGCTTTTAGCTTCTTTGATCTTTTGGCGTTGAATATTACAGGTATTCAGAGCATTGGCTTTTGCTAAATCCATTTGCTCATTGTACTTTCGTTCAATCTTTTCATAGCGAGAGATGTATGTTGCTTTATCGTCAGCATTTTCAACCTCTCCACCATTCGCCAACTTATATTTGAGTTTTCTATAATTGAAATCATCAGAGAAATTATCGTTATATTCGTTGCGTAAATTTCCTATTTCCTCCGCCTTTGCTTCGCGAAGGTTTCTCAAATTTCTACGAAGACGAATATTGGTGAATTTAATTTCTTTTTCGTTCCAACGAGTACCGGCAGAGATTCTAACATTGTTAATTTTAACGTCGCCCGAAGTCGCCTTGTACAATTTGATGATGGATCTACCTGTTGTAGTTTTACCACAACCGGATTCACCAACTAAACCAAATACTTCACCTTTTTTAACATCGAAAGATACATCGTGTACGGCTTTCAAGTATTTTGTAGGCCCGTGTTTGAATGTGAAGTACTGTTTCAAGTGTTTTACTTCAAGCAAGGTTTCCGCATTGCTGTAATCAAATAAGCCTTGGGCTTTATCTAATTTAACTTCAGCTTTTACCGAAGCTTTTTTAGAGGGTATCTTCTTTGTGGTTTTCTTTGCGGTTGCCACTTTTTTTACTGTCTTCTTAACAGGAGCTTTTTTTACAACATCGTTTGCCATTATTTTTCTCCTCCTAAGTCTATATAGTTGAGTATAGAGTTTTTCATTAAATCAGCTTTAGGCTTGTTGCTGGGGTTTTTAATCAAAGCTTTTTGAATACGTTCACTTACGATAGGTGTGACCTTAACGTCAGGAGCATCATCATGTAATAACCATGTAGCTGCATAGTGCGTGTCGGAAATTCTAAAGAAGGGAGGTAAAGCCTCGTAGTCCTGTTGAAGCGCAAACTTGTTACGTTCCGCAAATGCATCGCCTTTGGGAGGCAACAACATATTCGGAGGTGTTCCAGGAATAGCGTTCAATTTTTCTCTTGTTTCTAAGTCAGGCATAGAACCGAGCAAAGCCCAAGTGTAAGGGTGACGTGAGTCGTAGAAAATATCGTAGACATTTCCATATTCAATAATCTTGCCTGCGTACATAACCGCAATATCATCAGCCATGTTGGCAACGACACCGAGATCGTGGGTAATAAAGATAATCGATAAGTTTTTCTCAACTTTAAGTTTGTTAATAAGTTCAAGAATCTGAGCTTGGATTGTAACATCCAAGGCTGTCGTAGGTTCATCACAAATCAATACATCAGGGTTGGAAGATAATGCGATAGCAATAACTATACGCTGTCTCATACCACCGGAAAATTCAAAGGGGTATTGGTTGTAACGACGTTCAGGTTCAGGCATACCAACTTCTTCTAACATCTTTAAGGCTCTAGCCTTGGTATCAGCTTTTGTTAAATATGTCTTGGATTCTACAACTGCTTCAAAATACTTGTTCATTACTTCAGTCGCAAGTTCTTCTTCTTCAGTTATAGAAGACTCAACTAATTTGTTAATGTGTTTAACGAGAATCTTTGTAGTATTTTTCATAGCGATGAAATACGAGGTACAAGGAATGATAACTTCACTTTGCTTTGCGCGTAATGAAGGTTCCAATTCAAATAGATCTTCCGCGTTATTCTTTTCTAATAAAGCTTGGCGCTTAGTTGCTAACTTGATGGCTTCCTTATATGACTCAAAGTAGTTGACCATTGAAATTCTAAATACTTCAATAGTGTCGTCAGACTCATATGCTACAGGCAACACTGAATGTGAAAGTAACGTGCCTATTAATTTAATGTCAGCACGAGGATCAGCATCACCAAAATCAGTCTTGTCATCTGCAAAGTATTTCTTGTAGAATGCGTTAACTTTTTCTTGAGCTATTTTTAAATGTTCTTGTTGATATTTGACCGAACCCTTAGTGGCTCTTACAAATAATTTTTTGAATTGTTCAGGGTTGATATTATCTTCCTTGGTCTTGATAGTTTTTGCGTATTCTAACAATGCCTTGTAATCGTCATTTTCTTCATATCTAACAAGTACGTGATCGTACTTCTTAATTAAAGCCTTCGCCTCTTTGCGAGTTGATTTACCCTTAAGGTACATCGCTTCAGTAAGCTGAGGGCCAACCTTCATGATAGGATTTAAACTCGACAAAGGATCTTGGAAGATCATAGAAATCTTCACGCCACGAATCTTTGTGAATTCGTCTTCTGATATTTTTAATAAATCTTTACCGTCGAAAATGATTTGGCCATCTTCAACGATTTTGTTGTTTGCGAGAATGCCTAAAATTGCTTTGGAAGTAACAGATTTTCCTGAACCGGATTCACCAACAATCGCGAGTGTCTTTCCTCTGAATAAATCAAAGGAAATACCGCGGACAGCCTTAACTGTACCGCCGTTTGTTTTAAAGGAAATACGGAGATTCTTTACTTCAAGAATCTTATCGTTTTTCGCGACATTTTTCTTTGCCATAATTATTCACTCCCCTTTAATGTAGTATTGAACGCATCGCGCAAACCATTACCCAACAAGTTAAATGAAATCATCAATAATGAAATAACTAGAGCAGGGAACAATAAGACGTGAGGGTTTTGAGATAAGCTTGCAGCTTGACCTTCATTTAATAGAACACCAATGGAACTGATACCACTCGAACTGAAATCAATGATACCTAAGTAAGATAAACTTGATTCAGCGAAAATAACACCGGGAACCATCAGCACGGAACTTGTAATTAACGTACCGGCAGCATTAGGTAGAATGTGCTTAAATATAAGCCTTCCATCTCTCGCTCCCAATGTGCGAGAAGCCAGGACATACTCCTGCCCCTTAAACCTGTAAAACTGCATACGAGTGGTTGATGCAACACCAATCCATCCGTTATAAACAAACGCTAGGAGAATAGCTAATATCAAAACTCCAGAAGATCCTAACGAGGCCTCTAGCGTCGTTGAATGCGTAAATTGAATCTGCGCAATTGTCATAATAATAATCGTTGGAACATTACCGATAATATCCGTAATACGCTCCATAATAAGATCTGTATTACCACCGTAGTAGCCGGAAACGGCACCCCAAATCAACCCAATAATGAAGTTGATAAGTGAAACACCTATACCAAGTAAAAGCGAGAATCTCGCTCCTTCAGCAAGTCTGAGATAAATATCTTGACCGCTTTGGTTCGCTCCGAATACGTAGTAAGGCTTAAACCCATTCACATATGTGAAATAGTCGAAGTAATCAACTCTGATTTTAAACTCTCCACTCTTATCCGTCTCGTAAACAAGTTCACCTGTATCGGTTGTCTTGTAAATGGGAACGGGTTCATCATTTGAATCTAATACCGCGGAGAATTTGGTATCTGAATATTGTCCGTCAATTAATTTCGGGAACAATTTATAGTAAACATCTTGATGGTTGTTGTAATAATTAGTCATCTGATCAGTAATACCATCAACCGTTGAAATATTTAAACCTTTTAAAATAAGCTCATCGCCAACTTCTTCAATATATTCAGCGCTGTTTACAACAGGTTTCATTATTGAATCTTCCGTTTTGTAAATACCGTTATCTTTTTCGTATTGAACGAGGGCGTTGTAATCTTCGGCTGAAACTGTAACGTATTTACAACCAACTGCATAAGAATCCACATTAACTTTGTATTTTAAAGTGTGGAACTCGGTTACACCAATTGTGAAAGTATCATCCACTTCCTCGACCAATTCTACACGTTCGTAATTTGAATCGGTAAAACGAAGTAAGTTGTAATCATCTTCACCAATGGTTTTTTCTTCTTTGCCGTCCCACCAGCCAGAATCTTTAAACAAAGGGCTGTAAGGTCTAACCAAGGCAAAACTACTATCTTCAAAACCTGAAGGATATTGAATAGGATCTACGTAAGATCTAGGATCTACCAATGGTTCAATTACTGCAAATAAGCCGATGAACAAAATGATGATACCAGCAACGATCGAAGCTTTGTTCTTTGCAAAACGATTCCATGAATCGTGCAAGTAACTCATAGGCTTTGTTTCAAATGCTTTATCGTGTAGTTTCTTACCTTTTTGAGCAAATTTAAATTTAGACTTAGGAATTTTATTGAGATCTTGACTCTCACTGAAGTTTGAAGTTCTGAGAAGTTTATTTTTATTAGACATTATTTTCTCCCTCCCATTCTAATACGAGGATCAACAAGACCATATGAAACATCGACGATTAATGTTCCAACTAATCCGATGAGGATATAGAACATTCCAACGAATTGGAATACGTCGTAATCTTTCATGGTTATTGAATTTAAGAACAGCGAACCAACACCATTTACAGCAAAAATACTTTCAATAATAACAGAACCGGATAATAGTGCTAATATTTGTCCCAAAATCATGGGGAATATCGGTACTAAAGAGTTTCTAAAAGCGTGGCGAACTGTTGCTTGTGTACGAGATAAACCTTTAGTACGAGCAAGTAACATGAAGTCGGAAGTTAACACTTCTGTTAACTCAGCACGCGTATAACGGGCAAATCCAGCAATGGAACCAAATGACATGGCTAAAACAGGTAATACCATTGAAGCGAACATTTCACCGCTGAACCAACTTCCGTTGAAATCAGCACGAATCGCTGGCAGCCAACCTAATTCAAATGCAAATAGATACTGAAGTAAAAATGCATAGACAAAACTAGGAACAGAAATGAACAGCATAACAATTACACTCATGGTGTGATCTTGCCATTTGTTTTTCTTTAAAGCCATATATATTCCGGCAATTAAACCTAAAGGAATAGATAAAATCATAGAATACAAATTGATTAAAATTGTAGGGGGAAAGCCCTTTGTAAGTAAATCAGCAGGAGAAGCTAACCATGAAATTTTCCATGAATAACCCCAACGTGAAGTAGTAACAATGGTGCCATCAGTAGCGGTGTATGTAGCAGGGTTGAACAAATTCTTCAGGAAAGTCCACAACTGTGACATAACCGGAGTCTTTGCATATTCTCCAACACCCACTTTGTACATTCTTCCAAGTGCAACTTGCATTTTGTAAAATGTTTCGGGATCTTGCCCAGCGCCTGTGGCTTGGTCAAGAGGAAGCAGTCTGATTAAAATGAAACATATAACAAAAATAATAATAAAGGTGAAAACCATTAGTATTAATCTTTGTAATATGTATTTTAAGGTTTCTTTTGTATCTTGCATAAAATTATCCTTTTTTTGTTAAACCGCAATAAAGTAGCAGACAATAATCTGCTACTTTAATGTGATTTTAATTCTTTTTTTAGTTCTTATATAAATCGCTGGAATAGTTAGCATCTGCTATGAAACTTGCCCATCCTGCATCATCATAATTAAATGTTAAGAATCTAACCCCACCGTAACCAACTAATGAAATGTAGTTCTTGGTAGCATTTTCTATCTTGAATGAGTTCAAAGATGATGTTCCTCTAGCGACAAGTGGAACAGCTTCGAATCTATTTAAGATACCAGCTTCTATACCGGCGAGAATATTCAGTTTTTCTTCGTGAATCGAAGACCATTCTTTATATTCAGGACTATCTTCAGTAACTGTATCTTCCAACTCAGGTTCAATAAGAGAATTATTCATCTCTTTGTACCAAGCGTCGTAAGATTTAGTTTCAAAGATACCATCGCCATCTGAATCAATATCTAAATTGATTTCATCTTGGTGACCCTTAAATCCATATTCGCAATTGGATTCAAATGTAGCGTCACAATAAACTTGCATCAAACCATAAGGGTTAATAGCGGCTCCACCCCATGTGGAGAATATCATGTCGTAACCACCATTTTTAGCTGTTGAATAGTAATCTTCATCTTTTTTCATTGTAAGACCAAATGTGATATTGCTTCCGTCAATTTCGGCTGCCGCAGCATCGATAACTTTGGTGAAAGCGGAATTCAAATTTGTCTTCATATCGATTGAAGTTTGGTTTTCGTTATCGTAAACACGAATTTCCAAATCAATGAGATCGCCAGCAGTTAAGTGTCCGTCTTTAGTAGAGTCAAGTTCTTCTTGAAGACCTTTTTTGACGTAGTATTTAGCTTGAGCGAAATTATATCCGTTTTCAGCTTCAGCCAATGAAGAGGTTGTGTAACCTGTAGCTGCAGGATCTCCACCTAATTCATCGTAAACAGCACCGTAAACAGTTTTACCTTGATCGGTATTTCTATAACTTGTACCATCCGTTACATCTGACAAATATAAATCGTTTAACAAACCAGTAAAGCCTTTTGACCCAGCGGTGTTAGACGCGAAATCATCTCTATCGATAGCAAGTGACAACCCCTTACGGAAGTTATCGTTATTTAAGATAGTTTTGTTTTTACCTGATGATTGTCTTGCTTTAAGAGCATTCCAATCAGAGTTGAATGAAATCTTTTGTGTGTATGATTCGTATGTGGTTGTCTTTCTTGAAGAGTT
>Ga0172378_10003059_pt1 | contig 15703 bp, 12 predicted proteins | sample GrowelOW332metaG_FD_119755 | JGI IMG/M metagenome (GOLD analysis project Ga0172378, IMG submission 119755) | Groundwater microbial communities from an aquifer near a municipal landfill in Southern Ontario, Canada - Pumphouse #3_1 metaG | ecosystem: Environmental > Aquatic > Deep subsurface >... | reverse complement strand
TTCCATTGAAGTGATCTTTAATCAGATCCAAATTTCCAGGATAATTTGGAATCTCCCATAAAAACATTCTACCATCCCACTTGCTGTATTTTAATGTGTTGATAAGCCTGATATCTTCATCTTTCTTCGGCAACTTTATCATAATCTTACGACCGATTACTTCCACCTTTATTTTGTTCCTGTCAATTTTCCATTGGCTGTCATAATTGTTTTTAACCTTATGAGCAAATACCATTTGCTGTGCTTCAGAATCAATAATATTGGTTGTTGCAGACATGGCAGAATTAGTTGTGTCAATAAGTATTCTCTGCTCGGGTAAGGACTTATGTATGACAAACCCTTCAATGCTTCCAAAATCGAAAACTGTATTGGGAAATAGTTTTTTTAGTTCAATTATTGCATCTTCTGTACAGGGAATATGCCAAGATTTCAACGTTCAAAGTGTACCCCGTTTTTAGTCCATGTGGCAAACTGTTGATAGTGATTATACGCTTTATCAAACACTATCATGCAATTCCTTTCAATACTTAACTCTGATAAGAAGTTTTTATCATGCATTTTAGCCTTTGATACTTGGATGAATCGTCCAACCTGTTGTACTGCATCAATAAGCATATGCACTTAAGCCCTCCTTTCTTTCGTCCATCACCTTTAACATTTCGGCCTGCCGCTTTAATAAATCACCAAACAATCGGTTTGTGGTGGAATCTATGAATAAAACCTTTTAAAAAATTAATCGCTTCTGTTATGTAGTCCATCGCAGATCACTCCCATTGAGTCATAACTGCTTAGTATGCCAAACAACATAGTGGTCAATTTATTTGATGGCTTCCTTCTTTATTTTAATTATCCGTATATGTTACTATTTTTGTCGGACAGTAGTGTTTACTAATAAAAATTTTAATCCATTATCAGGTCTGTTGAACTCCCTTTTAGACTAATTGTGAGTTTGAACTTGTTATTTAAGGGAAATAACCTTATTTTTACAAAGCAAAAGCATAGTATCCGCTATTTTTTACTTCTTTTACTGATCATCAATCATATGCCTCAGGAAATTACAATCGAACTTATTCTGCTTATTATCTCATTTTTGTTCTTTATCAGCATTGTAGTCAGTAAAACCGGTTATCGTTTTGGAGTACCTGTACTGCTCCTGTTCCTTGTTGTTGGTATGCTAAGTGGGGGTGACGGATTGGGTATTGAATTCGAGAATATTAAAGTTGCCCAGACTGTCGGCACTCTTGCTTTGTGTATTATCCTATTTTCAGGTGGACTAGATACTAAGCTTTCTGAAATCAAACCAGTAATAGCACCCGGATTAATCCTTGCCACTATAGGAGTCATCCTTACCGCTATCATTACCGGTCTTTTTGTATGGTGGATTTCGGGGTTGACTTATGCGTCAGCAGGAATAGGCTTAACAACCGCTATACTCCTGGCTTCCACCATGTCATCGACCGATTCAGCCTCAGTATTTGCAATTTTGCGAACCAAGAGTGTAAACCTTAAGCAAAACATTCGCCCACTACTTGAACTGGAAAGTGGCAGTAATGATCCGATGGCTTATTTGTTGACTATAACCCTGATTGAAGTTATCAAAATGGGTGCTGAACCTGATATTTTAATAGTCGGTGGAATGATTGCCTATCAGCTTATTATAGGTATAATGGCTGGTTTCTTTATTGGCAAACTGGCGGTTTTGGTAATCAATCATTTAAAGATGGATAATGATTCCCTCTACCCTATTCTGGTACTTACAACCGCAATTTTTGTATATTCATTCACCTACTATCTTAAAGGTAATGGGTTTATGGCTGTTTACATCAGCGGGCTGGTTATAGGTAATTCACGTTTTGTTCATAAACGTTTTTCCCTTCGTTTTATGGATGGATTAGCCTGGCTCAGCCAGATTCTACTATTCCTCACTCTTGGGTTATTGGTAAATCCACATGAATTGCTGCCTTTGATAATTCCGGGTTTGCTGATTAGCTTCTTTATTATTTTGGTTGCCAGGCCACTTGCCGTATATCTTTGTTTACTTCCATTCAGGAAAATTTCATTTAAATCTAAAGCATTTATATCCTGGGTTGGCTTAAGGGGTGCTGTTCCGATTATTTTTGCCATTCTGCCTTTAGCTGCCGGAATACCTCATGCAAGGTTTATTTTTAATATAGTCTTTTTCTCTACGCTGATTTCGCTGATGGTTCAAGGTACAACTCTTACATGGATAGCAAAATGGTTAGGTCAGGAAAATCAAAATGCTAATAGTGCCAGATCAACTAATGAATTTGAACTTGACTTTTCTGACAGTATTAAATCAACTCAGTGCGAATTGTATGTTACCGACCAGGCTTTATTAAAAGGGAATCGACTGATGGATTTATCCTTGCCTGATAAAACGCTGGTGGTTATGGTAAAAAGAGGCGAAAGATTCTTTATCCCCAGGGGTGATACGGCTCTTGCTCCCGATGACAAGTTGTTAGTAATTACTGATGATCTGACTACTATAAGAGAAACATTTGATAAAATCGGACTGGTCCCATTAACAAGATAATCTCCCCATTCCTTTTATGATTTGTATAGCCATGCCTTTTCTGAAAAGCACTCAGCAGGAAGCAGTCAGCAAGAAGCAGTCAGCAAGAAGCAGTCAGTAATCAGCAGTCAGCAATTAACAGTCAGAACTAAGAACCAAAAACCAAAAACCAAGAACTCATCACTCATCACTCACAAGCACCTGTCCGACGGTGCCCGACAGGGTCTCTCCTTTTCTTACGAAGGTCCTTGTTTTCTGTTTTAAATAATATACATCAAATATCGTGCCAATGCGTACTCAATTAGGATTAAATACGAGCTTCAGACGCATTTATGCGTATATAGTCCGTGTTAAGTCCGTATTTAATCCGTGTTAACTAGAAATGTGAATGAATGGTCAATTCGGGTTGGCAGTTTCAGGAGTCCTGTTTCAAAAGGTAATGACCGTTCAGTCGGGTGTAACGCAGGTTCTTCTTCATTTTGGTTACATAGAATACTCCATGCCTACAACGATTTCACGAAGAGAATCATAGCGCATCAAACCTGCAAATAGCATTATTGCAAAGTGAGTGTAACCATCAGGTTTTTGGGTATAACGGTCGTGACCTCCCTGATTTTTTGCCCTGCTCATTTTTACCGGACAGCAATAGTTTATTTTAAATAATGATTTGCAGTTCCTTAATCAGCTAACGGCTTTTTCTTTTTAAGGAATAATTTAGTACCGGATAAAGGTTCATGCCCGATTTGCATATTATTCTTCTTATAAAGAGCTTTAAGCTTGATTGCATATAACTGTGAAATACCTCTCATCGTTTCTCCTTCAGCTACAGTATGATATTCTTTATCAGCTCTTTTTCTCTTGGGTTCAATATAGATGATGGAACCGGGCTTTATGAATTCCTCTTTCCCTAATTCATTATATTGCAATATCTGAAAAGTATGCACTCCCACATCGTCTGCAATTGATTGTGCGTTATCATCCTGCCTTGCAAAGGTCAACCTGACCCCGTTATTGATATAGATGCTTCTGTTTCCATTCGTAACTTCTACATAATCAAAATTATAAGCTTTTGATTTCTCTGCGCTCTTATCTTCTGTCCTGGCATGTGGTTTAGTAAGATTCTTATCAGCCTTTAATGATTTCCTCTCTGCGCCACTATCAAACAAATAAAGCTGATTTTCCTCAATTATCTTGATCAGCATCTCAGCATAACGAGGATTAGTGGCATAGCCTGCTGCTTTTAATCCATACGCCCAGCCCTTATAGTCCTTTACATCAAGTGAAAAAAGTGAAGCATACCTTGGCCTTGATGTAAGGAAAAGAGAATGATCATTAAACGACTCTTCTGATGAAGCATACTTCCTGAAGCATTCTCCTTTTTCATCATCATCCATAATATAGGTCATCCCTGTCCATTCCTTATGGCACTTAATTCCAAAATGATTATTGGCATTTACAGTAAGATCTGAATTACCACTCCCCGACTCCAATAATCCTTGCGCAAGTGTAATACTGGCAGGGATACCATATTCATGCATCTTTTGGACTGCAATTTCTTTAAATTGATTGATATAATCTGAATAACTGATTCTGGGAGCAGCTCCTTGTGAAAAACTGCTTATATGAGAAGCAAAAACTAACAGCAACAGTGAAATCAGGTACTTATAGGGCATGGTTTAGTCTTATATTATCCTGCAAAGATAAATAACCCAAAAATATACACAACAAGTATGTCAATGAATGTACTAAATTGTTTAATTTAGTCGTTTAAACCAGTGTCTAAAAAATCATTATGCCTGAGCCCAAAATATTAATCGTTGAAGACCATGTTAAAATGGCCGATTCCATCAGCAGGGGACTTGAAGAAAATGGCTACAAAACTGATGTTGCCTATGATGGTTTTATTGGTAAAAGAATGTTTGATTCCAATGAATATAACCTGATTGTTCTTGATATCAACCTTCCATTGCTCAATGGATACGAGCTTTGTGCTGAGATAAGAAAGAAAGATCCGCAGATACCTGTTATCATGCTTACTGCCTTGGGAAGCACTGACGACAAACTGCTTGGTTTTGAAAAAGGTGCAGATGATTATATCGTAAAGCCATTTGAATTCAGGGAATTAATAGCCCGTATCAAAGCATTGCTTAAAAGGTCACCTGCCAATAAAAAGAATCAGACTGTTATGAAAGTAGCTGACCTTGAAATTGATACTGAAAGTAAAACAGTAAAAAGAGGTGATCATAATATTGATCTTACAGCCAAGGAATTCGCTTTACTTGAATACCTGATCCGCAACACCGGTAAAGTTATTTCCAAAGCTGATATAGCTGATAAAATTTGGAATATCAATTTTGATACCGGTACTAATGTGATTGAAGTCTACGTTAACTTCCTGCGTAAGAAAATTGACAGGAATTTTCCGGTAAAGCTTATACATACTCAAATTGGTATGGGATATGTGTTAAAAGAAATACCCGACAATGCAGATCAGAAATAAACTCACCTTACGATTTGCCATGTTGGTGGGTAGCCTTCTATTTGCCTTCGCTATTATTATTTTCACTTTATCGGCCACATATAGAAAACAGGAATTTAATCAACGTCTTAAGGAAAGAGCTGTTAACACTGCTAAATTACTTATAGATGTTAAAGAAATAAACAATAATCTCCTCCGTATTATTGATAGCACTAACTATAGTGCATTAATTAGTGATGAAGTAGTGGTATTTGACTACTTTAAAAAAAGCCTTATATACAAATCTGTTGACTCTTCATCGATTATTATTGATGAAGAGTTATTGTCGCGTATTAGGACTGAAGGGGAATATGCTTTCCGTCAGGGTGATAGAGAAGCAATCGGGTTACTATACAGTAATGACTTCAGGCGATTTGTTGTTATCTCGTCTGCCATTGACGTTTATGGTATCAATAAACTTAAAAACCTGCTTTGGGTGTTATTTCTCAGTATGATTGGCTCTGTTATATTCATCATTCTTATTGGCAGAAATTTCTCAAGACAGGCTTTGAAGCCCATTCTGAATGTCATTTCAGAGGTATCTACCATTACTGCCAGCAATCTGAGTCAACGGGTGAATGAAGGCAATGGACATGATGAAATTGCCCGTCTTGCCATTACTTTCAATAAGATGCTTAACCGTATCGAAACTGCCTTTAACTTGCAGAAAAGCTTTGTATCGAACGCATCACATGAACTTCGAACCCCACTAGCCTCTATTACCAGCCAGATTGAAGTTGTTTTGATGAAAACTCGAAAGGAGGATGAATATCGCCAGGTGCTTTCTTCTGTACTGGATGATGCCAGAGGATTGACTGACCTTTCAAACAACCTGCTTGAAATTGCAAGATCTGACCAGGAACTGGGAACTATGAAAGTGGGAAAGGTTCGTATGGACGAATTATTGATCCAAACACAGTCTGAAATCATGTTGTTACATCCCGAATATATGGTTAACATTGACATTAACGACCATACTGACGATGATGAACATGACTTATCAGTAATTGGCAATGAAAACCTGCTTAAAATTATTATGGTGAACCTGATTGATAATGCTTGTAAGTTTTCAAATAACAAACAGGTTAAAGTTGTTATTAACTTTGAAAAAGAAGTTGTAAAATTGAGCGTTACTGATCAGGGAATGGGTATTGATGAGAAGGATATTCCTCATATTTTTGAACCTTTCTATCGTGCTGATAATGCCCAAACTAAAAAAGGTCATGGAATAGGTCTTTCACTGATTGAAAAAATTGTGAAGTTGCACCAGGGTAACATCAAAATCCTGTCAGAGCTTAAAAAAGGAACTACTTTTGAAGTGTCATTACCATACAAACCAAACTAACTAATTGAATTGATCACCTAGCCGAATGGAAGTAATTACAAAGTATTTTAAACAATTATCTGACCAACAACTTAGCCGGTTTAATCAACTTGATGAATTATACAGGCATTGGAATGAGGCAATTAATGTGATTTCCCGTAAGGACATTGATAATCTCTATATCAACCATGTCATGCATTCTCTGTCCATTGCAAGGGTTATTCAATTTGCCCCCGGCACAACAATATTGGATGTAGGCACCGGTGGCGGATTCCCCGGTATTCCACTGGCAATTATGTTTCCTGAGGTTAATTTTCATCTGATTGATTCAATAGGTAAGAAAATTAAGGTGGTGAATGAAATAAGCAATACCTTAGGCTTAACTAATGTGACTGCTACCCAAAGCAGGGTGGAACAAATAGCATTTCGGTATGATTTTATTGTAAGCCGGGCAGTTACTGCCTTACCCGCGTTTGTTAATCTGACCCGTAAAAATATTACCAAGCGGTCAATAAATCCTCTGCATAATGGAATTCTTTATCTCAAAGGAGGTGATTTAGAGGAGGAATTAAAGCAATCAGGTGCCAAATACATGACTTATGCATTGAAAGACTTGTTTGATGAGCCCTTCTTTGAAACCAAATATCTTGTACATCTATGGTTCTAACCTTTTTCTTTATTGTTTTAGCAGTCTGTTAATATGTTTTTTTTGTATTTTTAGGCCTTCATTAATGAACTAAATGAGTATCATCTTTAAAAATCAAATAATATGAGCGACCAGATTTTAAGTCTTCAACCCAAAGCTGTTTGGAGAAACTTTTACAACCTTACACAAATACCCCGGCCTTCAAAAAAAGAGGCTAAGGTTATTGCATTCATGAAGAATTTTGGTGAATCTCTTGGTCTTGAAACCATTGTTGACGGAGTAGGTAATGTGATTATCCGTAAACCGGCTACGCCAGGTATGGAAAACAGAAAAGGGGTCATTCTTCAGGGACATCTCGACATGGTTCCACAAAAGAATAGTGATAAAGTCCATGACTTTGAAAAAGATCCTATTGAAACTATTATTGATGGCGATTGGGTTAGAGCCAGTGGAACAACACTCGGTGCCGATAATGGTATGGGCGTTGCAGCAGCTATGTCTGTTCTTGAAGCAAAAGATTTGCAGCATGGTCCGATAGAAGCACTTTTTACTATTGATGAAGAAACAGGTATGACCGGTGCATTTGCCTTGAAACAGGGTATGCTGCATGGCGACATCCTGCTTAACCTTGATTCAGAAACTGAAGGAGAACTCTATTTTGGTTGTGCCGGTGGTGTTGATGGTAACTTTACTTTCAACTTCAAAAAAGTCACCCCTGATGCTCATTGCGTAGCTCTCAAAGTTAATGTTACCGGTTTAAAAGGTGGGCACTCAGGTATGGATATTATCCTGGGACGTGGCAATTCATGCAAAATACTGAGCAGGTTGGTATGGGATGGTGTAAAAGACCATGGTGCACGACTAAGTTTCATTGAAGCAGGCAATATGCGTAATGCCATCCCTCGTGAAGGTTATGCCATTGTTACAGTTCCAACAACTGAAAAAGATAAATTTGAAAAATGCCTCTTAAAATTAGCTGAAGACATTAAAGCAGAATTATCAGTACCTGAACAAAACTTAAACATTACTATTGTACCGGTTGAAATGCCCAAATATGTCATGGACACTGAAACTCAAAATAACCTCTTAAGGGCCATCAACGGTTGCCCGAATGGTGTTATGCGTATGAGTGATGCCATGGAAGGACTGGTTGAAACTTCCACCAATCTTTCTATTATCAGTACTGAAAATGACACAGTAGTCATTAAATGCCTCCTGCGCAGCTCTGTTAATTCAGCTAAAACTGATCTTACGCTAATGATGGGAAGTGTTTTTGAACTTGCAGGTGCTAAGGTTGCCTTTGAAGGTGAATATCCCGGATGGAAACCAAATCCTGATTCTCAAATCCTTAACACCATGCGGAAAATATATAACGACCGTTTTGGTAAAGTTCCTGAACTAAAGGCTATTCATGCAGGACTGGAATGCGGATTAATGGGTGGTGTTTATCCTGACTGGGATATGATATCATTCGGCCCGACTATCATGTCTCCACACTCACCTGACGAAAGAGTAAACATTGAATCAGTAGGTAAATTCTGGATATTCCTGTCTGAAACGCTTAAAAACATTCCGGCAAAATCTTTAAAGGCTTAAATGGCAATGGAATAGGCTCTTAGGAGCCTATTCCTTATTCCTTCAAAAAAAAGTATCGATAAAGTTTGACTGTTAAGGATAAATTTATATCTTTGCAGTCCTAAAAAATACCACTATGAGCAAGAGAACATTTCAGCCATCACAGAGGAAAAGAAGAAACAAACATGGTTTCCGGGAACGTATGTCCACCCCTAATGGACGTAGAGTTCTTGCTGCACGAAGAGCAAAAGGAAGAAAAAAACTAACTGTTTCTGACGAAATAATTTCAAAGTAGTTTGATTTCAGCTTTAATGCTGTATGATGATTTTTTTAAAGAGGCAATTAATTTTGCCTCTTTTTGTTGTATTGTCCCCACCAATAAACAATTATTGACAGAGTATACGTTCTTTTACTAAAATGCAGTAATTTCGCAACTAGAATAGCCATTGTTGTAAAAAATTCTTTCGATGCCTTTTGTCAACCTGATTTTTATAGTCTTTTTAGTTTATTTGTTTTTCAGGCTTTTTACAAGGTATATTTTACCATGGATCGTTAAGTTGGTTATTAAAAGGTTTCAGAAACGATTCTATGAGCAAAACCCCGGTACAGGCCCTTTACGTGACAATCATAAGGGGAAAGTCACTATTCATCGCGTATCAGATAAAAAAGAGAATGAAATTCCACCTGATTTAGGTGAATATATAGATTTTGAAGAGATAAACAATAATCAAACTCCACCCAATGAATAAAATCGAGTTCAATAAGCTGATCCCTCACCTGATGGCTGTGATCATCATGGTTTTTATCACTTTTGCCTATTTCCATCCATTACTCGAAGGCAAGAAATTACTACAATCTGATATTACCAACTGGAAGGGTATGTCAAAAGAGATTGTTGACTACCGTGATAAAACAGGTGAAGAACCTTTATGGACCAATAGCATGTTTTCAGGAATGCCTGCTTATCAAATCTCAGTAAAACAGGAATCAAACTTCATGGGTTTCTTTGATAAACTTTTCACCCTGGGACTTCCTCACCCTGCCGGACTTGTTTTTCTGTATTTTATTGGATTCTATATCCTGCTTATAAGCCTAAAAGTGAACCCATGGCTGGCTATACCGGGTAGTATTGCCTTTGCTTTTTCCTCCTACTTTCTGATCATACTGGAAGCCGGTCATAATAGTAAGGCTCATGCTATTGGTTATATGGCACCTGTGATAGCGGGTATTATTATGGCATATAAAAATAGAATTTACCTCGGCAGCTTGATAACCGCCCTGTTTCTTTCCCTTGAAATACGAGCTAACCACTTGCAAATAACCTACTACCTTATGATGATAGTAGCATTGTTGGGTATTTTTATGCTGGTGGATGCCATCAAAACCAAAAAAATCAATTATTTCTTAAAAGTTACCGGGTTCCTCGCAATTGCTGCTATTTTGGCTGTCGCTACCAATATTACGAATATCTGGTCTACCTGGGAGTATAGTAAAGAAACGATACGCGGTAAAACTGAACTTACTACCGAAAAGAATAATCGTACTACAGGACTCGATAAAGATTATGCTACCCAATGGAGTTATGGGGTTGGCGAAACATTTTCACTAATGATCCCTAATACTAAAGGCGGTGCAACTGATGCCCTGGGTAATGATAAGAAAGCCATGAAAAGCATTGATCCGCAGTTTGCTGATAATGTTGCCGGTCAAAACCACTATTGGGGTGACCAACCATTCACTTCAGGTCCGGTATATGTTGGCGCAATCATGATATTCTTCTTTATTTTGGGATTATTTGTAACTAAAGGTAATACCCGTTGGTGGTTACTCGCAGTTACGGTATTGTCCATTCTCCTGTCATGGGGTAAAAACTTTATGCCTTTCACTGAATTCTTCCTTAATTATGTACCCGGATATAATAAATTCAGAGCTGTTTCTATGACTCTGGTTATGGCTGAATTTGCTATCCCCCTGCTTGCTATCCTCGGTATCCAGGCTATCATTGAAAATCGTGACTTACTAAAACAAAACAAGAAACCGCTTTGGATTTCATTAGGATTAACAGGCGGTTTAGCTTTGCTATTCTACCTGCTTCCCGATAGCTTCTTCTCTTTCTTCAGCGGACAGGAAGCCTCAGCGATAGCTCAACAACGTCAATCGATCGACAGCAACCAGATGCAAACATTTGATCAGTTTGTTGTTAATATAGAAGCTGCACGTATAAATATATTCAAGGCTGATGCCCTGCGCAGTATTTTACTTATTATGGCAGCGGCGGCTATGCTGTACGTTTATGTGAGCACTAAACTTCAAAAAGGCTATTTTTTCGCTGCTCTGTCTCTTTTGGTTATTATCGATATGATCCCGGTGGATTCCCGTTACCTCAATAAGGAAGATTTTCAGAGCCGTTCAATGGTTGCAAACCCTTTCACCCCTACCAATGCTGATAAGCTGATCATGAAAGATACCGATCCTGATTACAGGGTAATGAATGTAACGGTAAGTACATTCCAGGATGCCAGTACATCATATTTTCATAAAAGCATTGGCGGTTATCATGGTGCTAAACTTCGCAGATACCAGGAAGTTATTGATCATCACATTGTTAAGAACAATATTAAAGTACTGAACATGCTTAACACTAAATATTTCATTGTTCCCGGTGCTGACCGGAAACCTGAAGTACAGGTAAATTTTGAAGCATTAGGTAACAGTTGGTTCGTTAACAATTATCGGATAGTAGAGAATGCTGACAGTGAACTCGACTCACTGAACACTTTCAACCCCGCAACAACTGCCATTATTGATAAGCGTTTCAGTAAGTACCTGGGTAATATTAAACCCGTTGCAGATTCAACAGCTTCTATTAAGCTGTCTTCTTATGCACCTAATAAATTAAAATATGCTTCAACCAGTAAAACGGATCAATTAGCCGTATTCTCTGAAATCTATTATGATAAGGGCTGGAAAGCATTCGTAGACGGTAAACCCACTCCTCATTTCAGAGTAAATTACATTCTCAGGGGAATGATTGTTCCTGCCGGAAATCATACTATTGAATTCCGTTTTGAACCCATTTCATATCATACAGGAAATGCTATTGCATCAGCAAGCTCTATTCTTTTAATCCTCATGTTAGCAGGATATGCAGTAATGCAGTTCAAACAGCATAAAGAACAGGTTAAATAGTAGTCATACAATGCCCGGGAAAGTTCTTATTATAACATATTATTGGCCTCCCAGCGGAGGTGCCGGAGTTCAGCGATGGCTCAAGTTTGTAAAATACCTCCGCCTGTATGGGTGGGAACCTGTTGTGTACACCCCTGAAAATCCTGAACCACCTGCATTTGATGTAAGCCTATTTAAAGATATCCCTGAAGGGCTTACCGTTATCAAGCAACCCATTTGGGAGCCTTACAGATTTTACCGTAAAGTGATTGGTGCCGGGAAAAACGAACGCATAAACGCAGGTTTCCTCAGTGAAAAGAAAGCTCCCGGACTTGCACAAAAGTTTTCTATATGGCTGCGAGGTAATTTTTTTATCCCTGATGCAAGAAAATTCTGGATAAAGCCATCCATCAAATTCCTCACAGAATATCTTAAATACCACCCTGTTGATGCGATTATTTCCACTGGTCCCCCTCACTCCATGCACATGATTGCACTTGGTGTGAAAAAAAACACCGGATTACCATGGCTTGCTGATTTCAGAGACCCATGGACCCATATTGATTTCTACGATCAGTTGATGTTAAGCTCCTTTGCTGATCGAGTTCATCATAAAATGGAGCAGCAGGTCATCCATGCCGCTGATAAACTGGTAACAGTCAGCTCAAGCTGGGAGACCGACTTTAAGCAGCTTGGCGCCCATAATACTGCTGTTATCACTAACGGGTTCGACCCTGATGACTTCCCGGAATCTACTGTGCAAAAACCAGATAATTTTATACTCACGCACATCGGTTCACTCAACAAAGACAGAAATCCGGAATTTTTATGGAAAGTGATCGGAGAATTAGTCAGGTCAAATGAATTATTAAAAAGTCAACTTCACATCCGCTTTATCGGCAAAACCGATATTAGTGTTTTTGAAAGCTTGGAAAGGAATCAACTTCTTGACTTTACAGAGAAAATCGAATATGTTCCTCATGACACCGCTCTTAAACTCTCTTCTGAGTCTGCCGTATTACTCCTGCTTATCAATAACACACCGAATGTAATGGGAATCATTCCGGGCAAAGTATTTGAATATCTTGCCTCACATCGTCCTATTCTCTGTATTGGTCCACCTGATGGCGACAGCGCCAGTATCGTAAAAGAAGCTAATGCCGGTCCTATTGTTGATTTTAATGATGAAGACAGTATACGTAATGCCATCCTTGATCTTTTTAGCAAATACTTAACAGAAGATGCATATACTGACCGGCATTCCATTGACAAATATTCAAGAAAGAACCTTACAAAAGACATAGCTGAACTGCTCAACGAAATGATGATAAATAAAAAGAAGAAATGAAACCTATTAAAATACTGATCATTGCGGGAGCACGACCTAATTTCATGAAGATTGCCCCAATTATGCATACTATGAGGCAATCTGCAAAGCTGGAACCTGTATTAATACATACAGGGCAACATTATGACGTACAGATGTCGGATACCTTCTTTAAAGAACTGAATATCCCGCATCCTGACATTTCTCTTGAAGTAGGTTCCGGTACACATGCACAACAGGTTGCCAGGATAATGGAACGTTTTGAACCAGTTTGTGATGAACAGAAACCCCGTGCTATACTCGTGGTAGGTGATGTAAATTCAACCATGGCCTGCAGTATTGTAGCAGCTAAAAAAGATATAAAAATTATTCACGTTGAAGCCGGTATACGTAGTCGTGACCGTTCCATGCCAGAAGAGATCAACCGCATGGTTACAGATTCTATTACTGATATTCTGATGCCGCCCTCCCGTGATGCTGTTGCGAACCTACTGGCCGAAGGTCATTGCCTTGATCATATTCATCTTGTTGGAAATATAATGATCGACACTCTGCTTGAATCGCAGGAAATGATCGGGCGATCACAAATACTTGAAAAACTCGGACTCAATAAGGGAGAATATGTATCACTCACCCTCCACCGTCCCTCTAATGTAGATAATATTGATAACTTCAAACAAATACTGACAGCACTTGATCATATTCAGAAAGAACTACCTATTGTATTCCCTATTCATCCGCGTACCCAGAAAATGATCATTAGGTTTGGACTGGAAGAATATGTGTCATCATTGAGGAACCTTATCCTAACCGAACCGCTTGGATACTTTGATTTCGGCAGGCTGATCTCCCAATCAAGGTTTGTTTTGACTGATAGTGGAGGAATTCAGGAAGAGACAACCGTTTATGGTATTCCATGCATTACTTTACGAGAAAATACCGAAAGACCGATAACCGTGTGGGAAGGAACAAATGAGCTTGCCGGCTGCGATACTGAAAAAATCATTATGCTTGCTGGAAAGATCATGAAGGGACAATGGAAAGAAAGTCATATCCCTGAACTGTGGGATGGAAAAACAGCAGCCAGAATTATTAAAGTTCTTGAGGATGTACTTTAAACTGATCAAAAACAGACTACATTTGAACTAAAAGTAGCAATTATCAGTCTGATACATAGCATTAACCGTTAATAACCAGATATATGAAGAACTTAATTTGGGTATTATTACAACGAATACTGAATCCGAGTTGTCAAATCAATGCAGCCAGTTTGAGTCGACATTTGAAACTGGGGAAAGGTGTAACAATTGGTTATGGATCACACATCTGTACTGGTAGCATTGGGAAATATACTTATATTAACAAATATTGTCTGGTCGACAGGAATACCGAATCCATAGGAAGTTTCTGTTCAATTGCCTATAGTGTCAAGATCGGATTGGGCAATCATCCTACTCAATGGGTAAGTTCACACCCGTTTGCTTACGACAGGAAGTATGGTTTCATTAAGCAAAACAAGTCTTTTCAAGAGTTTATATCAGATAAATGTATTATTGGCAATGATGTATGGATCGGGGCAAATGCTATTATCCTGGCAGGCGTTAAAGTGGGTGACGGCGCAATTATAGGTGCTAACTCTTTTGTAAATAATGATGTGCAACCATATAGTATTGTTGCCGGTACACCAGCAAGACATGTCAGATACAGATTCGATAAAACAACCATTACAAGACTACTGAAGTCAAAATGGTGGGAATGGGATGACAGGCAAATCAGGCAGAAGATAGATAACTTCAACGACCCGGGAATTCTATTGGCATGATATCAATCAATAGACATCATCGGTTAAACTATCCTTCTGCAAACTTAGGTTCATTCTTCAAAATAGCACTGATAAACTGCTTTACATTGTAATTACCAGTGAATATCTGATTCAGTTCGTTCAGCATAAAATACTTTTCCTTTTCTACACCGAGTGCTGAAAGTTTCACCATAATGATATCAACAGCAATTCTTCCTTCAAGAACAACTTTTCCTGAAATATCTTCTGAAAAAAAGCCTTTTCCTATGAGCAATCCAAGTGTACGATTGCGACTAAGGTCATTAAGAGCCGTCAGTCCAAAATCTCCTATTCCACAATATCTGAACATGGTTTCCTGTTTTCCGCCGAATATCAAAAGCAACTGCAACATTTCATTAAAAGCACGGGTAAATACTAAGAAACGAAGATTCGGTGAATCAAAATTAGCATCTACAATTCCAATGATTATGGCATAGATATTTTTAAGGATGCTCAGAATTTCAACACCTATAACATCTGAAGAATAATCTGTATGAATACTGGTGCCTGACAAAATCACTTGCAGATGGTTGTATATACTTATATCTGAAGCACCAACGGTCATTGCAGTAGGCATATGGTTTATCAATTCTCTTGCAAATGTTGGTCCTTTCATACTACATACCTGATTACTGATTATTCCTTTCAGATTGTCAACTATAGTACGATTATCACTCCCAAATCCCTTAGCCATGTTGATAAGTAAAGCATCAGGATTAATCTGTTCTTTTAACCGGTTAATGTAAGGTATTAAAGCCGATGAAGGGATGGC
>Ga0172378_10003057_pt1 | contig 15706 bp, 7 predicted proteins | sample GrowelOW332metaG_FD_119755 | JGI IMG/M metagenome (GOLD analysis project Ga0172378, IMG submission 119755) | Groundwater microbial communities from an aquifer near a municipal landfill in Southern Ontario, Canada - Pumphouse #3_1 metaG | ecosystem: Environmental > Aquatic > Deep subsurface >... | reverse complement strand
GAATTTAACGAATTGGGTTTTAATACCTTTGTGTTTGATTCGTTGAGAACTACTCCTGAACTTTCATTTGGCGTTCGTTTCAAAAAATGCATTGCCGGAGTTATGATCACCGCTTCTCACAACCCCAAGGAATACAACGGATATAAAATATACGATGAAACAGGCTGTCAGTTTGTTCCCCAAGTAATTCAACCTATGTTAGATATCGTTTCTACTTTAGGGGACGAACTGGATTTGACCTACGAAAAGGCAACGGATTTTGGTAAGCAAAATCTATTGGATGAATCTGTCGATGAAGCCTTTATGAAGGAGATCCACTCCATTGCGATTTATCCCGATGATGAGAAAGTTACAAAAGTGGTATTTACTCCTCAACACGGAACTGCTGCCGTGCTCGGTCGCAGATTATTTAAGGAACTAGGATACGACATGACTCCTGTATTAAGCCAGTGCAATCCCGATCCTGCTTTTTCAAATACACTTTCCCCTAATCCTGAATTGAAAGAGGCTTATGTCGCTGCGATTGAATTGGCGAGAGAGGTGAAAGCTGATTTGATTTTAACTACTGACCCCGATGGAGATAGAGTTGGGTTAGGCTTTTTAAACACCAAAGGTGAATACGAATTGCTCACAGGTAATCAAACTGGAGCCTTGCTCATTGATTACGTATTGAGAAGCCGCAAGGAAACAGGTATTTTATCGAAGAATCCCTTGCTGTGTGATACGGTAGTCACTTCTCAATTAGGAAGAAAAATAGCGCGTAAATACGGAGTGAAAACAGAATCGTATTTAACCGGATTCAAATATATTGGTGAAGCCATGAACAAGTATGAAAAATCAGGCGAATACACGGTCGAATTTGGATATGAAGAATCTTACGGATACATATTTAAGGGCTTTGTTAGGGATAAAGATGCGCTTCAAGCCCTGCTCATGATATCCGAAATGACTAATCATTACTTGCTCGAGGGCAAGAGACTCGATGAAAAGTTAGAGGAATTGTACAAAGAATACGGATATCATATGTGCACGCTTAAAAACATATACTTTAAAGGCGAGTCTGGATTGAAGGATATGGCGAACATTCTAAATGAATTTAGAGAAAATCCTTTTGATGAATTAGATGGTATTAAGGTTGTTAAGCGCGAAGATTATTTAAAGCAAATATCCTGCCAAAATGGAAAAGAAACGCGGATTGAAGGCTTTCCAAAATCTAACGTACTTAAATTTTTCCTGGAAGACGGCAGTTGGTTAGCAATTCGTCCGTCTGGGACAGAACCGAAGTGTAAATTTTACTACGAAGCTATAGACACTGATGAAAGTATTGCCTTGGCTAAACTTGATAAATTTCACGAGGCTATTTTGAAAAAAGCAAATTTGTAAAATATATATAAACTCCCTTAGTTTGTACGAGGGGGTTTTTGTTACAATTTATCTAGGAACATTGTGTTTATTTTCCGACTGCTTAAATGTATAATAAAAGAAATATTGGAGAAATTTTTATGCATTTAATGACGATCGCAATGGTTGCAACTATATTTAGTATTAGCGTTGAACCATTGAATTTAAAAGCGGATAATGTGGATTCCTCTCGGAATACTGTCCTTTTGCTTACAAATTCAGAAATATACTCGGATCGTACAGGGTATGAATATGATGCGATAAATTCGCACGATGGAAACTTGGATATAGTTTGTGAGCACTACTGTCACGAGTGTTTAGAGGAGAACGAGGAATACGACGATCAATTTACAACTTATTTGGCTGAAAAGGAAATATTTTATGGCGGTTTTGATGGAGTAGTAACTACATCTGATATTATTTTGAGTTACGTTATGGATAACATTGACGATCCTTCAGATGTATTTTACGAGACGCCTATTATGTTTATGAATGTTAACAACGAAGATTTTGCTAAAGATTGCTCGCTGAACAAATGGGTTACGGGTGTTGCTAGACACGTGGATTTCAGCTCTATAGTAAAACAAGCCGCTAAATTCAGTCCAAATGCCGTAAATATAAATTATATATATGACGACACATGGGTGGGAAAGTATTACAAATCCCTTTTGTTGGAAGCGATAGAACCGTATGATTTTGAAAATACAAATCCCTTGAATATCAGCAAGTACTCAATTGAGGATATCAAGAGTAAAATTGCTGAATTCGACAAGAATGACATATGCATTTATTTAAGCGCGTCGCTGGATGGTGATGGCAACACATACACGGTCAATGAATTTGCTAATGAGATTTACGATTCAGTCGATTGCATTATGATGACTACAAGGCAAGAAAATATTGGGACTATAGCGATTGGTGGTTATTTCATCGACGAGGAAAGTATTTACACTACATTATTTGATTCGTTTGAAAGCTACTTTGCATCAGGTGAAAGTTTTTGGGATATCAGCATTCAGGCGGATTTTGAATGGAAATACATATTTGACCAAGATATAATAACTAAGTTTCATATTTATGAGTCATATCTTCCTGAAAATAGCCTGATCTTGAATGAGGATATATCATTTCAAGAAGAATATCCTGTAATTTTTTACAGTTTAGCCAGTGGAGTAATCGTGTTTCTTTTTGTAACGGTGGTTCTAGTTGGTTTGAACTTTGATCAGAGAGAAAAGATAAAAAAAGCAAATAAAATGGATCAGGAACTAAAGAAGAAACTTCGGATAGGTCGATTTAATGGCTTGCTGAACAAATACGCTTTCAACCAAGACATAGAAAGGTATATTACAAGGGGAGACAATTTTGGCGTCGGTCTTTTAAATATCGATGATTATTCTAAATTCGCTAGTTATTACGGACAGACAAAAAGCAGTTCGTTGATAAAGGTGCTTGCAAATCACTTGATGGAATCTCTCTCTAAAAGAATAAGAGTTTATGTTTTTTCTAGAAAAGAGATTGCGCTTTTGATCACAGCCAAAGATAAGCAAGAATTGACTAAGATTATTGATTTATTCAACGAGCAAAATAAAGTTTTGTATAAAATTGACAACACAGAATTGCACATTACTTGGACGACTGGATTCGCTCTATTTCCCACAGATGGGCGGACTAAAGACGAATTGATTTCAAACACGTTTTTCGCCATGGAGTACGGAAACAAATATTGCCCTAAAAATGCGGTGCTTTACGATGAAGAAAAAATAAACCCGATAAAGAGATTGAGCGAAGAAAAAGAGATACTACGTTATTCTTTAGAAAATGGGCTGATTGAAAATTACTATTGTCCGATTATCGATCTTTCATCCGGAGATATTTCTATATTGGAAGCTCGCACCAATATTAAGGGAAATAAATACAGCAAAAACGAAAGCGTTGAAAAATACGCCGCTACGCATATGGTCAGCGACTTAGCTAAGCGCACTATCAATTTGTTCTGCGATTTTATTGCGGATGTACAAAATAAAAAGGGGCTTGATATTCCTTGTTCCTTTGATGCCTCCATTGCTCTTTTGAGTGAAGAAGGGGCGGAAGAATATTTGGTTAAGGTATTCGAAGAAAAAAAGATAAGCTTTAAAAATTTAATATTTAATGTCGATGAAGCTCTAGTTAAAGAAACGGGTCAGTTTAGAAACCGATTCTTCGCTTTTGTTAAAGAGAACAACATAGGTCTATGTTTGAAAAATTTTGGAGATAGTTATTCTTCTATTAGAGCCATATATGAAATGCCGCTGACGATAGTTAAAATGAGCGAGTGTATCTCTAATAGGTTTTACAATAATAACATGGCGAAAGAAATCAAAGAGTTTATTAATTATTTGCAAAAGCAAGGAATGAAAATATGTTTTACCAATATAACCGATGAGAAGAAAGCGAAATTCTTTATTGAAGCTGGAGCGGACTTTGAAGAGGGAACATATTATGCTGAAGTTTTACCTCCGGACGAAATGCTGGAGAATCTCGGATTAAATTACAAAGAACTAATTCAATTTGATTCTAAAAAAGGGGAGGCAGAATAGTATGAAATTATTAAAAATATTATTGTTTGTAGTACCTGTATTGCTAACTTCCGGTTTCTCAGCTACAAGTGAGCAAAGCGCACCTTCAAGCGCCGTTGTCGAGAATAATTCGATCGCTGCGAGCGACCACTTTACAAATAATTCTGAAATAACAGTAGATGCTTTAGAAAATGACGAGAAAGTGAAAGTTCTATTTCTCGGATCGTATTCCATCAAGTGGCTTTCATCTCCTGCTTTAATCGATTCGATTTCGGATGGGTTGATCGGTTCTAAATACGATGTTGATTATCAATATATGAATACAAAAGATATCGTTTATAACGAAGCCTACAAGGAATTTCTAAAAGAGATGTACGAGAGTATGTTTGCGAACCAAGATCCTTACGATGCACTTATAGTTGCCGATGATGACGCTTTGGATTTTGTTGAGTCTAACAATACTCAAGATGGAGAACTATTTTATAATATGCCCGCATTTTTTGTGGGTGTGAACAGCGAGACTAATGCGATTGCTGCGAGTGAAAAAGACAACGTTTGTGGATTGTTGGAAACATTAAACTATAAAAAGAGTTTACAGCAGGTGTTGACACTTGAAGGAGACGATGCTAACCACGTGATAAATTACATAGCTGATAGCACTAATACGGGCGAAGCAAACGCTGAAGCATTTGAAAAAGCGGTTGGCGAGATAGACGGTTTCTATTCCGTCAATAGAATAAACCCTTCAAATATGACGCTGAAGGAATTTGAGAACACAATTTCCGCAATAGACGCAGATACAATTACTTATGATTTATCCTTCAGCCAAGATATTGATGGCAATACCTACAGCGCAAATAAACAGCAGCAAATATATGAAAATTATGCGAACTTTCCACTTTTTACAAATAACAATTTTGATGTATATGCTGGGAAAGTGAATTACGATTTCACCAAAGCTGGTGCGACGATTGCTGGCTATGTACGAGATTATTTTGAAAATGGATTAGACCTTTCAAAAGTGAGCATTATCCTAAAAGATATGAACACTTATAAGTACAATGTTAGCGAACTGGCAAAATACGGATTGAAATACGAAGTTTTAATAGATGAGGAGAATACTAAATTTGACAACTTCGGTCTATCGTTTAAGTATGAGTACAAAAACGTTTACGAATTGATTATTATCCTTGTACCTTTTGCTCTAATTATTTTGGCTGTTTTGGTTTACTATGTTTTTAGAAATAGAAAAATCAGAATCGAGCATAGACAAAAATTGGAAAAATTGCAGTACGCATCGAGTCACGACGCTTTAACTGGCTTGCTTCAGAAGGATTCCTTTTACAAAGAAGTAACAGAGTTGATTAAAAAGAAATCCAAATTTGCATTAGTGGTTATCAATATAGATAATTTGACTGAAGCTAATGGATATTACGGTCGCGATAAAGGCGACGATATAGTCTTGAGTTTAGTTAATTTAATAAAATCGATGCCTGACTTCAATTATGGATTCTACAGCAGCGATGAAGAGTTTCAAATCGTGATTCCTTATTTGAAAAGACAAGAACTGGATAATTTCATCAAAAAATTAAATGCAATCAGTTTTTCAATTAAATTAGATGGGATAAATGAAAAGCTCATATCTGCTACAGCGGGAGTTAGTTTGTATCCGGAAGATGCCAAAGTTGGAAGCGAACTGTTGGAACACGCTTATGCTGCTATGCAGTATGGCAAAACTATGAATAAGCGGAAAATTGTATTTTACAATCAAACTATGAAAGGTTCAGCTGCTAAATCTCACACGTATAATTTATTGATTGAAACTGTTAAAAACGACGAATTCGAATTGTTTTATCAACCGATAGTAAATGTAAAAACAGGGGAGATAGAGAAATTTGAAGGATTGCTGAGAATTGAAGATAAAACTTTATCGCCGAGTGTATTTGTTCCTGTTGCTGAAGAAATAGGAATCATAAATATAATCAGTAAAAAAGTCTTAAAGATGGCCTGTGAATTCGAGAGTAAGATAAATAAACTAGGAGTTAAAAAACCGATATCCATTAATTTTTCTAGCAAGCAATTAGGGGACACTAGTTTTTGTGACTACTTCAAGGAAGTTACAAGCGAAAATAAAATAGATTTGAGAAGTATTGAGTTGGATCTGACAGAAGCTTCTTTGCTCTTTGAAGGAACTGGAGAGAAGGAATTCTTCGACTTTTTCAATAAAGAGAGCATTAAATTGTCTCTTGACGATTTTGGTACGGGATTCTCTTCGTTAGACTGTTTATTTGCAGACGCTATTGAATATGTGAAAGTGGACAAGGATTTAGCTGAATCTCTATGTAGCAACAAGAAAACGTTTTACAGATTGATCGATTTCTTCCACAAAGCACATTTAAAAGTCGTAATTGAAGGAGTCGAAACTAAGGAAATTGCTGAAATTTGTTTGGAGTGTAATGTTGATTACATTCAAGGGTACTACTTTTCAAAGCCTTTGCCAGAGAGAGGAATATTGAGTGTTTTAAACAAGAATTATTCGGATATTATTAAGTAGAGCGCTGCGCATTATTAAAGATTACTACATCGGTTTGTTCTCAAAAATTCGTTGGGTTTTTATCGATGTTACACTTATATTTTGTTATAGTTTTTGCAGGTTTTATGGTAGAATTATAATAATATTTAAGAAGTATTAAACAAAAAAATAAGGATAAAAACATGAAAATTGGTCTATTAGCAATAGCAGCAATATCCATATGTACAGGTACGAGTTTTTCTGCTGGAAATGTACTCGCTGCTGATAGCACCACAAGGAATATCTTAATCATTGGTAATAAAGGCGACGATTCGTGCTCATATCGCGAAGAGTTGCACGCTGTATCTAATTACAAAGGTGACATTGGTTTACATTACGAATGCTTCAACAGTGAAAAATATGAATCTATAACTAACTACGGCGATAATTTCTGCGACTATATTTCTGAACAGACTCAATATGTTTCAGATATAGATGGAGTTGTAGTTTTGAATTCCGAAATACTTGATTTTATACTGGAACACAACAAAACCAACGATGAATTATTCTATGAGATGCCAACGATCTTCATTGGAGAGGAAGATGCTGATTCTGACGATTTATGTTCGCAATCTGAATGGATAGTTAACGCTAATAAAGACTTTGATTATTCCGATATATTATCCGTTATTCACGGCTTGATGCCTAAAACAATTACTGTGAATTACATCACGGACGACACTGTTATTGGACGGGAAAAAACCGAACAGTTTCTAAGCGATTTAGAAATGTACGATTATGAAGTAAATGAAATTAATACCTCGGGACTAAATTTGGCTGAGATTGAAACTGCTGTTGAGAGTTGCAGGAGCGACGAGCCGACATTTTTAGTTTCTTTTGCCGAAGATGTAAACGACAACAAATATGGAATAAATGAAATTTGCGATGCCCTAGATGGATACGTTCATTCGCCCTTGTTTTCTGAATATGAAGACGCCTTGGGTAAAATTGCAATAGGTGGACAATATATTAATTACGGCAAGTTCTTAACTAGTGCGCTAAATGTTTTTGATACATATTTTGCAGATAGTAGCAGCGTTTTTAACGATAGCATAACTGACGATATTGAACTAGTTATGGAATATAAATTTTCGCAAAAGATGATGGAAAAATACGATTTATCCATTGAAGATTTACCCTCGGAGACAACAATTATTGAACCGGTCACTTCTACTTGGGATGAGAATAAGAATGCGATATATATAGCAATCGTTGTTATTGCAATTGTTCTGCTGTTTATCGGTGTTTTGCTTTTGGTTAAAAATGAACAAAAAAAGAAAAACTTTAAGATTAAAAATTTGAATAAAAGGTTGGGGGAGCAGTTGATGACAGATGTTTTAACCGGTCTAAAGAACGGTTTGGCATTTTCTAAGGATATAGATAAGTACATAGAGGAAGACGTGTCATTTTTAGTCGGTACAATCGTTATAAACGATTTTTCGAAATTTTGCATTTATTACGGTAGAAGTACTGGGGATACAATAATTAGAGTCGTAGGAAAATACCTGCAGATGAATTCTCTCGATTCAGTGACTATATACGCTTTAGGTGGAAATGAATTTGGAGCTATAATTTTGAGGGATAATTCTCAATTGCAATTTGCAGTTGATGATGATATGCCGAAAAATCCCTCGATTAATTACAAGGTAAACAACGTTGATTTGTTTATTACTTGGTCTATTGGTCTAGCTGAATATCCTAAGCACGGTTTAAATCAAAAGGATTTAATAGCCTGTTCTAAATATGCTTTGGCTTATACTGATCGAACGAGGGACAATGGGATTTCGATGTTCAACGCTGAAAAGACAACTCCGTATATTCGTGGTGTAGAAATAACTGAAAAGTTGCACAAAGCTATAGAAAAACAATTATTCTACAATGAATACAAGCCTTTGATAGATATAAAAACGGGAAAAGTTGTTAGCGTGAATCCTCTTTTAAGAATTAAAGGCTCGGAGGATATAAGTTACGAGCAGCTTATAGAAATCGCTAGTAAAACTAGTTTTGTCAATGAAATTTCAACTATATCAGTTGATCTTAACGTTGCATTCTTGGCGAAAATGAAAAAGATAATTGATAGAAAAGTATTTCTAGGGATGAATATTCTCACGGTACAAATAAACGATTTGGGTCTTTGGAAATATATTTCAAAAAAATCCCGTGAGTTTGGAATTAGCGTTGAAAACTTTTTGTTTATGTTTGATGAATCCATTGAAAAAGAAGATGAAATTAACAGAAAGAAGTTCTTCGATTTTGTTAAAGAAATTGACGGAACTTTGTGTTTCTTGAATTTTGGTGAAGGATACTCTTGCTATAACATGCTTTACGCTGTTCCTCTTGGGCTGGTAAAGGTCAACGAGAATATTTCCGATAAATTTTGCGAAGAGGGGAATTTGGAAGAGGCCAAGTTGTTTATTGATTACATACACAAATTGGGTATTAAAGTTGCCTTTGAAGGCATCGATACTATCAAGCAAGCAAAATTTAGTGTTGCTGTTGGTGTCGATTACGCTCGAGGGTTATATTTTTCAAAAGTGTTGAACGAAGAAGAGATGCTCGCAAGCCTTAATAAAAATTACTCCGACTTGTTGAATTTTGATGAAAAGGAGGAAATCTAGTATGAGTGTAATTTCTACTTTATTATTCTTAATTCCTCTTGTCGCCAGTTTTCAGTTGAGTCCAAATATTGCATCTCGGGTAATCAAAGATAACTCACCCAAGAAGGTTATTCTGAATTCCTCTATAAAAAAAGAAATTTTATTCATTGGTTCCTACTCGGTCGATTGGGTTTACTACGATGATGAGGTTGCTGGGCTCGCTTCTGAATTAACTTCGGACAACTATTCCATTGAGTACACGTATTTGAAGGGAAAACGAGTTGATTTCAGCGAAGAATATTTAGACTTTTTAGTGGATCATTACAGCAATTTATGCGAGTATACTGATTACGACGCTATCATTATATCCGATGATGATGCATTGAACTTTGTGATGGATAATAACGAGAACGAAGGCGATGTGTTTTACAATATTCCTTCATTTTTCTTAGGGGTTAACGATGCAGAAACGGCGGAAATCGCGACAAGCAGCAGAGATAATGTTTACGGAATAATAGAAACTAACGATTATAAAGGAGTGATGGAGTACATAGATCAAATCATGCCCAATGCCACCACCTTTAATTACATAGCTGATAGTACAAGCACGGGTGAATCCACCGGGGAAAATCTCGAAAACACTGCGCTCTTTTCAGGCTATTTTACTGAAATAAATAGGATAAATCCTTCGGTTTTAACCCAGGATGAATTAATAGATGCACTGAAAGATATCGGGGAAGATGAGGTTACTTTTTTAACTGGGTTCAGTACGGATATCACATCGAATTTTTACACTCTCGATGAGCAGTACTCTCTGATGGAAGAATATTTAAAATCCCCCTTGTTCACTGATGACCCTCTTCCTGATGACAATAAAATAGTTTCGGGGTCCGTAGTGTACGGCTACGAGGAAGCTGGTGTGATGATAGGAAATTCCATAAGGAAATATTTCGCAAATGGTCTAGACATAGCGAATGAAGATTTGCTCGATGAGCAACCGAACGAGATTGTATTTGATTGTGATGTATTGAGCAAATATAATCTGGATTACCGCCTTCTGGGGGATGATGTCACATTGGTAAATAAACCTATTTCATTTACTGAAACATATGGAATTGGCTTTAGGCTTGTTTCCTTCACGTTGGCGATAAGTGTTTTTATCTTTTGGATATTGTTTCATCAAGTGGCGTTAATCAAAAAAAGAAACAAGGATATTATTGCTTTGAATACGAAGATTACAAAACTTATATACAAAGATTCCATGACAGGTTTGTACAGGAATTCCGTATTTAAAGAAGATATCAAATCGATGATTTCAGCTGGAAAGCCATTTGCATTAATACTTGCTAATGCTGACGATTTGGGATATATAAACAGTTACTTTGGGAGAGAAAAAGGCGATGAGATTTTGCTGAATATGAGCACTCAATTCTCCACTGTTCCAGGGTTTAATTACAACTCATACCACTTTGGTGGGGATGAGGCTATTATACTGCTTCCATTTAAGAGAATCTCTGAGGTTAATGTATTTATTAAAAAAGAGAAGATGATCAGCGGTGGAAAGATCACAAGAAAAACAGTTAAGGAACATTTTACTAATACCATGGGAATAAGTCTATATCCGCAGGATGGTACAACATCCAATCAGTTGATTGACAACGCTTATGCCGCAATGATTTCCGGTAAAAAAAGAGGTAAGAATATAGCTGTGAGATACAGTTCCAACCTCTTCGAAGCGGGAAGAGAAAACGGCGTTAAAAATATGCTAAATAACGCTCTCGCAAATGATAAATTTGAACTCTATTACCAGCCGATAGTCGATATAAAAACTGGCGATATTTTTAAGTATGAAGCACTTTTGCGCATTAAAGATGTGAGAATGTCTCCAGGTATTTTCATCCCGGTTGCAGAAGAAACTGGTAGCATAATTGCCATAGGAAAAATCGTAGTAAAACAAGCGATGGAGTTCATTGCTGAAATGAAACGCGAAGGGATAACTAAAAAGGTTTCGATTAACTTTTCTAATAGACAAGTTGACGACAAGGACTTTAGTACCTACTTTGCGACCGCTGCTAAATCAGCTGGAGTTGAAAGGAATTCTGTCGATTTGGAAATAACAGAATCGTTCCTGTTTATTAATTCAAAGGCTAGAGGAAGACTTTTCAATTTCTTCAAAGAAAACAATATTGCTCTATCTATCGATGACTTTGGCACAGGTTATTCTTCGGTTAACAGTTTGTTTTCCACGCCTATTAAATATGTAAAAGTTGACAAGAGCCTGTCTGAACGAATGTGTAAAAATAAACCGTCTACAAAGAGCATAGTTAGCTTTTTTCACGAACTTGGTTTGAAGGTTATATTTGAGGGTATCGAGGAAAAAGAACAAGTTAAAGTATGCAACTTTTGTAAGGTTGATTACATCCAAGGCTATTATTTTTCCAAACCTCAGCCGCGAGATATCACGTTAAAAAGTCTAGATAAAAATTACCTAGACTTAATTAAATAAAATATCAATAAGAACTATAAATAAGCGTTTATTAGAACTTTTAACGTGTTCATAACTCCATCGTGGTTATTATCGGTGAAGGAGATTACATCGGCGTATTTTTTTGCGACTTTATTTCCATTCTTCATAGCTACACCGATGCCGGAACGATATAACATTTCTATGTCGTTAGCTGCATCACCGAAGCATATGAAGTCGGATGGGGGAATTCCAATACTCTTTCCAATTTGCTCGATTGCTGTATATTTGTTTACGTAGGTGTAATAGAGTTCAGCGATCAAACAATTGTCCCAAAATCGGACTCCAATACCCGGAACTGAAAATCCCGCTTCCATAAATTTTTGAATGTCGGATTTATTCTTTAAGACGAATATACCACCAAGCATCATGTCGTTACACGTCTTGTATTTTTCTCCGTAGTGAACTTTGATGTTATCTTTATCTAAATATGTGAATGTATCCATAGAGTGATCATCTTTATTGGCGATGTAAATATCAGTCATATTTTCAATCAATATGTTTTGAAAATTTTCTCTTCCTACAGAATCGACAATATTGTTGATTAGGGACATGGAAAAATTATTCGAATGAATAATTTTCTTATTATCTTGAGGATCTATGATTACTCCACCGTTGTAGCAGGCAATCTTTCCTTTGAGCCCAATCTGATTGTAGTAATCGATTAATGCTCTGTAAGGACGTCCGGAAGCGAGTGTAATTTCCGCCCCTTTGTCTTGCAGATCTTTCAAATATTTTTGAGTTTCTTCTGAAATCGTTTGATCGTCGCGCAATAATGTTCCGTCCATATCGGATATGACCATCACTCGTTTTTTCATTTATTTTAGTCCTACCGCTATCTTGACTCTGTCTAAAACCACATTTGCAACTTTGCGCGCTTTAACAGCGCCATCCTCGAAGATTTTATCGAGTTTGGCTTCATCAGCACGGAAGGCTTCGAATCTCTCTTTAAACGGGCTAATTTCATCCATAACCGCATCAGCGACAGCCTTTTTGAACGTGCCGTAGTTTGCGTCTTTGAATTCTGCTTCTGCTTCTTCTATGCTGCAATTTTTCATTGCGGAGTATATGGATAGCAAATTTGATACGCCGGGTTTATTTGCGACATCATATCTAACTACTGATTCTGAATCAGTTACGGCGGCCATGATTTTCTTTCTGATGACTTTTTCTGTGTCTTGAAGGTAAATAACACCTTTTTGTTGTTTTGGATCATCGGATTTGGACATCTTGTGGGATGGATCTGACAAAGACATAATGCGCTTACCTACTTTAGGTGTGACAGTTTTAGGTAAAGTGAGAAATTCACCTTTGTAGCGTGAATTAAAACGCTTAGCTATATCGTTTGTAAGTTCTACGTGTTGACGTTGATCTTCTCCTACGGGTATGAGTTCAGAATCATACATGAAGATATCAGCTGACATTAGAACTGGATATGTGAACAATCCAACTCCGATTTTCTTCTGATTTAATTGTGCTGATTTGGTTTTGTATTGAATCATTCTGGACAACTCACCCATATATATATAATTGATAATGATTGCGTTTAGCATCGCTACTTCATTTATATCCGACTGTTTAAATAAAACTGTCTTTTCTGGATCTAATCCTGCTGCTAAGTAAAAGGAAATGATGTCGTAAGTGGTAGATCTAAGCTTTTCCGAATCTATCGGCAAAGTTAGTGCGTGCACATCTGCCACGAATATAAACGATTCATTGTCATTTTGAAATGAAGGGAAGGTTCGAAAAGAACCTATGTAGTTTCCTAAAGTCATTTTTCCTGTGGGTTTTACACCTGATAATATTCTTGCCATAATTTTCCTTAATTAATAATATACTAGATTGATATTATTAATACTCCTTTCCTAGAGAACGCGTTTATCACCTGAATTTATTCGAGCCTTTTGACTGTTCTCGATAAATCAAAAGTTGACATTTAACAATAGTCACAACAACAAGAGTGATTTCTCAAAATCGGTTGTGGTGAAACTAATTTAGTGAAGCGTCGAATTAATAGAGAGAGATTCAATCTATTTTCAACCAAATCACTATTCTATTAGTTCCCATTTTATCACATCTCGAGACTTAAAACCTTAACTAGAGTGACTGATTATTGGAAAAAGCGGGTTTCGATACTCCTGCGGTGGACAACTGCTGTTTTTGCAGTGAATTTCCTTATATATTCAGCGATATATTAATATGTATTTGAAGAAGATTAATAATGGTTGGCATGCTTTTCAAATAAGATTGAAAGAAATCTTAGTGGAAAATAAACATCGAACGTATTGCGCGAGCGTTGATGAATTATTTTACTCGGTAATTTAGCTAGCCTAATAGGCTGATTTTTAACAATGGTAATGTATTCTATTATAGATATTTTGCTATTTGATATATCATGAAAATACAGGCGATAAAACGGAGGCAATCGAAATGAACATTGGTTACGCATGTTTAACTGAAGGCGTTGAAAACACGAGACTGAAAACTTGCATTTTAAAAAATGCAACATCCAATCGTTTACAAAGCATAATTGAGGCGAATCTCGGTTCTCTAAAAAATATGGTTGAATACAATATAAAAAACGGGATTAAAGTTTTAAGAATTAGTTCCGATATAATACCTTTTGGTTCTCATCCAGTTAATACTCTAGCTTGGTGGGAAGTGTTTAATGAAGAACTGAGAGAGATAGGTGAGAAGGCTAAGGATAATGGAATTCGACTTACGATGCATCCAGGGCAATATACTGTTTTGAATTCACCCAGACCGGATGTGGTTGAACGAGCGGTAAAGGAGCTGCAGTATCACGCGCGTTTTTTAGATGCTATGAACTTGAGCTCAGAGAGCAAGATGATTTTGCATATTGGCGGTGTTTACGTGGATAAGAAAGCAGCGATAGAACGTTTCAAAAAGCAGTATCGTTTGTTAGATGACAACATAAAAAATCGTCTCGTCATAGAAAACGACGACAAACAGTACACTATATCTGAGGTTTTATCTATTGGAGAAAGCGAGAATATACCTGTCGTGTTCGACAATTTGCACAACAAATTGAATCCGGACGTTTCGCGCTCGGAATTTGATTGGATTTCAATGTGTAAGAAGACGTGGAAATCGAAAGATGGGAACCAAAAGATTCACTACTCGCAACAAGCAGCTAACAAGCGAAATGGCTCGCATTCAGATACGGTGGATGTAGAGAAATTCCTTGATTTTTATAAGAAGATTCCAAACTCAAACATCGATATAATGCTTGAAGTAAAGGATAAAAATTTATCGGCTGTCAAATGTGTTAACGCGATATCTTCTCCAAAGATCTTCCGACTTGAAAAAGAATGGGGCCGTTACAAATATTTGATTTTGGAACACTCTCCAAGGATATATAACCAAATAAGACAATTGTTGAAGCCCAAGGATGCCTATCCTGTTGTTGAATTTTACAGGTTGATAGATGAAGCTATGAACATTCCAATTACTGGAGGCAAAGCCGTTAATGTCGCTCAGCACATTTGGGGATATGTGAGCAATTTGGCTGACGAAAAAATGAGGAAGAAATTCGAAATGGATATAAACAAGGTAAAAGTTGGAGGTTCTTCTACTTCTGTAAAACGTACACTTTGGGAATTATCGAAGAAGAGAAGGCAGGAGTATCTTCTAGATTCCCTGTATTTCATGGATCTATATTGAGCTTGACAAGAATTTTCTGTGTGAAGTTGGATTCTTAGAATTGTTCGGTTGCAAAATCCAATGGAAAAAAAGCTCTTAAGAATGCGCCTTAATTGTTTATTTAGCTCGCGCGACAGGGCTTAAATATGAGCGAATAAAACCGGAGATTTAATTTAAAAAAGTAATTTCCTAAATTTTGCTTTATAATTATATATATATTGATGAAACAGTAAGCAATTATACTTTGACTTTTCCGTCTCAATCCATTATCATTATCTATGGTATGGCTCGAAAGAAGCCAATACTCTCTGCTATTAAGAGTTTTAATAGCCAAAGACCAAAGGGAGGTGTAACATGTTGAAAAAATACGAAATCATGTACATTATAAAACCTG
>Ga0172378_10003056_pt1 | contig 15706 bp, 13 predicted proteins | sample GrowelOW332metaG_FD_119755 | JGI IMG/M metagenome (GOLD analysis project Ga0172378, IMG submission 119755) | Groundwater microbial communities from an aquifer near a municipal landfill in Southern Ontario, Canada - Pumphouse #3_1 metaG | ecosystem: Environmental > Aquatic > Deep subsurface >... | reverse complement strand
TTCAGCTTTACGGCAAGCGATGACTGGTCCGCCAATAGTGACAAAAGTTGGTGTGTACTTAACAAAAAATCCGGCATAAATGGCATAAATTCTCTCAGCATCACAACAAGTGCCAACACAACCAAATCCACAAGAATAGCTACGATAACGGTTGGCACCAAAAACCATTCTTCCACTACTTCTTTTACTATTTCTCAGGCACCTCAGAATTACAAAGACAAAGGATATACCGCTTTAAACCAAAAGGTCGACACTTATCTTCAAGAAAAGTATCTCTGGAACAACGAATACGAAACTCTCACCCGAAATTACAACCAGAATTACAAAGATTTCTTAAACAAAACGTTGATGAGTATGACCACCAATACGTTGGATAAAAAATTTAAGAACAAAAATGATTCCTCTCTTTTCTCCTACATTAGAGAAAAAGCCTATATTTCCTTAACCACTTCAAATATTTTGACACGCACTACTTCATCAAAATACAAGAGACTAACCTATAGCTTTGGACTTTTCCGATTACAATCATCATTTTCAAATGCAGAAAAAAATAAAATAAAATTTTATATCAAAGGCGTTTATAAAGATTCTCCAGCAAGTGAAGCAGGCTTTAAAAGAGGGATAATAATTACAAAAATTAATGGAAGACGTCCCACTCTTTCCAATTATAAGAACGATTATCTCTCATTGATAGAACCAAGTTCTATCTCCACTGTTACCATCGAAGATTCGAAAGGTAAGAGCTACACCCTCACTTCAAAAGCAATATATGAGAATCCTATACTTTGCGATACAGTGCATACTACCGGTAGTCATATCATCGGCTATCTGTCATATCAAGCATTTGACATGGGATTTAACGAAGAATTATATAATGTTTTTAAAAAATTCAAAAGTAAAGGCGTCACGGATTTAATACTCGACCTTCGTTATAATCTGGGAGGCTATGTTAAATCCGCCAATCTAATGTCCACTTTTATCGCCGGAAGCAATTGTAAGAACAAGGTCTTTGAATCCTTCAGATTCAATGCTACACGAATGAAAGATTATAGCGAACGACCTAAAGATTACTTTGATTACAACAAAAGTGATTATCTCAATGAATCACCCTCAACCGTTGCTTTAAATTTAAAAAAAGTTTATATTATCATATCAGGAAGTTCATATTCTGCAAGCGAGCTTGTCATCAATGCATTGAGGGGCATTGATGAGAACGTGATTCTTATCGGCACAACGTCCGGAGGCAAAAATGTCGGTATGGAAAGTACTGAAATCACTTATAATGGAGCTACTTATGAACTTTATCCTATTACCTTCCAAAGTTACAATGCAAAAGGTGAAAGTAACTATTCCTCGGGATTCAACCCAAATTATAAATTAGACGAGGCCAACCTGAAAGGTGATAATTATTTCGATAGTCTAACGGATTTCGGTGATATTACTGAACCGCTTTACGCCAAAGCTGCAACTTTAATTACAGGAAACATATCAAAAAGAACAAAAACTCGTACTACAAGAAACATTCATAGCATGAGATCAATTACATATACGGAATTATCTCATCCACGACTATCGGGTATGATTAAAATAAATAATGAATAAAGAACATTTGCCAAAAAACAATATAAACAATACAAAATAAAAAAATTATCTCGCGAAATTAAAATATACGATAGGAATCGCGTATATTTGTACGAGATTACATGAATGCATGATGATAAAGTACAAAAGAATTCTTTTAAAGCTCAGCGGCGAAAGCCTGATGGGCGAAAAGCAATACGGTATCGACGAGAACCGATTAGCAGAATATGCAAAACAGATAAAAGAAATTCATGAACAAGGCCTGCAAATAGGCATCGTGATTGGTGGCGGAAATATTTTTCGCGGACTTAATGGCGCAAGCAAGGGCTTCGACAGAGTTAAAGGCGATCAAATGGGGATGCTGGCTACAGTTATCAACAGTTTAGCCTTGAGTTCAGCACTTGTTTCTATGGGTACAAAGGCACATGTTCTAACTGCTATCCGCATGGAACCCATCGGTGAATTTTATAATAAATGGAAAGCCATTGAATACATGGAAAAAGGTGAAATTGTTATCATATCAGCAGGAACAGGTAATCCTTTTTTCACCACCGATACAGGATCTTCTTTACGTGGCATAGAAATAGATGCAGATATAATGCTAAAAGGAACCCGTGTTGATGGTATATACACGGCCGATCCCGAAAAGGACCCTACAGCAACAAAATTTCACGACATTACTTATGATGAAGTATTAAAACGCGGACTTAAGGTTATGGACCTTACCGCTATGTGTATGTGTAAAGACAATAATCTTCCAATTATCGTCTTTGATATGGATACGCCGGGCAACTTAAAGAAATTGTTAAACGGCGAAAACATTGGCACACTTGTTCATAATTAACAACTGTTTGATCTAAATTATAAACGGACATATCATTTATGGTATGTCCGTTTATAAAACAAGATTATGCTAAGTCGTAAAACCAAGGGGTATTTGTATGGTATAATTGCTGCTGTCATATACGGCACCAACCCCCTTTTTGCACTTCCGCTATATTCCATCGGGATGAATGCGGAAACCATACTGTTTTATCGTTATGCATTGGCTATTATCATTATGGGAGTGATAATGAAGATCATGCACCAGCATTTTGCCATTCATAAAACAGATGTCGAATCACTATTTCTCATGGGTATAATATTTGCACTCTCGTCATTACTACTTTTTATGACTTATAATTACATGGGCGCGGGTCTGGCCACAACCATGCAATACGTTTATCCGATAATGGTTGTTATTATTATGTCCACATTCCTAAAAGAAAAGATCACACTTACTACTACACTTTCCATCATCTTGACTCTCTCCGGAATTCTTTTGCTTTATCATGGGAAAGGAGAACAGCTCTCTGGAACCGGTACAATACTGATCATGCTTTCAGCACTACTATATGCTCTATACATCGTAGGTATAAATTTATCAACACTAAAAACAATGTCGACCATCAAACTCAGTTTCTATACGCTGGTATTCGGAATTTTAGTTTTATTTGTACGACTTCGTTTAGGTTATGATCTCATCCTGCCACAGCCTCAAACATGGAAATATCTAATAGGCCTAGCCATCTTTCCAAGTAACGTTTCACTAATATGCACAGCTCTAGCCATCCATAATATTGGATCAACTAAGGCATCTATACTCGGAGCTTTTGAACCGGTAACCGCTGTAATCATCGGTGTCATTCTGTTTCACGAAACATTAACACCAAGAATTATTTTAGGTATTGCCATCATCATTTCAGCAGTCTCTTTGCTTGTTCTAGGCAATTCTATAGCAAAAAAGAAGAGGAAGCTGTTGCTAATCAAAAAAAAATAACTATTTTTGCTTTGTATTTAGCATCAATATCTATAATAGCAAACAAATTATCAACATCATGGAAGACTTAAAGACTTATATCGATAAAGCGCAAGAGAAAATGGACCTGGCCATTATGTATCTGGAAGATTCACTGGCACACATCAGAGCCGGAAAAGCAGACGTCAGACTATTGGACGGAATCAAAGTTAACTCTTATGGTAGCATGGTTCCTATCAGCAATGCTTCATCCATTTCCACTCCCGATGCACGCAGTATTGCTATCAGACCATGGGATAAAAGTATGCTTCACATTATAGAAAAAGCCATTATCGATTCTGACTTAGGCATTATGCCTGAAAACAATGGAGAAATCATCCGTATTGGCATTCCCCCGCTAAACGAGGAACGGCGTAAAGATTTAGGCAAGCAATGCAAAAGCGAAAGCGAGACAGCAAAAGTAAGTGTACGCAATGCACGCCGCGAATCTATTGATGCTCTGAAGAAGGCTGTTAAAGAAGGAATGCCTGAGGATTCACAAAAAGAAGGTGAAGAAAAGATTCAAAAAATTCACGACAAATATATCAAAGATATTGATGCTATTCTTGAAAAGAAAAATAAAGAAATTATGACTATATGATATCATCCGAAAGAACGTGCAAGGTTTAGTAGTCAAGAATACCGGCAGCTGGTATCAGGTCAGAACAGATGACGATAAATTAATCGAATGTAAAATTAAGGGAAATTTTCGTCTTAAAGGTATTCGGAGTACTAATCCGGTAGTCATCGGTGATAGAGTACAAATTATTACAAATACAGAAGGTACAGCTTTCATCAATGAGATAAAAGATCGAAAGAATTACATCATCAGACGCGCACCGAATCTTTCAAAATTATCACATATACTTGCGGCCAATATAGACCAGGTTTTACTTCTTTTCACCATTAATCATCCGGAAACTTCCACTCTTTTTATTGACCGTTTCCTAGCTTCTGCCGAAGCATATAGCGTACCGGTAAGACTCATCTTCAACAAAATGGATTTGTATAAAGAAGACGAACTTCATTATGCGGATTCATTAATCCGACTTTATACACAAATCGGCTACCGATGCTACAAGGTTTCTCTAAAAAAAGGAGAAGGGATTGAAGACATCAAGTCGGAACTCAAAGATAAAATCACTTTGCTTTCAGGTCATTCGGGCGTAGGAAAATCCACTTTGATTAATTATATCCAACCGAACTTGAATCTCCCGACGGGTGAAATATCGAGCAGCCATGATAAAGGCAAACATACCACAACTTTTTCGCAAATGTTTCCTCTTGAAAATAGTAACGGATACATTATAGACACACCAGGCATCAAGGGTTTTGGTGTTATTGATATGGAAATCAATGAAATAAGCCATTACTTTCCCGAGATATTTAAAACCTCTTCCCAATGCCGATTCGGGAACTGCACCCATCGTCAAGAACCCGGGTGCGCCGTACGCAAGGCAGTAGAAGATCACTTCATTAGCGAATCACGATATGCTTCTTATCTAAATCTTCTAAAAGATAAAGAAGAAAACAAATACAGAGAAGCATACTAATAAGTCCACCTTAATTTAGTAACCATGAAAAACGTTTTTTTCCTTTTACTTCCACTTTTCTTCTTTTTTGAAGGAACTTCAGCTCAAGACACAAGCATAGACAAATCAAAAGACAACTACAAATCATGGGTACATTGTGCTCCCAAATTTGATGATCTTTTTTTCAAAACCCAAGAAGCTACACGTATCGGCAACAATGTTCTACTCTACCAACAGACAACTGGTGGATGGCCAAAGAACATCAATATGACTGCCGAGCTGACTGAAAAAGATAAGGCCAATGCCATTCAACAGCAAAGTAATATCAATTTAAGTACCATTGACAACAATGCTACAACAACAGAAATTAAATATCTTGCACGACTGTATCAGGCAACAAATCTTAAGACATACAAAAATGCCGTAATCAATGGCATCAATTATCTTTTCAAAGCCCAATATAACAATGGCGGATGGCCTCAATTTTATCCAAGACCGGTAGGATACTACATCCAAATCACCTATAATGACAATGCCATGGTAAATGTTATGAAACTTTTAAGAGATGTATATAAGAAAAAATCACCTTATGCCTTCATACCTGATTCCATTTGTCAAAAAGCCAAATCGTCTTTTGACAAAGGTATCGAATGTATATTAAATACTCAAGTACGCAATAAAAAAGGAGAACTGACAGTGTGGTGCGCGCAGCATGACAAAAATTCATTGAAACCATGCAAGGCACGTGCTTATGAGCTTCCATCACTTAGCGGTCAAGAATCCGACGGTATTGTACTATTGCTCATGGGTATAAAGCATCCGTCCCAAAGAATTACCAATGCCATTAAAGGAGCTATTAAATGGTATAATGAATCAGAAATTAAAGGATTGAAAAAAGAATTTTTCACCAATTCAAAAGGCAAAAGAGATTTTAAAATGATACCCTGCGACAATTGTCAACCGATGTGGGCAAGATTCTACGATCTTGATACCAATCGTCCATTTTTTTGTGACCGAGATGGAATAAAAAAAGACGATATCTCCCAAATTGGATATGAACGAAGAAACGGTTACAAGTGGTATAATAAAGATGGTTTTACCGTATTGGGAAAATACAAAAAATGGAAAGAGAAAAATCTGAAATAAAACAATAAAAAGAAGACGTCTGACATGTATATGCCAGACGTCTTCTTTTTTTATACAGAATCAGTTATTTTTCACCGCAAGTACAACGAGGTTTTATCTGTTTAAAGAAATCATTGCCCTTATCATCAACAAGAATGAATGCAGGAAAATCCTTGACTTCGATCTTCCAGATAGCTTCCATACCCAATTCCGGATATTCCAGACACTCTATGCTCTTTATGTTATTCTGAGCAAGCACTGCAGCAGGACCTCCGATGGAACCAAGGAAGAAACCACCATATTTTTTACAAGCATCAGTAACGACCTGCGTACGATTGCCTTTTGCCAACATAATCAAACTACCGCTATGGCTCTGAAACAAGTCAACATACGGATCCATACGATTTGCTGTTGTCGGTCCCATTGAACCGCAAGCCATACCTTTTGGCGTTTTTGCCGGACCGGCATAATAAATAGGATGATCTTTTATATATTGAGGAAGATCTTCACCACGATCCAACCGTTCTTTTAAGCGTGCATGAGCAATATCACGACCTACAACAATCGTTCCCGTTAAAGACAGACGTGTAGAAACCGGATATTTGGTAAGTTCATTTAAAACATCTTTCATCGGCTGGTTCAAGTTTATCTCTACGGCATTTCCCTCACCGGCTTTGCGAAGCTCATCAGGGATCAAACTTCCGGGACAATCATCCAGCTTCTCAATCCAGATACCATCTTTATTAATCTTACATTTAATATTACGATCGGCCGAGCAAGATACGCCAAGCCCTACAGGACAAGATGCGCCATGACGAGGCAAACGAATAATACGCACATCGTGAGCAAAATACTTACCCCCGAATTGTGCACCAACACCTATTTTATAAGCTTCCTGAAGTACTTGTTTCTCTAATTCAATATCCCTGAAAGCACGTCCGTATTCATTACCGGAAGTAGGCAAGTTATCATAATAATGTGTTGAAGCCAACTTTACGGTCATCAGATTTTTCTCAGCAGAGGTACCGCCGATAACAAATGCGATATGATAAGGAGGACAAGCCGCAGTGCCCAAAGTCTTCATCTTCGAAACCAGGAACGGTAAAAGAGTTGCTGGATTCAATATAGCCTTTGTTTCTTGATAAAGATAAGTTTTATTGGCAGAACCACCACCCTTTGTTACACAAAGGAATTTGTATTCCATACCTTCGGTAGCCTCAATATCTATTTGTGCAGGCAAGTTACATTTAGTATTTACCTCATCATACATAGTAAGGGGTGCATTCTGGGAATAACGTAAATTTTCCTCAGTATATGTTTTATAAACGCCAAAAGAAAGTGGCTCTTCATCACAATAGCCAGTCCAAACCTGTTGACCCTTCTCGCCATGAATAATAGCAGTACCGGTATCTTGACAGAAAGGGAGCACACCCTTGGCAGCGATTTCTGCATTACGCAAAAATGTCAGGGCCACATATTTATCATTCTCACTAGCTTCAGGATCACTCAAAATCTTGGCAACTTGCTCATTGTGCGAGCGGCGAAGCATAAAAGAGACATCGCGAAAGGCTGTATTGGACATTTTAGTCAAGCCTTCTTTTTCTACTTTCAAAATAGGTTTCCCTTCAAATTCACTTACTGAAACAAAATCTTTAGTAAGTAAATAATACTCAGTTGTATCCGGGCCCAAAGGGAACATGGGCTGATACTTAAAAGGAACTGTAGCCATAACTTTTATTTTTTTTACTTGAAATATTCGTTGAACAAAGATAACCGTTTATATCGAGAATCAGAAATTAAAAAATAAAAAATAACATTCATTCTTCAACCTTTGATTTCAAACGATTAATCAGTTCATCACCAAGCGCCGTCTTCACCTCAATATGTTTGAGCACAGTTTTTACAAAGAGATTACTCTCAAAATCACCACGCACCTGTTCAAAATCGAGCTTCCGCTCATCATGCGACCCATCAGCACCAAATCCCGTCATGGCAGAAAGAGAAAATTCTTTCTTCGCATCCTCATAAACCATCTTGTCAAGATCAACCACAGACTTTTTCCACTCTTCCACAATAGCTATCACATCATTTATGGTAATTTTGTCGGGATCAAGATGATAAAACTCAAGTATCTTGCCATATGCCCAAGTCCATTCGTAAATATAATAGTTTTCGTGCGTCTGTTTGAAACGCAAGTTTATATCAGCAAGACGGTTAACCTTTCCAGATTCTATATCAATCAAAAGTTTCTCCACTTCGCTCTTTGGTGCAATCAGTCCGGAAACATCCACCCATTCTCCTGATCCTATTTCCGTATTAGGTTTCAAGCGCAGACGAATTTCTTCATCAAAGCGAAACATCCTACCCTCCAAGCGCTTAATAATTGAATTACCAAGAAACTTACGAATGGCCATCTCATAAAACTGAATACCGTTATTCAAAGAAGAGTTCCGGATTTTCGCACTCTGATAAGAATAAATCTCTGAAGTTTCACCGGACACACGTTTCAAATCCTTCAAGATATCAATACCCTTAAACATCTTTTGAATAGTATACGGACTCAATAAATTATAATTAATAAAATCAAGTTTGTTCGTATCCGTACGTTTATCCCGTTTGGGCCATTTCTGCGCATCACGAATAGTACCAACGCTACGCAAATTAACACCGGGCACCAAGTATGTCGTATTCTGTTCCTCTATAAGGTAAGAAAACGGAAGATTTGAAGTATCGGCATGATAGACATGACGCCCCATGACAAGAGAAAAAGCACCAACACGTGCCGGCCAAAGAATATATGAATCAGAAGCCGTCTTCGCACCCCTTTCGAGCGTTCCCTGATGAATAGGTCCAAGCTTATACATGTGATTACTTTGATTTGAGCCGGATCCCGCATTCATAAATGAAAACATGCCCGCAATAAGTAACGTGGACTTATGATGCGTAACCGTAAACGGGCCCGCAAAGATTGCACACGCCTCGCCATTTTCGCCCTGGCAGTTACTAAAAAACAAAGAATCGGAAGCAGAATAGCTATGCCCCAGCTTACAAGCCTGACCAACAAAGCAACGAGTCAACACCGTACCGTCTTCAACCTGACTTCCTGAAGAAATTATAAAATCGTCACAAATCACCCCGTACCCTATTTCAACCGGAGCCAATTCATTACTGTTAATCGTTCCATTTGACAAGCGGTTTGCACCGCAAATCGAACAATAATCACCAATACGTACATTCTTTAAAAGACTTGAATTGATAATTGAGACATGACTGCCGATAGTTCCTATGGCTGAAGCATGTTTATTGGAATAAAATTCCGTTATAGCTTTCATCCGATTAATCAATTCAGGACGGTGCCGATATAAAGCTTCGATATAAGCCTGCTGAGCAGACAATTTATCATTGATATAAACCTCTCGCCCACCGGTTTCATTCATAACGGCAACAGCAACACCATTACCAAATGTTGCCTGACCATCGACCAATATCATATCTACATTCTCGATAAAAGTATGATCGCCAATATCATAATTAGCAATATAATTCTGAATGTTATCAATACAACAATCATCACCAACCGTCACGTTATGTAACGAAACATCCTTCAGTCCCGAATGTTTTTTGATGCCACCCGGTAAATCAAAAGCACGGTTGAAAGCCCCTATTTTAACATTCCCGGAGAAACGGGTTCGGCTAACATACTTAACATGAAAACCATCAGAAACTAATATTTTACTCCAGTCATCAGCATGACAAAATTGTTCCTTTAAAACAAGTATCTCATCATCAGTTAAATTTCTATACACTCTTTCCATTGATTACTCAAGATTACACCGCACACGGCACAATAATGCCGATAATTATTTAACATCATTATCATCATAAGTTTGATATAAGAAGTCATTATACGGATATTTCTGAACATGCAATTGCTTTACTTTTTTATAAAGCACATCCTTTAATTCTTCCAGATTCGTATGATTGCAGGCAGAAATAAACAAACAATTGTCTTCCATTTTTGCCATCCACGTCTTCATCAACTCTTCAAGTGTTAAATTTTCTTTTGTTTTGGGGGTAAGGTCATCATCATCTTTCTTGACGAAAGTATATGCATCAATTTTATTAAAAACAAGAATAACAGGCTTTCCACTACAGCCAAGATCTGCAAGCGTCTTATTAACCACATCTATTTGTTCCTCAAAGTTTGGATGAGAAATATCAACCACATGTATCAACACATCGGCCTCAAGCACTTCTTCTAGGGTAGAATGAAATGATTCTATAAGATCGGTAGGCAGCTTGCGTATAAAGCCAACCGTATCAGTAAGTAAAAGGGGGAGATTAGCAATCACTACCTTACGGACAGTTGTATCCAGTGTAGCAAAAAGTTTATTCTCGGCAAAAACATCACTTTTGGCAAGTAAATTCATCAATGTAGATTTCCCAACATTGGTATAACCCACAAGAGCCACACGAATAAGCTGACCGCGGTTTTTACGCTGCGTAGACTTCTGCTTTTCGATGTCTTTTAGTCGATCCTTCAACAACGACATACGATTTAATATAATACGGCGGTCCATTTCGAGCTGCGTCTCACCAGGTCCACGAAGGCCTACCGTTCCACCGGTACCACCACCTTGGCGTTCAAGGTGAGTCCAAAGTCGTTGCAAACGAGGTAACATATATTTATATTGTGCCAACTCCACTTGCGTCTTAGCATCGGCCGTCTGGGCACGCATAGCAAATATATCAAGAATCAGAGAAGTACGATCAAGTATTTTTATATTTAATACTTTTTCTATATTACGAATCTGCCTCGGCGATAGTTCATCATCAAAAATAATCATACCAACTTCACGTTCGGCATCCTCCTCGTTCTTCACATATTCGGCCAACTCTTCCAGTTTTCCTTTTCCAACATATGAAACAGAATTGGGCATATTCAACCTTTGCGTAAAGCGTTTAACCACTTTTGCGCCAGCCGTTTCGGCAAGAAAGGCCAATTCATCAAGATATTCATCCGTCTTCCTCTCATCCTGGTCGGCAGTGATAACGCCTACAAGTATAGCTGTTTCAGTTTGGGCTTCAGATATTACAAATTCTTTCATATTTCTTTATTCAAAATAAGCTACAACAAACATACATTATTTTCTCCTCAAAAACAAATAAGCAATCCTAAAAAGAATTATTTCTCAAGTATCTCAACCAATTCCCGAAGATCATCAATAACAAATGTGGGACGAAACGGAAAATCCTTTAAATCGGCTACATTATAAAATGTTTGATCCATTCCAACCTCCTTGGCCCCAACCATATCCGCTTTCCAGCTATCACCAATAAGCAACGAATCGCGCAATTCCGACTGAGTAGCCGAAAGTGCAAAATAAAAAATCTCAGGTTTGGGTTTATTCATTCCAATATCATCAGAAAGGATCGTTTTCTCAAAATATCCATCAATACCCGCCGAACACATCTTTTTACATTGTAATTCGCGAAAACCGTTTGACAAGATATAAAGGTGAAATCGCGGAGCCAAAGTCTCAAGTATCTCTCTCGCATAAGGCATCAGCCTTTTTTTTGTAGCGATAATAGAGAAGAATTCATCACGTATTTTACCCGCTAAAACAGAATCATCAACACCTACGCTATCCAATGGATAGCGAAAGCGTTGATGATTTAACTCGTCTTTTGTAATTCCTCCGACTTCATATGACTTCCACAACTCCATGTTGCGCTTTTGATAAATCGAATAGAATTGCTTAAAAGAATCAAAGAATCTCTTTAAATCAAGATTATCGTATATCTCCTCAAAAGTTTCCTGTGCATTTACAGAAAAAGCCCAAAGCGTATCATCCAAATCAAAAAAAAGATTCTTATACTTCATTTATCTTACTTTGATAACCAAATATTTGGATATACTCCAAAATTCTTTCGGATTGGTTATCTTCAAAGTCAGTTCCTTGTTTTCATCCTTTGCCAATTCATAAGTTCCGGCCGGATGAGTAGTCAACACTTCAGCATGCTTAGCAAACAATTTGATTTCCTTTGTTGTGCGAATATCTATCTGCGTGAAATAGCTATTATTGAAATCAGCACTATGTAACACATCTCCGCCTTGAAGGATTCTTTGTTTCTTTAATTCAGATTTGGTACCGAATACAAACCAGGCAGCATTCAAGCTCTTATCTTGCTGAGCAACAGTTTTGGCCTTAGCTTCATTTTGAGCTGACAAATCTTCCTTATCAGTAGTTAAATTAGTTACGGCAGCATCCAATTCATTAATGCGAATATTCTTAGCAGCCAATTCGGACTGTAGTTCTTCGATTTGTTTCTGCTTCTCCTCCAATTGATCAGTCAGTGCCTGAATTGCTTTTTTAAGCTGTACGGATTTATAATTGCCCCTTTTGAGCATATCCTTTAACCTAGAAATCTGTTCACGATTTTCTTGCATCTGTTTAGAAATAAACTCGATGTCCGAAACCATCGTTTGTTTGGCATCCTGAGAATTCTCGGCATACGTTGTACGCTGCAAATTCACACGATTCTCGGCCTCACTAATCTTGCGAAAACCATCCTGTACATCATTGAATGTAGCCATCATATCATTCAAAGAAGAATCACGTTGGCTCAATTGCACCTTCAAGGAATCATTTTCAGATTTCAATTGTTTATCACCATGCATTCCGCAGGATGCTAACATAGCACCACACGCAAAAAGAATTATCAACTTCTTCATAACATTCATTTTTAAAATTATCAATATCTATAAAAACAATTCACTCATAAGTTCCAGCAAGCACAATTACAAATTCACCGCGCGGCTCCACTTCACTAAAGTGTTGCACCAACTCAGATAAAGTGCCACGTATCGTTTCCTCATGTATTTTAGATATCTCACGGCTAACCGAAACCAGCCTTTCCGGCCCGAAATATTCTACAAACTGCACTAAAGTTTTCAATACACGATAAGGCGATTCGTAAAAGACCATTGTTCGCGGTTCTGCAACCAAAGATTTCAAACGCGTCATGCGTCCCTTTTTCTGAGGCAGAAAGCCCTCGAAACAAAATTTCTCATTCGGAAGGCCGGAATCAACCAATGCCGGAATTAAAGCCGTAGCACCCGGAAGACATTCCACCTCCACCTCATTACGAACACACTCACGAACAAGTAAAAAGCCCGGATCGGAAATACCCGGCGTACCGGCATCGGAAATCAACGCTATATTCTCACCGGCTTTTATACGGCTCACCACTCCTTCCGCCTTTTGATGTTCATTAAATTTATGATGAGACTGCAATGTGTTTTTAATGTCATAATGTTTCAATAACACACTTGAAGTTCGCGTATCTTCCGCAAGAATCACATCAACCTCTTTTAGCACTTTCACGGCACGATAAGTCATGTCATCCAAATTACCAACAGGGGTAGGTACTACATACAATTTCGCCATATTTCCAAATCTTTCTTCCAAACTTAAGACTACAAATATAAAAATAAATTATGATATAAATATCATAAAGCAAACAAAAGTATTACTTTTGCATCAAAACATATTCTTAAAGAAAATGGCATTATTTTTTGAAAACCATAATAAAGAAACCTCGCATCGGGGAAGAATAGAAGTAATTTGCGGCTCTATGTTTTCAGGAAAGACAGAAGAGCTCATACGCCGTATCAGACGGGCAAAGTTTGCCAAACAGCGAGTGGAAATATTCAAGCCGTCAATAGACATACGCTATTCCGAAGAAGACGTCGTATCACATGACAGCCACACCATTTCTTCAACCCCGGTCGATTCTTCAGGAAGCATCCTTCTCTTATCTTCCGAAGTAGACGTGGTAGGAATTGACGAGGCACAATTCTTCGATAAAGGAATTGTAAGAATATGTAACCAAATTGCCGACAATGGGACACGTGTCATTATTGCCGGACTGGATATGGATTTCAAGGGTAAACCCTTCGGAGCAATGCCCGAATTATGCGCCATAGCCGATGAGGTAACAAAAGTTCATGCCATTTGCGTGAAATGCGGAGAATTAGCCGTCTATTCTCACCGTACAGTAAAAGGCGAGAAACAAATCATGCTCGGTGAGACTTCCGAATATGAGCCTTTGTGCCGTAGATGTTATCTGGAAGCTCTGGAAAAAGACAAGAAGAGCAGTTCAATTCTACAAAATAAAACATAAACACAAATGAACTATGGAAAAGCAAAAAATAACATTTGACCGTTTTATTAGAGGTTTCATAACTATACTATTAATTACCAGTGCGCTTCTATTGGTCAATAGACTAAGAAGCGTATTATTACCATTCGTTATTGCCTGGTTCATTGCTTATATGATCTATCCGCTGGTCAAACTCTTTCAATATAAGTTTCACTTCAAAAGCAGGATACTTTCCATCATTTGCGCCTTGCTCACCATCATAGGACTTGGTGTGGGAATCTTCTATCTGGTGGCTCCATCAATAATCGTTGAATTCGGTATATTAAAAGATATGATAATGTCTTATATCACAACCGGTGGCGGAAAAAGCATACCCAATTTAATATCGAAATACTTCAGCCAATATATTGATCTTGAATATATCAACAACATACTCAATAGCGGCAACTTGATCTCCGCCATCAAAGAAGTAGCACCCCATATATGGGACGTTTTGGCTAAATCATTTAATATTTTATTTAGCATTCTCGCCTCATTGATCGCCATGCTCTATGTCTTTTTCATACTGATGGATTATGAAACATTCTCCGATGGATGGCCTCATCTTATCGCACCCAAATACCGCACTTTCTCCATCAACATGATACACGATATTCAAGAAAGTATGAATAAATATTTTCGCGGACAAGCTTTAGTTGCCTTTTGCGTAGGCATTCTTTTCAGTATAGGTTTTCTGATTATAGGATTTCCTATGGCTATCATCTTGGGGTTGTTTATCGGAATTCTGAATATGATACCCTACCTTCAAATAGTGGGTCTAATACCAACACTGATACTTGCTATTCTGAAATCAGCCAACACCGGACAGAACTTTTGGATTATTATTGCCGAAGCCCTGCTCATATTCGCCATCGTACAGGCTATACAGGATATAATACTCACGCCCAAAATAATGGGAAAAATAACCGGCCTCAACCCGGCCATCATTCTATTATCGCTTTCAATCTGGGGATCCCTACTCGGCATACTCGGCATGATTATAGCTCTTCCGCTCACTACACTTATGCTTTCTTATTACCATAGATACATCATTAATAAAGAACCCATTTATAAAGACGACATCAAGAAACATATAAAAAAATATCCGGACGAAAAAATGCCCGAAAGCGAAGAGGAGAACAGGACTACCGAAAAATAAATTGATTTTTTTTATAAAAAAGTTTGGAGGTTAATAAAAAGTCTGTATCTTTGCACCCGCAATCCGAAAGGAAAACAAACAAGGCTTGATCCGCTAGCTCAGCTGGTAGAGCACAACACTTTTAATGTTGGGGTCTTGGGTTCGAACCCCAAGCGGATCACAGAAGACGGATTTAGAGGGATACTGATAAAGTATCCCTCTTTTCGTTTATATACATGCACTTGCGTTCCAATTCGTTGGTTTAGAGGGATTAATACCATTGTTTAA